>LNAP01013000.1_pt1 | contig 10602 bp, 12 predicted proteins | sample 602601 | NCBI WGS metagenome assembly LNAP01 (sample SAMN02440304, study PRJNA202911) | soil metagenome | biome: Subtropical and temperate rainforests or woodlands; isolation source: soil samples (1 kg each in a 20% v/v slurry with milli Q water) were... ...
GCCAACGTTGAGGTTGACCTCATCGTAGCCATACGCGGCACCCACGCGCGTGGCCGCGGCCAGCCGCTCAGGTTCGCTGCCGCCCAGCTGCAGCGCGACCGGATGCTCGAGCGCATCAAAGCCCAGCAGGCGTTCGCGATCGCCCTGCAGCACCGCGTTGGCATGGACCATCTCGGTGTACAGCAGCGCGGTCGGCGCCAACAGGCGATGGAACACCCGGCAATGCCGGTCGGTCCAGTCCATCATTGGGGCGACGGACAGGCGCGATGATGCCGCATCGGGCGACGGGGCAGGAACCAGCAGCTGGCCGGGGGCGGTCATGGCAACGACAGACGGGCGAGGACGACGGATTGCCATTCTCGCCGCTCCCAGGCGGCAGGTCGAATCCGGTGGCCGAAAGCGATCCGCCCCCCCCCGACGTCCGCACCTTCTATGGCTTGCCGTCGGCAAGCGCCTTTCGTGCCGGCTTGATCCACTTCCTCCCCACCGGCAACTCGCTTCCATCCCTCAATTCGAGGCGATAGCGACTGCCAGCGTACGCCGCAAGCGAATGCACCTCATCCAGGTTGACGAGGTGGGAGCGATGGATTCGCACGAAGCGTCCCATCAGCATTTGCGCAAGTTTGTCCAGCGATTTTTCATGCAGACGGCGCGAGCCCCCGGCAAGCTCGAGCTCGGAATAATCGTTGGCGCCATGAATCGCGCGGATGTCGTCGATGTTGATGCGTTCGAGCTTCCCGGCGTGCCGAACGGTCAGGTAGCGGATAGCGTCGCTCTCGCCGCGCTTTGTCGAGAGCCGTCCGAATGCCTGGCCCAGCCGTGCTTCCGTAAACGGCTTCGGCACAAAGTCGACAACGCCATACTCGAACGCTTCGATCGCGCGATCGGTGTTCGCGGAGACGACGATGGTATCGAACGCACCGGAAACCGCGCGCTTCAGCAGATTGAAGCCGTCGCGGCCATGAAGGTTCAGATCGAGGAGAAGGACATCCGGCACCGTCGCCTGCAGGCACGCTTCGGCCGAACGGAGGTCGCCGAAGATGTCCAGCCGTTGGAGTGACGCACCCAGCACCGTTGCTACATAGCGTGCCAGCCGACGGGCCACCATCGTTTCATCTTCCACCATGATCACGTGCATCTGGCGTCACCCGGAATCTCGATTTCGGTAAACCAGCCACCATTGCTGGAAACGCCATGCTGCAGCCGCCAGTCATCGCCGAATGCTTCGGTCAGCCTGGCTCGAACGTATGCCAGGCCGGTGCCCTCCGGGGAACCTTCGCGAACTTGGCCACCGGCGGGACAGTCCAGGCGCAGTCGCCATCTGCCCCGATCGCCCTTGCGCGCGGTGAAAATAAATGGCGCGGAGGCATCGCCATTCCCACCGTGGGTGACGGCGTTCTCGATCAGTGTATGCAGCACCGCCGGGGGCACGGTGGGGTTGCCCGGGTCGAGCCTCGTATCAAGAACGAATGCCTGGTCTCTGCGAAAACCGATCACTTCCAGGTGTGCACGGCAAAGCGCCAGTTCCTCTTCCAGGGTGACCAATGCCCGATCGGAGACATCAATCAGGGTACGGAACTCATCAGCCAGCGCATCGACCATCCGAACCGCGGTGCGTGGAGATTCCTCGATCCATCCTGCCAATGCGGTCAAAGTGTTCATGAGAAAGTGCGGCTTTAGATGCTGCTTGAGCAGGTCAAGCTCCAGCCGCTGAGCGGCGTACCGTGCCGCATCCCGCTCCCGCACGGTCCTGAAATGCAGGCGCACGTGATCCGCGAAGAACAGCACCAGTACCAGCGAAAAACCGACGTAGAGCCAGCGGTCGAGAAAGGCCACTGTCTGCAACAGCAGCAGCGCCAGCAACAGCGTCAGAACAGCAAGGAAAGGTATCGCGCCGGGGTGCCCATTCCTCCGGGCCATGACGGCAACCAACAGACCGCCACCGAGGAACACCAGCAACACGGCGGCGGCAACGACATCACCGGAAAGGAAGAACGGCAACAGCGCGAGCAGGCCAAGAGCAAGCTGCCAGCGAATTGGCCGTAGCGTTCCAAGGCGCGCCATGAAGAACCCGGCGAGGCTGAAGCCGAACAACCATGCGCTTGCGGCGACTGCAGCAAGTCTCGGGCCGTGCCAGGGATAGGAATAGTTGACGAACCCGCGCAGTGATTCGAAACCCAGCTGCAACAGCAACCCGAGGCAACTTGCAGAAAGCCATAGCGCGGCCGGATCCCTTCCACGCCATCCCGCCGCCAGGAGGAACAAGCCGGCCAGCGCAACCGCACCGCCGCTGAGCAGCCCCGGCAAGTAATGCCGCAGCGCGTCATCCAGCGGATCTTCCCACCGCCCCAGGTACACTTGGTCGATCGGGGTCGAGATCATCGCGCTGCCATGCTGTCGCGAAAGCCGCATCAGCAACCGGTGCTCCCCTTCGTGCAACTGCCGGTGATCGAGCACGAACACCGCCTGTATGCGGCCCGGAAGTTCGCCGACGGAAGTGGATTTCGGCCGACCGTTGCGTCCGATCATCTCGCCGTCCCACCAGACTTCGGCAGAAGCTTCCGCGTTGAGGAAAAGACCCATCGGATGATCAATGGCCGCGAATCCAGGCGGCACCTCCACGGCAGTCCGCACCCAGATGGCATCCCGGAACTTCAGCTTTCGCCAGTCGGCGGCGGTCCATGCCGGATCATCGTAGGCCGGCGGCGTGTCGCTGACATCCGCGCCGGGGCGCACCATCACGCCATGCGCGACGCCGAGGTATTGCGCTTCCGACGCAACGGCAAGGGACGGCGCAAGCAAGCTCGCAAGGAGGATTAGAAGCGCGGTCGGCATGGCGTTCAAATTACCATCGCTCCGGGTTCCGGCTTCTGCAGCACGCGTCGTTGACCGTACTCTGCGAGCAGTTCACCGGGAAGGCGCGTTAATGCAGGCAATAAGTGATCTAGCGTGAGGGCACGTGGCAACCGGAACGCATCATGCGCAGCATTCTTCTTGCAATCGCCCTGCTTGGGACATCGCCGGCAATCGCCGGCATCACGGTAGCCCCCCACGAATTCAGGGCCGACAACGGTACCGTGGTCAAGGCTGAATACGGCAAGTTCGAGGTGCCACGGCATCATGCCGAACCGGACGGCGCCACGTTCACCTTGCACTTGGTGCGTTTTCCATCCACCAACCCGAACCCCGGCTCGCCCATCGTGTACCTCGCGGGTGGCCCGGGCGGTTCCGGCATCAGCGCGGCCGAGGGGCCGAGGTTCGAATTGTTCATGGCGCTGCGTGAGGTCGCCGATGTCATCGCTCTGGATCAGCGCGGCACGGGCGCATCTGCCGTTGGCCCGGACTGCCAGCCGCCGCTGACCGCATTTGCGGGCCGGGTACTCACGCAAGACACATTCGAAGCCTACCTGGACCAGGCGGCCAGCTACTGCCGCGCGTGGTGGAAGGACCAGGCCGTCGATCTTTCCGCTTACACCACCATGGAGAGCGCGGCCGATCTCGAGATTCTGCGTCGGCAGATTGGCGCGGGGAAACTGAACCTTTGGGGCATCAGTTACGGCACCCATCTTGCGCTGGCGGCGGCACGACAAATGGGCGATCGCATCGACCGTATGGTGCTGGCCAGCGTCGAGGGCACCGATCAGACCTTGAAGCTCCCGGCCCACACGGATGCCTTCCTGGGCCGCGTCAATGCGCTTTTGCAGAGCCATCCGAAAGCGCACAACCTGCCGCCGCTTCCCGATCTCATGCGCCATGTCCTTGGCAAGCTGGAGCAGGAACCGGTCAAGGTGACGTTCGTTCCGGAAGACGGCATCAAACCGGTCACCATGACGCTTGGCGCCTATCCGGTGCGGCTGTTCACGGCTTCCGGGCTGATCAAGAATCCGGAAGACATCCGCAACCTGCCCGGCCTGTACGCCATGATGGCCATGGGCAACTATCAGATCGTCGCGCGTGAACTCGACAAGTCCGTCGCCAGCGGCGGCATGGCATTCTCGCCGATGTCGGTCGGAATGGATATCGCCTCGGGCGTATCGCCCGAACGCCTGGCGACATTCCGGGAACAGGCGAAGACGGCAATCCTGGGGGACGTCCTGAACTTCCCCCTGCCCCGGTTCCTGGGCAAGTTCGACGTGCCGGACCTCGGCGAGGCGTTTCGCGCGCCCGTAAAAACATCGGCACCCGTGCTGGTCCTGACCGGCACGCTCGATGGCCGCACCTATCCGGACGAGCACCGGGAGATTCTGGATGCCCTGGAGAACGGCCAGCAGCTTGTCATCGAGAATGCGGGGCACGACCTGTTCCTGAGCGACCCCAGGGTTGGCGGGGCGATCGTGGATTTCTTTTCAGGACGAAAAGTCGACGCGAAAATCATCACGATTCCGCCACCCGAGTTCGCGCTCGACCCACCATGAAGCTTCGATGCAACACGGTGACCGGGCCTCATCGTAACTGCTTCAAATCGATCACCCTGAGCGAACTCGCGATCCGCGCGTGTTCCCCTTCAACCCCAAGTCGATCGGCGCCAACTTCACCCGTGCCTGCAGGCTCCGCGGCCTGCAGGACCTGCACTTCCACGACCTCCGCCACGAGGCCACCTCGCGCCTGTTCGAGCGCGGCTACGACATCCCGGAAGTCGCACGAGTCCTGGACGACCTTGAAGCGCTACACCCACCTCCGGCCCGAGCAGGTCGAGGAACGGGCGCCCAAGGCTGCCACTGCATGACCCACTTGCCATTTATATCAATACGGATATATTATGCCCGTCAAGCCAATCGAGTTCCTGGGAGATTCCCTGGCTTGCCTCCGGGAGTTTCCCGATGACGCGAAGCAGGACGCCGGTTACCAGTTGGACCGCGTGCAGCACGGGCTGCAGCCGGACGACTTCAAACCCATGCCATCGATCGGCAAGGGCGTCGAAGAGATCCGGGTATGGGACGACGCCGGCACCTATCGCGTCATCTACACCGCCCGCCTGGCCGATGCGGTTTACGTGCTCCATGCCTTCCAGAAGAAGACGCAGGCCACATCGAAACGCGACATCGAACTGGCGAAACAACGCTTCGCACAACTGACCAGGAAACAGCCATGACCAAGACGAAGAACGAGCGGTACGCCAGCGTCTGGGATGCGCTTGCCGACACCGCCGAGGAAGCCGCCAACCTCAAGGTCCGCGCCGAGCTGATGCGAAAGATCGCTTCGCTGATCCAGGAAAGCGGCTGGACACAGGCCGCGGCCGCGGAACACTGCGGCGTCACCCAGCCACGCATCAACGACCTGCTGCGTGGCCGCATCTCGCGCTTCTCGCTCGACGCGCTGGTGAACATCGCGGCCTCGTTGGGGCGGCAGGTTCACGTCGAACTTGAGTCTGTATAAGCCAAGGAGCACGACATGCAGGAGCACACCTACCGCATCGATCCGATAAGAGCCGAAAGCGCATTGGACCCTCAACTGGCCGAGGCGCTTGAAGGCATCCCCGGCTGGTCGGCGAACGAATGGGATGACGTTCCCGGAAGAACCACCGGATGGCAACTCTCTCTCATGCGCGACCGGCAAACCATCGAACAACGGAACTTCGAGGGAACGGATGCCGGTTTCGACCAGGCGATAGAGGCCGGAAAGGCATGGCTCGCTACCAATGGCGCCGACAGCACCTCGCAATGGATAGCTGGCTCGCTCGAAGCCATGCGACGCATGAATTGCGACCCGGAATTCCGGCATCGCATCAGCAAGAGAGGATTCTGAAGTGAGCGACCGCCCGCTCCGACTGGGTCCCGATCCGAATCGCACCTACATGGAGCGATGGAACGAGATGCACCCGGATCGCTACGGGAGGCCAGACACATATGACGAAGCAAGCGGTGACCGGAGGCAACGAGGCGCCAAGGGCGACGAACAGGATGACGGTGGCTCAGGGAGTTTCCTTGAGTCCTTCCTTGGCCTCGCCATCCTCATCCTGGCACCGCTAACGGGAGCGATCGTGACGCTGCTGATTTACCGCTGGACCGCACCTGCCCAACTGACGAATGGCTGGATACTTGGCTACACAGGGATCTTCTTGGCTACCTCATGGCTCGGCGCCATGCTGGTCTATTCGCTACGACGACTGCTACTGGCGGCCGCCATCCTCGGCATGATTTTCGGCATTGGTTATCGCACTTGGGGCCTGTGGTTCAGTTGAGACTGGAGAGCTAAAAGAGACCAACTGTCAGCGTCCATCCGGAAGCAGACGCTGAGTTCGTAGCAGAAATCGACCGTATCATCTGTCTATTCCGCCAACAGCGCTAATGGTGCATGCCGGGCTATGCCCATGGCAGGGAGTCACTACGTCAGGTGAGCGCGTTAGAGCCTTTCGTCATCCGCACTTGCGAGGGGCCTTCCGGAACGCGGCCGCGCGTGCGCGGCTATGAACCGAAACCGGGCCAGCCCTTCGCGCCCTTCGAGATCTATGATCCCTTCGGACTTCGCAACGCGATCATCCCGGTGTTCTGCCAGCAGGTGGATGGACGGATGTATGGCGTCGGGACCGCATTCCATGTCGATGGCTTCGGCAACTTCCTCACCGCCTACCACGTGATCGACTTCGTCGAAAAGCATCTTTCCGGTCGCCCGATCCTGTTCCTGAGTATGCATGCGGTCGTGTTCGGAACGATCAACATTCCGCCCGACTGTTTCGTGCCAGCGGACGAGGTGATCGCCTCGATGATGGAGTCTGACGATCCGATGGCAGCGCTACGTGGCCAGGCCTCCCGGCGACCGGCCATCGACGTGGCTTTGCTGAAGCCCGAACCGATCGGTCCATGCGCACGGCCACCACAGACATTGCCGATACGGATAAACGGCTGGGCGCCGAGAATAGGCGAGATTGTGCTTGCAGTTGGCTTCCCACAGCTAGATCTCTCGGAGGTAGACATTGCCAAGCAATCGTCCCTGCTCGCCGAAGGCATGTACGGTGCCTATGGCCGGATTGTCGCGATCCATGAGGCAGGGGTTAGTCGATCGAATCCGACCCCGGTGTTCGAGGTGGAGAGCGATTGGCCCGGGGGTATGAGTGGTGGACCGGTGTTCAACCGCGACGGCGAGGTCGTTGGCATGGTGAGCCGGTCGCTGCGCGCCGAATCCGAGCATGCCGGCATCGGGTACGCGGTGCATTTCAGCCTGGCCCGCGACATCGAACTACTGACGCCGAACGTGGATAGGTTCAATCCAGGTTGGCGCAAATGCTGGGGCGTGTTCGCCTCAATGACCCCCGAACCAATCAGTATGCACGCCACGAAGGAACAAGCCGAAGCCGCTGCATCGAGGCTCGAGGGACCCGCCGATGTCCGACCAATCGCCAATCGGATCGGTACCACTGATTTCGTAGATCTGAGCGTCTGAACGACACGATGCTGCCCGCCGACGCGTCAAGCCGGCCGGCAGTGCTCGATCAGAACGACACCTTGGGCGAGGACACATTCTTCAGACGGAAAACCTGCAGGATGTCCAACTGGTCGACGCCAGACAGCCGGAGACCACCTTCGACCCTCCCCACGCAGAACAATTTCTTCTCAGGTCCGATCTCGCAACCGAAACGCCATAGTACCGGCAGCGAGTCCTGCCCTTCTGTCAGCAGCGATGCAGACACCGGGACTAATCCTGGCATCGCACCATCCTGGTAGCGGGGATTCTCAAGCTCAATCCTAGCCTCTCCGCTGGGATTGATCTGCGTATCATCGTTGCCTGCCGGGGCTCGGGCATCCGAGTAGACGACTCCCAAGCCTGACGAGAATGGCGTAAAGAGGAAGGCTTTGAAGCCCTCGTAAGTGACGACGCCAATCCCACCTTGGCGGACTCCGATGAAATGACGCGCAATGTCGCGCCAGATCCGGATCAACTGCGCGTATGCGAGCGCCAGCGCCTCCGGATCTGGGAGGGTCGGCGCCGCCATTCCGTCCTCCGGCTTTGCGTGGAACAGGTAACAGCGCATGCGTTCGTACTGATCGGCCAGCATATAGTCAGCCAAGTCTCGGTTGTCGGGAAGCAATGGCCGCACGTCGATTCTGGCGCCGATCTCGGCGAGCACACGACGCAACGTAAGCGTCCGCTGATCACACCTTCCCCTCAGCGATTCACTCCGGCAGTTCTCAGCCGGCCGGTTGCCAGCTATGCGGTAGCAGGGTGGCGATGTCGCTGTTCCTGGTGACGGGAAGTCGCTCGAGCACGTCGCTCAGCCACGCATGCGGGTCGTGGCCGTTTGCCTTGGCGGTCGCCAGCAGGCTCATGATCGCGCAGGCGCGCCGGCCGGCCGGCCCGGAGCCGGCGAACAGCCAGTTCTTGCGACCCAATGCGATCGGACGGATGGCATTTTCGATCGGGTTGTTGTCGATCGGATAGCGGCCGTGGTCCAAGTAACACACCAGTGCCGGCCAGCGTTTGAGGGTGTAGGCGATGGCGCGGTCGGTGCCGCTGCTGCCCAGCACCTTGGGGTGCAACTCACGCAGCCATTCGTGCAGGGCCGCCACGATCGGCGCCGCATGCTGCTGCCGGTAGGCGTGACGCGTGTGCGGATCGGCGCCCCGCACCTCGTGTTCAATGCGATAGAGCGCCGCGATGCGGTGTAGCGCTTCGGTGGCAATCGCGCTGCCGCTGGCTTTTTCCAGATCGACGAACTTGCGGCGCGCATGCGCCCAGCAGCCCAGTTCGGTAACGCCGTCGGCGAACAGCGCCTTGTAGCCGGCGAAGTCGTCGACCATCAGCGCCCCGCGCCATTCACCCAAGAACCGCTGTGCATGCACACCGCTGCGGCTGGCGCAGTAGTCGAACACGATCAGCGGTCGCTCGCTGTCGCTGCGGTAGGCGAACACGTAGGCGCGCCGGGTCTGGCCTCGGCCGGGCTCCAGCTGCGCGACCGGGGTTTCGTCGGCGTGCAGCACCGGACACGACAGCAGCGCCTGGCGGGTGGCATCCACCAGCGGCTGCAGGGCGACACCGACCGCGCCGATCCACTCGGCCAGGGTCGAGCGCGACAACGGCACGCCGCTGCGTGCGTAGATCGCTTCCTGCCGGTACAGCGGCAGATGATCGACGTACTTGGCGACCGCCACCCCCGCCTTCGCGGGGGCAGGCTCTGCGCCAGCAGGCTCGGTGCGGCTTGGCTGCGATCCAGGATCGCCGGCGGCACCGGCGTGGCGACAACGCGCTCGCACGGACGGCAGGCATATTGCGCAAACACCTGGCGCTGCACGAAGAACTCGATCGGCTTGCAGGCCAGCCGCTCGCGCACGTGTTCGCCGATCTTCACCAGTGCGCCGCCGCAGCGTTCGCAACCCTGGCAGTCGGGCTCGTGCACGGTGGTCACGCGCGGCAGTTCCGGCGGCAGCGGGCGGCGCTTGGGCCGATTGCGCGGCGCTGCCGGTTCGGACATGTCGGTGGGCTGACCCAGCGCTTCCAGCGCCGCTTCGGCCGCGGCCAGGTCGGCGTCCATGCTCTCGTCGAACAGGGCGCGCTGCTCCGGATTCATGCGTTCGGAGCGAGCCGCGAACTGCACGCGCCGAAGGCGTGCGATCTCGTGCGTCAATGCTTCGATGTGGATGTCGCGGTTGCGGATGGTTTCATCGCGCGTGGCCAGCGTCTGCTGGTGCTTGGCGATTTCGCCGATCTTTTCAACGACCAGTTTGCGCAGCACGTGCGCATCGGTGATGGTCGAAAGCTGCGCGAAATCCGTGCCGCGAAGGCATCGGATCAGAGCATCTTTGCAAGCGTTTTCGGCACGGAAAGTCGACGCCAGTCCACGCCTGCGCAGAGCCACTCGAACTGCTCGGCCGACAGCTCGCACAGTTCGTCGTTTTCGCGCGGCCAGACGAAGCTGCCCGACTGCAGGCGGCGCACGCACAGCCACACGCCGGTGGCATCGCCCAGCAGCATCTTGATGCGCGTACCACTGCGATTGCGGAACACATAGGCCGATCCATCGAACGCATCGCGACCGAAAGCCGACTGCACCATCGTGAGCAGACGATCCATGCCGCAGCGCAGATCGACCGGCGCCACCGCCATGAACCAACGCGACGCCCGCAGAAGCGATGCGAGCCATGTCGGATCGACATCGGCGGGCAATGTGAGATCCACCTCTCCGAGGCGAAGGCGCAGCACGGAAGCGGCGGTCGCTGCGACCACGGCGACAGACCCGGCGCGGGCCTGCACGGGCACGAACGCCGGTGCGGGCTCCATGCGAGCGCGCCGCCGCCAATAGTCCAGTGTCGCTGGCGCCAGACAGTGCCGATCCCAGTACTGCCGCCGAGTCAGACCGCTTGCGTGGAAGCGCGCCACATGCCCCATCCAGAATCGCCGCCGTTCCATTTGCATCGCCACGTTCTTCGCTCCCGGTTGATCGGGCGCGAGCGTGGCGAGCTGGAACGAGTTCTGGTAGGTGTGATGGGCGGACGCTTACACCGGTGTCAGCGGCCTGCTGACCACCGCCGAAAGGTGATGGGGTGGTGACTACACCTGTCCTGTTTTCTTCCCCGCAAAGAAAAACCCCGCCGTTCATTCGAGCGGCGGGGTTCTTGGGTAAGGCCCTGGCGATGACCTACTCTTGCATGGCTTAAGCCACACTACCAT
>LNAP01017567.1_pt1 | contig 10602 bp, 7 predicted proteins | sample 602601 | NCBI WGS metagenome assembly LNAP01 (sample SAMN02440304, study PRJNA202911) | soil metagenome | biome: Subtropical and temperate rainforests or woodlands; isolation source: soil samples (1 kg each in a 20% v/v slurry with milli Q water) were... ...
CACCTAGCAGCGTCATTGTGCGGAGCAGGCCCGAGGCGATCATGTGAAGGACACCCGCGGCACCTTGCTCTCCGTCGACGGCCACCCCCCAGAGCAGCGGGCGGCCGATCAGCACAGCGCGGGCTCCCAGCGCGATAGCCCGGGCAACATCACTGCCGCTGCGAAAGCCGCCATCGATCAATACTGGAATTGCACCATCGACGGCACGTAGCACTGCGGGCAAGGCAGCGATCGTGGACGGCACGACATCGAGCTGGCGGCCGCCATGGTTGGAGACGATCAGGCCCGCCGCGCCCGCCGACACCGCCTGGCGCGCATCGGCCGGATGTAGCACCCCTTTGAGCAGCACGGGCAGGCGGGTGATGGACTGCAGCCAGGCAACGTCGTCCCAGGTGGGGGCGTGGTGCAGCAGGCCGTCAAACAGCGCACTTTGGCCGGGGCGCAATTCGGGCGAGGCCGGCGCCTGCAAGCCCGCAAGGTTGACCGGGCCCACGCCGGGTGGCAGCCGAAAGCCCGCGCGCCGTTCGCGGTCGCGCACGCCACTCGATGGCGCGTCCACCGTGAGCACCAGGGCCTCGTAGCCAGCGGCTTCGGCGCGCTGCACCAGCGCCTGGGTAAAGCCCCGGTCTGGCTGCAGATAAAGCTGAAACCACAGCGGGCCGCGCCCGGGGTCGGGCAGCACTGCTTGCGCAATGGCCTCCAGCGACACACTGGCCTGGGTGCTGAGCACCACGCCCGCGCCCAGCGCTGCCGCTGCGTAGGCCATGGCCAGCTCGCCGTCGGGGTGGGCCAGGCGCTGGAAGGCGACGGGCGCCAGCAGGATGGGGTGCGCCAGCGTGCGGCCCAGCAGTTTGACCCGGGTGTGGCCGCCCGCCAGTGGCCGCAGCACGCGCGGCCACAGAGGCAGCGCATCCCAGGCGCTGCGGTTGGCTCGCAGGGTGATCTCGTCGGCGGCGCCGCCGCTGAAGTAGGCCCAGGCGTTGTCGTCCAGCTGCTGGCGTGCCTGCCGTTCGTGGTCTGCCAGGTTGACGATGTCCGGGGGAAGCGTGTGCCGTGCAGGAATGTAGGTCATACAAGCAAAAACAGCACCTAGCGCTTATTCAGTAAGCGCGAGGTGCTATTGAAAAATGAGCAAATATGGGCGGACATGCCATCAGGTCAGGACGCTGGTGCGCAACCGCCTGGATGATTGCAGCGTCATACGTCGGCCCACATGCGCAGCAGGTTGTGGTAAGTGCCCGAGAGCGCGATGACCGAGGGTTCCTTTTCGCCATGGGCCTGGCGCAGCTTGAGCAGCGACATGTCCATGTCAAACAGTAGCTGGCGCTGTTCCAGCCCGCGCACCATGCTTTCCACCCAGAAAAAGCTGCTGATGCGGTGCCCACGCGTGACCGGCGACACCTGGTGCACCGTGCTGCTGGGGTACAGGACCATGTCGCCCGCAGGCAGCTTGATGCGCTTTTCGCCCAGGGCTTCGGTGATGACCAGTTCACCGCCGTCGTAGTCCTCTGGCGGGGTGAGGAACAGCGTGCACGACAGGTCGCTGCGCACCCAGCAGTTGTCTGCCTTCGAGTGCATGACGGCGCTATCGACATGGTTGCCATAGAAGTTGGCGCCATCGCCGTAGTTATTGAACAGCGGGTTGAAGATGCGGCGCGGCAACGCCGCCGAAAAGAACAGGGCGTTGCGGTGCAGCGCTTCTTTGACCCGGGCCTGCAGCTGTGCGGACAGCGCGCTGCCTTGCGACAGCTGCAGGTTGTTCTTCTGGTACAGGGCCTGGCCGCCAGCACTGCGTTCCCCGTCCACCCAGGGGGCGTCTGCGCCGAGTGATTGCCTGAAAAAGGCGATTTCCTCAGGGGTCAGAACGTTCTGGATGTGCAGGAACATGGTGCGCTGGCGGTGTAAGGCGGTGGATCAGAAGCGGGTCTTCAGGCTGACCTGAACCGAGCGGGCCGCGCCAGGAATATAAAACCCACGGTACAGAGCGTCGGCATAGACCTTGTCGGCCAGATTGCTTACGTTGAGCTTGACGGAGGTTTTGTCGTCGATGGCGTATTCGACCATGGCATCGATCACGCCAAAGCCGCTGGTATACACCGCCCGCGAGCCCTCGGGGTTTTGCTTGCCACGGTAGGTCAGGCCAGCGCCTGCACGAATCTTGGACGTGATGGCGTAGGTGCTCCACACGCTGCCACTGTGCTTGGGTGTCAACCCTGGGCGATCGCCCTGCACCTGGGCGCCGCCGCCGTTGCTCGCCAGCACGACGTTGCTGCGGTCGATCTTGGCTTCAGGAATCCAGGTGTGGTTGAAGAACACTTCCCACTTGGGCGTAATGCGGCCGGCCAGGTTGAACTCCATGCCCGTGGCGTGGCGCTTGCCCGACAGCAGCTCTTGCGCAGCGGCGGTGTCGGGGTCGGTGTTGCGCTCGTTGTACTTCTCGCTGTAGAACATGGCCACACCCAGCAGGGCCCGGCGCTCAAACAGCTCGAACTTGCTGCCGATTTCGAAGTTGCGGCTCTTCTCGGGCGGCGTGTTGGCCGCGCGGTTGGTGGCGTTGTTCAGGTTGATACCGTACTGGTACGTGTCGCCCGAGGTGTTGTACGAGGTGCCGTACGACACGTAGTAAGACGACAGCTCATCGGGCTGGAAGATCAGGCCGACGCGGGGGCTGACCAGGCTGTCGGAGACTTCATTGGTCACCGAGCCCGCTGCATTGCGGTAGGAGTTCTTGAAGTCGTCATAGCGCAGGCCACCCACAAGCTTGAGTGTCTCTGTCAGGGACATGGTGTCCTGTGCATACAGGCCCAGGTTGCGCGACTTGAAGGTGTTCCACTGTACGGGGACGCGACCGTCGGCCACCGATGCGCCATCGTCTGGCGTGCCGACGGTGGTGGTGGGGCGTGTGGTGGTGTTGGCGTAGTTCTGGTTGCGTTTGGCGTCGTCGTCGTAATAGTCGACGCCGGCCAGCAGCGCATGCTTTTTGCCGCCCCAATTGAAGGTGTTGCTGTAGTCGCTTTGGACTTGCAGGACGTCGCTTTCGCCAATGCGGCCCTTGGAGCCGCGGGTCAGAACCGTGTTGGCGTTGATCTGGTCCAGCGTGATGGCGCTGTTCTGAAAGCCAATGGTGCTGGCCAGCATGTCGCGCTGGTAGTTGCCGTAGCGCAGGCGGGTGTTCAGCTCACCCCCGTCAGTAAAGCGGTGGATGTGGCCCAGCGTGGCGTACTTTGATTCGGTGTTGTTGTAGTCGCTTTCCAGTCCATAGTAGTTGCGGGCTGGCAAGGTGGTGTTGATCTTGCCATCGGCCGACAGGCGCCATGGGTGGTTGTAGATCGGGCGACCTTCGGCTTTCAGGTAGTACAGGCCGATAGAGAATTCATCACGCGTGCCAATGCCCCAGGTAAACGTGGGCGCAATGCCGCGCTTGTTCTGCTTGGCGCCGTAGTTGTCGGCATCCTGCACCATGGCGTTCAGGCGGAAAGCGGCGTTCTCGCCGGTCACGAAGTTGAAGTCACCCGTCGCACGGTGGTAGTTGCCCGTGCCATAGGTGTACGAGGCTTCGTGCTGGTCAATCAGCAGGGGGGCCTTGCTCACCTGGTTGACGACGCCACCGGTCGAGCCCTTGCCAAACAGCATGGAGGCGGAACCCTTGAGCACTTCCACGCGGTCGTTGTTGAAGGTGTCGCGCTCCAGCAGCGGGGCGTCTTTCATGCCGTCGTTGTAGATGTCGCCCGCCTGGCCCAGCGAGAAACCGCGCAGGCGCACGTCTTCTTCACCTGTTTCGCCCGCCTGGAATGTGACGCCTGCCGTGGTGCGCAGCACTTCGCGAAAGTCGTCCTGGTTGCGGTCGGCCATCAGCTTTTCGGTGAACACCGTGACGGACTGGGGGATGTCCTTGATGTCCTGCTTGCCTTTGCCGACGGTGGTTTTTTTGAGCAGCAGCGTGTCCTTGCCCTGGACTTCAGCCGCTTCCTTCACGGTCACGGTGGACAAGGTTGCTTCCGGTGTGCTGGACTGCGCCATGGCGCCCATAGAGGCGGCCAGCATCAGTGCGCCCAGGGGCAGCAGGGTTTTGTCCGACGACATGCCAAGCGTGGGAGCGTGCGTGGTGGGAGCGGGGAAAGGGTTTGAACGCAGCGGTGTGCTGCGCTGCTGGGCGCGTGATTTTGCCAAGGAGGCCTCCGTCATTGAATGGATGTGCAGGTGGCGCGCAGGGGCGCCAAGAGCAGGCGAGAGGCATTGGCTAGATCAACATGGCTGTGCGTCGTCGTGCAGTTTTATGTTACATCAAATGCGGGTCATTCTCATTTGCATTGATGTTGTGGCGCCACAGTTTTCAGGCTTTCCGGCGAAAAAAAACCGGCAAAGCCGGTTTTCTTGAGACAGCCAGGGAAGGGCTGCTTACTTGACGTGCTTGCCGATCAGGCCGGCCAGTTCGAACATCGACACTTGCGGCTTGCCGAACAGTTCCTTGAGCTTGGCGTCTGCATTGATGTTGCGCTTGTTGGCGGCATCCTGCAGGTTGTTGGCCTTGATGTAGACCCACAGCTTGCTGATGATCTCCGTGCGCGGCAGCGGTGCCGAGCCCACCACGGCGGCCAGCGCGGGGCTGGGCGTGAGCGCCTTCATGAAGGCGGCATTGGGTGTGCGCTTCTTGGCGGGCGCGGCGGCCTGGGTAGCGGGCGCCTTGGCTGCGGGAGCGGCTTTTGCCGGAGCTTTTTTTGCAGTTGCCATGTTGGGTTGTCCTTGTTGGAAGTAAATTTTCACCAGCGAAAGCGAGCACAGGGATGCTACTGGGAAAAAAACACCTTTCCAAGCGAGACGGCGCTTTTTTTCCCTCGATTTGTTGCTGTGGTGCACTGTGGGTGCGGCCGTGGGTCATGAAAGAAGTCCATTGCCGCGCCATCGGGGGCGGGGCGCGCTGCGAGACAATGCGCCCACGCCCAGGTGGCCATCCGCTTTTTCCCTGCAACTTCCCGCGTGAAAGGTTTCCCAGCCATGACAGCCCCTTCTTCCACGGCATTCAGCACCTGCGATTTCTGCGATGCGCACAAGGGCGATGGCAGCGGCACATTTCGCGTGCTGCCGCCCGTATTTCAGAGCTACGGCGGCCTGGCGGCCTTTGCCGGCGCCGTGGCAACGGTGAAGTGCTTCGAGGACAACACCCTGGTCAAGGCCGCAGTGGATTCCCCCGGCCAGGGCCGCGTGCTCGTGGTGGATGGCGGAGGCTCGTTGCGCCGCGCCTTGGTGGGCGGCAATCTGGCCGCCGCCGCTGCCCGCAATGGTTGGGCGGGGTTGGTGGTGGATGGCTGCGTGCGCGATGTTGCCGAGCTGAACGCCGCCGCCGTGGGCATACGCGCCCTGGGCCTGATGCCCCTGCCCACCGAAAAGCGCAACGAAGGCCAGCGCGATGTGGCGGTGCAGATCCAGGGCGTGTGGGTGCGCACTGGCGACTGGCTTTATGCGGATGCCGACGGTATCGTGGTCAGTGCCCGGTCACTGTTGGCCTGAGTCTTCCCGCTGGCCCACACGCAAGGCCGCGCGCGTGGGCAGGGTGGCCAGCAGCACGCTGGCCAGCGCAATGCCGAACGCCAGCAACTGCAGGCCCGAGAAGGACTCGCCCAACACCAGCACACCCACCAGGGCGGCGCTGACAGGCAGCAGCACGGTGAATATGCCGCCTTGCGCGGCGGGCACGACTTTCAGGCCTGTCATCCACAACCACACGGTCCACATGCAGGCGGCCAGCGCATAAAACACCAGCAGCAGCCAGGTGGCCCAGCCTACCGCTGCAAAGTCAAACCCCCAGGCCATGTAAAGGCCCAGCGGGGTGGAAAGCGCAAACCCCCACACGTTGATCAGCGAGGTGATGCGTTTGGGTCCGAGTGCCCCTGTAAGTTTCTTGCCAATGACCGAATACGCCGCTTCGCAGACCACGGCACCCACCAGAAGCAATTGCCCCAGCCAGACAAGGTTTGAAGTGTTTTTGGCATCTAGCGCTTGTGGCGCATGCGCAATATGCTCTGATTTTGATAGCGAAAGCAGTGCAATACCGGCCACCGCACAGGCCACCGCCACCCAAGTGCGGGGCGCCACGCGTTCGCGCAGGAAGGCCCAACTCATCACTGCGACGGCCGCCGGTATGGCGGCCATGATCACGCCTGCGGTCACGGCACTGGTCAGGCTGACGCCATAGATCATGCAGACGGTGAACAGGAAATTGCCCAGGAAGGACTCCAGAAACAGCAGCCACCGTACCTGGGGCGTGAGTGGCGGTTCGTCGGCCGGCTTCTTCAGCCAGTGCACCATGGCCAGCCCGCCAATTCCAAAACGCAACCAGGCCAGCAGAAACACAGGCAAAGCGGCTGCGAGCGGCTTGGACAGCGCTACATAGCTGCCCACCAGTGCCATGCTCAGGGCCAGGCACAGATAGGCGATAGGGCGGCTTGGGGCGTTCACTGGGCTGGAAGATTGAGAAATCAGGACGCGTGCATCATGCCCGACGAAGCGAGGTCCATTTCCGGGCTGATGCGCCTTCGTGGGTGGAAACGGTGGATGGGAACATCCAGCGCGAGGGAGCGCGCGGTTGCACGCGGGGGGATATGTCGCATGGGTGAAACCAACCCGGTCTACATTGCGGACAGCACGCACGAAGGTCAGCGGGGCATTTGTCGATGGATTTTCTCACGATACAAAAATTCAATTTCATTATTTGAAATTCTGAACATGCTGCATCGCCGCAAATTTTCTCAATACGAGAAAATGATTTTCATATTGAGGAATGTTGTTGATAAGTTATTGTTTTTTAATGAAAAAATTTATATCTTATATAAGACATAAGAGCTTGCGCAAGTCTTATAGAAGACATAAAGTTGTCTTCAAGGGCGGCACACAGCAGCCCGGCGTTTTCAACCAACCCCCTGGAGTGATCTCATGCCCCAATCCCTGAACGAACAACTGAGCCGCGAACAGCAAATTGCCGCCCTGGAAAAAGACTGGGCCCAGAACCCCCGCTGGAAGGGTGTGAAGCGCGGTTACTCCGCCGCTGACGTGGTGCGCCTGCGCGGCTCGCTGCCCATCGAACACACGCTGGCAAAGCGCGGTGCTGAAAAGCTGTGGGACAAGATCAACGGCGGCGCCAAGAAGGGCTACGTCAACGCTTTCGGCGCCATCTCTGCCGGCCAGGCCATGCAGCAAGCCAAGGCAGGCCTCGAAGCCGTGTACCTGTCGGGCTGGCAAGTCGCCGCTGACGGCAACACCTCCGAAACCATGTATCCCGACCAGTCGCTGTATGCCTACGACTCGGTGCCCACCATGGTTCGACGCATCAACAACACCTTCAAGCGCGCCGACGAAATCCAGTGGGGCCGTGGCATCAACCCCGGCGACAAGGAATTCATCGACTATTTCCTGCCCATCGTGGCGGATGCAGAAGCCGGTTTCGGCGGCGTGCTGAACGCCTTCGAGTTGATGAAAAACATGATCCAGTCGGGCGCAGCAGGCGTGCACTTCGAAGACCAGCTGGCCGCTGTAAAGAAGTGCGGCCACATGGGTGGCAAGGTGCTGGTGCCTACGCAGGAAGCCTGCGAAAAGCTGATCTCCGCACGCTTTGCTGCTGACGTGATGGGCGTGTCCACCATCGTGCTGGCCCGCACCGATGCAGAAGCCGCCAACCTGATTACGTCCGACCACGATGCCAATGACAAGCCTTTCCTGACCGGCGAGCGCACGCAAGAAGGCTTCTACCGCGTGAAGAACGGCCTGGAGCAAGCCATCAGCCGTGGTGTTGCCTACGCTCCCTACGCCGACCTGGTGTGGTGCGAAACCGGCGTGCCAGACATCGGATTCGCCCGTGAATTCGCGCAGGCCGTGCACGCCGCCTGCCCCGGCAAGCTGCTGTCGTACAACTGCTCGCCATCGTTCAACTGGAAGAAGAACCTCGACGACAAGCAGATCGCGTCCTTCCAGGAAGATCTGTCGGCACTGGGCTACAAGTACCAGTTCATCACGCTGGCCGGTATCCACATCAACTGGTTCAACACCTTCCAGTTCGCCCATGCATACGCCAACGGCGAAGGCATGAAGCACTACGTGAACATGGTGCAAGAGCCTGAATTCGCAGCACGCGACAAGGGCTACACCTTCGTGTCGCACCAGCAGGAAGTGGGCGCAGGCTACTTCGACGACGTGACCACGGTGATCCAGGGCGGTTCGTCTTCCGTGAAGGCCCTGACGGAGCAGTTCCATTGATCTGAGAGCTTTCTGCGCCGCTTGGTTGTGGCGCGAAATGCACTCACCAAAAAGCCCGGTCCAAATGCTTCGGGCTTTTTTGTTGTCTGCAAGGTTAAAATAGGGGTAAATTCACTGCACAAGAGCGAGAAAGGCAATCTGGTTATGACACCGCGAACTACATCGGAGATGTTGACCGGCCGTTAAGGCTGGCTGTTCGCGCCTGCACGAGATTGCACACACCTCCAAGAAGCGCGGCCCTGTTCCGCGCTTTTTTGTTTCCTGGGCCTGGCGCGTGCCCGCACCCATTGCACTGATTGAAAAGAAAGAGTTACCCCCATGATTCACATCACGCTTCCCGACGGTTCACAGCGCGAGTTTCCAGGCCCCGTCACGGTGGCCGAAGTGGCAGCCTCCATTGGCTCGGGTCTGGCCAAAGCCGCATTGGCGGGGAAGATCGGAGACCAGATGGTAGATACCAGCTACCAGATCACGGCTGACAGTTCGCTGTCCATCATTACCGCCAAGGATGCCGATGGTCTGGACGTGATCCGCCACTCCACCGCCCACTTGCTGGCCTATGCCGTCAAGGAACTGTTTCCAGATGCGCAGGTCACCATCGGTCCGGTGATCGAAAACGGCTTTTATTACGACTTTGCCTACAAGCGCCCCTTCACGCCCGAAGACTTGGTTGCCATCGAAAAGCGCATGGCCGAACTGGCGGCCAAGGATGAGCCTGTGGTACGTCGCGTGTTGCCGCGTGATGAGGCAGTGGCGTACTTCAAGGGTCTGGGTGAGCACTACAAGGCAGAAATCATTGCCAGCATCCCCAGCAACGAAGACGTGAGCCTGTACCGCGAAGGCAATTTCGAAGATCTGTGTCGCGGCCCGCATGTGCCCAGCACCGGCAAGCTCAAGTTCTTCAAGCTCATGAAGGTGGCGGGGGCCTACTGGCGTGGTGATCACCGCAACGAAATGCTGCAGCGGGTCTATGGCACGGCCTGGGCCACCAAGGATGAATTGCAGCAGTATTTGACGATGCTGGAGGAGGCCGAAAAGCGCGACCACCGCAAGCTGGGGCGTGAGCTTGACTTGTTCCACATCGACGACCATGCGCCGGGCGTCGTGTTCTGGCATCCCAAGGGCTGGTCGGTGTGGCAGGAGGTAGAGCAGTACATGCGCCGCGTCTACCGCGACAACGGCTACCAGGAGGTCAAGGGCCCGCAACTGCTCGACAAGACGCTGTGGGAGAAGACCGGTCACTGGGACAAATACCGCGACAACATGTTCACGACCGAATCGGAAAAGCGCGACTATGCGCTCAAGCCGATGATCCTGATCTTCAAGCAAGGTATCAAGAGCTACCGCGATCTGCCGCTGCGCTATGGTGAATTCGGCCAGTGCCACCGCAACGAGCCCACGGGCGGCTTGCACGGCATCATGCGTGTGCGCGGCTTCACGCAGGATGACGGGCATATTTTCTGCACCGAAGACCAGATTCAGCCCGAGGTGCTGGCTTTCACGCGCCTGCTGCAAAAGGTCTACCAGGACTTCGGCTTTACCGACATCATTTACAAGGTCGCCACGCGCCCCGAAGCGCGTATAGGCTCCGACGAGATTTGGGACAAGGCCGAGGCCGCGCTCATCGACAGCCTTGAGGCTTCTGGCTGTGAATACGTGCTTTCACCCGGTGAAGGCGCGTTCTATGGCCCCAAGATCGAGTACACGCTCAAGGACGCGATTGGCCGTCAGTGGCAGTGCGGCACCATCCAGGTGGACTTTTCCATGCCCGAGCGGCTGGATGCCGAGTATGTAGGGGAAGACGGCGCTCGCCATCGCCCCGTGATGCTGCACCGTGCCATTGTGGGCAGTCTGGAGCGTTTCATCGGCATCCTGATCGAGCAGCATGCCGGCGCGTTACCTGTCTGGCTGGCGCCGGTGCAGATTGCGGTGCTCAACATCACCGATGCGCAGGGCGATTACTGTCGTGAAATGGCTGCAAAACTGCAAAAAGCACTGCCCCATCAAGACCTTAGGGTGGCGCTCGACCTGCGCAACGAGAAGATTACGTATAAAATACGCGAGCATTCGTTGCAAAAGCTGCCTTATATACTTGTCGCTGGTGACAAAGAGAAGGCAGCAGGTGCCGTCGCAGTGCGCGGCCGGGGCAATCGAGACCTCGGCGTGATGTCCGTTGAAGCGTTCGCAGAGTTGATCGCCCAGGACATCGCCTCCAAAGTATGATTTTGATAGAAAACATGCTCTGGCCCGCGCCCATTGTGCGGTGTTAGCTACTTATTTTGTAGCATTTTGATTCAAGGAAGATAGCCATCGCTACTGAATTTCGTGATCGTCGCCACCGTGAAGAGCGCAAGC
>LNAP01006004.1_pt1 | contig 10600 bp, 8 predicted proteins | sample 602601 | NCBI WGS metagenome assembly LNAP01 (sample SAMN02440304, study PRJNA202911) | soil metagenome | biome: Subtropical and temperate rainforests or woodlands; isolation source: soil samples (1 kg each in a 20% v/v slurry with milli Q water) were... ...
GTCCCGCCGTAAGCTGACCACAGCGAACGAAGTGAAGCGCAACTGCATGAGGGCGACCGAGTGTGGGGAGGAAGCGTGAATCGAAGCCATGAGCCGATGTACAAGAACCGGATAAAAGGCAAAGCCGATCAGGGCGAGCGGGCACGAAACTGCGAAGCTCTTGTGGTCAAGGATCAGGCTGCGTAAATCCGGCGGTTGTGTGGTGAAGGATTGCGTTCTTACCTGGGGAGATCTCGCCTTGTGCCTGAAAGGGCGACGGTGCAAACCGGAGCGAGAAGTCAGCAGAGGTCGTAGTAGTCTTTTTTTTTTTTTTTTTTGACGAAGGACCGAACGAGAGAAAGCGTTAGAGGCCATGTTGATGCGAACGACCGGAAGTCAGATGCCTGCCAAACGCGGGGCGGATGTGAGGACGCGAGCGGTGAAACCGTGAGAAGCCCCATCAGCGACGAGGTCAATCGCCCGCAAGATGAATCCGACAACGCAGGGCAAGGGCTGCTGGATCGGGCCTTTGCGAGAGAAAACCTGAAGCGGGCATGGAAGCGGGTCAAGGCCAACAAGGGAGCAGCGGGCGTCGATGGTCTGGATATTGAACAGACCGCCGAACATCTACTGAGCCAGTGGGCGGCGATTCGCGAACAGCTTCTTTCAGGCGTCTACCGGCCCAGCCCGGTACGACGTGTGGTCATCCCCAAGCCTGACGGCGGCGAGCGCGAGTTGGGAATTCCGACGGTCACCGACCGCTTGATCCAGCAAGCGTTGCTGCAAGTCTTGCAGCCATTACTTGATCCTACTTTTAGTGAATACAGCTACGGCTTTCGTCCGGGGCGTCGTGCGCAGGACGCCGTATTGGCGGCTCAGCGATATGTGTCCTCGGGTCGAAAAGTGGTGGTGGACGTGGATCTGGAGAAGTTCTTCGACCGGGTCGATCACGACATTTTGATGGATCGTTTACGCAAACGGATCGCGGATCGGACGGTTATCCGGCTGATTCGTGCCTATCTGGATGCGGGAACGTTGATCAACGGCGTGGTCGAGAGAGGCCGCAGCGGGGCGCCGCAAGGCGGCCCGCTGTCGCCGTTGCTGGCGAATGTGCTGCTGGACGAAGTGGATCGGGAGCTTGAGCGTCGAGGTCATTGTTTTGTTCGCTATGCCGACGATGCGAACGTCTATGTTCGCAGTCACAAGGCTGGGCAGCGGGTGATGGCTTTGCTGAAGCGCGTGTATGAAAAGCTGCGCTTGAGTGTCAACGAGAACAAGAGTGCAGTGGCCAGTGCATTTGGTCGCAAGTTTCTGGGCTATGAGTTGTGGTCAGCCCGAGGCGAAGTCAAACGTGCGGCCTCCTATAAGGCGCAGAAGTAGTTCAAGCATCGGATACGTTGGTACACGCGACGCTCGTGTGGTCGTAGCTTGCAGCAGATCATCGATGAGCTGCGACCTTACCTTTTGGGTTGGAAAGCTTACTTCGGATTGTCGCAAACCCCCGCCGTCTGGCGTGAGCTGGACGAATGGATACGACACCGATTGCGAACTATCCAGCTTAAACAATGGAAGCGCGGAACGACGACGTATCGTGAGCTGCGAGCACTTGGCGCGAATAACCAGGTGGCACAGAAGGTGGCAGGAAATACCTGCCGCTGGTGGCATAACAGTCGTCTGGAGCTGAATCGCGTGCTTACTATTGCGTGGTTCGACAGGCTGGGATTGGTACGTCTCTCATAACCTCAATCTCTCGAACCGCCCGGTGCGGACCCGCATGCCGGGTGGTGTGGCAGGGGGGGGGGGCGGGGGAAGGGGGGCCCCGCCGCCGCCCCGGCCGCGCCCAAGCCGCAGTTGGGCAGCTTCGGCTTCGACGCCACCGGCATGGACCGCAGCGTCGCCGCCGGCGACGACTTCTTCGGCTTTGCCAACGGCAGCTGGGTGAAGAACACCGAGATCCCGGCCGACCGCTCCAGCTACGGCAGCTTCAATGTCATTGCCGAGAAGACCCTGGCCGACACCCGCGCCATCCTCGAAGGCGCCGCCGCCGATACCAAGGCCAGTGGCGAAGCCAAGCTGATCGGTGACTACTACGCCGCATTCATGGACGAGGCCGGCATCGAGTCCCGCGGCGTGGCTGCGGTGAAGCCGGAACTGGATGCGATCGGCGGCATCGCCGACAAGGCCGCGCTGGCCACCACCCTGGGCGGCACCCTGCGCGCCGACGTCGACCTGCTGAATGCGACCAACTTCTACACCGACCGCCTGTTCGGCGTATGGGTGTCGGTGGACCTGCTGCAGCCGGACCGCAATGCGCCGTACCTGGTGCAGGGTGGCCTGGGCCTGCCCGACCGCGACTTCTACCTGCAGGGCGGCCGCATGGCCGAGCTGCGCAAGCAGTACCAGGCCTACATCGCCCAGGTGCTGCAGCTGGCCGGCGTTGCCGACCCGGCGGCCAAGGCGCAGCGCATCCTGGCGCTGGAGACCAAGATCGCCCAGGCCCACGCCACCCAGGAAGAAACCAACGACGTGGCCAAGGGCGCCAATGCCTGGAAGCAGGCCGACCTGAACGCCAAGGCGCCGGGCATGGACTGGGCCGCGTTCCTGGCCGGTGCCAAGCTGGGCGAGCAGCAGGACTTCATCGTCTGGCAGCCCAAGGCCGTGGCGGGCATCTCGCGCCTGGTGGCCACCGAGCCGCTGGACGTGTGGAAGGACTACCTGGCCTTCCACGCGCTGGACCGCGCCGCGCCGTACCTGCCCAAGACCTTCGCCGATGCGCGCTTCGCCTTCCACGGCACCACCTTGAACGGCACCCCGCAGCAGAGCGAACGCTGGAAGCGCGCGGTGGATGACAGCAACCACGCCGTCGGCGAGGCCATCGGCAAGCTGTATGTGGAACGCCACTTCGACCCGGCCACCAAGGCCCGCGCCGATGAGATGGCCAAGAACATCATCGCCGCCTTCGCCAAGCGCATCGACGCGCTGGCGTGGATGTCGCCGCAGACCAAGGCACACGCCAAGGCCAAGGTGGCCGGGCTGACCGTGGGCATGGGCTACCCGGATACCTGGCGCGACTACAGCGGGCTGGAGATCAAGCGCGACGACGCACTGGGCAATGCCGAGCGCGCCGAGCAGTTCGAGTACCAGCGCAACATCGCCAAGCTGGGCAAGCCGGTCGACCACGGCGAATGGGCGATGCTGCCGCAGACCATCAACGCGATGAACGTGCCGCTGGAAAACCGCCTGGTGTTCCCGGCCGCGATCCTGCAGCCGCCGTTCTTCGATGGTGCTGCCGACGACGCGGTGAACTACGGCGCGATCGGTGCGGTGATCGGCCATGAGATCAGCCACGGCTTCGACAATGCCGGTGCGCTGTTCGATGAAACCGGCAAGCTGCACAACTGGTGGACGGCCGATGACCTGAAGAAGTTCAACGCCGCCGGCGACGCGCTGGCCGCGCAGTTCAGCAGCTACCAGCCGTTCCCGGGCGTGTCGGTCAACGGCCGCCTGACCCTGGGCGAGAACATCGCCGACGTGGCCGGCCTGGCCACCGCCTACGACGCCTACCAGCTGTCGCTGCAGGGCAAGCCGGGCCAGACCCTGGAAGGCTTCAGCCCCGACCAGCGGTTCTTCCTGGGCTTTGCCCAGGCCTGGCGCAGCAAGGCGCGCGAGCAGGCCCTGCGCAACTCGCTGCTGACCAACGTGCACGCACCGGGCCAGTTCCGCGCGCTCACCGTGCGCAACCTGGACGCGTGGTACCCGGCGTTCGAGGTCAAGGAAGGCCAGAAGCTGTACCTGGCCCCGGACAAGCGGGTCAAGGTGTGGTGATCGGTTTCACCGCGCGACGGTGACACCTGAAAACGGGCGCTTCGGCGCCCGTTTTCGCGTCTGCGGGCGCGGTGAACAGCCGGCGCGCATCGGCGTGGTGTTGAACGCCCGGTAGAGCCGACCGTTGGTCGGCTGCCCTCCGCGACACCCCACCCACACCCGCACGCCAATCCGGGCCGTGCGGCGATGGCGCAGCCGACCAACGGTCGGCTCTACGCGGGAGGCCACTCGGCCAGCACGCTCGCTGGCAGGCCCATCCGTGTGCAGGCGCGCGGGGCCAGACCGTCCTGCAGCGCGCGCCGGAACAACGGCGTCATCGCGCGCAGCACGCGGGCGGAGGTGCGTGCCTGCGCGCGTTGCATCCCGGTGCGTTCCAGCATCGCCTCGGCCCAGTCCGGCAACAACGCCGCACCCGCGCCCAGGAACAGCTCACGCGACAATCCGGCCATCGGCACCGGCAGGCGGATGCCGGACAACACCCCCAGCACTTCGCGCGAGCGTGCATCGAACCGAAGCTGCGGCAGCTGCCGGGCGAAATACGCGTCCACTTCCGCTTCAGACGCGGGCACCTGGGTGGCGCCCAGTGCCTCGGCAACGCGCTTGTATTCGCGGTAATACTGGTCGGCCACCGCGCCGGGCACCTCGCGGCAGTAGCGCCGGCAGCCTTGCAGGAAACCGTAGGCCTCGGTCACGTGGACCCAGGTGAGCAGGGCCGGATCATCGGCTGAATACGCGCGTCCGTCGGCACTGTGCCCGCGCACCTGCGCGTGAATGCGCGTGACCTTGGCCACCAGCGCATCCACCTCCGCACTGGGCGCATAGGTGGTGCCGGCCACGAAGGCGGTGGTGCGACGCAGCCGCCCGACCAGGTCGTCGCGGAAGTTGGAGTGGTCGTACACCCCGGCCAGGGCCAGCGGGTGCAGGGTCTGCAGCATCAAGGCGCACAGGCCGCCGGCGAGCATCCCGGGGAATTCTGAATGCACGCGCCAGGTTGCGCTGTGCGGCCCGAACCAGCCCGGGTCTCCCTGCGGGTGGTCGTACTCGATGCCGCTTTGGCCGCGGGGGAAGGCGCCCAGCACCCAGCGCCGGATGGGCGCGGTGACAGGCTGGGAAAGACGGTGCAGCAACGGCGGCATCTCGGGGGTCCAATCGGGCGGAGGCGACGGCAGTCTGCGCGGTCGGGGCCGATTCTGGCCGATCCCGGCGCCCCCGGGGAGCTCCTTCGCCTAACCGGCGTTCGATGTGCAGGTGCAGCATGATTTTACCTGCGACATCTTGTCGCACGCTGCCATGGCGATGATGCACCGCGTCAGACCGCCCGCATTCAGAAATATCTGCCCGGCGGCTTCGCATTTCCCCCATTGCACGACCCGCTGGAAGTGCTAGAACTGAATCCGCCTCACGTTCGTCCAATGCGCTGCCGCACGTTCCAGAAGGAGCACGTCATGATCGCTTTGTTCAAGGGTTTGGGTTTGCTGTTGCAGGACAACGAGCTGTACAACAGCCCGTTCGAAAAACAGGTCGCGCATTGGCGTAACAAGAGCGAGCAGCAGATCCGCGAAGAAGTGGCGGTGCTGGCCAAGGCCAAGGGCCAGTGGCTGATGGCCTCGATCGTCGGCTGGCAGGCCGCTTCGCTGCTGATCCTGGGCCTGATCTCCAACTATCTGTGGAAGGACGATTTCCATATCACCTTCACCCGCGTGGTGATCGTGTTCGGCTCGTGGATTTCCATCCTGTTCGTGATCTGGTTCATGGCCAACATGTTCGACCACACGGCCGGTTTCGAGCGCTGGATGAAGGCCTTCAACAGCCGCGCCCGCATCACCTCCGACGCCGACAGCGTGGAATGCGTGGCCGAAGCGCTGGACATGGCCCAGCACTATCCCGACGTGCTCGACTACAAGCAGGCCGTCACCGCGCGCCGCGAGCTTCGCCACGAAGACATCCGCATCATGCGCGAGATCGGTCGGATGCAGCAGCACACCGAGCTGGTGGGCCAGCTCAACCATGTGGGCGAGCAGGACAACCGCAGCAACCTGCACCTGCAACCCGCATTCTGACCAACCCGGAAAGTGGGGGGAGCCACAATGCCACCGTGATCACTCACGGTGGCATTGTTCTTTGGGCTGCTCGCTGACGCACTGGTTGAAGCCGGTGGGCAACCCGGCCATCTGTTCAGTCTTGCCGACCGCCACCGCCAGCCGGTGCAGCGGCGGTTTGGTGCACGCCGCGTCCTTGCTGCAGGTGGGATCAAGCAGCAGGTAGTGGCAGGTTCCACTGCTGCTGGCGATGCACTCGAAGTGCGCCACGCCATCCACCAGGCTGCTCTTGCTGTACAGCGCATCCACGCCATTGGCACGGATGCGGGTCACCGAGGTGTTGCTGGACTGCTGGCACCCGGCCAACAGCAGCACGGCGACGCACAGGGGCAGGAAAGTACGCATGATCACTCCAGGAAGAGAGAGGGCCCGCTCCGGCTACATGCCCCGGAACAGGCTCATGAACGGTTGACTGACATTGAGTACTTCGGCCCGGTGTTTCAGACGCAGTTGGCCGCGCCCGGTATCGTCGCGGCTCACCGCCGCCACCGCTTTCATGTTCACGATGGTGGAGCGATGGACCTGGCGGAAACGCTGCGGGTCCAGCACGTCCAGCAGCTCGCGCAGCGGCGTGCGCAGCAGGCTTTCACCCTGCTCGGTGACCACGGTGGTGTACTTGCTGTCGGCACGGAAATACAGCACGTCTTCGAGCATGATCAGCTGGGTGTCGCGCCCGTTGCTGGCGGTGATCCAGGCCAGCGGCGGCGCACTGCTGGGCGCGCTGCCGCCCTGCCCCAGCCGCTGCAGCAGCTGCTCCAGCATCGCGTTGTCCGGCCGGCCCTGCTGCATGCGCGCCAGGATGCGCTCACGCGTGGCCAGCAGACGCTCATCGCTGACCGGCTTGAGCAGGTAGTCCATCGCGCCCTGTTCGAAGGCGTCGATGGCGTACTGGTCGTAGGCGGTCACGAACACCACCTGGGTGCGCGGGCTGATCTCGGGCAGCGCGCGCGCCACGTCGATGCCGGTGATGCCGGGCATGCGGATGTCCAGGAAGGCCAGGTCCGGCTTCAACTCGGCCAGCCGTTCCAGCGCGCACGCACCGTCTTCGCATTCGGCCACCAGCCGCAGCTCCGGCCACAGCCGTTGCAGCTGCGCCACCAGCGACTGCCGCAGCAGGTCTTCGTCTTCGGCGATCAGGGCATCAAGCTGCATGGACGGCCTCGCGCGCATCGCGCGGCAGGGTGATGGTGGCGGCGACGCCGCTGGGGAAGTTGGAGACGATGGCGACGCCGGCGCGGTCGCCGCAGGTCAGACGCAGGCGTTCGCGCAGGTTCTTCAAGCCGATGCCGGTGCCGCTGGTGCCCTGGCCGAACCCCAGCCCGTCGTCGGCGACGGTGAGGGTGACATGGTCATCGAAGGCGCGCGCGATGATCCACACGGTGCCGCCACCCGGCTTGGGCTCCAGGCCATGCTTGATGGCGTTTTCCACCAGCGTCTGCAGCGCCATCGAGGGCAGCGGCAGGCCGGTCAGTGCCGGCGGCACGTCCACCTGCAGCGCCAGCCGCGCGCCCATGCGGATCTTGAGGATTTCCAGGTACGCCTGGGTACGCTCCAGCTCCACGCCCAGCGTGGACATCGACTCCTCCACGCTGGGCAGCGAGCTGCGCAGGTACTGGATGAGATGCCCCAGCATCTGGTCGGCGCGCGGCGGGTCGGTGCGGGTCAGCACCTGCGCGTTGGCCAGCGTGTTGTACAGGAAATGCGGCTCCACCTGGGCATGCAGCAGATTGAGCTTGGCCACCGACAGTTCCTTCTCGGTGGCGGTCTGTTCGGCCGCGGCCTGCTCGTCACGGCGCTGCTCGGACACCCGCCGGGTGATGGCGCGGGTAACCGCTTCGGCATTCTCGAAGTTGCTGCCTTCATCCACGGCCAGCAGGTCGGCCCAGACCCCGGCATCGGGTTCGAACAGCAGGGTCACGCTGCTGGTGCCCTGCCCCGGGGTGACCGTGGCCAGCACGCTGTTGCGGCGGATCGCCAGCCGTGCCGGCAGGTTCCAGCGCGAGGGCGGGCGGCCGTTGTAGGGATCCACGCGGCGCACGTAGGCGCGCACCTGCAGGCTGCCGGCGGCGCTTTCGATGTCTTCCACGCGGGGCAGCTCGGCGATGGCCTTTTCCAGCAGCGCGAAGGCCGGGCCGGCATCCATCGGCAGTTCGATCTGGCGGCGCTGCCGGCTGGACAGGGTGGTGCCGTCCAGGCGCCCGGCGATCAACCAGACCCGACGGATGTGGGTGATGCAGCTGCCGATGGCGGTGACCGCCAGGAACATGGCCAGCAGCCCGAAGACCCAACCGGGGCCGTCGTCCATGCCGCTGAAGATGCCACTCCAGACGAAGCCGGCCACGATGATGGCGACGGCCCAGGCCAACAGGATACGAAGGATCAGTGCGAGGCTGGCGAACACGGCGGCGTCTTCACGATGGGATGGGCCGAGCATAGCCCTGCCGCCGGCCAGGACAAGCGGCATGCGACGAAGGCGGGGAATGGGGGGATGAAGCCGGGCCCCGCCCGGATAACGTAACGCCCGGGGTGCCCCCACCGGCGTTGTGCCGGCGGGGACGGTGGGTCACTTGCGCTCGGCGGCGCTGGCTTCACGCGGGGCGCGGAACTGGGAATCGGCGCTCCAGTTCGGCCAGGCGCGCGAATTGGCCAGCTGGTTGCCCAGCGTGTACAGCACCTCCAGGTCGCGCGAGGCACCGGCGAAGGTCCAGTCCGGCTGCCACTGATCGCCCTGCTGGTGGTAGCGCTTGGCGGTGTAGTCATCCGAGGCGGCCTTGCCGGCCGCCACGCCGCCGTTCACCCAGTCCTGGCCGGCCGAGTAGGACACCGCCGGCACGCCGCGCTTGGCGAACGGGAAGTGATCCGAGCGGAAGAACAGGCCGGCTTCCGGCTTCGGGTCCGGGGTGTAGCGGATGTCCCAGCCCTTGGCCACGTCCTTGAGCTGGTCCAGCAGTTCCAGCTTGGCCGACCCGTAGATGCCGAAATCACGCGACGGCCCGAACGGCGCCATGCCGTCCATGTTGATCACCGCCACGGTCTTGCTCAGCGGATACAGCGGGTGGCTGGCGTAGTACTCCGAGCCCAGCAGGCCCTTTTCCTCGGCGGTGACGGCCAGGAACAGCACCGAACGCTCCGGGCGCTTGCCCTTGGCAAACCCGCGCGCCAGTTCGATCAGCGAGGCGGTGCCGCTGGCGTTGTCGAGCGCGCCGTTGAAGATGGTGTCGCCGTTGGCGTCGGGCTTGCCCACGCCGATGTGGTCCCAGTGCGCGCTGTACACCACGGTCTCATCCGGATGCGTGCGGCCTTCCAGGCGCGCGGCCACGTTGTGCGAGGTGATCACCTCGGTCTTGACCGCGTACGTGGCCGAGAAGGTTTCGCCCTTCAGTTCCACCGGCTTGAACTCGCGGGTCTGCGCCTGGCGCTTGAGCGCCTCGAAATCCAGCCCGGCGCGCTTGAACAGGTCCACCGCCAGATCGCGCTGGATCCAGCCTTCGAGCAGCGGGTGTGCCTCGGCCGGGTTGTCACGGACCACGTCGAACATGGTGTTGGTGTTGGAGCCGGCCACGGTGGCCCAGCCGTACGACGCCGGTGCGGTCTCGTGCACGATCAGCACGCCGAGGGCGCCCTGGCGCGCGCCTTCTTCGTACTTGTAGGTCCAGCGACCGTAGTAGGTCATGCCCTTGCCGTCGAAGTCGCCCTGGCCGCTTTCAAAGTCCGGGTCGTTGATCAGCACCACGGCGATCTTGCCCTTCAGGTCCACGCCCTTGAAGTCGTCCCAGTTGCGCTCGCCGGCCTTGACGCCGTAGCCGAGGAAGACCAGCGGCGCGTTCTTGATGTCCACGTTGCTGGCACCGTTCATCGCCGCGCGCACGGCGATTTCCTTGCCCTGGCTCAGGGCCTGCGGCGTGCCTTTGCTGCTCAGCGACAGGCTCGGCGCACCGACGATATCGCCCTTGAGCAGCGGCACGGCCTGGGTCCACAGACGCTTGCCGTCCTTGAGGTCGCCGCCCGGCTGCAGCCCGGCTGCCGCGAACTGTTTGCTCAGGAAGGCCACGGTTTTCTCTTCGCCGGCGGTGGCCGGGGAGCGGCCTTCGTAGGCGTCGGAGGCCAGTTCCTTGACGTCCGCGGAGATCCGCGCACCATCGAATTTGGGCGTTGCCGCCATCAGGGCGCCGGACACCGACAGGGCCAGCACGCTCAGTACTACTCGTTTCATCGCTCTCTCCACAGCCAGGACCACGAATCCCCAAGTGTAGGCGAAGTAGAGCGGGGCTCTGCCCCGCTGCCTCAACCGCACCGCGTAACGCAACGGCAGCCGGGCAGAGCCCGGCGCTACAACGGCAACGCGACAGCCGCCCCGTAGAGCGGGGCTCTGCCCCGTTGTCGGAGTCCCCAACAACCGCCGCGTAGAGCGGGGCTCTGCCCCGCTGCCTTGGCCGCACCGCGCAACCCAACGGCAGCCGGGCAGAGCCCGGCTCTACGACGGTGTGGCCGCAGCACCGCAACAGCCGTCGGACGGTGTGCCGCAGCAACGCAACAGCCGTCCGACGGCGTGGCCGCAGGCGTTACGTGATAGGAACAGCCTGCGCCCGTGCCAGCAGCACAGCCTGCTCGCGGGCGTTGGCGGTGAGGCTGGCGGCGCGCAGGAAGGCGGCGCGCGCTTCATCGCCGCGCCCGAGCTGCAGCAGCAGGTCGCCCTG
>LNAP01006005.1_pt1 | contig 10600 bp, 10 predicted proteins | sample 602601 | NCBI WGS metagenome assembly LNAP01 (sample SAMN02440304, study PRJNA202911) | soil metagenome | biome: Subtropical and temperate rainforests or woodlands; isolation source: soil samples (1 kg each in a 20% v/v slurry with milli Q water) were... ...
CCATATTTCTGGCATTGGCAAAAGGCTGCACCAGATGCAGTGTGATCTGAAATTTTTCATCAATCAGGCGCTGTAGAAAGCGTGCATACGCCTGAATATCTCGATTTCCTCAGGACCATCGCCCGCGACTGGGCGAAGCTGCCCAACACCTCGCCCGAGGTCGTGCCCAACGTCCATCCGGCGCGCTATCCCGCGACCTATCCGAAGGCGCTGGCCGGCCGCGCCGGCTGGCATCAGGTCGACCTCGCCTGTCCGATCGGGCCGCACACCTGGGAGGCCGCCGTCGCCGCCAGCGAATCGGCGGCAAGTGCGGTCGACCTGGTCCTGAACGGCGAGGCCGAGGCCTATGCGCTCTGCCGGCCGCCCGGCCATCACGCCTATGCCGACATGGCGGGCGGCTTCTGCTTCCTGAACAACACGGCCATCGCCGCCCAGCGCCTGCGGCAGAAGCATCAGCGGGTGGCCGTGCTCGACGTCGACGTCCATCACGGCAACGGCACCCAAGGCATCTTCTACGCCCGGCCCGACGTCTACACGGTGTCGATCCACGCCGATCCCGTTGCCTACTATCCCTATGTGTGGGGCTATGCGCATGAGCGCGGCGAGGGACCCGGCCTCGGCACCAATCTCAACATCCCGCTCGCGATCGGTACCGGCGATGACGGCTACGTCCAGGCCATGGACGTCGCGCGCAAGGCCATCGAGTCCTTTGCTCCCGGCGCGCTCGTCATCGCGCTCGGCTTGGATCCCTCCGAGCATGATCCGCTCAAGGGATTGGCGGTCACCACGCCGGGCTTCCGCCGCATCGGCCAGGCCATCGCCAGGATGGGCCTGCCGACCGTGTTCGTGCAGGAGGGCGGTTATCTCTCGGATATTCTGGGCGCGAACCTGACCTCGGTGCTGGCGGGATTCGAAGAGGCGCGGTGAGGCCGCGTCCGCGGCGGCGTCATTCAGCCGCTTCCTGGAGCGGCCAGGCATTGCGGCTGATGGGAAGGCCACCGTCCGCACGGGAGCCGTCGGCGATCGCGAGGCGATGCGAGGGCGATGGCGAGCACAGCGAGAAGCGCCAGCCGTCGGGATCGTCGGCGATATCGGGCTTGAAGCTGATCTCGATGGCCTCGTGCGAGACCTGCATCGCGAAGGCGTCGAGCGGCAAATTGAGTCCGAAGCCCCTGGCCTTCAGATAGGCTTCCTTGAGCGTCCAATAGTCGAAGAAGCGCTCGGTCGCAGCCGGCTCCGGCAGCGCCCGCAGCGTTTCGACCTCCTCCGGTGCAAAGAAGCGGAGCGCGGTGGACAGCGGCGCCACCCGCCGCGACACCGTTTCGACGTCGACGCCGACGGATTCATGCCGCGACACGACGCAGGCGACGCAGCCGTCGGCGTGAGACAGGCTGAAATGCAGCGCGCTCGATGTCACGGGCGCTGCGACAAACGGCCGCCCGTGGCGGCCGGCTGCAAAGGACCAGTCGGACGGCGCGACGTTGGAGGCGATCTGCGACAGCGCCAGGCGCAGCATGGCATGCGCGAAAATATATTGCCGTCGATGCCGCTCGAACATGAAGCGATCGGCACGGATCCGTTCATCGACCGAGAGCAGCCGCCGGCATTCCTCGACCGCGCCCGGCGCGTCAATGGATTCGATCAATCCGACAAAGAGCTCAATTCTGTCGTTCGCCATCAATTGGGCCTTTAGCGCCAGGCCGGGGGCAAATCCCCGGTCCCGACGGAAGAAACAACTGAGCAAGAATCAACCACGCAGACCGCTTCTAGCGATCCACCGGGGCGAATTCTTGTCGATTTTCAGGCCGGTTTACAGGCGCAAGCTTGTGCGAGACCCCAAGCTCGACCCGCGAGCGGCCCATCTTTCGAAAAGTGAAGCCTGACGATTCCTGCGCGCCGCGGCCGATGAAGCCTACTTCTTCTCGGCAACCAGTATTTTGGGGAGACCCTTGCGATCCTCGGCGCTCAACGATGTACTCTTGAAAAATTCGATCACACCCATAACGACCCCCCAGTCGAAAATATTCGTCCAAATCAAAACGCAGGAACAATCTTGCGCGGTGGCGCCAAATAATCAAGCTGCAACTGGGTCATTCACAGCTTTGGCGAGTGAACCCCGTAATCATCCGCGATGGCCGAGAGCTCCGTCGCTCCAGCCGAGCGTGGTCCGAACGGTGCCGCCGGATGGCTAACGCATCGTTTCATTTTACCTTGATTGCGAATGGACGTATCCAATGCATGCCGACGCCGCTATGAGTACGGCCTGATGGCCATTTGAGCGCGCCCATGCATTCCGTTGCCCTGCTGACTGCCAGCTATGCCAAGGATATCGAACGCTTTTCGCTGCTCAGCGAGAGCATCGACACCTGGCTCACCGGATACACGCGGCATTATGTTCTCGTTAACGATGAGGATTTGCCGCTGTTCGCGCGGTTCGCGTCCGACAAGCGGGTCATCGTTCCGGCCTCGCGCTATTTGCCGAAATGGCTGTTCGCGCTGCCGCCGGCGCTCCAGTTCATCAGCAAGCGGCGGGTCTGGCTGTCGCTGCAGTCGTCGCCCGTGCATGGCTGGCACATCCAGCAGATCCTGAAGATCGCCGGCGTCCTCAACGCGCCCGAGCAGCGCGTCTGCATCCTGGATTCGGACAATCTGTTCTTCCGCGAATTCGACGTCGGCCAATATGCCGGCGCCGAGAAGGCGCCGCTGTTCGTCACGCCGAAGGACATCGGCGCTGATCACCCCTTGCATGGGTTGTGGCTGCGCACCGTCGATCAGCTTCTCGGCATCAAGGAGCGCTCGTTCCCTGCCGACGATTACGTCGGCAACGCGCTGGTCTGGGACAAGGACACCGCGCGCGCGATGACCGCCGCCATCAAGTCGGCGACCGGCTTGAACTGGGTTCTGGCGCTGTGCCGGAAGAAGAAGTTCTCGGAATATCTGATGTACGGCCACTTCGCCGCGAACTCGCCCGAGCATCTGGCCGCCCATCGGGTCACCGAAGACAGCATTGCGGTCTCGCATTGGGACGACACGCCGCTCGACCGTCCGGCCATCGAAGCGCTGATGCGTGCCGCGAGGCCCGAGCAGGTCGCGCTCTGCATCCAGTCCTATTCGTCGACCTCGGTCGATGACATCCGCGACGTGTTCCGGCTCAGCTCGCGCGATCGCCGCGCTCCGAGCCTTGCACCCGACCATATCGACGACGCGGCCGAGTTCGAGTTAAAGGCGCGCAGCTAGGCTCGCGCGTTCAAGCGTCCTTCGTGAACTTGCCGATCACGTCCATGAACGGCTTCGGTTTGAACTCGCCGTCGAGCGGCAGCGGGCGGTTCGGCTGCTTGTCCGCGCGGGCAAAGGTGCCGTTGATCCAGCTGTAGCGATCCGAGAGGCCCCAGGTGAGGATCGAGCGCACCGGTCCGCTGGTCGAGATCGCCGTCAGCAGATCGTTGACCCGCTTGGCGACGACGGCATCGCGCTCCGCCGGATTGCCCGTCAGCTTCTGGTCGTCGACGTCGAGCTCGGTGACATACACCTCAAGGCCCCACGAGCGCAGCTCGGTGACGAATTCAGCCAGCCCATGAGTGTCGATCTCCAACTCGGCATGGAGGTGCGATTGCAGCCCCACGGCGTGGAGCGGAACGCCCTGGTCGAGCAGGTCCATGATCAGGTGGCGATAAGCCGCGCGCTTGGCAATGAAGGAGTCCTTGGCGGACTCGATGTCATATTCGTTGATCGCGAGCTTGACGAAGGGATCGGCTGCAGCCGCCGTGCGGAAGGCCAGCGGAATCCAGCTCTGGCCGAGATGCTGGGTCCAGAACGTGTCGCGACGGTCCTTCGGGCTGCGGGGATTGTCCGGGATCGGCTCGTTGACGACGTCCCAAGACGTCAGCTTGTCCTTGTAGTAGGAGACGACGGTGCCGATGTGGTCGACATAGGCGCGCTCGACGCCGCGGGTGTCCTTGATCTGCTTGGTCCAGTCCGGAATGTCGTGATACCAGGCCAGCGCGTGGCCGCGCATCGTCAGGTCGTTGTCCCGCGCAAAATCCAGGATGGCATCGGCGCGCTCGAAATTGAATGTGTGCGCATTCGGCCGCAGCATCGGCCATTTCAGCTCGAGCACCGGGACGACCTGGGTGCAATAGGTGCTGATGGCTTCGCCAAGCCTGGGATCGGCTTGCAGGTCCCAGAGCGTGGCCGCTGCGCCGAACCCCTGATGGCGCTGCGCCAGCTTCGACGCCGGTGCCGCCGATACGGATGCGCCTGCCGCGATTGCTGCGGCGCCGCCGAGGAGAAATTCGCGTCTGTCGAGCCTGGTCACGGCAGTCCTTTTTTGAACCAACGCACCATCGTACCAAGCGTCGCCCCTCGACGCCGGGGTTTCGTCTCGTGGGGTTAACTTCCACCGTCTGCAGGTCATGGTTTCCTTCCACGATCGCGCCTTGCCGTTCGGGGAAGGGCAAATTTAACGCTAACGCGCGAAAGCGGCTTCAGAGCTTCATTCGCCGCACGATCTGCAGACTTATGTGACACTCTTGAGCGATGCTGCGGCGCATTCGCTCGCCCCGCCAAGGCCCCCTTTCAAGGCCGATCCATGAACGGCCGTCACACTCGCAAGACCGCCGCCGGTCCCGTGCTCGCATGCTGAACCGCCATTTCTCGATTTATCTCGTCGCCTACATCCTGCCTGCGGCGGTGGGCTTCTTCGCGGTCACGGCCTATACGCGGCTGCTGACGCCGTCCGAGTACGGCGTCTATGTCGTGGGCATCAGCCTCGCCGGCATTCTGGGCGCGATCTTCTTCGCCTGGATCAAGCTGTCGGTGTCGCGCTATCAGGCGATGTCGGCGGAGGTGGATTTTCGCGGTACGGCGATGGTGGCTTTCGGGCTCACCGTCGCGGTGCTCTGCGCCACGACCCCGCTGGTCTTCCTGTTCCGCAGCGACCTCAGTGTCGAACTGCTGCTCGCCAGCATGTTCGTCGCGATCATGGCCAATGCGGTCGATGTCGGTCAGGAGTTCGAGCGCGCCAAATTGCGTCCCTACCGGTTTGCCGCGATCTCGATCGTGCGCAGTGTGTCGAGCGTCGGCTTCGGCCTGCTCGGCATCTGGCTCGGCTGGGGTGGGTTGGGGCTGCTCGCAGCGTTCGGCCTGGGATCGCTCACCGGCATCATCCTGAACCTCGTCGGCGACCGCACCAAAATCGCGCGCTTCGAGCGCAGCCAGTTCATGCAGCTGGCCCGCTACGGCTTGCCGCTGACGCTGGCCGGGCTCTCCGTTGCCGTCTATTCGGCCTGCGACCGGCTGATCGTTGCCTATCTGCTCGGCAAGGATGCTGCCGGCATCTTCGGCGTCGCCGCAGACCTGCCGCGCCAGTTCATGGTCATGATCGCCTCCAGCGTCGCCGCGGCCACCGTGCCGCTGGTGTTCCGGTCATTGTCCGAGAATAACAAGGAGACGACGCGGGAGCGCCTGATCGAAAGCTTCGAGCTGCTGCTCGTGGTCGTCGCACCCGTTGCGATCTGGCTCGCGCTTGCGGCGGACCAAGTCGCCGGCACGCTCGTCGGCGTCGACTTCCGCGCCGGCGTGTCGGCGCTGCTGCCGACGCTAGTGCTCGCCCGCTTCTTCGGTATCGCCAATCAGTTCTACGTGCAGATCAGCTTCCAGCTCGCCGAGCGGCCCTTCATGCTAGCGGCGCAATCCTTCCTCACCCTGGTGCTGAGCGTGGCGTTGATGTTCGCGCTGGTCGGAAGCTACGGTCTCCTTGGCGCCGCGCTGGCGACGCTTGCGACCGAGGCGATCGGCTTCCTCGTCGCCATCGTGCTGATGCACCGGGCTCACCCCGTGCCGTTCGATTTCAACCGGCTCGCCGGCATCGCAATATCGGCTGCGGCGATGGCGGGAACGATCCTGCTGGCGCGATCGCAAGCGGGCGGCACCGGCCTCATGGCGCTGATCGTCGTGAGCCTTGCGGGCGGTGCCGCTTATGCCGCCGTGGCGTGGCTTCTCAATGTCGCCCAGGTGCGGACGCTGTCGCTGCGCGTCTTGCGGAACTTCAACCGGAAGGCGCTGGGCGTGTAGCGGAGATGCCCGCCGAGCGAGATGCCGGCCGAGGCGGGCGGGGTTCAAGGCGGAAGAGAACTCTCCTCGAGAGCAATATTGACCAGTAACTTCGGACCCGGCGGTCCATGCTGGCCTTATCATCGCCCTCATCGGCAATCTTTCGGTGACTGAGAGTGCTGTAGTGCTCTCGCCTGATCCGTGGTGCACCGCATGCATTTGCAACATTCGCACACACACACACACACACACACACAGTTCTCCACCTGCATCAGCCCGAGGTCCGCACTGTCGTTGGTGCGGCGAACCATTGAGCTTGTGGCGGATCCCCGGTCTATGCGCCTTCGAGATCGGAACATTCGGATGCGCCGGGTGCCAACGAGGTTATTCCGCCGCAATCGAAACAGATCCGATGACATCGGCCGCCGTTCTCTGGCTAGACAGCCAAGGTTTGCGGCCACCGACTTGAGCGAGTCCCCCAAATGGAAGATCTGGAAGACCACATTCGTCGCGAAAACCTCAAAATCTTCAAGCGGGAGGTCGGTCTGGAAAGAGACGCCGTCCGGCGGCAATGGCTCTTGAAGCGTCTCGCCGAGGAAGAAGCGAAAGGCCGGGCCGCGACTTGACAGACGGCCGCCGGGAGTACCTCCCGGGGGCACCAAAGGGGGATGTTTGGTGAGCGGATACATACTCAATACCCGAGGAAACCGTGCCGGCGTCGTGAACGGCGCATCGATTTTCGATCTCTCCGGCAAGAAAGTTTACGATCTTCGGGGGAACAGCATCTACCGCCTCTCGGGCGAGTTGGTCGGCCATACGCTCGACGCGTTCGGGCTCCGACAAGCGTCTGGATCGCGACAGCGAAGCACTGCTAACGGCCCCGGGATCGCCGGAGCCTGAAGAGCCTGAGAACCGTCCTGCGCCGCAAAGCCAGCCATCCGCCACCTTTGCGGAAGCAATACGCCTGCGCCGGATCATCTCCGACACCCCGTCCGATCGCTTCAAGAAGGGATGATCTGTCGTCCCTGGCGGGGCCGGGTCGACCAGAAATCTATTTCAGCGGCGACCGCACCCTGGTCGCAGCATCGTAGACCAGGATCTGCAGCATCGGGAATCTGCCGAGCAACTCGGTGCCGGCTGCCCGCGCAGCCGCTTCGCTTTCATGACGGGTCTTGAAGTGGCCGTCGACGATAAGCGAGAAGCCATCGGCCGGGGCTACATCGGCCCTTTGAATCGTTCTCGGCTCGATCTCTTCGACTTGCATGGTTGGCCTTTTCATGAGGTGCCTTCAATCGTTGCAGGAGATGGCTCGAGGCCCTCGCCTTCAGTAGCTTCAGTCGTCCCTCACGATCTCAGGCTTGTCGTACAAGACCGCGTTCAGGAGGGAACTGTGAACCTCGATCTTGCCGTTGTAGGAGATGAAGCCGAGCTTGCGAAACTTGTTCATGAAAAAGCTGACGCGGGATCGGGTTGTCCCGATCATCTCCGCGAGCGTCTCCTGGCTGACCTTCGCCGAGATGGGTTGAGTGGCGCCGTCCGTGCCGAAATTCGCCAGCAGCAGCAGCAGACGCGCAAGCCGCTTCTCGCTCGAATTGAACAATTGGTCGATCAGGTCTTCTTCGATGCGGCTGTTTCGACTGAGCAGATACCCCATGAACAATTCGGAGAACTTTGGTTCGGCCCTGAGTACGACGAGCATCGCTGATTTCGCGATGGACGTGATCAGACATTGCTCCATGGCTACCGTCGTCGAAATCCGCAAGGGATGGCCGTTCAGGCAGCCCTCGCCGAAAAATTGTCCGGGCTCCATGATTCCGACCACGGCCTCCTTGCCCTGTTCGGAGACAACGAGAACCTTGATCCGGCCTTTTTGAAGGTAGAAAACGGCATCGGCGGCGTCGCCCTGCGAGAACACGACCTGGTTCTTGTCGAACTTCAATATGGCTTTGCCCTGGCCGACCTTGGCGAGGAAGAGTTTTGGATCGAACGCGCTTTTCGCCGCCTTGGGCATGATGTCGTCAAAACCTGATGGTGAGAGTTCGAGCCTAGCAGGGCTTGGAGGGGCAAGTTAGGCAAATCTCGGTTCCGCCTCGGGCTCGCCCCCTAATCCTTACCGGGCAATTTCGCGGCAGCTTCGGCCGGTCGCCAAGCGACTTGCGTGCGCGCAATGCCGCAGCACAGTCTGGTGCCGGTGCTTCATGAGCGCGGCATCCAGCTCCGTCTGGCTGATCGCGTAGGACTGGATCAGCAGTCGCGAGGCAGACCTCGAGGGCATTTGAAGCAGCGTCTCCACGCGCCGATAGGCAATTCTCGACAACCCTTCGATCTGCTCCTCATCGGTGAGGACGACATATTCACCGGCGGGCTGATCGCCCTCCACACCCCGAAGGACGAACGGATTGGCGAACGAAACGGCGGTCCGCGTTGTTCCGATGGCCGCTACCTGACGCGCTCTGCCTCAGCGGCTATTTGGTCGATTTTATCGGATCGTCAATGGATAATCTTTGCGAATGTTCCCGCACTTGGAGCACTCGAAGATTCTAAGATCGGACCCGTCACGAGACGCCCCGACGTGGATCAGCATCATACGGCTCTGGCAGGCCGGGCACAGCGGTCGTGGTATCGGAATCAACGTCGGTTCTGGACGACTATAGACCTCGGACATATGAAGGTGCTCCCCATATGGCGGGGGATGCTGGATCCGAAGCCGCCGCCGATGACAGCCGATTCCGGCCGCTTGGCGGCAAGCATGCCGCGCCATGCTATCCGCCTCTGTTCAATATTGCTCACATTGTCGGAATCGCCGGCAGTGAGATCCGCGTGATACGTCGTCCGCACCACGCCACGATTGCCGTCCTATTTTCTCGCCGCGGAAAGCTCCTGGAAGGGTTCAGGCAGCCGCTTTATTTCATGGCCCGGGCGGGAGCCATGTTCGGTTGTGCTTGATAAACGGAGGTCATTCTGCTCATAAGAGGCTGAAATTGCGCTGCAACACGCGCAAAAGAACCCATCGACTAAAGTCGATAGCCAGCGAGGAAACGAAAAGAATGCGCAAACTCACTTTGGCCATTGCCGTGATTGCCCCGATGCTTGGCCAGGCCGCCTCGGCCGAGGACACCATCAAGATCGGCTACATCGATCCGCTCTCCGGCGGCGGTGCCAGCGTCGGCGAGGGTGGCCTGAAGACCTTCCAGTATCTGGCCGACGAGATGAACGCCAAGGGCGGCATCCTCGGCAAGAAGATCGAGATCGTCGGTCTCGACAACAAGACAAATCCGCAGGAAAGCCTGGTGCAGGCCCAGAAGGCGATCGACTCGGGGGTCCGCTTCATTACGCAGGGCAACGGTTCGTCCGTCGCCGCGGCGCTCTCGGACTTCGTCACCAAGAACAACACGCGCAATCCCGGCAAGGAAGTCCTGTATTTCAACTACGCCGCCGTCGATCCGAGCCTGACCAACGACAAATGCAGCTATTGGCATTTCCGCTGGGATGCGGGCTCCGACATCAAGATGGAAGCGCTCACCAACTACATGAAGGGCACCCCGTCGATCAAAAAGGTGTACCTGATCAACCAGGATTATTCTTTCGGCCAGTCGGTGCGCACCGATGCCCGCAAGATGCTGGGCGCCAAGCGTCCTGACGTCCAGATCGTCGGCGACGAGCTGCATCCGCTGCTCAAGGTCACCGACTTCTCGCCCTACATCGCCAAGATCAAGGCTTCGGGCGCCGACAGTGTCGTCACCGGCAATTGGGGCCAGGACATCGCGCTGCTGCTCAAGGCCGCGGCCGACGCGGGCCTGAAGGTCAACTGGTACACTTATTATGCCGGCGGCGCCGGTGGTCCGACCGCGATCAAGCAGACGGGCCTCGACCACCAGGTCTTCCAGATCACCGAAGGCTTCGCCAACTCGGGCAACCAGTCGGCGATGGACTTCGAAAAGGTGTTCCGCGCCAAGGTCGGCCTCTCGCTGTGGTATCCGCGTGCGGTCAACGAGATGCGCATGTTCAAGGCGGCAGCCGAGAAGGCCAATTCGATCGATCCCGTGAAGGTCGCGGCGGCGCTCGAGGACCTGAAGTTCGAGGTTCTCGACGGCGGCCAGGGCGTCATGCGCAAGGACGACCACCAGTTCTTCCAGCCGATCTACATCTCCTCTTTCGGCAAGCTCGCCGCCAACGAGCCGTTCGACGAGGAAAACACCGGCTGGGGCTGGCATCTGGTCTCCAAGGGCGTCACCGCGCAGGCGATGGTCTCCACGACCTGCAAGATGACGCGGCCGTAATCACCTGGCCCATCGCTCTCCCGCGGCCGTCACCGGTCGCGGGAAGGCGGCGGGCGGAAGGCCTTTGATTGGACGACATTCACCCGGGGCCATCAGGCCCCGGCCAGAGACGAGTGCGCTGTGCTTGAACTCATTGTCATTTCGACCCTGAACGGCGTGCTGTTCGGCATGCTGCTCTTCCTGCTGTCGAGCGGGCTCACCGTCATCTTCAGCATGATGGGCGTGCTCAACTTCGCCCATGCCAGCTTCTACATGCTCGGCGCCTTCTT
>LNAP01006006.1_pt1 | contig 10600 bp, 6 predicted proteins | sample 602601 | NCBI WGS metagenome assembly LNAP01 (sample SAMN02440304, study PRJNA202911) | soil metagenome | biome: Subtropical and temperate rainforests or woodlands; isolation source: soil samples (1 kg each in a 20% v/v slurry with milli Q water) were... ...
TTCTGCCTTGAATTCCGGCGTGAATCGTTGGGTGCTCATAAACTTCCTCCTATGCTCAAAGCATAGGCTGGAGATGTCTACGATGCCGGGGGCAGTCCAAATCAATAGCGTCCCTGTCCAACATTCGGGGGGCAGTTCATGTAAGAGCGGAACCAATAGCCGCCATGACCGCAGCAACGGATATGTACACAACCCCAGAAAAGAGTTGTGTAGATCCCTGTACCTATGGCCATCGCGGGCAAGCCCACTCCCACACAAGCCCCACAATGGCGTAGTGTCATGTCCGAAGATTATTGCGCGTCGAACGCCTGCCCATTGATCCCCGAGCTATCCGGGCCCATCAGGTACAGGTACACCGGCATGATCTCTTCCGGCAGCGGGTTGTTGGCCGGGTTTTCCCCAGGGTAAGCCTGGGCACGCATGCTGGTCCGGGTAGCGCCGGGGTTGATGCTGTTGGCGCGCACTGCCGCCACGGTGTCGAGTTCGTCGGCCAGGGTCTGCATCAGGCCTTCGGTGGCGAACTTCGACACGCCATAGGCGCCCCAGTAGGCCCGGCCCTTGCGCCCGACGCTGCTGGAGGTGAACACCACCGAAGCATCCTGGGACAGCTTGAGCAGGGGCAGCAGGGTGGCGGTCAGCATAAACATGGCGTTGACGTTGATATGCATGACGCGCATGAAGTTCTCGCCCGACAGCTGTTCGATCGGCGTGCGCGGACCAATGATCGAGGCGTTGTGCAGCAGCCCGTCGAGATGGCCGAATTCTTTTTCGATCATCGCCGCCAGCTCGTCGTATTGATGGGGCAGGGCGGTTTCCAGGTTGAACGGGATCACCACCGGCTGCGGGTGGCCGGCGGCTTCTATTTCATCGTAGACCTGGGCCAGGTTGGCCTCGGTCTTGCCCAGCAACAGCACGGTGGCACCGTGGGCGGCGTAGGTCTTGGCCGCCGCTGCACCAATCCCGCGGCCGGCGCCGGTGACCAGGATGACCCGATCCTTGAGCAATTCTGGGCGTGCGGAGTAATCAAACATAATCGACCTCAACAAAAATTCAGTCTGAATGTGGGGCGGGCTCGCTCGCGATAGCGCAGTGTCAGTCAATAAAGCGGCAGCTGACTCACCGCTATCGCTGGCAAGCCAGCTCCCACATTGATCTCAGTGTTTCAGTGTCAGCAGCTGCAGAGTGCGCTATCGAGCACCTTGCGCAGCTCCAGCGGGTGATCGACCACAACGTCGGCGCCCCAGTTGCGGGCGTTGTCGTCGGGGTGGATATAACCATAGGTGACGGCGGCGGTACGGGTCCCGGCGTCGCGGCCCGATTCGATATCCCGCAGGTCGTCACCCACGAACAGCACGCTGGCCGGGTCCAGGTCGAGCATCTTGCAGGCCAGGATCAGCGGCTCCGGGTCGGGTTTGCTGTTCTTTACGTGGTCCGGGCAGATCAGCAGCGCCGAGCGCTGGGCCAGGCCCAGTTGCTCCATGATCGGCTCGGCAAAGCGCAATGGCTTGTTGGTCACCACGCCCCAGATCAGCTTGGAGCGCTCGATGTCTTCCAGCAGTTCGGCCATGCCATCAAACAGCTTGCTATGGATCGCGCAGCCCTTGACGTAGCGTTCGAGGAACTCCAGGCGCAGCTCTTCAAAGCCTGGGGACTCCGGGTCCATGGAAAATGTCACGGCGACCATGGCCCGGGCGCCGCCGGAAATTTCATCGCGGATATGCTGGTCGTTGATCGGTGCAAGCCCGCGCTCGGTGCGCATGGCCTGGCAGATGGCGATAAAGTCCGGCGCGGTATCGAGCAGCGTACCGTCCATGTCGAAAAGAACCGCTTTCAACTTCACAGGCTTATTCCTCTCGCAGGGTCTGGATCATGTAGTTGACGTCGACGTCGCTGGCCAGCTTGTAGTGCTTGGTCAGGGGGTTGTAGGTCAGGCCGATGATGTCCTTGACGGTCAGCCCGGCCTGACGGCTCCAGGCACCCAGCTCGGAAGGACGGATAAACTTCTTGAAGTCATGGGTGCCGCGCGGCAGCAGCTTCATGATGTATTCGGCACCGATGATCGCGAACAGGTAGGCCTTCGGGTTGCGGTTGATGGTGGAGAAGAACACCTGGCCGCCGGGCTTGACCATTCGGAAGCAGGCACGGATCACCGACGATGGGTCGGGCACGTGCTCCAGCATCTCCAGGCAGGTCACCACGTCGAACTGCTCGGGCATTTCTTCGGCCAGGGCTTCGGCGGTGATCTGCCGGTATTCGACGCTCACGCCCGACTCCAATTGATGCAGTTGGGCCACGGCCAGGGGCGCTTCGCCCATGTCGATACCCATCACCGTGGCGCCGCGCTGGGCCATGGCTTCGCTGAGAATGCCGCCACCGCAGCCCACGTCGAGGACTTTCTTGCCGGCCAGGTTGACCCGCTCGTCGATCCAGTTGACCCGCAGCGGGTTGATGTCGTGCAGGGGCTTGAACTCGCTTTCGCGGTCCCACCAGCGATGGGCCAGGGCTTCGAATTTGGCGATTTCGGCGTGGTCGACGTTACTCATGGGTAGTCCTCTAAATCCGATAAAACGTTTTGCCTGGCCAGGAATTTCGATCCGGGGCCGGCGTTATTCGTGGTGTCCGCTGATGCGCCGGCCCCAGGCAATGGCCGTGGCGCTCAGCTGTTGTTCATCCATGCGCGTCAGTTGCCGGTCGTCGAGCAGTTGCTTGCCGCCGACCCAAAGGTGTTTCACACAATCGCGCCCAGTGGCATATATAAGCTGTGACACCGGATCGTAGATCGGTTGCTGGGCCAGGCCCGAGAGGTCGAAGGCCACGATATCTGCAGCCTTGCCCACTTCCAGCGAGCCGATTTCCGTTTCCAGGCCCATGGCCCGTGCGCCGTTGAGGGTGGCCATGCGCAGCGCGCGATGGGCATCCAGGGCGCTGGCCGAGCCGGCGACGGCCTTGGCCAGTAGCGCGGCGGTGCGGGTTTCGCCCAGCAGGTCGAGGTCATTGTTGCTTGCCGCGCCGTCGGTGCCTACTGCCACATTGACGCCGGCCTGCCACAGGCGTTCCACCGGGCAGAAGCCACTGGCCAGTTTCAGGTTGGATTCCGGGCAATGGATCACACTGCTGTTGCTTTCTACCAGCAACGCCAGGTCTTCTTCGCTGATTTGGGTCATATGAACGGCCTGCAAGCGCGGGCCGAGCAAGCCCAGGCGTGCAAGGCGGGCCAGGGGCCGCTCGCCGTACTGTTCGACGGACTGCTGCACTTCACCGGCGGTTTCGTGGACGTGCATATGAATCGCGGCGTCCAGTTCCTCGGCGATGACCCGGACTTTTTCCAGGTTTGCATCGCTGACGGTGTAGGGCGCATGGGGGCCAAAGGCGATTTTGATCCGCGGGTGATGCTTGAGGTCGCCAAACAGCTCCACGCCCTGGCGGATTGCCTCGTCGGCAGTGGCCGCGCCGGGGATCGGGAAGTCGAGGATCGGAATCGCAATCTGCGCACGCATGCCGCTGTTATGCACGCGCTCGCTGGCGACCTTGGGGAAGAAGTACATGTCCGAGAAGCAACTGATGCCGCCTTTGATTTGCTCGGCAATTGCCAGGTCGGTGCCGTCGCGCACGAAGGCCTCGTCGACCCACTTGGCTTCGGCCGGCCAGATATGCTGTTGCAGCCAGGTCATCAGTGGCAGGTCGTCGGCCAGGCCGCGAAACAGGCTCATGGCCGCGTGGCCGTGGGCATTCACCAGGCCCGGGCTCAGTAGCACCCCCGGCAACTCGCGCACTTCATGGGCCGCCAGCTTCAGCGCCTGGTCGCGCGGGCCGATAAACGCGATGCGCCCATCGCGAATGCCCAGGCCATGTGCCTTGAGCACCACGCCCGCAGGTTCGACCGGTACCAGCCAGCTTGGCAGCAGCAATAAGTCGAGCGGGGCGGCGGGTGGTGTCATAGCGAGCATCGTCCGGGGCGGTCATATAAAGAGGGCGAAGTATACCCGAGCGCCCTGGCGGGCGGATCGCTATAATCGGCGGCTTTTGTTGATGAGTACGGGGTGATGGATGCGCGATCGACTGTTGGCAGCAGAGAAAGTGAAGGCCATAGAGTGGCGTGATGGCGCACTGCACCTGCTCGATCAGCGTGCGCTGCCATCCCGGGAAAGCTGGGTGACATGCGCGACGGTCGACGAGGTGGCTGCAGCCATTCGCGCGATGGTGGTGCGCGGCGCGCCGGCGATCGGCATCAGTGCCGCCTACGGCCTGGTGCTCGCCGCCCGTGAGCGCATCGCCGAGGGCGGTGACTGGCAGGCGTCGTGGGAAGAAGACTACGCGCTGCTGGCCGACTCCAGGCCCACCGCGTCGAACCTGTTCTGGGCCCTCAAGCGCATGCGCGACCGCCTCGACCGCCTCAAGAACCACGCCGACCCATTGGCGGTGCTGGAGGCCGAAGCCATCGCGATCCATGAAAGTGACCGCGAAGCCAACCTGACCATGGCGCAACTGGGCGTCGAGTTGATCCGCAAGCACCAGGGCAATGCTCAGGCCATCCTGACCCATGGCAACGCGGGGGCATTGGCCACCGGCGGTGTGGGTACTGCGCTCGGGGTAATCCGTGCGGCGTTTCTGGAAGGCATGGTCGAGCAGGTTTATGCCAACGAAACTCGCCCCTGGCTGCAAGGCTCGCGGCTGACCGCCTGGGAATTGGCGGGCGAGGGTATCCCGGTCACGGTGAATGCCGACTCGGCCGGTGCGCATATCCTCAAGACCAAGGGCGTGACCTGGGTGATTGTCGGCGCCGACTGCATCGCGGCCAATGGCGACGTGATCAGCAAGATCGGCACCTACCAGTTGGCGGTGTGTGCCATGCACCACGGCGTGCGCTTTATGGTGGTGGCATCCAGCTCTACCCTGGACTTGATGATGGCTACTGGCGATGACGTCGCCCTCGAAGAGCGGGATGCCGGCGAGTTGCTGGAAGTCGCCGGGCAGCGCTTTGCCGCCGATGTAGCGGCTTTTAACCCGGTATTTGACGTGACCCCGGCCGACTTGATTGACGTGATCGTGACTGAAAAAGGCATCGTCGAGCGCCCGGATACGGCCAAATTGGCAAAGTTGATGTGCCGCAAGCGTCTGCATTGAGGCGGTCAGTAGTACAAGTGTAAGGCCGTCTGGGCGAGGGGTTCTCGCAGGATGGTGATCAATGTCACGGCATTTCTGAGTGTGGGCGTCAGCGCCCGCGAGCATGACGATGTGGCCGTGGCCCATGATCACCTTCGGGGCACCTATTCATGTCTACCGTTACATCAGCTTCCATGCCTGACCCGCTCATTGACGACCGTGAGTTGATGGGCGTCCTTCCAGTGCCCAGCCGGGCCTGGCATTTGCAACAGCTGCAAGCCGAGAGTGCATTCTGCGAACGCCTGGTGCGGCACCAGCCGTCGCTGGCGCGCATCAGTGGCGAAGCGTTCCAACAGGCGCTTGATCGCCAATTTCCCGAGCTGGAAATCGACCCTGATACGGTGTGGCTGCTGGAGGAGCTGCCATCCGGTGTCACGCCGCGTTCAATGACCCAGGCGATGCAGGAGGCCCTGGTGTCAGGCGCGGCCCCGCTCGACTCATCCATAAACGGTTTTTCTGCGATCAACCCTGCAACGGGCCACCAGAGCCTGCTCGATATTGATCCTGAAACGTTCGTCGAGGTGCTCAATCAGCACCTTCAGGGGCTGTTCGAGCATTTCCGCCAGCACCTGGACCGGTTCTGGTACAACCCTGTTCGCCAAGGCAATGAGTTGACCTCGCGTGACACCTGGCTGCGTTATCGCCAGGGTGAACTGGCGGCAGAAGCGGCGTTACGCAGGGCCGATAACCTGGCGGATCCGACGGTTGGGCTCACGGCCGATGGCTGGGCCCTGGCGCGCAGCCTGCTTGCCGAGCAGTCCCAACCCGCGAGCGACCCGCCCAAGGTGGCAATGTTTCGCCTGGTGCTCAGAGGCGCGGGCCAGGATATCAATCTGTCGGCTGCGTTTGTGTTGGCGTGGCGGGGAGGGCTGACCAAAAGTCGGCCGGTGCTGCTTTATACCCCGCAGCGCGGCCTGGAGGAGTTTGCCAGCGACTCTGCAATATTGGCCGCTCTCAGCTTGCGGCAGGCAGTCGCGGGGGAGCGCGATGAAATCCTCGTAAACGTTGCGCAGCCTGAGCGCGAGCAAGTGCTTGCCTTGCGCCGGGAGCGGCGCGCGTATTGGGGGCTGGTGGGGATGCTCCCGGATGCCCGGGGTTCTCTGTTGGGGCAGGTCCTGGACGAGCAACTGGCCCAGCAACGGGTCAATGCGCGCGCCGCTTTTTTGCCCGTCCGGTCGGGGATTGATACCCGGGTTGCGCAGGTGCTGGCGCTGCCCACAGGCTTGCCGGGGGACCTGCTCCGGCGCCCGCTTCGCCCTGATACGTTGCCGGTGGTGCCCTCTGCTGGCATTGCCGTGGGCGACCAGCAACAGAACCTGATACGGCAGATAAACAAGCTAAACCGCTTGACGGGGCAATTGCTTGCGGGCGCGCCCGGGTTTGATGGGTTTTTCCAACAGCAGTTGAAAACACTGTTCCCCAGCTTCAGCGGGAAGATCAGCCCCCTGCAGATCTTTTTCACCCGTTCTCGACCCGATGGGCAGCCATATGCGTCCCAGACGCTGGAATCGCTGCTCGATACGCTATGGGAGGGCGGTGGTACTGAAGACTATGCGGACGGCGCGTTTTACGTAGAACCCAATACCCTGGATGAAGGTTACAGGCTGCAGCAGGTCGGCACGCCGAGCAGCCTGGTGACGACACTGAAACAACAATTTGCCGGGCTGCTGGGCGAATTTTGGAGTACGGCTCAGCGCGACCAGGGCGCGCCCGTCGATTTGCTGACGCGGGTGCGCAAGCAAATACTGGCGACCGAATCGGCCTTGCGCACGATGGATGGCACTTTGACCTCGTCCCATCGGCAACTGATCGACAAGGTATTGAAATACCCCACTGCTGTCGCCCGCGAGCTGGCGTTTCCCCTTGCGCAACGCCCCCGAATCTACAGTCTGACCTTGACCGGCGGGGAGCGATTTGCCACGGCGTTTATGCTTAGCCCGGACAGTGTCAGCCCGCCCGGCGGGCCGCTGGTGTTGTGGACGGTTGCCCAGGGATTTGAGGCATTTTCGAGCCTGGGCAGCCTTAATGCCGAGGTGGGGCGGCGCCTTGACGAGGGTGCACCTGAAGGTCTCCAGTTGGCCGGTGGCCTGCCAGCCGATGTGCGTGGCCAGCAAACCGGCCGTTGGACGGGGCGGCTTGCACTCGTCCCGGAGGTAATAGAAGGCGATTTTGTCGCCCACGGGGTTGAAGCCTTGCTGAGCAAACAGCAGCGAGATCTGCGCCTGGTGCTTGAGGCTGATAATCGCCTGCGCCCTGGAACGGTGGACAGAGTCATTGACCTGGCGCCCCAGTTGGATACGGCGCCAGCTTTTGTAGTGCGTAACCAGTTGTTGGAAGAACAGGCGGCGCCGGGTTGGCAAAAGGCGTTGGCGGCAACGGATCGGGAGCGCTTGCAGGAGGCGGCGCTGGTCGCGCAGGAAAAAAACCAGGCTCTGGCAGCGTTGCTTGAGGGCCTTGAGTCGTTGCACGGATATGCCAGGCAGAAGCTCAGAGGCAGGCTGCGAGATTTTTTGGAGGCGCGTGGTTTGCCCGGTTCTGCAGTGGAGCAGATCGATCCGGACAAGATCATCGTCGTGCGCACCGAGGCTGTTCGGGTTACCTATGTGTCCCAGCCGGGCGTGACGCCGCCTGTTGAAAGCGTGTACGTCGAACGTATGGGCTTGACTGAGCTGACCCTCAAGAACCTCAAACCGTGGGAAGGGAGCATCGCCTGGACGTCGAGGGTCAGTATCGAGGCGTCCCTGACGTATGCCGACGGGCGACGCGTGTTCGACGTGCGTGGCGAGGCGCTTAAGCTGTCGCGCGAGACGATTGAGCGCTGGGTAAAAGAAATCGATGCCGGTCATCATTATTGCGAGGATGTTCTAAAGAAAACATTCGCGCCGCCTGCCACCTCGGCGGCGGCCGAGCGGCTGGCACAGGCATGGATGGCGGGCCAGGCTGCCACGTTGGAGTATGCAGCCCAGTCGGCACGGCTCAATCCAGCCATCTATAAAACGGTATTAACGGCTGACCCTGCGAAAAAACGTGCGCAGCAATGGGTGGAGGCGGTGCTGGCGGCATGGGCACCCGCTGCTCGGCCTCGGGTGGAGGGGCGGGCGGTCGTGGCAAATATCCTGATGTTAGGGGTGCCTGACGCCGAGCCTGAGCGCGGGGGGAGCCAGTGGGTGCAGGGGTTGGTCGTGATCTCGACCGCAGAAGATGCCGAGCGGGTGCTTTATGCACCCAATGCGCCCGACGGCCTGGACTTGCGGGAGTTGGCCGGAGATAGCGAGCTGATAGCATTGATCGGCAGGCCGCAGTGGCGGGCCTATCTCCTGGAGCGACTGTGCGTAAAGTCCCAGCAAGTGATTGAAAGCCTGGTCTCGTCGGGTTTGAAATATCAGCTTTTCGCTGAGGGCCTGGCGACTTTTTTTCTCAGTGGCGTGAAGCCACTGGAGCGTCTGCCGCCCTTGAATGTGCAGTTGGTGCCTTGTCGATCGTCCCTGCTGCAAGCCCTGTACTACTTGCAGGTTTTTCGCTTGGTAGAGCTTGCGCAGCGCGGTGCCAATACGAATGCGCAAGTCAGTCGTCAATCGACCTTCAATAAGTTGATGTTTGGGGTAGAGGTGGCAGGGATGCTGCTGGATATGCTGCCCTGGGGGCTTCATTGGGGCTCTTCGATCCCGCGGCTCTGGAGCCGGTTGGCGCACTCTGCGGTGGGTAATTTTCGGGCGCGCGGTCAGGCTATTCCGGGGCTGGTTCTGCGTGATGGGCCTGGTGGATGGCGTCTGAGTATGGATGCTGTAATTGAGGGGGGCGAGGTGCTCGGTGTCAGGCCCCTGGCGATCCGCAGTCCGTTTTTCAGCCCGCCGGCAGTGCCTGCGCGGTCCCTTCTACAGGCGTCGCGCCCGCCAACGCCAGCCTCGCTCATCCCCGAGGCGTGGAAGGCCAGTGCCGTGCCTCGCGACGAAGCGGTCGTGTTGCTCCGAGGTTTGGAACCTAATGCCAAGGGTATTTACCGCACCCAGGCGGGTGAGTACTTGATTCGCCCGGTGGATAGGCAGGGCAATGCAGTGGTATTGCGCATAAAAAGCGATTTCAAGCTCTACGGCGAAGGCGGTTTGACCGTACAGGTCATTGATGCCCAGCGGCGCACCGAGGTGGGTTTTCTGCGCTCCGGCAGGTCTGGGCACTGGCACTCGATCGGGGTCAGGGGCGCGGGGAAATCCGGCTCGAAACTCTCGATGGAATTGCCTGTGGAGGAGTATCTGACAACAGATCAATACAGATTCAACAGCCACGGTTTCCACGGTTTACCTGCTTCAACGGTCGATTACTATGACGCCTGGTTTGTTCGGGATCGTCGGCGATTCTTCGAGACGGTGCAGATACCTCCTCGGCCCGAGGCGCTTTCTCTGGGGGCGTCGGCCACGGTGGATGATCTGATTCGCGGGTGGCCGGAATCGGTGCAAGGTTTGGTGCTGGGGGAAAACCATGCGGAAAAAGCCAGTGTCACGTTTCTGACCGATAAGATGCAGGCGCTTTATGATCGCGGCTTTCGCACGCTGTACATCGAGGGTAGCCATGCCACCGGGTCGCCCATGCTATTGGTTTCGCCCGGTTCGGTGAGTGCGCGCAGCGTGGTGTCAAGGAGGGCCCAGGCCTGTGGCCTGAGGGTGCGTGGGCTGGATGATGACTATTTGACGCTGCGCAGGGATCGCTACACCGGCAGGCCTTCGATTGATATGTCGAGCCGGATTGAAGACATGAATTACTTCGCTGTTCGTCAGATTCAGGCTTATCACCCAGAAGACGGCGGCAGATGGATCGCGTGGGTTGGAGCAGCCCACATGAATACCACCGACGGCGTGCCGGGAATTGCCGAGCTTACCGGGGGGATTGGCGTGCGCATCAGCGACGCCAGGGCCGGGCAGCCCACGGTTCTCAGGGCGCCGGGCAGGCGCGGATGGTTTTCAGGGGCGGCTGCGCCGGATGTGGAAATTGAGTTGGATGTCACCCATTCTCCTGCGCGTCGGCCTGAAGGGCCTGACAATTTATAGGCCTATTGGCGTTTGCGCGGCGAAATACAGCCAATTGCGGGCTCAATTGCGAGGCCGTTGGGTCTCTGAGCGCCTCTCGGCTCCATTCAGCCTGTCACTGGTCAACTAACTACACTCCATGCGCATCAGGGGGATAGGTGCGTGGCGGCGATTGTGATAACATTCGGCGGTTTCCAGGGTCGCCCCGAGGGGCTACCTATAACGTGCAGATCCGTGTCATAACTCGTTGATTTGTCGTAAGTCGTTGTCAGGCACTTTGCCGGCAGCGGCGAGCTTCGTTCGTCTCATATGGACGCGACGAGGTTTCACCCGAAAAAGGAATCAGGCTTCTCATGGGCGAACTGGCCAAAGAAATCCTCCCGGTCAATATCGAAGACGAGCTGAAACAGTCCTAC
>LNAP01006007.1_pt1 | contig 10599 bp, 13 predicted proteins | sample 602601 | NCBI WGS metagenome assembly LNAP01 (sample SAMN02440304, study PRJNA202911) | soil metagenome | biome: Subtropical and temperate rainforests or woodlands; isolation source: soil samples (1 kg each in a 20% v/v slurry with milli Q water) were... ...
TTGCCGCCCGCTTCATCAATTCAAGAGAAGGGATACCCTCCCTTTTAATCGTCTCCGCATCAATTCGCCTGATCTGCTCCGATGTAAGGATCTTCATCTGGTTTGTCTTATTTTACCATTATCATGCGAAGTTACATAATTTTATCACGATAACCATCCATCAAAGAGCAATAAATCAACTTATCAGCGTGATCATTTTCTTTTTGTCTCTTTGGTGGTGGTCAATTTCTTTTTCCCTGCGGTATTGCAATTGATAGTGCAAATGGTTTCGTTTATGTAGCTGATAACAGTGCACAATTTGGAGGTTCTACCAATATTGCACGCATAGAAAAATTTGATTTAATGGGAAACTTTATCAAACAATGGGTTGTAACAGATGATGCTGATAAAAGTCAAGTTATGGCCCTTGCAGTTGATAACAAAGGAGATGTTCTTTCGGTACGAGGTTCTCACGTATTTAAAAATGTTTTTAAATAAATGGGTTCATTACTGTCCGGAGAAAAATTCTCAGACATGGTTTAGCCCCACAATAGATGTGTTTACTTTCTTACGCAATGAAGATCACTTTTTCATCCGTGATATTCACGATACGCTGGTTAGTGATGGCGACCCGATGGGTATATTCATTTTAAGTGAAAAATCATGCAGGGCGCATACAAAAGCTATAGGTCAATTGCCGTTTCCGTGCTGACAAAATCACTTTGACAACTGACGAGTTAGACAAAATAAATGCTGCTTTGGCGACAATCACAATTGTTGGCGATCGCTATTCTGCAAAAATACAAGAAGCGACAGGACGTAAATAAAAAACCACATAACGACTGAAAAAACACAGCCTGTAACCGAGTTGGCTGCCTCGCCAGCATTGACTGACGGGGAGAGCCTTTTTCACCCCTTATTGTAAGTGGGCACGTTGTCTTCCCAAATTTTAGTACAATACTCACCGCTGCAGCGGTCAAGGTTCAGACGTGTGCCCTTGAGGGCAGCCATGCCCGATGTATCGTTTAATATTGGGAGTGGCTTATCAAAAATCTGACTGACATCATAACATTGTATACATAAATAATTAATTTAGCAGTCTAATCAAAGACTGTCCCAAAAAGGAGTAGCTTATAAAATAACCAAGAAACAATAAAAATAAACGAACAATGAGAAAAATAATTGTCGTCTTTATCCTTTTAGCTTCTTTTTTTGTGCTCAATGCACAATCAGTCGAAGATGCCCGAAAGTTAAAGAATGATCCAACTCCCAGTGCCGGCTACGGTAAAGACCTGGGAGATTTCAAGAGCGGTACTTACACCATCACGAGTGCCGGCCTTACCCGCCAGTATACCATTGATATCCCCGAGAATTACGACAAGAACACCGCTTACCGGTTGATTTTCGCGATGCATATGATGGGCGGACATATGCAGACAATGGTTGATCAAAACTACTATGGTCTTAAAACCTATGCCGAAAGAGATGGTGTACCTGTAATTTTTGTAGCCCCCGAAGGATACACCGACCGTTCTCCCTGGCGCGGAAGAGATGACAAAGATCATGTCTTCTTTGCGGATATGCTCAATCTGTTTAAGGATAAACTGAGTATTGATACATCACGCGTATTTTGTTGCGGCTTTAGCTTTGGTGCGATGATTACCTACTCGTTGTCTTTAAATTTCCAGAAAGATCTTCGTGCTGTAGCTTGCTATGCTCCTGCCAACTGGAACATATATCTTCCCGAGAACAAACACGAACCTCTTGCCTTCTATAGCACTACAGGCACAGAAGACGGACTTTGCAAGTATGTCAACTCCGATGAACTCAAACAAGGTGGCAAGTATTGCGTATTGACACACATCGAAGATAATGGATTGAAACAATTGCCGGAAATACCGGTTGCCACAACACCAACGCATATCACGACGGAGTTTAAAGGGCTTCCAGAAGAATATCCGGTATTATTTGGATCCTTTGTAGGTGGTCATACCGAGAACGTGAAAGACCCCGGATCTGATGTGAACTGGATAGCAAAAGAAACATGGGATTTCTTTATGCGTTTCTAATATCTCATCACATGCGTAAATAACATGTTTCATGTAACGCATCAACGACCATTACAACTTTTAAAGTCAGACACCCATCAGGGGCTATTGCACATTGGCACGTTGACGATTTAGAAGCAACGCTTGACAGACTACTTGCGATGGGGGCAACCGAGTACCAGCCAATCACTGACCATAGCCAAGGGAAAGGAACATTGTAACGGCATCTGTAGTTGATCCTTTCGGAAATATTCTCGGCATAATGACAAATGTGCATTATCTTGATATTTTACAACAAAAGAAATCATAAACAATTATGGAAACAAAAGACGGAAAACAAGCTGTCTATGCCAAAAAGAGAGCGGAATGGCGGAAATAGTTGCATGAGCCTAAAGAATGATAAAACAGGGACTTATGACTGATAAAAGATGACCAAACATACATATGTTGCTACTGAGAATTCGAATTACCAAACATTTTTCAATCCACCGTTGTTTCAGATACAATAACCAATGATTTGGTTATTTCAGCGCGTCACATTCTCCCCACTTTTGCAGTGTCATTCATTAAAAACCAAAAAAGATGGACACAAAAAAAGTATGGCTCGTAACAGGAGCCTCAAAGGGATTAGGTTTAGCATTGGTAAAGAGACTATTGACCGAAGGATACAAGGTAGCTGCCACCTCCAGAACGGTGGAGGGAATGGAAAAAGAAATCGGACAGTCGGCAGACTTCCTTCCGTTGGAAACACAGCTTACCGATGAAGAGAGTGTAAACAACGCGATCGAGAAAACACTGGAGACTTTCGGATCGATTGACGTTGTCGTGAACAATGCCGGATACGGACAAATTGGGACGCTGGAGGAGCTGAGCGACAAGGAGGCTCGACGGAACTTCGATATCAACGTGTTCGGCTCCCTGAACGTCATCAGAAGCGTGATGCCTCATCTCCGCAAACAAGGATCGGGCCACGTCATCAACGTTTCCTCCATTGGTGGGTTGATTGGCTCCTTCCCCGGTTTCGGGATCTACTGCGCCACAAAGTTTGCCGTGGCGGGCTTCACCGAATCATTGGCCGAAGAGGTGAAGGAGTTTGGCATCAAGGTATCGATCGTTTACCCTGGATACTTCCGCACCAACTTTCTGGATAAGGGGTCGCTCAATCTGCCTCAGAAGCCGATTGCGGACTACAAGGCGGTACGGGACACCGAAGATTGGCATGAGAGCCAGATGAGGGGCAACCAGCCGGGGAGTCCCGAAAAGGCGGCACTCGCTTTTATACAACTGGCCGAAAATGCACATCCGCCGCTTCATTTCTTTATGGGAAGCGATGCTTTTGCGATGGCACAAAGCAAGATCGATGTGCTGCAGACCGAATTAATCGGCAACGAGGTGTTGAGCAAGGCAACTGATTTGTAATCACCTGATAAAGGAGATTGGAGCAGAATGGTCCGATCTCTTTTATCCAATTTTGAAAATCGATGAAGCATAAAAAATATTCACTGCACACCATCAGTGAGTTTCACAAGATAAGCGGTCAACCGGGTCCCCACCATCCATTGATCAGTCTGATCGATTATGGTCTGGTGGATTATCAGATCGATGAAGAGGTGATCAACTGGGTGCAGCAGTTCTATTCTATCGGGTTGAAGCGGAATATCCAACACCGGTTTCGCTACGGACAAGAGACCTACGATTTCGATGAAGGGTTATTGTCGTTCGTGGCACCGGGTCAGCTTGTACAGCTAACCATGGACAAACCGGCGGTAAAACCAACGGGTTGGCTCCTCTTGATCCACCCCGATTTTTTATGGAATACCTCCTTGGCAAAAAAGATGAAGCAGTACGAATTCTTTGGATATGCCATCAACGAAGCCCTTTTCCTTTCTGAAAAGGAGGAGCTGATCGTCACCGATATTTTTCAAAACATCCAGAGAGAGTATCTTTCCAATATCGATAAGTACAGCCAGAACATCATCATTGCCCAGATAGAGCTCTTGCTGAATTACTGTGAGCGCTTTTATCAGCGACAGTTTATCACCCGAAAGAAGAGCAGTCACCAGATTCTCGCAAGGGTTGAAACAGTGCTTGACGACTATTTCAATAGCGACTCGCTGATCGACAAAGGTCTGCCCTCGGCACAATATATTGCGGGTCTGTTGAATGTATCGCCCAACTACCTGGGCAGCCTTTTGAAAACACTCACCGGTCAATCAACCCAACAGCATATCCACGAAAAGGTGATTGCCAAAGCGAAAGAAATGTTGAGCACCACTACCCTATCCGTAAGCGAAATTGCTTATGAATTGGGATTTGAATACCCGCAATCGTTCAGCAAACTCTTCAAAACCAAAACCAGCCTTTCTCCATTGGAATTCAGACAGTCATTCATTTGATTTTGGTAATTATTGACAAATTAACCTGGTTAACTTTTTAACAGAAGTTTACCTTGTAAGTATGTGATAATTTTTGACCCAAAGGCAGACAATCTATAGACGCTAAAGAACAAATAATGGCAATACAACCGGACGAATATAGAACCGGGAAATGAAGGACGAATCATAGGGTAATACGCTGGTCCATCGCTGGTACTTGTCTTATACCACTCCATACCCTCTCCGTATCCTCTCCGGACCCTCTCCGTATTTTAACGGAGCTAGACCCGTTCAGGTTAAGACAATATCCCTACCAAATCAAGGGAAACAACTGAGAGTAGCGTCAAGATTAAACATCAGTTTCTATCGGGAGGAATGAATAAAGAGCAATTCGGTGAATGTTGTTTTGTAAAGTTCGCTGAATTGGCCCTCATAACGTAACTTGTTGTTCCCGTTGATGCATATCATGAAAAATAGTATAATTTCACTTTAATCGATATAATATATATACCTTTATGGTTCATAATCTTTGTGTTCACTTAATTACAGTGAATACTGATGAAACAATACAATTTTGGATTTGAATTAGATACCAATCATCTTCCTGTTCCTCAACTGTATAAAAAAGAAATATGGGAAGCAGAATGGCAGATCACAATAATAACCTGATGATAAATTAGTTAAAACACAAATTTTATAAATTATGGAAAGTTTACAATGCAATAAATGTGGAGCAGATAATAAGTTATCCTCCAGATATTGTTCACAGTGTGGATATGAGTTACCGGGGATAAATGCTGAAACACAAGTATCAGAAAGTAATGATGATGTCCATAAATTGAGAAGAAATAAAAGATTGGGTTCAATTATCGGGGTGATTGTTTTTGTATTCGTTTCTTTCGCAATTCAACAGATTTTCTTTAAATCACCTTCATTTGATAAGATATTAGTCAACACGGCCAGTGAAATTAATAAAACGTGTCCCTTACAGGTAGACCAGTATACACGTTTAGATAATACGGTTGCATTACCCAATAACACTTTCCAGTATAATTATACCTTGATAAATACGAGTAAATCTGAGGTGAATATCGATACGGTAAAAAAATATATTGAACCGGATATAATCAATAATGTAAAGACCAGCCCTGATCTCAAACTCTTCCGGGATAATCATACAACCATGGTGTATAATTATCGGGACAAAAACGGTGAATTCGTCCATAAAATTGTTATAACGCCGGAGATGTACAATGAACAATAACGATCATACCGGAAAGCCGTGATGGTGGATATGTCATGAAATAAGCAAAATGATTGATTACCCAAAGTAGTAATCCCGAACAAACAATTTATTCAGCATCAGTGTTTATTATTTTGATCATTTAATTCCCTATAATCAAAATGTAAACAATACAATTATGTCTTTTCAAACATATCTGGATAATATTCAGGCTAAAACGGGTAAAAGTCCCGACGATTTAATCAATCTGGCAACTGAAAAAGGATTCCTGGAGAACGGGATACTGAAACCGGAGATCAAAGCCGGAGAAATAGTACAATGGCTCAAAGATGAGTTTGACCTTGGTCATGGACACGCGATGGCCATTTATGCCTTTTTCAAAGGAAAGAGAAGCTGACCACAGACAAAAAAATGTTATAGGTCTCTTCATTCAACACGGCAACTGCTGACGGGTGGGGTGATCCTGAAATAGGTAAAAGTATGAAGATGGCGTGCTTCTCGCCATACAATGAAGTCTAACAGCCCAGAAATGCCTGCAGATATTTATCGATATAAAGCTGCTTTTCTTTCGATCTGTATTGCTGAATATAGCGCGGATGCTCCAGGACGGTCAACTTACTGAATAATTTCTCCTGTACGTTCAGTCTGCCGATAAAGTCCGCATTCTTTTTCCCGAGGATAAACACCTCTGAGGTGTCGAGGCCCATATGGATGTGTTTCCTTAAGGAGTCGACCATAAACGCCTTCACATGCTCAAACAGGGCCGGATCATCGTAATAGTTCGCGTTAAGCCATTTACCCCCCGCTGCTTGCCGGATGATCGCCAGGGGAAAAGGTGAGTTGATGTAGAAATCCTGATAGAAACGGGCTGTTCCTCCATAAGCCTCGATCATATCATAAAGGAAGACCGAGGAAACCTCATGGGTGCGTGCCGACTTCATCGTGATACCACAGGCCTTCTCCAGCCTCTTGGTGTCGGTGAAAGGTACGCCGGTCACTCCTGCCCCGTTACGGCTTGGATTTATCCCAATAATAAACCGCCGTTGTGCAGAATCATGGTAATATCTGTGGTAGAACGCCCCCGTCGCCTCAGCCGTCTCGGAGTTGTCGAGGAATGGGTTCATCACCTCAAAACCTTCCGGCAGCTCACCGGCGTAGGCTAAATGACGGTTGAACCCGATCACCTTATCAGCGAATGTCAGCATAATCAGAATACATTCATTTTAATTCAGGCAACTAACGACACAACTGTGGGCAACGCACAAACGATGCGTCCGGAGCGATTACTCCAAAAGAAATAGATGACCAAAGATAACACAAAGTAAGCGTCTGTTTCTGATAAATTGAACTATTTTTGTATACCGGCGTGTTATTACTGAAAGATGATGTGCCGAAAATAGAGCATCTATGAAAATTGAAACTCACGTTGCAGGAGATATAAAAATGGCGGAGGTGATTTCGGAGGACTATATCATTTCCAAAGTAGAAGATGGTGTGGACCTGCTGGGTAATTTATATTACCAGGATTTCGACAGGATCATCCTCCACGAGGAAAACATCATTCCTGATTTTTTCGACCTGAATAGCGGGATGGCCGGCGAGATCCTTCAGAAGTTCTCCACCTATCGCGTTCGCCTGGCTATCGTGGGCGACTTTGCAAAGTACAGCAGCAAGAGCTTGCATGACTTTATCTACGAAAGCAACCGGGGCAGACAGGTTCACTTTGTCGCGTCCCTTCTGGAAGCAATCAAGGGATTATCCGTATAAATGAACTGAATCGATCAGGGAAATCCGGCTCCGGATGGGGAAATCAGATTATCAGAAAAAGAAAAGGATCGTATGACAGAATTCTGGGAAGGGAGCTTCAGGGACAAACAGGAGATGTGGGGACAGGAACCGGCTGATTCTGCCGTCACGACCGCCGGAATGTTCCAACGCAGGGGTCTCAAAAAGATATTGATACCCGGGTTTGGGTATGGAAGAAATGCGGGTCCGTTTATCCATCACGGTATGGAAGTGACGGGTATTGAAATCTCTGAGACAGCCATTGAACTGGCCAGAAAAAGGGTTGGAGACAATATAAAAGTGTATCATGGATCGGTCAGCTCGATGCCGTTTGACCGGATATCATACGATGGGATCTTTTGCTATGCCCTACTCCACCTGTTGAATGCAAATGATAGGCTGAAACTGATCCGGGATTGCTACCATCAACTGAAGCCCGATGGATGGATGGTGTTCGTCACACTCTCGAAAAAAGACAAGAGATACGGACAGGGAATTGAAACAAGCAAAGTTACATTTGAAACGAGGCATGGTGTCACACTGTTTTTTTATGACGCGGAATCGGTGAAAGAAGATTTTGGTGATTACGGCCTGATGGAGACGACGGAAATCAATGAGCCGGCAAAGGCTCAGGGGGAGAAACCCACCCAGCAATTTCTCTATATTATCTGTAAAAAATAAACCGTCCATCTGGCAGGGTCATGCACCCGAACAGGTGAAGGTGATGAAAGAAGGCCTCGCGAAGCTGGTTGAGCAGCAAGGTATGGAAACAAAAGAAGATGAAAGCATATGAGAAGAATCATTCTGGATCTGGCAGTATCACTTGATGGGTATATTGAAGGCCCTTGTCCACCCGATTGTGCTGGGAAGCGGGAAGCCCTTGTTTGAGAATCCGGGGCATAGAATCAACCTGGAACTGATCGAAGTTAACCGGTTCAGATCGGGTGTCGTGCAACTGATCTATACAAAATAGGTAACCCGATATTCCTTCAGGTAATTACCTGAAAAAAAGTGGTGATTAATGCATTCTTTTGGAAAAAAATAACTAAACTTGAGTCCGCTCTGAAAACCCCGTTTTTTCAAATTGCTGAAAAACGCAGTTTCGCCGGAAAAATGTGAGTCCTTTTATTGGCTAAGAATATATTTACAATAATATACATATTGAAACATAAATTAGCTATATATTGAGGCATTTTTTGCCCCAAAAGTGATCTTTGACATATTTGCGTGATATATTTCACTGAAGTTAGACTATTGCTCGCCACGGCATAGCTCAAGCAAGCTTGCCTCTGCCTGTATGGCTTAATGCAATAGTTCACTATCCTGACAAAGTTTATCCACAATGAGCGGGAGTAAGCCCATAGTTTATGCTTGGCAAGGCTCCTGTACCGGCTCTTGTCGTTGGGATAATGGTAACCTAACTGGAAAATACTCGCCTCGACGTTGTTCCTGATATTGGTTTCCTCTATCGGGATTTTCTTGAGTTTCTGCCTTAAAGCGGAAGCCCTGAGGCTATCCTGGTCGAAATACCGATAATCTCCTTTTTCAGTTTTGATCCTCCATTTCTTCTGCGTTTGATCCTTGCGGGGTTTTACTTGTTGTGCCTGTACTGTTATACCTGTTTTCTTGTCGGTTACGATCAAGTTGTTTTCGTCCTGTTCGTCTAAACTGAGCTCGTATCTTGGTTCGGCTCCCTGCATGGCAGTAAGCACCAAATCGATGTTGTGCTCGTTGTTTTGGCAATACTCCTGATTATGCTCACTATGATAAGCTCCGTCAGCATACACCTTCTCAATCTTATCGGGTATTATTTCCTGTGTATGCTCCAGGGCTGGCTCAAGGAAACTGTTGTCCGGGGTTGAAACCACATTTACCTCTGTATCGGTGATCAGGTTCAGTACCGGAACTCCATCCTCCTTCGCCTGGTCACAGGTTTCGGTGACGTTTACCGAATACCCTTTGACCTTGTTGCCGTCCTTGTTGCGGTAATGGCAGTCGGTGTCGTGAGGGGATTGGATGGATTGGGCGCTGACCTTCTCATTTTCAATAGGGAGGATGATCTTTTCGCTGCTTACTGAGTATTGCTGTTCAAAGACAGTCTTAAGTGTCCCGTACATGCCGTAGTCATATCTTTTGAAAAGTTCAATAAACTGGTACATCAGCTTGCCCAATTCTACAAACCGGGCATCGATCTCAGCCTTGGTGCTGCGATATACCACCTTGTTTCCCTTTTCATCCCTGATGCTTTCAATCAGGGAAAACATCTCTTTGGAAAGACTCTTTTTAAAGATATGCTCCTCTCTTTCAGCGATAAACAGGCGAAGGGTTTCGTGAATCAGCTCGTAACGCGAGTACCAGGCGATGTTGCTGCCGATCAGTTTGCTATCCATGCGTACCTGTTTGCCTTCCACATTGAACTCCAATATCTGATCCCGGGTAATTTGCTCCTGGCATTTTTTGAACAGGTCTTCACCGTGCTCCCTGGCATATTCAACCAGGTTGCGGCGGAACAGGTAATAAGTGGATGGCACCGGTTCGGCATCTTCCAGCGACATCAATCCCAATGCGCTGCGTGTCAAAAGATTGTACCCGCACTCATAAAATAATTGCCTGTCACTCCAACCTTGGCCCTCTTTGAGGATCATCATGCCGACCAAAACGCGTATGGAAGCATTGGGAGCGCCATTACCTTCTGTATAGAGTACACTGAAAATGGACTCATCTACACGCATTACAACGTGATTTCTGAACTGGTTATGCCAGGAGTCATTTTTTAGATAATTCTTCTTCTTAGGGCCTTTAAAGTACTCCGTTGGGGATGAAAAAATATCTAATTGCTGGTAGCTGTCTGATTTTTTAAACATTTCATGCAGAGTTTTAGACACCGCTAAGATAATGAATAGTAATGATATACGCAAATATTTCAAAGAACTTTTTGGGTGAATTTCACCTGCTTTATAAAATTTATTGTGCAAAAAAATTATCAACTAAATTGTCCCGCCGACTTTTCGGAGCGGACTCATCTATCTAAAATTCCATTTCTTTTTGCAAATAAGAGCTTCTCAATATATTTTTCCAATTCCCAGCCTACCCCATCAAGGCTTATCCAACACCCCATTTCAGCAGCTTTCAGATAACTGTCATTATTATCTTCAGCCTGAGCGTGCAC
>LNAP01006009.1_pt1 | contig 10599 bp, 8 predicted proteins | sample 602601 | NCBI WGS metagenome assembly LNAP01 (sample SAMN02440304, study PRJNA202911) | soil metagenome | biome: Subtropical and temperate rainforests or woodlands; isolation source: soil samples (1 kg each in a 20% v/v slurry with milli Q water) were... ...
CATACGGGCGGGTTCAAGATAGGTCGATGACATGCCGGGGATGTGGTGGATTAAATAGTGGAAACCGACGCGGCCGAGTGCTCCGTCAGCAGTTCAAAAAGCAATTGGCAGGCTTGGCCGCGCGAGATCGGCGCGAAGGCGGACGAGTCCGGCAACGATGCTTCGGGCAGGTCGAACGCCTGTCGCAATTCGCGCAGGCGTTCGGCGAAGTCAGAAAACGAAAGCGGTTCGGGGATCGTCGCGCTTTCGTCAGGCAAGGTGCGCGCGGAGGCGGTCGCGTCGAAGCCGGCGTCATGAGGCAGAAGCGTCCGCACGATTCGTATCCAAATTTCGGCGACTGATTTAGACAGGGGTAAATTCAGTCGTGCGTCGTAGGTTTTGAAGAATCCCTTCGTGCCGAAATACTGGAGGGCCGCCGTGGATTCGTCACCTGAGGCGATGTCCACGTCATTGAAGAAACTCACCAACGTCCTTGAACGGACGAGCGTGCGCACCAACTCGTCGGGATCGATCTGCGCCGGGGCGCAACCCCGCCGATGCGCGAGAGCAACGGCACGGGCGGCGGCCTCGCCTGTCTGCATCCAGACAGGTTCAAGGCGCAGGGTTCCGAACCCCACATGCGTGGCGGAGAGGCAGACCGGCGAGAGCAAGTTGTCCAGTCCCTGCACAAGCAGCGTGCGCCAAGGCACCTGGGCGGGACGCCACGCGTCGGCGACGATGAAGGCACCTTCGAGGCGAAGCTCCCCCTGTCGCATGGGACGATCCGTGCAGGCGACCGAATCAATGGGCCAGTCCGTCACTGCGATGCTGTCGGACTGGATCGGCGTGCGCTCGATACCCGGCGCGAAGACAGCGTCGTGCTCGGTGAAGACACGGCGGCCGACGATGCGGCGCGCCTCGCGCACATAGACCTCATAAGGCAGGTGGCCGTTGTCGGGAAACTCGTCCTTGGCGAGGCCGTAGTCCTTCCAAAACTCGCGGTCATCGGCCGGGGCTGCAGGATCGTTTTGATAAAACCAGAGACGACCTACCGCCGCGTCGAGATATTGGCGCGAGATTTCATCGCGAGTCTTCCAATCGCCCGTCGGGTAGGCGTGCTGCGGGCCGATCAGGCGTCCGCCGCCGTTCCAGGCGATCTTGTCGTTGGGCAGCCCGGGCACGATGCTGCGGCCATGCCAGCCGAGCTTGGCGGGATCGTAGCCGTCGGGCTTTGAGACCATGACACGGTTGGCCGGGTTCTTGGTCAGGATGAGCCGGTAATTGTAGGCCATCACCGCGTTGTCGGCCTCGCCCGTGCTCTCCGGCAGGAGAATCTCCACGCCGTCGGATGCGCCCATCTTCCGAATGTTCAGTGGCGGGCGAGGGCTGGGACTTTCGCCGGGAGTGCGGTCGCGAGTGAAGATCACTCCGGCATGCGGCTCGCCATACTCGGAGCGCGCTTCCCGGCCGACTCGCCACGGCACCCCGGCGACTGCCACCAGATCTCCTTCATACATGCAGTCCGCGAAATTTATCGCGGCGACGCGCAGTGTGCGCGATCCGTGCATCTCCTGAAACGTGACGGCGTTCAAGCGACTGCCATCGCGCTCGGCCGACACCGGATAATACTCGCGCAGCACGGTCAGCCGGGGTTCGGCGGCGAGCATTTGCTCGAAGATCAGCTCCGCCACACGGGGCTCGACCTTGGGGCGACCGAGACGGGAGTCGGTCGTGAGGTCGGGTCGCGCGGCGCGATATTGGGGCGAATCCTCACCGTAGTTGTCGCGATAATACACGGAGATGCGGAGAAGCGTTTCGTCGTAGAGCGGGCAGCGCGCGCCGTCGTAGGGCGCTTCCCAGCCGCCAGCTCCGCTGGTCATGAAGCCTCCCACATGCCGCAGGGGATTGACCAACAGAACACGCAGCCCTTCCCGCGCCGCGCGAATCGCGCAGACGATGCCGGACGGCGTCGCACCGACCACGACGAAGTCGTAGAGGGTCGAAACGATCTCCGTATGGGCGGATGCGGAGAAACGGGAGGTGCTCGAATCGTTCATGGGAAATTTCTCACGGGGGTTACGATTCAGGTGCGGCCGGGATTTTGTGCTCAAAGGGCGGCGGAGTTGTGGGCTCTCCCTCCAGCCAGCCCAGCGACGCCAGGAAGCGGTCAGCCTCCTGAATCACCTTCGGGTAATAACGGGGTTTTCGTATGTAGAAGCCGTGGCCCATGCCTTTGTAGGTCACGAGTCGGCAGGTGTTGCCTGCGGCGAGCATCGCGGCGGAGTAACGTTCGGCCTGCTCACACGGCACCAAGGTGTCCGCTTCGCCATGGAATATGATCGTTGGTGGCATGCCGGCACGGACGTGATGAACCGGTGAGGCGTCGAGCGCGTGGTTGCCGAATTTTTCCGTCTGAAACCCGGTGCGCGTTGTATCGAGCACCGGGTTGAAAAGGACCAACGCGTCGGGGCGACAGGAAATGCTCGTCTCGGCATCCGGCTCCTCCAAGCCATCCAACAAAATTGCGGCGGCCAGATAACCGCCAGCAGATCCACCGGCTGCGGCGATGCGCTTGGGATCTATGCCCCACTCGGCCGCATGGCTGCGCGTCCAACGCAGGGCCGCCTTGGCATCGGCGACGCAGTCCAACGGGCTTTTGCCGTGGTTTTGGCTAGTGCGATAATCAGGAAGGATGACGACCATGCCTCGCGAAGCGAAATAGGTCGCGTGCCTGGCAAACTGAGTCGGGTCACCACGTTCCCATGAGCCGCCAAAGAACATGAGCATAGCCGGTCTCCGGTCGGAGCGTTGGTGATCCGGCGGCAAAAAAACGTGCAGGCGTAAAACAGCGTCGCCGACCTGGCGGTAAACAATGGTCTGCGCCCCCGGGATCTCCTGCACGCGAACAGGCGCTTGGGCAAACGCGCACGAGAGGGGAAACAGGCAAACTGCCAGTGAGAAGAGGATCTTCACGAAGAGATGAATATTTTAAGCAATCAGGGGGTGGGATCATAGACTATATTACCGGAAGGCGCGGGCCCCGATCCAGGCTGTAGATACCATGTGCGCGTGGTATTGCTGTTGATCAGAATATTGTCCTCCACGGATACATTAACCGGCTTCGGGCCGGTGGCGCTCCCGGCGGTGACAAGCACCAGAAAGGTGTCGAATACATTATCTCGCGCATCGATCAAATTGTTTATAATTGTCACGCCATCCGTGGCGCTGGCGGCAGAACTCTTGGATATTATCAATACAGCACAGCCCCCCATCATCGCCGTCGATCTCAATGCATTTCCCGAGATGACGATGTCACTCGAACGATCCTCCACATGAATCGCCTCATTGCTGTAGCCGTCCATAATGCAGTCGGAAATCAGCCCGGTTGTCACATGGGCGAATGCGACCGCAAATCCGCTGCCAGTTGACGTATTGCGATTATCCCGGAAGTGGCAATCCTGCACGATTACATTGGATGTCAGGCCATTCGGGGAATTGAAATTCATATCAATCGAATAGTTGGAAAAAAACCGGCAATGGGTGGCTGTTATATTAGTAACGGTTCCTGTTGAGGAACCATCCCTAAATAGACCGTTTGTGCAGGTGGTGACCGTCACGTTATCCAAAAGGATATTGCTCATATTGCTTTGCCCGTATTGAATCCCGTGACAGGTGTAGCTGGTGTAAATGTCGCGATTGCCGACAATCTTCGTGTTGCGAATTACGATATCCGAAGGTCCATTGCTATTAGTGAGATAAAACACTACTAATGGAAAGTTGGCCGCGCGAACCACGGTCAGCCCTTCGATCAGGATATTGGATCCTCCGGGGCTCATGAATTGACGAGAAGTCGAAAGGCCTCCGTTCTCGAGGCTCAATATTGTCGCGCTACCTTCACCCCGTATAGAGGTCCCGGCCTTGGGCTTTATGATGCTGGTTATGACGATTCGATATGTGCCGGCAGGAACAAATAGCGTGTCGCCACTGGAGAGCGACGCGAGTGCATTGACGAAAGCCGATCGATTGTCCGTAATACCATCCCCCTTCGCCAAGTAGGGGGAATCGCATACATTAATAACGGCGGCCTCTGACAACGGTAGAAACCCGGTGAATATAATTGCGGTGAGGGTGATGTGGATGGCGAGTAATCGTATTTTCATAATGGGGTAAACTAAGAAGAACATACAGGTCGCGAGGTGCTCGGGGATGGGCACAAGGCATAATCGACAGGGAAAAGGTGCCCCTCCTTCTTGACCGGCCTCCAGCCCTTGAAGGAAACCGCCGAGACTTGGATGTCCGCGAGGGGCTGTGCCTTGCGTGCTTACGAGAAGATACCGGGCAAATGTTCCTTCAGACGGAAACTTAACGCCCGTGCATCTCCATTGAAACGATACAAAGAAATATGTGTTATCGAGATATCACTTGCACCGATTGCGACGGCGCAGGCAGAGAATCGAGCCCAACGCGACTCCACCGGCAAGAAGAGCGTAGCTGGAGGGTTCGGGAATGGCGGTTACTGCGCCGTTGATCGTAATGTCGCCAACGCGCAACGTTCCTGTGGTGGCCGTGGACGAAGCATATCCGTAAAGCCGGATAGTGAGGGCCGAGACGCTTTGATAAGCGGCATCGGACAAATCAACGGTAAGGAACTCATACACGATGGATGAAGTGGTGGTGTTGGCGGGGATGGCCACGGAGGCGGTGGTCAGCGCACCCGGGTTGATGGCAAGGTCCGTTGAAAACGCTGTGTCCTCCGCATCGGTGCGAACCTTGGCGAAAACGGCCCGTCCAACCGTTGTGCTGGTGTTCGTTCCTCCGAAACTGACGGTCAGGGAGGAGAGATTGAGCAGATAGCCTTCGTCAGCCGTTACGGTAAACGAGAGGTATTTGTTTTCGTCAAAGGTCGTCCCGACGGAGTCGAATCGGGCAAAGGCCTGGCCGCCTGCCAAATTGCTCACGCCAAAAGTCCCGGTGGTGAGGCCGTTCCATGCGACGCTGGATGCACTCAGGTTATCGACCTCGGCTGTAGGCGAAGCCGGAGAGGTGCTGGAAGAAAAATCATAGGTTGCCAGTTGCGCGCTGGCGGTTGCAACGCCAAGCAGGCCGGTCACTGCGATGACTGAGAAGAGACGGAGTGGGATGTGTGTTGATTTCATTGTGCTAGCGGGGATCGGTTGGTGGTTGAGCCTTCCTGTGCCGATCCCGTTCGGGGCGGCAACAGGCAGGAAATGGGTGGGGTGAAGCGCGTGTGGTTCCGGGGAAAATCCATCAGCGGGATGCGGGGTCTTTGGCCCGGATAACCGCCAAGCCGATAATTTCCGCGTCGGCGTCGCCCTTGATATCGGCTTCGACCGTGAGGGTGATGCGACCGGTGACGGGGTGCTCCGCGTCGTCGAATAAGGCCTGAAAAGTGGGGATGCCGTTACGCTTGCCGGGAGTGCGCAGAATCTTGTCGATGCCGGGTCCGGTCACATGCAGACGGCTGAGCTTGCCGCAGAGCAGGGCCACGCGTTCTCCGCTGATATCAAAAGTCAGACTGGCGCCCTCAACGGAAGTCTTCCACAGGCCAAAGTAGGTGTAGTAACCCGGCTTTTCCTGCACCCATTCGCCGGTCATCGCGACCGGAGAGATCGGCAACAGGGTCGCACGCTCGTAACGACCGGAGCCCAAGGGTGCGGGCAGCGCCTGCTCCGACGGGGCGGGTGCGGACTGGAGCGCTGTAATCAATGCACCCGACAGGATATCCGAGTAAAATGCGTGCCCTTCCGAAGTGGGGTGAGTCTTGTCAGGGAAGAACAGCTCGGGCGTGGACCGGTTGCTCGCAAAGAGTTCCCGCACCTTGGGGCCGGCATTTACTTCGGCGAGGTTGTAGTGCTGGGCGATGCGGTTGAAGGCGATGATCGACGGTGGGAGTTCGCCCTTGTTGTAACAATCCTCAATCATCCGCCGGTTCGCGGTATAAAAAAGGACGACTCCCATGTGCGGATTCGCGGCGAGTGCCTGGCGCACGATGCCCTCCATGCCGTCGAGCGCGTTTGGATTCTGATAATCGTTCACCGCAAATTCGACGACCAGCAGATCGAGGTTTTTGTCGAGCAGCTGCATGCCCACGCGATGCGCGCCATAGTCACTGCCGGTGCCGCCCACTGCGGCCAGTGCGGATTCGATGGTCGCACCCGATTTCTCGGCGAACTCTGCCAGGCGAGCCTTCGTCTGCCAGTAATACGAATCGGAGTGCCGCTTGGCTCCCGCCCCTTGGGTGATCGAGCCGCCAAGGAATCCGACGCGCACAGTCCGGCCATCGCGTATTTTTTGCGCGACGTAACCGAGGTTACGCGCATCCGGCTGGGTAGCATTGGGAATGATGTCGGTCGTATCTGCACGACTGGCAGGGACCAGAATCCCGAAAGCCAAGGCGGTCGCGAGAACGGCGCGCCGTAACATGGCGATGGGGTTGGCGGTGGAGATCATCGGGATCATGGAGTGATGGTCAAACAGGGCTGCACTGTTAGTCGGACGAGGGGAGCGGCCAGATCACGAAGCGGCGGTTGTTTTGATCAAGGTGTTGCCATGGGCCAGGCAGCACGCTTTGGCCGGCGGGCATGGGACTGCCCATAAATTTATCCGTGAGTTCGATGGCAGGCATCCGCACGAGGCTACCCTCGGCATCGGGCTTTATTTCGATCTCACGGGTGAAGGGTCGAAGAATGACACGGTCTTTACCGACGACGCTGTGCTTGTCGTTGCCGGTCACGAGCCGCCACTCGGCGAGCGTGAGGCCGGCGGTCAGGTTCCACTGCTCATACTCCTTGCGCGAGGCCGCGCCGGTGGTGTCGCCGGTGAGCACCTTGCGGGCATTCACAGCGGTGGGGCCGGTGACGACGCTGCTCTTGCCGTCGTTGAGAACGAAGCGGTCATCGCCGGAAGAGATCACGTTGTAGTCGGATAGGTTGTCCTGGGTGCGATCACCCGCACCGGGGAAATTGATCGCGGCACGGCCATTATCGAACAGCAGGTTGTTCAGCACCCGCAGACCGGAGGCTTGGACCGGCTCGCGGACGGGATCCCCGCGGGTGCCACCGCGGGAGACGGTCTTGCGGTCGCTCAGACGCTGGAAGAACACGCCATAACGGGCGTTGGCGAAGGACAGGTTGTGCGCGACCGTTATGTTGGAGGAATCGTGACCGTAGATGCCGTCGCCCGCGTAAAAACTGCTGTAGGGACGGGTGAAGGCGACGACGTTGTGGTCAATGAGCCCGGGGCCGTTGCCAAGTTCCATCATGATGCCGCCGCCAGCGTTGTTGAGGACAACGTTGCGGGTGATGCGGGCGTTGGTGAAGACGTTGTCGATCCAGATGCCGTGAGCGTCGTTGTCCTGGACCAGGTTGCCCTCAATGCGGGCGTTGGTCGCAACGTGCAGCTTGATGCCGGCGTGCTCCTCCCAAACGACCCAGTGGTCAACGCGGAGAGGGCGGAAGCCGAGGGCGTTGTTACGCTCAACGCGATTGTTTTCGATGACGATGCGGGGGCAGTTCCAGCCGGCCATGCCGCTCAGTCCGTTGTCGGTGACTTGGTTGCCGCGAAACACATTGTCGTGGGCGAGGATCAGTCGGCGGTCCTCCTCAATGGTGCGCGTGGCGAGGTTGCCCTCCCAGGTCTCACTGCCGACGTCGATGCCGATGGTCTTGGCGTAACGGATAATGTTGTCTTCGATGAGCCAGTTGCCGCCGGCGCGCAGACTGACCAAGCCACCTTGTGGGAAGGGCCCTTGGTTGGCGGCGTGTTCAAAAACAAAACCGCGAATGACGAGATATTTGAGGCCGCGTCTCGCCGGGGAGAACACGCGGTCGCGAACGCTCAGCTCAACCAAGCGCTCGTTGAGCTTCTTGGACGACTGCGGGAAATGCACCAGCAAGCCGTCGCCCTCGTCGTTGACGATCCAGGTGCCGGGCGTGGCCAGCACGGCTTCGCGAGTCTCCATCTCGACGAGTTGCGCGCCGTCCACGAAGATCTGGCCGAGCGTGCGGGGACGCCGACCGGGCTCTTTGTCGGCGAGCCATTCCTTGGTGATGTCGGTCCACGCGGAAACTGGACGGGCGGGCATGGCGGGCAGATTGCGGCCGATGACAATCGCGTTGAGGTAGGGATTGGTGAGAACCGGGGCGTTGGGATTGGTGAAGTCCTCGTAGGGTTTGAAGAGAGCCGGATCGAGCGCGGCCTCGTAAACGCCGGCGGGCGCGCCCTTGACCGGGGTCCACTCCGGTGTCCACACCTCGGAGCCCTTCACGAAGACTTGGTGCCCGGGAGCGGCCTGCCACGTGATCGGAGCGTCCTTGGTGCCGCCGCGAACGGGAGCGACGTGTTCACGATAGACGCCTGGTTTGACGTAAACGGTGTCGCCGGGCTGCGCGACCACCGTGGCGGCCGAGATGGTGCGGAACGGACGATCCTCGGTTCCGAATCCCTCGGCATTTACCTCGGCGCTCGCCGGGACACCGGCCTGCGGGTGATTCTGATCCACCACCAGTGTGCGCGCGCCCACGGACGCGGCACCGCAAGCGAGAATGATCGCAAAGGCGCGCGAAAAGGACGAAAGGACACGAGAGTGAGCGGACTGAGTTTTATAGCAGATCATTGTAGAACGAGGCAATGGAGGAGGGCTCGGAGACGGTCGCGACGTGACCGTCGAAGAAGAGGACGTTGACCTTGTCGCCATGCCGGAAGTCGGCCTTCCTGTTGGCGGGCGACTTGTTCATGTAATACGATGTGCAGTCGGCCAGGTAGAGGGTGCGGGAGGGGTTTTCGATCTCGTGCAGGTAGATCTTGGAGGTCTCCCAATAAGTCGGTGGGAGCCCGATGCGCTGCGCGTTGCAGCCATAGGAAATATTTGTGATGTGATCAACCTTGTTGTCAGCAACTGCAGAGCGGTCCTTGGTGTCCGACGGACACATCCACACGCCTTTAAGAGTCAGCATCTGGTCTTTGGTAAGGCCTGGCAGATAGCCTCCATTCTTGAGGGCGTCATAGAAGGCCGGAGGCAGAGTTCTGAGTTTGTTGTCCTGGCTGTAATTCGCACCGGCTATGCCGAGCTGACGCAGGTTGCTGATGCACTGGGCTCGTCGGGCACTGGACTTCACGGCCGTGATGGTTGCCAAGATAATCGCCGCAAGAACACCGATGATCGCGATCACTGCCAGTAATTCAACGAGCGTGAATCCACCGGACCTACCGGCATGCGAAAGACTGGGGGTTTTCAAATTGAGGGGCATGGGGGGCATCCAAGGGGCGAGTAGAGTGCTATCCGGTCAGCGTGCCCGGCTGAATGGCCGCGCCCGCCAAACCTGAATATGGGGAACGTCCAAAGCATCCGGAGCGGCAGCGCCGGCGACAACCTTCAAGAACGTGACATTGCCGACAAAAACGTGATGTTTCCGACATTGCATCGCCTACCCTTACCCGGCGATAAACCATCAGCCATGACCAAAAGCAGCAAATCAGCCCCGCTTGCCGGCAATGACATTTCCAACATCAAGATTCTGACCCAGGCGATCGAGTCGGGGCGGCACTGCCAGGCCTTTTCCCAACTACTGGAATCCGTGCTGGAGCGAGACGACCAATGGAACGGGCAAGATGCGCCGCTGGCGGTTTTCGCTCACGAGAACAATCCCGGTCGACTGCCCGTGACGAACGACATCCATGGTCCGCGCGGGACCAATTTCTCATGCGTGACCGTGTCGCGCTTCATCCTCGTCCTTGGCGGCAGCTACCGCGTCGTCCGTGATCTGGATGATCACGCACAGGACAGGATCGTGCGCGCGGGGGAGTTTTACTGGATTCGTCCCAACGGGTGGAACTTGGTTCGGAACGACACAGCCCGCACCGTGCTCTCGGTGATCTTCGAGCAGGACTACACGCGGTTTCTCTGGTATCACCACCAAAAGGAAACCGTTTCGGGTTCCCGCCGCGACCCGGGCGCACATACCGCGCTGCGCTACCACACCCATGCCCCCGCCTGCGAAGCGTTGCGCCATGCGGTGTCCCTGATGGACGCAGCCTCGGGCGGAGACGCGCCGCCAACTGCGCTGCGGCTGACGGCCAGAACCCTGCTCGCATGGTGTCTGCACGAACTCAGGCTCGACGCGTCGCATGCCATCTCATTGGGAGCTGCGGGAACAGTCGTCCCCAGCCAACGGACCTTCGCCGAAATCCGCGCCTATGTCGGTGAACACTTGCAGGGTGAGCTGAATCGTGAGCAGGTCGCGGGTATATTCAGGATCAGTGAGGATCATCTCACCCGGCTGTTTCGAATCCATGCACAATGCGGCTTCATTGAATTCGTGAGAATGGCGCGGTTGCAGCTGGCCGAACGCCTGCTTGAGACCAGTCGTCTGTCCGTCAAAGAAGTCTCGGTGGCGTGCGGCTTCAACCTCAGCGAATACTTCATCAAGCGCTTCAAAGAAAAACACGGCGTCCCTCCAACAAAATGGCGACGGTTGCATGCCGAGAAAGCCCAGTCTCGTTAAGCTCAATACGGTTCCCTTAAGGAGCGGCGGCATTCCTGCCGCCGTTGCGCCACGCCGCCGACCAGATCAACCACGCGCTGCTGCGCCGCTAGGCGAA
>LNAP01007331.1_pt1 | contig 10597 bp, 9 predicted proteins | sample 602601 | NCBI WGS metagenome assembly LNAP01 (sample SAMN02440304, study PRJNA202911) | soil metagenome | biome: Subtropical and temperate rainforests or woodlands; isolation source: soil samples (1 kg each in a 20% v/v slurry with milli Q water) were... ...
AACAACTGCGCCGGTTTGGTCAGTTGCCCGCGCTTCAGCCACGCCGCCACCAGCCCCGAGCCGGTGACGTCTTCGACGATGTCTACGCACACCACTTTCTGCCCGTCGTAGGTGCATTCCGAATGCGGGCGGGTGACCAGGATCGAGAAGCCGAACCCTTGCCCGACCATGCCCCGGACCATCTCGATCGACGGTGAGCTGAAGGCAATGTTTGGCGTAAGGCCAAGCTCTTCGAACAGGCTGACGAAGTAGGTCCGGCTCGGTTGCACGTCCAGCAGAATCATCGGCTCCAGGCACAGGTCGCGCAGTGATACTTGCTTGAGCTGCGCAAAGCGATGATCCGCCGGCAGCAGTGCATAAGGCCGCTGCGCCGGCATCAGCGGTTCGGTTTCGATGGTGGCGTCGAGGTCGTGTTCATAGAGGATCGCCAGGTCGAAGGTGCCCGAGGTCAGCCCTTGCACCAGCTCTTGCTGCTCGCCGTCGCGGATGCGGATTTTCACCCCCGGATACAGCGCCGAGAACCCGGCAATCAATTGCGGCAGGTACAGCGGCGCGACGGTTTCGAAGCAGCCAATGTCGATTTGCCCGGCCACCACGTCGTTGTCGGCCAGGGCGTTCTGTTCGAACTCCTTGGCCATGCGCAACAGTTCCTGGGCCTTGCGGTAGAAGCGTGCACCGCTGGGGGTCAGGGACACGCCTTGCGCATGGTGACGGATCAGCAGTTGCACGCCGAAGCTGTCTTCCAGGCCTTTGATCGCCGTGGAGATCGCTGGCTGAGCGATGTACAGCTTGCGCGACGCCTCGGCGACGCTGCCGCATTCGACGGTGGTGATGAAGTACTTCAATTGACGCAGGTTGTAGGCAGCCACGGCAAACCTCGGGGTGGATGGACTCGACATCCAGGCAATTTTTGCGCCGACTGCGTCCGTTCTGACGACGGTGTTGTTGTGCCTGAACAATAACCACATACCGCGCAACCGTGGAGATGGGCTGCCCAGTTTTTTCATGGTCTGCGAAGACATTTTTACTATTTTTCCTCGACACGGGCCTGGGCCACCATCCAGACACAAGAAAAGCCCTTGGAGCATCTGAACGTGTTCGAGCTTACCTACTGGCAAAACAAAGCCGCTGCGCTGACGTTTCCCGACCAGGCCCTGATCGATGGTCAACCCCGCTCGGCGCAGTCGGGCCAGACCTTCGCCGCGATCAATCCAGCCACCGGCCAGCGTCTGGCCAGCGTGACCGCGTGCGGCGCTGAAGACGTCGACGTCGCGGTCAGAAATGCGCGGCAGGTGTTCGAGGCCGGCACCTGGGCGGCGCGTTCGCCGGCAGAGCGCAAACACGTGCTGCTGCGCCTGGCTGATCTGATCATGACCCACCGCGAAGAACTGGCGCTGCTCGATTCGCTGAACATGGGCAAACCGGTGATGGACGCCTACAACATCGACGTGCCGGGCGCCCTGGTACGCCGAAAGCCTCGACAAGCTCTACGACCAGATCGCCCCGAGCGCACAAAACGTGTTGGCAACCATCACCCGCGAAGCACTGGGCGTTGTCGCCGCTGTGGTGCCGTGGAACTTCCCGCTGGACATGGCCGCGTGGAAACTCGCGCCAGCGCTGGCGGCAGGCAATTCGGTGATCCTCAAGCCCGCCGAGCAATCGCCGTTTTCCGCCCTGCGTCTGGCTCAGCTGGCGCTGGAAGCCGGGCTACCGGCGGGCGTGTTGAACGTGCTGCCGGGCCTCGGCGAACAAACCGGCAAAGCCCTCGGCTTACACCCGGACGTTGATTGTCTGGTCTTCACCGGCTCCACCGAAGTCGGCAAATATTTCATGCAGTATTCCGCGCAATCGAACCTGAAACAGGTGTGGCTGGAATGCGGCGGCAAGAGCGCCAACCTGGTATTCGCCGATTGTCAGGACCTGGATCTGGCGGCCGAGAAAGCCGCGTTCGGGATCTTCTTCAATCAGGGCGAAGTGTGTTCGGCCAACTCGCGGTTGCTGGTGCAGCGTTCGATTCATGACGAGCTCGTCGAGCGTCTCAAGGCGCAGGCCGAACGCTGGTTGCCGGGCGATCCGCTGGACCCGTCGAGCAGCGCCGGGGCGATTGTCGACAGCCGTCAGACCGCGCGCATCATGAAGTTCATCGAGCAGGCCGAACGCCAGGGCGCGACCAAGGTGTGTGGCGGTCGGCAGTCGATTTTCAACGGTTCCGACAACTTCATTCAACCGACGATTTTTACCGGCGTGAGCCCGGACATGCCGCTGTTTCGCGACGAAGTGTTCGGCCCGGTGCTGGCGGTCACCGCCTTCGACGACGAGGCACACGCCTTGCAACTGGCCAACGACAGCGTCTACGGACTGGCCGCGTCGCTGTGGACCGACGACCTCAATCGCGCCCACCGCGTGGCGCGTCAATTGCGCGCGGGCACGGTGTCGGTGAACAGCGTCGATGCGCTCGACGTGACCGTGCCGTTCGGTGGCGGCAAGCAGTCCGGCTTCGGTCGCGACCTGTCGCTGCACTCATTCGACAAATACACCCAGTTGAAGACCACCTGGTTTCAGCTGCGCTCATAACAGCCGCTCACAACAAAACGGAGAACTGGCGATGACCACACCACGTGAAACCCGCGACTACCAGGCCGCCGACGCTGCGCACCACATTCACGCATTCGTCGACCAGAAAGCGCTCAACGACGAAGGACCGCGGGTGATGGTCCGTGGCGAGCGCCTGCACCTGTGGGACAACGATGGCCGGCGTTACCTCGACGGCATGTCCGGGCTGTGGTGCACCAACCTCGGTTACGGGCGCAAGGACCTGGCGGCTGCGGCGACCCGACAGCTCGAGCAGCTGCCGTACTACAACATGTTTTTCCACACCACCCACCCGCAAGTGATCGAACTGTCGGAGCTGTTGTTCAGTTTGTTGCCGGGGCACTACAGCCACGCGATCTACACCAACTCCGGCTCCGAAGCCAACGAGGTGCTGATCCGCACCGTGCGGCGTTACTGGACGATCCTCGGCAAGCCCGAGAAGAAAGTCATGATCGGGCGCTGGAACGGTTACCACGGTTCGACGCTGGCGGCGACGGCACTCGGTGGCATGAAGTTCATGCACGAAATGGGCGGCATGCTGCCGGACATCGAGCACATCGACGAGCCGTATTTCTTCGCCCACGAAGGCAACCTCACCCCGGCTGAATTTGGCCTGCGGGCGGCGCAGCAACTGGAAGCGAAGATTCTCGAACTCGGCGCCGACAAGGTCGCCGGTTTCATCGCCGAACCGTTCCAGGGCGCAGGCGGGATGATCTTCCCGCCAGACAGTTACTGGCCGGAAATTCAGCGGATCTGCCGCAAGTACGACGTGCTGTTGTGCGCCGACGAAGTGATCGGTGGCTTCGGTCGCACCGGCGAATGGTTCGCCCACGAGCACTTCGGTTTCGAGCCGGACACGCTGTCGATCGCCAAGGGCCTGACCTCCGGCTACATCCCCATGGGCGGGCTGATTCTGTCGAAGAAAATGGCGCAGGTATTGGTAGAGCAGGGCGGGGTATTTGCCCACGGCCTGACCTATTCGGGGCACCCGGTGGCGGCAGCGGTGGCCATCGCCAACCTCAAGGCGTTGCGTGATGAGGGCGTGGTGACGCGGGTCAAAAATGACATCGGGCCGTACCTGCAACAGTGCTTGCGCGAGGTGTTCGGCAATCACCCGTTGGTGGGCGATATTCAGGGCGTCGGCATGGTGGCGGCGTTGCAGTTGGCTGAAGATAAAACCAGTCGCAAGCGCTTTGCCAACGAGAACGACATTGCCTGGCGCTGCCGCACGATTGGCTTTGAAGAAGGGGTGATCATTCGTTCGACGCTGGGGCGGATGATCATGGCGCCGGCGTTGATTGCCAGTCGTGAAGAGGTTGATGAACTGGTTGGCAAAACCTTGAAAGCCGTTGATCGTACGGCTCAGGAATACGGCCGGCTCTGATATCGAAGGAAGGTCCTTCGGACCTTATCGCGAGCAGGCTCGCTCCCTCATTGGGACGGTGTCAACCTCGGTAGAGAGGACGACATGGAACCCCTGTGGGGGCGAGCCTGCTCGCGATAGCTTTCTCTCCCGCAACCTATCTCTAAGCTTTTGCACCCGTCCCGTGCACCCCCGCAAACAGCGCTCGTTTTCAGTGCGCACTACCCAGTTTTTTCATCACTCCCAACGACATATTTCCTGATTTTCCTTCTCCCGGCCTTGCGCCAACATCGACCTCGCCAGACAGCCGAACGCTGCCCACAAAAAGGTCCATCAGAGACCACCCGTGGCAGCTCTTCTCCAAACGCCGCTGGCCGTACTGCCCATGACAAAACTAAATCAACAGCTTTGGGAGTGCTCCATGATCAAGTCCTTGCTTACCCGCGTTGCTCATCCATTGGCGATCACCGCCATTGCCGCGACGGTCGCTACCAGCGCCCAGGCCGGCACCCTCTCTATCGGCCACACCACGTGGGTCGGTTACGGCACGCTCTACCTCGCCCAGGACCTGGGCTACTTCAAGGAAAACGGTCTGACCGTTGAATTGCCCGTCGTCGAAGAAGCCTCGATGTACATGGCCGCGCAAGCGTCGGGTGAATTGTCCGGCTCGGCGTCGACCATCGATGAGGTGCTCAAGTACCGCCCGCAATTCTGCTTCAAGGCTGTAGCTGCACTGGATGACAGCCATGGTGGCGACGGTGTTCTGGTGGGCAAGGACGTCAAGAGTCTGCAGGAGCTGAAAGGCAAGGCCGTGGCGGTCAACGAAGGTTCCACCTCGCAATTCTGGCTGTCGTACTTGCTGAAAAAACACGGCATGAGCATGAGCGACATCACCGTGCAGAACATGACGGCCGACGACGCCGCCACCGCGTTCATCGCCGGTCGCGTGCCGGCCGCCGTGACCTGGGAACCGCACCTGTCGATGGTGCGCAGCAAGCAACAGGGCAAGGTGCTGATCGACAGCAGCAGCACGCCGGGGGTGATCGTCGATGTGGTTGCGCTCAACTGCACCGTTATCGAGAAACAGCCGGAAGACGTCAAGGCCTTGGTCGCCGGTCTGTACAAAGCGGTGCAGTACACCAAGGATCATCCGAAGGAAGCCTACAAAATCATGGCCAAGGGCGTCGGTGGTTACCTCGCCGATCCGAAGGAACTGGAAGCTGCCGCGCAAGGCGTGCGCTTCTACGATCAGGCCATGAGCGAAAAACTCCTGGGCTCGCCGGGCAAGCCGGGCGACAGCGAACCGCTGATCAAACTGGCCAATGAAACCGCCAGTGAATTGCAGGGCAAACCCTACAACGTCAGCAATGACGACCTGATCGACAACCGCTTCGTCACCCCGCTGTAGGAGGTTCGCATGTTCAAGCGCAATTCATGGCTGAGCCGCTGCATCACGCCCAAGACCGGCCTGCCGGTGTCGGTGATCTGGAGCGCGAGCGGTCTGGCCTGGGTGTTGTTGGTTGGCCTGTGGGCCGGTTTGTCTTACGGCGGCGTGGTGCCGGGCATGTTCCTGCCGACACCGGGCGCGGTGGTCGAAGCCGCTGTGCGCCTGAGCCGCGACGGCACGCTTGGCCTGCATGTGTGGGCCAGTCTTGAAGTGGTGATGGTCGGCTTCATTGTGTCGTCGCTGGTGGCGGTGCCGCTGGGGTTGCTGATGGGCAGCTTTCGCATCGTTCAGGCGTTCCTTGAGCCGATGGTGAATTTCATCCGCTACCTGCCGGTGACCTCGTTCGTGCCGCTGTTCATTCTGTGGATCGGCATCGGTCTGGAGCAGCGTGTCTCGGTGATCATCTTCGGCGTGTTTTTCCAGCAATTGGTAATGATCGCGGACGTATCCAAAGGCATCTCCAAAGACCTGATCAACGCGTCTTACACCTTGGGTTCAAACCGTCGCGATGCCGTGCTGCATGTGATCGCGCCGGCCTCGTTGCCGGGTGTGCTCGACACCTTGCGCGTGACCATGGGCTGGGCCTGGACTTACCTGGTGGTCGCCGAGCTGGTCGCCGCTTCCAGTGGCCTGGGTTACTTGAGCCTCAAGGCCATGCGTGGCTTTCAGGTGGATGTGATTTTCCTCGCCATCGCGATCATCGGCCTGTTGGGCCTGGTCACCGATCAACTGTTCCGTTTCCTTCGTCTGAGGATTGCCGCATGGGCTCAGTAACCGCCGTCAACCCGCGTTTCGTCACTCCGATGGCTGCCCCGGCGCACGCCGCGCCACGCCTTCAAGTGGACAAGGTCAGCCTGCGATATCAAAAGCCCGATGGCGGAATGTTCACCGCGCTGGATCAGGTTTCATTCGAAGTCCCGGATCAGCAATTCGCGGTGCTGGTGGGGCCGTCGGGTTGCGGCAAGTCGAGTTTGCTGTACCTCACTGCCGGCCTGAACGAGCCTACGGAAGGCGAGATCTACGTTGGCGGCCAGCAAGTGCAGGGCCCCGGCGCGGATCGCGGCATGGTGTTCCAGAGCTACACGCTGTTCCCGTGGCTGACCGTGCGCCAGAACGTCGAGTTCGGGCTCAAGCGTCGCGGCATGGCAGCGGCCCAGCGTAAGGAAATCGTCGATTACTACGTCAATGAAGTCGGCCTCGCCGGGTTCGCCGACAACTACGCCAAGCAGTTGTCCGGCGGCATGATGCAGCGCGTGGCGATCGCCCGGGCGTTGGCCAACGATCCGCAGATCCTGTTGATGGACGAACCCTTCGGCGCCCTCGACAGCCAGACGCGCCTGCAAATGCAGCAGTTGCTGTTGCGGGTCTGGGGTAATAGCAAGAAGACCGTGCTGTTCGTGACCCACGATATCGACGAGGCGATTTTGCTGGGCGATCGAGTCTATGTGATGGGCGCCAGGCCCGGGCGGATCAAGCAGATTCTGGACGTGCCGATCGAACGCCCACGGACCCTGGACATGGTCATGGAGCGCTCGTTTATCGAGATGAAGCGCAATATTTTCGGGTTGCTGCATGACGAGCTGGAGGAACATTGAGTTCACCGCCGCTCCCACAGGTTTTGCATTCAGCCCGAAGTTAGGGCGCCGCAGGCAGGAGGAACCGCGCAATCACCGGCAAATGATCGGAGATCCGCAAGGTATCGTCCTGCCGCACTGACGCCTCGACGCGCTTGATCCGCGGGCTGTAAAACAGGTAATCGACGGTCCGGTCCGGGCCGTTCAGCCCCGGATCATTCGGGTAATGCGTCAGCCAGCGCGCCCGATCGATGCCGCTCGCTTCATTGTTGGTCGGAATCATCGGGTACTTGTCCCACAACACATGCAACGCGCTGTCAGCGGAGTAGGGCGCGCGTTGTTCGGAGGTCAGGCGTCGATATTGGCCCAGCGGCAACAGGTTGAAGTCGCCACCGATCAGCCATGCCGTGCCACGGCTTTCGTACTTGTCGAGGACTTTGGCCACCGCCGTCACCTGGGTCTGTAGCGTTTCATCAGGTTGGGTCGCGCGGTCCAGATGGGTGTTGAGCACCGCTATCTGAGCGCCGTCACTCAAGGGCAGGTAAGTGACCAGCAACGCATTTTTCGGTTGGAACTGGCGGCTGATGAGGTTGGCCGGCGCGACCGGCAATTGCAGGCGTTCGGCGTGATCGATCTGGTAGCGGCTGAGGGTTGCCAGTTGTCGACCGACACTGCCGAAGATGTGCGGTTGCGGCACGAAGTCGGCTTTCCAGTCGAAGGCATGAGTGCTGCAGGGATAGAGGTCTGCGAGGCGTTCCTGGAGCAGTTTGAACTGGTTCTGGTAATCGCTGGCCTTGGCGCCGTCATCGAGTTCTTGCAACAACACGATGTCCGGTTGTTCGTCGCGAATGACCCGCGCCACTTCATCGAGGCTGAAGGCCATGTCTGCAGGCGTCGGTTTTTCATCGCTGCCGGCGGCCAGGTCATTCCAGAACACATAGCGCTTGCCCGCCAGGTACTGAACGTTCCAGGTCATCACTTTCAACGCCTGGCCGGGCACCAGTGTCGGTGCTTGAGCATTACAGCCGACGGGCAAAACTTCCTTGGCTTCGGGGCGCCAGGTCAGGTTGTAGATCAGCAGGGCAATCAGGCCGATTGCAATCACCAGGCCCAGCAGGGTGTAGCGCAGTAGACGGGTCATGGCTCGGCTTATTAGCGTTACAAAAGATGGCCCCGAGCATAACCGAGAGCGGGGCCGAAGCCCACGCTTAGAGCGGCCGGTCGATTTTCTCGGGAACGTCGCTGATCAGCATGAACAAACGGAACAACACCACGCTGGTGAACAACTGCAAAAAGCTGTGAGCGCTGTCGATCAGCAAGGAAATCACCGGGTTCTGCGGCTCCGGGTAAACCTCCAGGGTCAAGCCCTTGAGCAACCACAACGGCCCCATCACACACAAAATGCACACCAGGATGCGCAGGAAATGGCCGCGGGTCAGGCGCAGGCTTTCCTTCATCGCGGCCAGTGGCGCCAGGCCGCGCAGCACCAGCAGGTACTCGCCGAACGCGAGGGTCACCATCAGCCAGATACCCGGCAGGAAATACAACGACAGGCCGATCAGGATCAGCAAGGTATTGAGCGCAGTGAGCAGGGCGAAGCGCGGCCACAGGTACGCGGACCTCGACAGCAGGTCACGGTTGCGCGGCGATTCGCCACGGCTGCGCGCATCGAGAAACAGGATCAGCGCGGCGGTGTACAGCGGATAGACCAGCAAACCGACAATCACACTGATGCCGGGAAAACTGTCCGGCTCGGTCGAGTGATCCACCACTTGCTGAAGCAGCGCTTCGACGATCACCAGCGGCAGGCACAGCCGCACGATCTGGCCCAGATTGCGTTTGAAGAAATACAAAGAGTCACGCAGTACATCGAACGGATTCATCAGTCGGTATCGCAGGTTGAAAGCAGTGGCCCACTTTAACCGATGCAGCGCTTCGGGGCGCAAACGTAAACGTTCGGTAAAGGTCATTGAAACAACTTGTTTCAGCCTCCATTAAGGTCGAGCGCCGTATCCTCCCTGGAGAAGGTCAACGATTTCCCCGGCAATCTACGAGGTCGCCATGAACAGCGAAGAACAAACCCTGATCGATGGACTGTTTTCCCGGCTGCAACAGGCCGAAACGGATTCAGCCCCGCGCGACGCCCAGGCCGAGGCGCGGATCAAGGAACACCTGACTCGCCAACCCGCGGCGGGCTACTTCATGACCCAGGCCATTCTGGTGCAGGAGGCAGCGGTCAAGAGCCTCGACGCGCAGAACAAGCAACTGGCTCAGCAAGTCCAGCAATTGCAGGCCGAGCTGCAATCGGCCAAGGCGCAGACGGCGGCTCCGGCGCCGAGCGGCGGTGGCTTCCTGTCGAGCATTTTCGGCGGCAGTTCCCGTGAAGCGCCGGCCCAAAGTGCTCCGCCCTCCAATGGTGGCTGGCGTGAGCCGGGGCGGCAGTCGTTCAACTCGCCGCCGCCACAGCAGAACTTCGGTGCGCCGCCACCGCAGCAAAACTACGCGCCGCAACAGCAGCCTGTCGGTGGCGGTTTCCTCGGTGGCGCGCTGAAAACCGCCGCCGGTGTGGCGGGTGGCGTGATGCTGGCACAGGGCATCAGCAGCCTGTTCCACCACAACCAGCAGCCGGAAGTGGTTGAAGTGATCAAGGAAGAGCCGGCTCAGGTCAACGATCAAAGCGGCGGCAACGGTTGGGGCGACGATCAGCGTGTGGCTGACAACTCCGCTGATCAGGGCGGTTACGCCGACGCCGATTACAGCGATGACAGCTCATCGTTCTTCGGCGGCGACGACGACTCCTTCGTCTGATTGATTTTCTGTGGCGAGGGGATTTATCCCCGTTCGGCTGCGCAGCAGTCGTGTATTCGACCCTCTCCATTTATGTGAACGGACGCAGGGGGCTGCTTCGCAGCCCAGCGGGGATAAATCCCCTCGCCACAGGTTGCCATTCGTCCGAGGCATCCAAGATGCTTCGGGTCGATTATTCGCGGAACAATCCTCGAGGCTGGCATACTGGGCACCTTTCGGGCTCGGTGCCTGATCCAGCCTTGAGGAAAACCGGTGAAAAAAATTGCAGTGTTCGCCGATGTTCAAAACCTCTATTACACCGTGCGTCAGGCCTATGGTTGCCACTTCAACTACGCCGCGTTGTGGGCTGATATCAGCAAACAGGGCCAGATCGTCGAGGCCTACGCCTACGCGATCGACCGTGGCGACAGCAAACAACAGCAGTTCCAGCAGATCCTGCGCAACCTCGGTTTCACCGTGAAGCTCAAACCCTACATCCAGCGCAGCGACGGCTCGGCCAAGGGCGACTGGGACGTGGGCATCACCCTCGACATCATGGACGCCGCCGACCACGTCGACGAAGTGGTGCTGGCTTCTGGCGACGGTGATTTCGACATGCTGCTGGAGCGCATCATCGCCAAGCACGGTGTGCAAGCCGTGGCCTACGGCGTGCCAGGCCTGACGGCCAACTCGCTGATCCGCGCCGCCAGCCGCTATGTGCCGATCGAAGGCGCCTTGCTGCTCAAGAATTGATTTTTACGGAGTTGAAACAGGTTTGGAACGCATAGCAGTCATCGACTTTGAAACCACCGGGATCTCCCCGAGCAGCAGCTG
>LNAP01006011.1_pt1 | contig 10592 bp, 7 predicted proteins | sample 602601 | NCBI WGS metagenome assembly LNAP01 (sample SAMN02440304, study PRJNA202911) | soil metagenome | biome: Subtropical and temperate rainforests or woodlands; isolation source: soil samples (1 kg each in a 20% v/v slurry with milli Q water) were... ...
CACTCGTGATGGTGACCTTCTTGCCGCCAGGGATGATCAGCTTGGCCCCCGCGAAGGTGCACGGGGTGCGAGCCACGGTGCCCTGGGGCTGGGTCAGAAAGGTGTTCATATTGGGCGCGTCTTTGCGGAAGAATGCCTTGGGATAGGTCAAAGTGGTGTCCGTGCCAAAGACCACCGACGGGTCGACGATGAGGCCCAGCAGGGGGTGCAGGCCGTCGGGACTGGTGTGTCTGGATTCCAGAACGGGCTCGGTGCGGATGTTCGTCTTATCGGTATTTTCAGGCGTCTCGGAGGTGGTGCCAGCGGTAGAGCCAGGCACCTCATCTTCGTCGTCGATAAACGCGACCATGAACTGACCGTCGTTGACCAGCGTCACCTGGGCGGTGTCGCCGGTGCCCTGGGTGATATGAAAGTACGGTTCCTTGATGGGGGTGCCGTCGTTCTTCACATTGTACACTTTCATGTAGGCCTCGAGGGTGCGGCCCATGGCGTCCAGCTCAGCCAAATGCAAACCTGCGGGGATCAGTCTGGCCAGACCATCGAGCACCTCGATCTGCAGTGGTTGGCTGGGGTCCAGGTTGGTGAAAGTGGTACGACGAATCAAAGAAGGGTATTCTTCGTCAGTGGGTGTAAAGTACACCACGTTGGTCTGCAAGTTCAACTTGGGTTCCACCTCCTCGATCTCGATTTCGTTCTCACCAATGCTGAGGTTGCGCGACACCTCGTCGATCTCACCATCCGCCAGCTCTCTGGGAGCGAAGGGCATGTGCGTGAAAGACTTGCCTCCTCTGGACCCTTTGACGAAAGTGCGGAACCCAGTAAAGGGAGTCTGCTGGTAGGCACGCTCGGCGGTAACAAACTTCTCAATGCTTCCGTCTTTGTTTTGGCGACCAAAAGAGGACAGTGCTTGGCCGCGATTTACGTAGAACGCCCACATGGGCACACCCCATAGCCCACCCAGACCATTTAGGAAGTCCGACATAGGCTTCGCAGTGTCAAAGTTCTTCATCACAAATCGCCCCTGGGCATCGAAATTAGGTGTGGACTTGGTAGTCTCCTCCGGAAAGGTATTGGAGCCGCTATTGACGTAGATAATTGCAAAGAAAGACACCACCGCAATGGACACGATACCCAGAAATCCAAGAAGACGAGAATTCGACTTGTTTGTCTCGGTGGCAATGTTAGTGGGGGCCTCAACATCCTGTGATCGAAAAGTAATGCGCATCAGTCATACACAATGCAATTGAATCTTTGCAGGCAACGATGAACAAACCTCTCCAATTTCCACGTTCCTTATAGGAGTGTAATTATGCGACATGCTAGTACTTGCAGTTAAACTGAGCAATGTAGCTGAAGTCAACCTTTAATTCCCGACTTTACAGGGGATTTGGCAGTCTCCAATAGAAGTGGCACGTGTCGACCAAGCGCAGTGACTCGGCTCACGGCCATCAGCGACGTAAATACGTCGCAAAATAATCCAAATAGACGTTTTTGTGTCTAGAATTGTTTGTGGTGACGCTTATTAATAACATCATTTTGTGTTCAGTCACGTCTGCTTTCCCCGTCAGTTGAGAAACGACAGCAGTGTAAATCGTTTGACACGAGTGGGGCGACTGTCGGTAACATTCTTCATTTCTGAAAGCACAACCACTTCTTTACATCGAGCTCAGTTAGTTCAGAAGATGGGCGCGTGCACAAGCAAAAATCAGGTGGCAGACTACGCGTACAATGCCAAACCGTCAACCATTAGTACGGAAGTAAGTCAGCAAGACATTTCAGTGCGCAGCGCTCTCACGCAGAATATAATAAAAGCAAACGACGGCAAAGATATCCGTGATTATTATGAAATTGACCATATGCCCATTCTGGGATCCGGAATTAGTGGACAAGTGAAAATTTGTACGCACAAAGCCACAAACATGAAGTACGCACTTAAATCGCTAAGCAAGCGAGCAGTTGCCAAAGAGAAGCTGAACCGAATGAAAGATGAAATTCGATGCATGGCGTATCTCGACCATCCCAATATCTTGCGCGTACATGAATACTTTGAGAACAAAGACGTGATTTACCTGATCTTGGAGCTCTGTGAAGGCGGCGAACTGCTTGATCGGTTACATCACCAACAGGGACATCACTATAGCGAGAAAGTAGCATGCCGATACATCCATACAATGTTGACGGCCATCGCTTATTGCCACGCCAACAATGTGGTACATCGGGATTTGAAATTGGAAAATTTTCTGTTCGAGAATGGAAGCCCTCAGTCAGAGTTGAAGTTAATCGGTAAGATGCATGGTCAGTAACATCCAGACATCGTTTACCGTGTATTTGTTTTTCTTGGTATTTAGACTTTGGACTGAGCCAGTACTTCAAGCCCAAAGAGGTCATGCATAAGTAAGTCCACTTGCTCAATATGTCTCTTTTTCATGCTATGTAGTGGAAGTAACCTTTTCTTTTCCATTGCTACAATTCTCTAGCTCTGTTGGTACGCCATACTATGTGGCACCGGAAGTGCTGGAAGGAAACTGTAAGTTTTACGCACTGGTCAAACGCTCTTATTCTTGAACTATTTCTCATCTTGTACTGCCTGTTTGATAAATCACCAGACGATGCGAAGTGTGACGTGTGGTCCATCGGCGTGATTGCCTTCATGCTCCTCTCCGGCACTCCTCCCTTCTACGGCCGCTCTGACGCGGATACGCTGAACGCCGTGCGCCTGGGCCGGTGGCACTTTGACGAGTATTTGTTCAAGCCGGTTAGCTCTGATGCCAAAGATTTCATCACGAAATGTCTCACGCGCAAACCTGTGCTTAGGTAGAGCTTTTTAATCTTCTCATTTGTGTTTGACTTCCACTGTGTGTGAAGAAATGACTTATCTGTTATTCCCGTATGCTGTTCACAACACAGACCCTCGGCGGCCGACGCATTGAAGCACCGCTGGTTCAACCAGCTTCGCTCGATGAAGACTGAAGAAGAACGAAAGTCCGTCTCCTTACAAGTGGTCCAGCGCCTCGACAATTTCATCAAGCGCACCAAGCTCTCCAAGATCATCATGGACGTCGTCGCGCACACATTGCTGCCGGAGCAAATCGCCGATTTGCGTGTGCAGTTCACCAAGTTTGACAAGAGTGAGTCAGGCCAGATCAGTCTTGCCGACATGCGAAGTATTCTGATGCAGTTCCCGGGTTTCCAAGAGGATCATCTCAATGATATTTTTATCAACTTGGACATCGACCAAACAGGTGCGTTGTGCAACTTTTTTTTTCTTTTTTTTTTGGTTTCGTTTACTGCTCCTTCACGCACTTTGGTTCTCTTTTTTCCCATATCTTACTTCATGTTCTCTTCTATCCACTCTCTTTCTTTCTTTTTTTTAGGTCAGATTTCCTATCACGAATTCCTCGCCGCCACGATTAGCCGACAAAGCATCAAAGAAGAGAATCTACAAATTGCTTTTGAGCGCATGAGCAACCGGTCCAGCTGCATCACCAACCAGGACATCAAGATTTTGCTTGGAAACACCAACTATGACGTGGATAAGATCATGGAAGAAGTCGGCCTGCACGCGGAGAGCACGATCAACTTTGAACAGGTACATCATTATTTGTTGCACTTTTTTGTTCATTTCTTTTGCATAAAAAGCTCCATGTGATGCTGTAAATGGCGGTTCTAGCTATGTGTATCTGTATCACAGCCGCACATTTCAACTTTCATATTGAATATTGCTTTCTTTACGCTTTTCCTTTATTAGTTCAAAGCGATCATGAATGGCGGCAGTGTGATGCCGGCTAGAGACTCTCCCTGCAGAATGGAAATGCGAAAAGCCGTCTTCTGGAAAGGTAAATATAAGGATGTGTATTTTCACTCATGTAGATCTTTTGTTCTAATTATTTGATTTCAACCACAGAAGGAGATTCGGACAACTCTCCTGCCTCAGTGCGCGACCTCTCTAGCAGCTCCGTGATCAATAGCCTGAAGAACAAAAATAACACCATCAACCCCGACGGGATCGCCAGCAGCAGCAGCGGCGCTACCCCCACTGCCACTGCTGCCACCACGGCCGCGGCCACTGCGAATGCGGCCCGTAGTGCGAAGCTCCTGGGCATGCACAACATGTACCACTCGAACACTACCAACACGCTGGCCAAGAATGCCGCCCACAACAAAGACTTCACCCCTTCGGATATTTCCCAGGAGGTGCGCAATCGTCCAGTGAGCATTGAGCTCGCGGCCATTCCCCCTTTCAGTGGGAAATTTAATGCAAGTACCTCCACTAAGACCACAGCCTACGATGCAGCGCATGCGAGCCACACGAATGGCGAGCTTATCCGGGGTAGCGGGTCGGACAAGAAAGTTGCTTTCGGGAACGCCAGTGAGAAATTTGTTCCAGCGATTGACAGCCGCTACTCCAAGAGCGCCGACAGTGCTGCGAACAGTGTGAAGATCATCAACGCCAACACCCGCGCGAAGAGCATCAGTGCCGACGGACAGCTGGGCGGCCCGCGGAGCAGCAGCGATGACCGCACGCATCACGACGACGCCGCCGTGCCTGGGCTCGACACCCCACTGTATTCGGAGGAACCTGGTTCGCTCGAAGAATTGCATCTATTGCAGTAAGAACAACGCACTTTCATCGTTGGTGCGTGTTTTGCTTGCTACGTGTGTGCCGTCATTAATTTGGGTTGCATGATACATGGTTGGTCAGCTGTTGCCAAAACTAACACCGTAACGTTACATAATTTTGTGTGATCCTACAAAAAACAACGCTTAATATTTTTTTCATAACGATTCCTTTTTGTATATGGTGTACCCTGAGTTTATCCGTGTGCTAACATTGGACCTTTTTATTTTCTAAATTGTAGCAATGTATGTTGTGTTGAATTGTGTAAAATTTGGCCGATACTTGGTTTCTGTATAAAATGTGAGTAGTACTGATATAGGTAGACATAAACTTGTATATTTGAATTGTTTTTTGGCAACATTGTGTTCCGTGCGAACTTCGCTTCACTAATAAGCAAACAAAAGCTATGCATACTTCTTTTTGTCTTGACACTTCGAATCATTGCCAACGAAAGCGGAGTCGCAATAAAAATCGCTGTACAAAAAACGTGTATTTTAGTTTAGGGGTTAAAATACAAATTACAACACAATAATTACACAGAGAACAACACAAAAGAAAACTATAGGAAACAATATACATGAGGTACTGCTACTGTACAATTATGTATTATTCTCGTAGTTCTGGGTACTTCACACAGTTTGTAACTTTTTTGAGAGGAAGTTCTTTTTGGTATAACGACGAAGCAGAACGCGGGAGCCGATGTGGGCGGTACTATAAATCCTCATACTTGTTCAAAAAACTGTTCATATCATCCTGTCCGTTTAAGATACTCTTGAACTGAACGAAGCGAAGAAAAAGGAGAGGCAACAAAGTGAGTACAATCCAACGTAAATGGGCTTTTGAGGTAGGCAATACCAAGAAACAATGTATCTTACCATATCAAAGTCAATCTTACTGTCCGCGCTGAGCCCTACTTCTTGCATAATAACATCCACGTTGTGAGTCGACTTTGGTCCCAATAGCTTTTGAATATCCTGACTGGTGATGCATTCTCGGTTGTGACTAATAGCCTCGAAGGCAAGGTGCAGATTCTGATCTGTGAAGTGTTTCCGGTTTATCGTCGCGGCCAAAAACTCATGGTAGGAAATTTTGCCTGCCAAAAAAAACAATCAAATAATGAGCACGGCTTTGAAAATATAGGAGGCTGTGAGCATCGGTGCGCAATAAAGAAGAGCAAGCAAGTGTGTACATCACAAAAAACGCCAAATAACTGACCTGTTTGATCTATGTCCATGTTCAGTACCAGCGCATTTAAAAACTCTTCCTCATTTTCACTGCCCACGTGGGTTTTCACAATGGCTCGCAACTCTTCTTTGCTAATCACTCCCGCCCCGCTGATGTCAAAGCGTTGAAATTGGTCCCGCAACTCAGTAATGTCGGTGGAATGCAAGGTATGCGACAGGACGTCAATGAAAATCTTGGCGAGCCAGGTGCGCACGACAAAGGTACTAAACCGTTGCAACAGCACCGGTGATGGGGCGCCTTCTTCATGGGTGCCACTTTTCAGCAGCAGAAACCATTTGTGCTTCAACGCCTCGGCGGCGGAGAAGCGTTTGGAGACCCGCTTGTTCAGACATTGCTTGATGAAGTCTTTTGCGTCGGCACTTACGCTGTTCAGTAGATTGTGGTCAAACTGCCACTGGCCGGCTTTAATGGAAGTAAACAGCTCAGAATCAGTGTTGCCGACGAAAGGAGGTGCCCCCGAGAGGAGAATAAACGCAATCACGCCTACCGACCACACGTCGCACTTCGCATCGTCTGTGTTCAAATCAAAAATAGGATGAAAATAAATGAGTTGCGTTAAGATTCCAACTGATGTAAAACGCCCATTTGTACAAGGTCTCATTTGGCAAGATATGATATTGGCTTACATTTGCCTGCGAGCACTTCGGGTGCCACGTACTCACTCGTGCCGCAGGGACTGTGCATTTTCTTATTGGGCACGAAACACCGACTCAGTCCGAAATCTTCAAGCAATATAAATGCAATGATTAGATTCAACTGGATGGAGATGGGTTGTTATGGTACAGAAAATAATATCGCAAAAAACAACAGTCAACACGCACCGATTATTTTTAACTCGGAGTCTTTCTTTTCTGTCTCAAAAAGAATGTTTTCCAATTTCAAATCGCGGTGGACTACGTTGTTCGCGTGGCAGTACGCTACGGCCGTGAGGATGGAGTGGATGTACTTGCACGCGAGATGTTCCCGATAGAAACGTCCCCGTTGGTTCATAAGTCGATCCATCAAGTGACCTCCTCGGCATAGCTCCAAGACCAAACAAATTCTGTCCTCGTCTTCAAATACTTCGTGAATTCGTAAGATATTTGGATGGTCAAGAAACGACATGCAGTTTAGTTCGTCGCGTATTTGATTCAGTCGATTGTCTTCAATGCCGTGCTTTGCTATTCGTTTCAAAGCGTATGAAATTTTAGTCGCTTTGTGCACACACTGCACGACGTTCCCATTCATTCCTGTACCAAGAATCATTTGTTCGTGAATGTCGTAGAAATCCGCAATGTCGCCAACGTTTTCTTTGACAACGTTTTGAGTCAGTCTCCTTTTCTCCTCACGGCGAGACTGCGGTGATGAGTTCGGACCGACATTGCCCAGAACGCTGTCAAATTTATCCTCCCTTACAACAAGTATGCAGTTCCCCATGCACCCACTTGGTTGACCTTATTGGACTGTGACGGAGTTTGTTTATCCTGGTCGGACAACAGCGAGGGAAATTTTTGCAGATTTCGCAGGGGTGCGTCTAATTATTAGTTGAGCTTACGCATGCAATTTTGGCGTGCTGCTGTGTGCGAGGTGTCATGTCAGCTTATCGTGTTGTGCAAAAGAAATCAAACAATCATTTGTTATTAATCTTGTCATAATTTAATGAACTTAAGGTGCGTGGAATAGAGGTAACATACCACAACGATACAAGTACAACAAGGTTTCCTACGGTACGTGAATAGCCAGGAATACAGAAAAGCCGTTGTATATATTGCGGGAATGAATTCGCAGGAAAAGCAGTCTAGTGATAAGACGAGAGGGTAAGAATAGGACACAAACACCAAAATTACACATCCACAAAGGTTAGATGTGGTCTTCGTACTTTGCGTATAATCTTTTCACAAGCGTATAGTAGACAAGGTGAGGACAGAAAGTAAATCATATATATTGAAAAAACGCAACAACGACTCCCAAAAGTGCACAATCCACGGGTGGGTAGAAGGTGACCATGGGCAAGGAAAAGCACAGATTTCTATACAGAGAATCTCACAACAGAATAGAGGATGTAACAAACAAAAGCGGTTGCCAGTGGAATACGATGTGCATGAGGTACGCACACACTGCACCACTGACAGGTCAACACGGTAGTATTTTTCATACCATACGCAGGTTGATCATAAATAATAGGAGATGTGTTTCGCAAACAACAATAAACAAAATACTGTCATGCACAACTCAGAAGGGGGTGATCCAATACTGGAAAAGTTTTTTGAACAATATCCACACATCCACTCACAAGCACATACAATGTTTGCAAGGAAGTGCCTCTAGTCTGTGACTGACCAGAATGCAACATCAAACAAAACACAATGTGCGTTGTCGAAGTGTGAGGGATGGTAGAAATGGTGCAGGAATAGCAATACATGTGTGCTGTCTGCAAGAGACAACAACACAAAGAGGGGAATTGAATAGAGATTATTCTACACAATGTTGAGGACGTTGGTTCGCGTGAGAAAGCCAGGAAGATGGGACTACAGATAGGAAGGAGAACCATAGCGAGAAAGTCAAAGAGGCGGGATTTGAAATAGCCCGGACGATGGATACCTTTTGCGAGCTTTTTAGCAACTCTTGGAGCGAAGCTGCGTGCCTGCGGCAACATCGAAATCAGAAGCATCCAGGTAGCTCTGGCCTTCACAGTCCGCGTCCAAGATGGATTTGAACTAAAATAATTAGAGAAAAGAAAACAAATAAGAGCGGATGGATAAGCAAAATTACAGTACAAGGGGAAAGATAAAATTGAGAAAATGTCAATTTTACCTCCTCGTAATCAATCTTCTCGTCGACATCGAGTCCCACTTCTCCCATGATCTTGTCCACCTCGTAAGAGGTGTTGCCCAACAATTGGCGAATATCTTCCGCACAGATAAACTCTCGGTTCGCGCTGATTTTCTCAAACGCCAACATCAAGTTCACCTCGGCCACATGCTTGCGGCGGATCGTGGCGGCCAGGAATTCGTGGTAGCCGATGTTGCCGCGCTGGTCAATGTCCAGGTTGCGCACAATGATGTGAAGATAGTCCTCGCGGTAGCCCTTGAACTGTTTCATCACGGTGCGCAGGTCGGGTAGCGTGATCACGCCGCTGTAGGACACGTCGAACTTGTTGAATTGGTCCCGGAGGTCGGCGACTTGCTCCGGCAGCAAGGTGTGTGCCACCACGCCCATGAAGATCTTCGCCAGGGTGGTGCGCAGAATGTGCGTGCCGAAACGACGAATGATGTGCACCGAGGGCAGGGCTTCTTTCCACTGGCTAGGATCGAACATCCGGAACCACTTGTGCTTCAACAAGGCCGCCGCCGAGGGGCGCCAGAAGGGCTTCTTGGTGAGACATTTGGTGATGAAGTCCTTCGCCATGGGGGACACGTTGGCGAAGAGGTAATTGTCGAATTGCCACTTGCCTTGCTGAATCGCCAACAATGTCTGCGTGTCGGTGACTCCGTAGAAAGGCGGAACGCCGGAGAGCAGCATGTAGGCGATCACGCCGATGGACCACACGTCACACTTGGCATCGTAGCAGCCGTCGATCACCTCGGGCGCGACGTAGTAGGACGTTCCGACGTATTTGTGCATGACCTCCTTGGGGCGGAAGCACTGGCTGAGACCAAAGTCAATCAGCTTCAGCTCACTGTCCCGGTGGTCACTCTCGAAGAGGATGTTCTCCAATTTCAAATCGCGGTGCACTACGTTGTTCGCATGACAGTACGCCACGGCCGTGAGGATGGAGTGGATGTACTTGCAGGCGATCTTTTCGCGGTAGTAACGGCCCTGCTGAGCAAACAGTCGGTCCATCAGGTGGCCGCCTTTGCAGAGCTCCATCACCAAGTAGATGCAGAGGTCGTTCTCAAACACCTCGTGGACGCGGATGATGTTGGGGTGATCGAGGTGCGCCATGCAGCCGAGCTCGTTGCGCAGACGCAGAAGCTTGTCCTGGGGAATGCCGACCTTGGTGAGGGTCTTGAGGGCATATTGGAGCTTGGTGGTCTTATGTACGCACAACTTCACCTGGCCACTCAGTCCGGAACCAAGCGTTGGTTGATCATCAATATCATAGTACTCGCGAATATCCTGGTCGAGGTTCTCTTTGATCACATTTTGTGTCAGTCGTCGCTCGAGTGGCTTCTTACTGAACTCGCTGGAATTATTTTTTGTGATAATCCCATCATCGCCAAGAGAATACTTCGGTGCCACGGAGCAGGCAGGTAGTACAAGCGCACAGTTGCCCATGATTGTCTGTTACTTGATAGTGTGATAGATCCAATTAGTTTTATAGTTTTAGTCGATTTTCAAAATTGTTTGGCGGGGATTGGACGATATACTTTGTGAACAGGTCGTTAGCTATTTAGAGGTGTAATATGCGGGATGGAAAGCAGTTGATTTGGATAAAATCAACTAACTGAGGCAACTATCAAATAATCTGAGAAGTGATTTGATGTTGGGATAATTTGTGTTCCAGTTGTCGGCGATGATGCGGTGGTTCGTTTTACCGCCAAGGAAGCTCAACAGAGGGGTGCAGATTTTCCCTCTTTCCCCTCTTTTCAAAATCCAAAGTTCAATTCCCCTTATCCCGATAAAATATTGCCTCTGGAGCACCGCAACAGTTGTTGCCAACTTTATTGAAAGACTAAACGAGCTCTGAAACAACGTAACATAGGAAGCTTTACAATAGCATCCAAAAACACATCTCCCTTTCCGCTTT
>LNAP01006012.1_pt1 | contig 10591 bp, 11 predicted proteins | sample 602601 | NCBI WGS metagenome assembly LNAP01 (sample SAMN02440304, study PRJNA202911) | soil metagenome | biome: Subtropical and temperate rainforests or woodlands; isolation source: soil samples (1 kg each in a 20% v/v slurry with milli Q water) were... ...
GGCGCGCACTCACGACAAACAACAAAAGTGTACGGCGACTTGCGTCCACCGCTGTACGGGGAAAGCCCCCCGCCGGCCATGATAAAAATAGCGCTCTCGTTACCGGAGACCTGTCATGGACCTCGCCACGCTCACGCTGTTTATCCCCGCCTGCTTCGCCCTGAACATGGCGCCGGGCCCGAACAATCTGCTGTCGGTCAGCAACTCGACCCGCTACGGCTACCGCATCTCCTGCGTGGCGGGGATCGGGCGGTTGCTGGCGTTTGCCGGGATGATTGCGATGGCATCGGCCGGGTTGGCGGTGGTGCTGCAAACGTCCGAGTTGCTGTTCTACGGCATCAAGATCGTTGGCGCGGCGTATCTGTTTTACCTCGCATGGCAATTGTGGCGCGCCGATCCTGGGGTCGAAAAAGCCTCGTCGGGTTCGTCGGTCGGCGTGTTGGCCCTGGCGCGACAGGAGTTTCTGGTGGCGGCCGGCAACCCCAAGGCGATCCTGATCTTCACCGCATTCCTGCCCCAGTTCGTCGACCCGACCCGTGCCGTGACGCCACAGTTTGCGCTGCTCGGCGCGTTGTTCCTGATGCTGGAATGGATCGCCATCAGCGCCTACGCCTACATGGGCCTGCACATGCGCCGCTGGTTTGCCGAGCCCCGGGGCAAGCGGCTATTCAACCGTTGCTGCGCGGGGTTGTTGTCGGCGGCGGCTTCGGTGCTGCTGATGGCGCGTCGGGCCTGATTCCAGGGGTTGACGGGATGCAGCGCAGGTTCAAACTGCGCTGCATCACTAATCAATACTCGCCGAGCCTCGAATGAACCTGAACGTTGTCTATGCCCTGAGCGCAGCCGCGCTGTTTGGGGCGAGTACACCGCTGGCCAAGGTGTTGGGCCTGGACCTCTCGCCGATCCTGCTGGCTGGATTGCTGTATCTGGGCAGCGGGCTGGGCTTGACCCTCGTCAGGCTGATCCGCGACCGGGGCTGGCAGCCCAGCGGCCTGAAAGCGTCTGAATGGCCCTGGCTGATCGGTGCCATCGTGTTTGGCGGCGTGCTGGGGCCGGTGGCGCTGATGTTTGGTTTGACCCTGACCTCCGGCGCCACGGCCTCGCTGATGCTCAACCTCGAAGCGGTACTGACTGCCGTGTTGGCGTGGGTCGTGTTCAAGGAAAATGCAGACCGACGCATCGTCGCCGGGATGCTGGCCATTGTCGCGGGTGGATTGCTCCTGGCGTGGCCGCACGATTCGGCTCAGCCACAAGGCTGGATCGGGCCACTGGCGGTCGCACTGGCCTGCGCCTGTTGGGCGATCGATAACAACCTCACGCGCAAGGTGTCGGCCTCGGATGCCGTGTTCATCGCCGGGATCAAGGGGCTGGCCGCAGGGTTGGTGAACTGCTCGCTGGCGTTGCTGCTGGGGGCAAAACTGCCGCACATCACGGTAATCGGGCCGACGTTGATCGTCGGCTTCCTCGGCTACGGCATCAGCCTGGTGTTGTTCGTGCTGGCGTTGCGCGGGCTGGGCACTGCACGCACGGGCGCCTACTTTTCCACGGCGCCTTTTCTCGGCGCCGCCATCGCCCTCCTGCTGTTCGGTGAGACGGTTTCCCTGACGTTCTGGATCGCATCGTTGCTGATGGGCCTGGGCGTCTGGATACATCTCAGGGAGCATCATGCCCATGAGCATCAGCACGTGGCACTCACCCATGGCCATCGGCACGTGCATGACGAGCATCATCAACATGAGCATTCGTTCGAGTGGGACGGGACCGAGCCGCACAGCCACGAACATCAGCACACGCCGATCCGCCACAGCCATCCACACTTTCCGGACATTCATCACCGACACAAGCATTAGCAGGGGGAAAGTGCGTTGGTTTTGGTCGCGAGCCTGTCGATAACAAAGACTCTTCGGAATTCGCCGGCACAAAAGCCATTGGGGACTGGCCGGCCCGTCGCGGGTGCATGGCACCGCACGTCGAACCGAAAATCGAATGGGACCGCATCGCCCCCCCTGTAACGAGTCAGCGAAATTCCCTGTCGATTTTCCGGTGGAGACGTCGCCCAACGGGCCTTATGCTCAGCCCATGAACCTACAAAACGCTTTGCTTCCGCCCCACGCCGAGATGGTTCGCGCCATGCTCGAACGAGACACCGCCTACGAGGGGGTGTTCTTTACTGCCGTGAAGACCACCGGAATCTTCTGCCGCCCCAGTTGCACGGCGCGCAAGCCCAAGCCGGAGAACGTCGAGTTCTTCGCCCACGCCGATGAGTGCATGTCGGCGGGCTATCGCGCTTGCCTGCGCTGCAAACCGCTGGACGCCGCGGCCATTGCGCCGGACTGGGTGCAGGGGCTGCTCAAGTCGGTGGACAACGATCCCGACCTGCGCTGGACCGATGCCCAGTTATTGGCAGAGGGCATCGAGCCGCTGAAACTGCGCCGCTGGTTCAAGCAGCATTTCGGCATGACCTTCCACGCCTGGCTGCGCACCCGACGCCTGGGGATGGCGTTGGGCGGTATCAAACAGGGCGATTCCATCGACAATGTGGCGTTTGACTCGGGCTACGAATCCCTGAGCGGTTTTCGCGATGCGTTTCAAAAATCCTTTCACATCACGCCGGGCCGCGCGGCCAACAGCGAGCCGCTGTTGTTCACGCGCCTGACCACACCGCTTGGGCCGATGATCGCCATGGCCGAACGCCGTGGGCTGGTGCTGCTGGAGTTTCTGGATCGACCGGCACTGACCCGGGAAGTCGAAGAACTGCAGAAGCGTTACGGCTATGCCGTGGCGCCGGGACACAACGCCCATTTGCAGCAGATTGAAGCCGAGCTGACCCAGTATTTCGCCGGAAAACTCACTGAATTCACCGTCGCACTGCACTTGCCCGGCAGCGAATTTGCGCGGCAGGTCTGGGCTGAACTGGCGAAGATCCCCTACGGCCAGACCAGCACCTACGGCACCATCGCCGCAACACTGGGCAAGCCCGGCGCCAGTCGCGCCGTGGGCCTGGCCAACGGGCAGAACCGTCTTTCGATTGTATTGCCCTGCCACCGGGTGATCGGTGCAGACGGCGCGTTGACGGGCTATGGTGGAGGGCAACCGCGCAAGGCGTTTTTGCTCCGGCTGGAAAAAGCCGCGGTGCAGCTGACCGGACAACTCGCATTCTGATCCCCTGATTTTCTGCAAACGTCATAAGGAACGACATTCGATGGACACTCGATTTCATCAACTGCACCACGACGGCTTGTTGATTCTGACCAACGTCGCCGACGCCACCGGGGCGCGCATCGTTGAGCAACTGGGCTGCAAGGCCGTGGCCACCAGCAGCGCGGCGGTGGCCTGGGCGCATGGATATGCGGACGGCAATGCCCTGCCCCTCGAACGCCTGATATCGACCGTCGAGTCCATCGCCCGGGTGATCTCGGTGCCGTTGACCGTCGACATCGAGGCCGGTTATTCCGACGACCTGACGCGGGTGGCCGAAGTCGTTGATGCGGTAATCGCGGCCGGTGCGGTGGGGATCAATATCGAGGACGGTGCCACTGCGCCAGAGCTGCTGGTGCGCAAGATCGAAGTCGCCCGGCAGGTGGCCGGTCGGCGCAAGGTGAAGCTGTTCATCAATGCCCGCACCGACGTGTACTTAAGGGGCCTGGTACCTGCTGAAGACCGCGTCGCCGAAACGCTCAGGCGTGCCGCGTTGTATCAGGCGGCGGGGGCTGACGGGCTGTTTGCGGCGGGCGTCACGGCGGAGTATGAAATCGCTGCGCTGTGCCAGGGCACACCGCTGCCGGTGAATGTGCTCGGGTTGCCGGGGTTGCCATCGCCTGAAGCGCTGCAAGCACTCGGCGTGCGACGCCTGAGTGCCGGCTCGGGCATCGCCGAATTTCTGTATGGCGCCATGGCGTCCCTGGCCAAAGGTTTTCTGGAAACTGGCAAACTCGACAGCAGCCACCTCAAGGCCTTCACGTATGGGGAAATCAATGCCCTGCTGAAACCTGCCGGGAACGCTTGATCGCCATGCCCGATCCCTATCTGCCCGCGACCGGGTTTCTGTCATCAATCGATGACGACTGGCGGCGCCACATCGCCGCCGTTGGCCCCTGCCTGCATGAGCCCCACGCAGCTCGCGATCCTTATGAATCGCTGGTGCGGGCGATTGCCTATCAGCAACTGCACGCCAAGGCCGGGGATGCGATTATCGGCCGGCTGCTGGCGTTGTTTCCGGCGACGACGTTTCCAAGGCCTGAGCAGATTCTGGCGACAGGCTTTGATCCACTGCGCAGCTGCGGGTTTTCCGCGGGCAAGATCGCGACCATTCAAGGGATTGCGCAGGCGGCTCTGGACGGTGTCGTACCGGATTACGCCACCGCACTGGCGATGGACGATGAGGCGCTGATCGAGCGGTTGATTACCTTGCGCGGGGTTGGGCGCTGGACGGTCGAGATGCTGCTGATTTACAGCCTGGAGCGACCGGATATTTTGCCGGCGGATGACTTTGGGGTGCGTGAGGGGTATCGCCGGCTGAAGGGCCTGGAGGTGCAGCCGACGCGTAAGCAGATGGTGGAGATTGGCTTGGCGTGGCGTCCGTATCGGACGGTGGCTTCCTGGTATTTGTGGCGGATGACCGGCAAATAAACCGGGTTATCGTTCATCGCGCGCAAGCCGGCTCCCACAAGGATTTTTGTGTACGCAGCATCTGTGCCCGACCTGTGGGAGCGGGCTTGCCCGCGAAGGCGATTGCCCATTCACCGCATCACTCAAAGCCGATCACAACCCGGATTTCAACCGACTGAACGCCCGAATCAGCGCCCGGTTGAACGCCTTGCCATTGTCATTCTTGCTATACAACGAAGCCCTCACCTGCGCCGACGGATACGTCCCTGGATCGTTACGAATCGCCGGATCAATCAACCCGTCCGCCGCCGTAATCGCATTGGCGTAGTGAATGGTGTCCGTGATCGGCGCAATCACTTCGGGTGTCATCAGGTAATCCATCAACGCCAGCCCGGCCTCGGGGTGCGGTGCATCCTTGGGAATGACCATGGCGTCAAACCAGATCAACGTGCCCTCCTTCGGTATCCGGTAACTGAGCTTGAACGGTTTGTTCGCCGCCTCGGCCTGCCCGGCCGCGATGGCCACGTTGCCGTTCCACGACATCGCCACGCAGGTATTGCCGTTGGCCAGGTCGCTGATGTTCAGGTCATTGTCGAAGTAGCGGATGTACGGCCGGATCTTCGCCAATTGTTGTTCGGCCAGTTTCAGGTCATCGAGGTTCTGGCGGTTGATGTCCAGGCCCATGTACTTCATGACCGCGGCAAACACCTCGTTCGGGTCGTTGAGCAGACTGACCCCGCAATCGGCAAATTTCGACACCACGGCCGGGTCGAACAGCATCGCCCAGCTGTCCCGTGGCGCATCGGGCAAACGCTGTTTGATCGCCTCTTCCTGATAGCCGACCCCGGTAGTGCCCCAGGCGTAGATCCCGGCATAACGATTGCCCGGATCGAACGCCGCCATGTGCTGGCGGAATTCTTCGCCGACGCCAGCAAAGTGCGGCAGCCGTTGCAGGTTCAGTGTTTGAATCGCCCCGCTCTGGATCGCCCGGGACAGGTGCTGCCCCGCCGTCAGCACCAGGTCATAACCGCTGCGGCCGGTCAGCAGTTTGGTCTCGGCAGTTTCAAGGGAGTCGAAGTGATCGACCACCACATGGATGCCGGTTTTCTTCTCGAAATTGGCCAGGGTATCCGGGGCCAGGTATTCGCCCCAGATGTACAGGTTCACCACCGGTTTCGCGGTGTCGGCGGCCTGCACACACATGGGTGCAAGCACCAGCAATAACGCTTGAGTCAGTTTGTGCAGGCCCATGATTAAACTCCCTTCCTGTTATTGGCGGGGGCGGCGTATTGCGGCATGGTGATGCACGCGACGTTGCCGCCACCGAGGAGGATTTCCCGGGAGTTTTCGATGCCGACAATTGTGTGCTGCGGGAACAATTCGGCCAGCGTCGCCTGCGCCGCCTGATCGTTGCGATCACCAAACAGCGGCACCACGATCGAGCTGTTGCCGGCGTAGTAGTTGATGTACGACGCGCAGATTTGGGTCCCGGCCTGACGGGTATGGGTGCTGTCTTGCTGGTCCAGGCCTTCGGCTTCTTCAGCGGTCCACTCCAGCACATCCGGTTGCGGCAGCTTGTGCACGATCAACTCGCGGCCACGGCTGTCGCGGGTGCTGCGCAAAATGTCGTAGGCCTCTTGATAGATTTCCCACTGCGGGTCATCGCGATTATCGGTCCATTGCAGCACCACTTCGCCGGGGCGCACGAAGCAGGCGAGATCGTCGACGTGGCCGTCGGTTTCGTCGAACTTGCAACCCCGTGGCAGCCAGATGATTTGCTCGGCACCGAGGTAATCGGTCAGGCGACGGGTCACTTCTTCCTTGCCCAGATGTTGGTTGCGATTGCGGTTGAGCAGGCATTGCTCGGTGGTGAGGATGCTGCCCTGGCCGTCACTCTGGATCCCGCCCATCTCGGCAATCAACGGCGCGCGATAACGGTCGAAACGCTCGATTTCGAGGATCTTGCTGGCGATCTGATCGTCCTTGTCCCACGGGTAGTACAACCCGCCGTCGAGACCGCCATAGGCGTTGAACTCGAAGTCGACGCCGCGCACTTCACCGCTGTCGTCGTTGACCACAAAGCACGGGCCACTGTCGCGGAACCAGGTGTCGTTGCAGGTCATTTCCACCACGCGAACCTCAGGCGGCAACTGGCGGCGAGCGGTGGCGAACTGGGCGGCGGAAGCACACACCGTCACGGGTTCGCTCTGGGCAATGGCGGTGACGATCTGCACCCAGACTTTCTGCGCAGGCTTGGCACCGTTGCGCCAGACGTCGGTACGTTCCGGCCAGCCGAGCCAGCAACCGGCCTTGGTTTCGAATTCGCCGGGCAGGCGGAAGCCGTCGAGTTTCGGGGTGGAATCGAGCAAACGTGCCATGGTCAGACCTCATCAGCGGGGATTGGAATGACCACAGGCTAAGGTCGTCGGCGCCCTCCTCGCCAACGATGATTATTTCGGAATACTTGAATTCAACTCATCAATCGATCAGCTGATCGTTGAACCACTCCAGCATCTGCGCCACGGCCGGACGCTCCAGACGCACCCGCTCACACACCAGTGCATATTGCCCGAGCGCGGTCATGCTGGCGGTGAATGGCCGGACCAGACGACCGCTGAGCAAGTCTTCCTGAGCCGTCAGATTGTCGCCCATGGCCACGCCCTGCCCTTGCGCCGCCGCTTCCAGCGCCAGGCCCGCGTGGGCGAAATACAGTTGGCGTTCGGGACGCTGATCGCCGGCATGACTGGTGAGCCAGGCGGTCCAGGTCTTGCCGTCCTGATCGTCGTGCAGCAGGCAATGGCGCGCCAGGTCCTTCGGGGTTTTCAGGGTGCCTTGGTTGAAGAGGCCGGGGCTGCACACCGGGAAAAATTGCAACGCCGGCAAGGGACGGACGAAGTACGCGCTGCTGTCGACCGGGCCCGTTCCATACGTGATCGCCAGGTCGATGTCCTCCCCCGGCGCCGTGGCGTCGATCGGTTGTTCGTAGAGGTGCAGCGTGATGTGCGGATAGCGCGCGTAGAAGTCCGTGAGCCGACTCATCAGCCACTTTTGCGCCAGCTCGGCGGTGACCGCCAGGCGCAACACCGCCAACGACGACGGGTCGCGCAATTCATCGCAGGCCTCGCCGATCAGTTCGAAGGCGTGCTGCAGGCTTTGCATCAATCGCCCCGCGGCCATGGTCGGGCGGATTTGCCGACCTTCGCGGATGAACAAAGAGACGCCCAAGTGCTCTTCGAGCTGACGGATCTGATGGCTGACGGCGCTGTCGGTGACGCACAGCTCGGCGGCGGCCCGGCCGAAATGCGCGTGGCGGGCGGCGCATTCGAAGGTTCTGAGTGCTGCCAGGGAAGGCAATCGTCGCATGAGTTCAGCCCCTTTGATGAAGTCGCCATGCTGCCTTGGTCATGAGTGGGCGTCCAGCGGGTGCGCGTTATCGTTCTTCGCGGGCAAGCCCGCTCCCACAGGGGATTTGTGAACGACACAGATCAACTGTGAGAGCGAGCCGGCTCGCGATGAGGCCAGGACATTCACCACAGATTCTGCAGCCCATCACCCTCCCTTATCCACCATGACTTCCCCCGGAACCCGGCGCATGTTGGTGTCTCAACCGGAGGGATTCGACATGCTCGACGCACTCAAACACATCAATTCAACCTCAGCCTTCAACCGCTGGGCAGGCTTCGAAGTGACCGCAGCCGCGAGCGGTGAAGCCGAGCTGACCCTGGCTTTTCGCGAGGCCGACATGGCGCAATACGCAGGCTTTCTGCACGCCGGCCTGATCGGCGCGCTGCTCGACACGGCCTGCGGATTCGCCGCCGGGACGGTTGCCGGCAACGTGCTGGCTTCACATTTTTCGGTCAACTGCCTGGCACCCGCCATTGGCGAAGTGTTCATCGCGAGGGGCCGGGTGGTGAAGGCCGGCAAAAAGCAGGTGTTTGCCCGCGCCGAGTTGTTCGCGCAAACCGGCGACCAGCTGAAGCTGGTGGCGACCGGTGATGCGATTCTGGTGCCGGTCGACGTCCGCTGACGGTCTAGGCTGTCTGGGGTAAACCCAACCCTTGTCGGAGGTTCCCATGCAGCTCGAAGGTTCCTGCCATTGCAGCGCTGTGTCGTTCAGTTTGACCAGCGCCCACCCCTACCCTTATCAGCGCTGCTATTGCTCGATCTGCCGCAAGACTCAGGGCGGTGGCGGTTACTCGATCAATATTGCCGGTGATGCCGCCAGCCTGAAAGTCCGCGGCCGCAAGCACATCGCGATTTATCATGCACGACTCAAGGACGAAGGCGACAAACGCGCCCACAGCAGCAGCGCCGAACGGCATTTCTGCAGCCTTTGCGGGTCAGGTTTGTGGCTGTTCAGTCCTGAGTGGCCGGAGCTGATCCACCCGTTTGCCTCGGCCATCGACACGCCATTGCCGGTGCCACCGGAACACACGCACTTGATGCTCGGCTCCAAGGCGCCGTGGGTGGAAGTCGAGGCGCATCCTGCAGACCAGCAATTCGACGTCTACCCCGAGGAGTCCATCGCCCAATGGCATGAACGCCTGGGTTTGAGCCGCTAAAGCCGCTTCACAGTCTTTGACAGTTTCCCGACAAAGCTCTCAAAGATTGCCGCCCGGCGGCCGCCTAGCATGGGCGCATCCAACCTCCCCTCGGGTGCTCCCATGTTACGTTCGATGTGTCTGTCGTTGACTTCGTTTTGCCTGCTGCTTCCCACCGACTCATTACGCGCTGAAGACTGGCAATACACCTTGCGCGCCGGTGCCGCCAGCGTGCCGCGGTACAGCGGCAGCGACGAGCGCGTAGTGGCGCCGCTGCTGGGCGCCAAGGTTATCAGCCCCTATGGCCTCTTTCTGGACACGGAAAAGGGTTTGGGCTGGGCTTTTGATGAAGACGACTTCGGCCTGAGCGTGTACATCGGCGCGAGCGATGTGCGCAAGGATCGCAAGAGCGGGTTCAAAGGCTCGGACGAGCTCAACGGCATGGGCTCGATCAAGTCGCGGCCGGCGTTGGGTCTGGACGGGACTTACCACATGGGCCCGATCATTCTCGGGGCCCGTTTCGAGCATGCGCTGGAAAAGGACGATGACGATCACGACACCGGTTCATCCTGGAATCGCCTGAAGCTGAGCATCAGCGCACCGTTTTATGAGGGTGACTACGGCAAGGTCGTGGGCAGCCTGAACAGTCAGTTTGGCGACAGCCATTACGTGCGCACCTGGTATGGCGTCAGTGCGGCGCAGGCTTCGCGCAGCCGGTTCAGGGCGCATGACACTCGCGGAGGGTTGGTGAGTCGAGGGGCGGAGTTGAGCTGGTCGATGCCGGTTGATGATCAGTGGAGTGTGTCGACGGTGCTGGCCGCGCAGTATCTGGCAGGTGATGCGGCCGACAGTCCGATTGTCGAGCGGCGCATGCAGACCTCTTTGGCTGGGCAGGTCGTGTACACCTTTTAGCTCTTCGGTGGTGCGGATGGCCCCATCGCGAGCAGGCTCGCTTGTATGTTTAGACTTGAAGGGGTGGGTGGGCAGGTGGTGTACGCCTTTTAGCGCTTCGGTGGTGCGGATGGCCCCATCGCGAGCAGGCTCACTCCTACACTTGGAATGCATTGCCCTGTGGGAGGCTTCGGTGGGTGGGCAGGTGGTGTACACCTTTTAGCTGTTCGGTGTTGCGGATGGCCTCATCGCGAGCAGGCTCACTCCTACATTTGGAATGCATTCCCCTGTGGGAGACTTCGGTGGGTGGGCAGGTGGTGTACGCCTTTTAGCTCTTCGGTGTTGCGGATGGCCCCTTCGCGAGCAGGCTCACTCCTACACTTGGAATGCATTCCCCTTTGGGAGACTTCGGTGGGTGGGCAGGTGGTGTACGCCTTTTAGCTCTTCGGTGGTGCGGATGGCCCCATCGCGAGCAGGCTCACTCCTACACTTGGAATGCATTCCCCTGTGGGAGACTTCGGTGGGTGGGCAGGTGGTGTACGCCTTTTAGC
>LNAP01008025.1_pt2 | contig 10590 bp, 13 predicted proteins | sample 602601 | NCBI WGS metagenome assembly LNAP01 (sample SAMN02440304, study PRJNA202911) | soil metagenome | biome: Subtropical and temperate rainforests or woodlands; isolation source: soil samples (1 kg each in a 20% v/v slurry with milli Q water) were... ...
GAGGGCGAAAAACAAGGCTATAATTGAGTTCTTCGCTGATCACCACAGTGGAGAAAGTGATTGGGAAACAGAGACTTAGCGCTCTAGTGCATGACTCGTCTCCCGCTCCAAATACAAAAAGGAAGCAACGGCCTACACCGCGCTTCCTTTTTTCTTGCAAGTTCTGGCGCAATGGCAGAGTGGTTATGCAGCGGATTGCAAATCCGTGTACGTCGGTTCGATTCCGGCTTGCGCCTCCAGCAATTTCAAAAAACCCGCAGATAACGCTCTGCGGGTTTTTTGTTTTTCCGCATCCGCCAATTACCGCGCCGGCCGCCAGTCCGCCTCGCGGGTAGCCAACGAAGCCAGACAATCCGCTTGCCAGGCGAACTCCGGCTCGAACGATTCGGGATCTGAAACCGCGCCATAGCCGCCCTGGCCGTAGACTGCGGCGTAAGCCGCATATTCGGCCGCGCGGAGCGCCTTGCCGGCCAGAGCGCTGGCGACGGCGTAGGTCGCCGACACGGCGGCATGGCCGCAGCCATCGATGGATTTCGACCCCTGATGCCGGTTCGCCAGGCGCGAGGCCTGAGCGCAAGCCTGCTGCAGCCGTTCATGGGCGATTGCGCCGTCCAGATACCGGCCGAGCATCGCCAGGCAATCCATAACTTCCTGCTCTTCAAGCAAATGCTCGACCCGAAGCGCGCAGGCATGACCGAATGCCAGACGCAGGCGTTGATTGCGATCGGCCTCCAGATCGAGCTGTTTCGCGAGACGTTCCAGAGATGCGTTCATGGCGCCACCAATTGAGCATTCACCATGTTTAACTGCGTCTGCGCCGCAAGCGCAAGCATCGGGTTGAAGCGCCCGAGATCGAAGATGAGGATCTCAGGTACGATTGCGGCCAGCATCTCGTTACGCATCACTACGCGCCGTCAATCAAATGATTGCTATGGTGACGCCGTTTGCAACTGACGACGATCCCATGCGTACCCTTCCGAACTCTCGAGCCCGCTCTTCCTCCGCGCTGCTGACGCTGTCCACGGCGGCATTGCTCACGCTGGCCCCGCTTGCGGCGCAGGCGGATTCGGACAAGCACCGCCACCGGCACGGACGCGAGTATAAAGAGCAGTATTGGGACGGCGCCTGTAAGGTCGAGCGCAAATGGAAGCGCAACGGCGACTACCAGGAAAAGCGCAAGTGCCGGGACGACTATCGCCATGGCTACGTGCAAATGCCGCAGCCGGTGATGGTGCCCGCGATGCCGGCGCCCGCCATCATCATCAACCCTCCTCCCATCATCATCCGGCCCTGAACATGGATCAATCGGTGAAGGACGCGCTAGCGCGCTGGCCCGACGTGCCGGCGGTGTACGGCTGGCTGTCGCTGGACGCGCGCGGCCGCTGGCGCCTGCATCCGCAAGGCCAATCGGCCGCGGGCGGTCCGGGCGAGTCCATCACCAACACGCAGATCCTGGAATTCATCAATCGCAACTATGAACACGACGACGCGGGCCGCTGGTTTTTCCAGAACGGTCCCCAGCGCGTGTTCCTGCGGCTGGACGCGGCGCCCTATGTGTTGCGCCTGAGCGATGACAATAGCGGGCTGCTCACGCACACGAACCAGGCGGTCGCTTCGGTCAGCGCGTGGAGGCTGGACGACGCGGGCCAGTTGTATGCGATGACGCCCCTGGGAGCGGGTATCGTGCTGGATCGCGACCTGCCCCCGCTGCTGGAGAAGATGGCCACGGCTGACGCGCAGCCGCTGCTGGATGCGCTGGAGCGGCTCTCGCCCGGCGGCACGATCCAGGCCGTCCTGCCCGGAACCTATGCGGCCGCGCCGCTGGCGCTGATCGCGCAAAAGGATGTGGCGCAGGAATTCAGCTTCGTACCGAATCCCCGCGCCTGAACCCCTGGCTCAGAACATGCCGTTGGGATTGGCGGACTGCTCGGGGATGGGCTGCACCGCGTCCCAGTGCTCCACGATCTTGCCCTGCTCCAGGCGGAAGATGTCGATGATGGCGCTGCCCCGGTCGCCAGGCTGGCGCACCGCATGCACGTGCAGGATCACATAGTCCCCATCGGTGAAGACGCGCTTGATCTCGCTGCGCGACTGCGGAAACTTGTCGCGCAGAAATGCGATGAACTTGCGGAAGCCCTCGGGCCCGTCGGCCGCGTTGGGATTGTGCTGCACATAGCGGTCGCCCACGTACTTCAACGCCGCATCCGCGTCCTTCTGGTTCAGGCCCTTCTCGTAGAAGGCCAGTACGGCCGCCTTGTTGGCGGCTTCCTGTTCGGCGGACGCATGGACGGCGGGAGACAAGGCCAGGGCCAGCATGGCTGCGGCAGCGGCGCGCTTGAAATACGGCTTGGACAAGAACATGGAAACCTCCGGAATGGAAAAACGGCCGGGCCATTCTATGGTCCGGCCGCCCTATCGGCCACGTCCGTGGCGGTAGACAGTCTGGTGCGCGCAGCGATCAGCCGCGGCCGCTCTTGACCAGCGCGAACTTGCCGTCGCCCAGCAGCGCCAGCACGGCGGCCGCCACGGTCAGGAAGATGGGATATTCCCAGCCGCCGCCGGCGTTGCCGAAGCCCCAGCCATTGGGAAAATGCACCGTGGACGCCACGAACAGCTGCACCACGGCAATGGCGGCGACCCAGCGCGGCACGATGCCCAGGATCAGCAGCACGCCAGCGCCGACCTCGAAGAACGTCACCGGATACGCCAGCCAGCCGGCGAAGCCGATCTTGGCGAAGAACTGCGCGGTGCCAGGCAGCGTGAACACCAGCAGCTTGGTCAGGCCGTGGGCCAGGAACATGACGCCGAGCGCCACGCGCAGCAGCAGCGCGGCATAGGGCGCGGTACGGGTATCAACCATTGCACTCTCCTAGAGCGGTGGGGAATCGCCCAGGATGGGAAGATTCTTGATGAGCGCTATTCTTGCGATTCCAAAAACAAAGATAAACATGCAGAATTGCAAATTATTGTTCCCCGATAGGAAACAATCTTGGACACGCATACCGCCATGCAGACCTATGCCAAGGTCGTGGAGTTGGGTTCGTTCGCGGCCGCGGCCGACAAGATGGGCCAGGCCCGCTCCGTGGTCACGCGCCAGATCGCCTATCTGGAACAGAAGTACGGCGTGCGCCTCCTGAACCGCACCACGCGCAAGCTGAGCATGACCGACGCCGGGCGCGCCTTCTACGAACGCGTGCGGCCCATCCTGGCCGAGGTGGCGGACCTGGAGTTGTCGCTGCAGGCCGAGGGCCAGCGGCCCAGCGGCCGCCTGCGGGTGAGCGCGCCGGTGTCGTTCGGCATCCTGCATCTGGGACCCGCCATTGCCGAATACCTGCAGCGCTATCCCGACGTGATCATCGACCTGGACCTGAACGACCGCGTGGTGGACCTGGTGGAGGACGGCTATGACGTCGCCGTGCGCATCGGTCCACTGCAGGATTCCTCGCTGGTCGCGCGGCCGCTGGCGCCGCAGCAACTGCTGGTCTGCGCCGCCCCCGAGTACCTGCGCAGCCACGGCACACCGCAGACGCCGGAAGAGCTTAAGCAGCACCGCTGCCTGCATTACGCCTACGCCAGCACCGGCAACGAATGGCATTTCGAGAAGGACGGCGTGACCCATCTGGTGCGTGTGAACGCGGCCCTGCGGGCCAATAACGGCGACGTGCTGCGAACCGCGGCGCTGGCCGGCCACGGCATCATCCTGCAGCCCGATTTCCTGGTGGGCGACGACATCCGAGCCGGCCGCCTGATTCCGCTGCTGACCAGCTACGCCCACACCCCGATCTCCATGTACGCCGTCTATCCGCACCGGCGCTTTCTGTCGCCCAAGGTACGATCGTTCGTGGAGCATCTGGAGGGCCGCTTCGGCGTCCCCTCCCCGGTCGTTCCAGGCCGGCGCGCCAGCCCCCGCCGCAGCCGTTAGAATCGTACCCATGACCGCAAAATCGCCCCTCGAATACTTCCCCGCGCCGCGCCGTTCGCACTTCTGCAGCCAATGCGGCTCGCCCATCAGCCGCCGCGTTCCCGAAGGCGACAACCGCGAACGTGACATCTGCGATCACTGCGGCGCGATCCATTACCAGAATCCGAGGCTGGTGGTCGGTACCCTGCCGGTCTGGGAAAACCGTGTCCTGCTGTGCCGGCGCGCCATCGAGCCGCGCTACAACACCTGGACCCTGCCGGCCGGCTTCATGGAGCTGGGCGAAAGCACGGCGCAGGGCGCCGCCCGCGAAACGCTGGAAGAATCCGGCGCCCGCATCAAGCTGGGCGAACTCTATACCGTCATCGACCTGCCCCAGATCGATCAGGTGCACGTGTTCTACCTGGCCGAGGCGCTGTCGGCCGAGCTCGACCCGGGCCCTGAAAGCCTGGAGGCCCGCTATTACGACGAGTCCGAGATCCCCTGGGACGACCTGGCGTTCCGCACCGTGGCCACGACGCTGCGCCACTACTTCGACGACCGCAAGCAGGGCGTGTTTCCCCCCCATCACTACACCCTAGAATCGCACCGTTGAAACTGCCCTGGCTAGCCGTTGACACGCCCTTTCCGCCCGCGGAGTTTGCGCTAGCGGATCCCGACGGCCTGCTCGCCGCAGGCGCGGACCTGTCGACGGCCAGGCTGATCGAGGCCTATTCCAACGGCATCTTCCCCTGGTATTCCGAGGGCGAGCCCGTTCTGTGGTGGAGCCCCGATCCGCGCATGGTGCTCGGCATCAAGGACTTCGCGCCCTCGCATTCGCTGCGCAAGCTGCTGCGACAGATCGCCAGCCAGGAGCATGCCCCCGCGCCGCGCGTGCAGGTGCGGGTGGACACCGCCTTTGCCGAGGTCATGGCGCAATGCGCCGCGCCGCGCGACGGCCAGCCGGGCACCTGGATCACCGCCGCCATGCAGCAGGCCTATCGCGCCTGGCACGAGGCCGGCTACGTGCACAGCATCGAAACCTGGATCGACGGCGAACTGGCCGGCGGCCTCTACGGCATCAGCCTGGGCCGCATGTTCTTCGGCGAATCCATGTTCACCCACGCACCCAACGCCTCCAAGATCGCCCTGTCCTATTTGGTGCGCTACCTGGCCGCGCAAGGCGTGGAACGCATCGACTGCCAGCAGCAGACGCGCCATCTGGCCAGCCTGGGCGCGCGGCCCATTCCGCGCGCCATGTTCCTCCAGCATGTGCGGGCAGCCACGGCGCTGCCCGCCATCGCCTGGGACCGCGGCATACTGGATAGCGCCGGCCGCTTGCATCCCGACACAGCATCGGGCGCGGGGTTCAGCGTTAATATGTAGCCAACCCCTTGCGGGCCTGCCGCCGCAGCGCGGGAACTCCGATGAGCCAGCTCAAAGAACTCCCCTTCTCCACTCTGCAGTTCTACGCCACCGCTCCCTACCCTTGCAGCTATCTGCCGGGTCGCCAGGCACGGTCGCAGGTCGCCGCGCCCGGCCACCTGATCAACGCGGGCACCTATTCACAACTGGTGGAGCAAGGCTTCCGGCGCAGCGGGCTGTTCACCTACCGGCCGCATTGCGATAACTGCCATGCCTGTATCCCGGTGCGCGTGGATACGGCAGGCTTCGCGCCCAACCGCAGCCAGCGCCGCGCCTGGCGCGACCACCAGGGCCTGCAGTCGTTCGTGGCGGAGCTGGCCTGGTCGCCCGAACACTACCGGCTCTACACGCGTTATCAGCAGGGCCGCCATCCGGGCGGCGGCATGGACGAGGACAGCCGCACGCAGTATGCGCAATTCCTGCTCACCAGCCGCGTCAATACCCGCCTGGTCGAGTTCCGCGACGAGACCGGCGCGCTGGTCATGGTGTCCATCATCGACGTGCTGGACGACGGCCTGTCCTCTGTCTACACCTTCTACGATCCCGACCTTGCCGGCAGCCTGGGCACCTACAGCATCCTGTGGCAGATCGAGCAATGTCGCACGCTGAACCTGCCCTGGCTTTATCTGGGCTACTGGATCGCGGATAGCCGCAAGATGTCCTACAAATCCAGCTTCCACCCCGCCCAGTTCCTGGTCGACGGTGTGTGGGGCGAGCAGCCCGCGCCGCCGCCCGCCTGATCCTGGCCCCCTCCGGACGCGGGGCGCAGGGCCGGCAAAATTCGCTCTACAATTCCGCCCCATGTCTATCCTCTTCCACGCCTATCCCCTGGCCCGCCCGGCGCTGTTCGCCATGGACGCGGAAACCGCTCACGAAGTCACCTTGTCGGGCCTGCAGCGCGCCTATGAATGCGGGGCCACGCGCAAGCTCATGCATGCGCAGCCCAAGGCGCCGAGCACGCTGATGGGTTTGCAGCTGGCCAACCCGATCGGGCTGGCCGCCGGCCTGGACAAGAATGGCGCCTATATCGACGCGCTGGGCAATCTGGGATTCGGCTTCATCGAGGTAGGCACGGTGACCCCGCGCGCCCAGCCCGGCAACCCCAAGCCGCGCATGTTCCGGCTGCCGCGCGCCAACGCGCTGATCAACCGGCTGGGCTTCAATAACCAGGGACTGGACGCCTTCCTGGCCAATGTGCAGCGCAGCGCCTGGCGCAAGCAAGGTGGCGTGCTGGGGCTGAACATTGGCAAGAACGCGGACACGCCCATCGAGCGCGCCGCGGACGACTACCTGATCGGGCTGGAAGGGGTGTATCCGCATGCCGACTACGTGACGGTGAACATTTCCTCGCCCAACACCAAGAACCTGCGCGCCCTGCAAGGCGGCGACGAGCTATCCGCCTTGCTGGCGCAACTGGCGGACAAGCGCCGCGCTCTGGAAGACAAACACCAGCGGCGCGTGCCCATGGCGGTGAAGATCGCTCCCGACCTGACGCAGGAGCAGATCGATTCCATCGCGGAAACGCTGCCGCGCCATGGCATCGACGGCGTCATCGCCACCAACACCACCCTCTCGCGGGATGCCGTCGCCGGCCAGCCGCATGCCGAGGAAGCCGGCGGCCTGTCGGGCGCGCCCGTGCATGAATTGTCGCTGGCGGTCATCCGCCGCCTGAAGGAAAGGCTGGGCAGCAGCCTGGCCATCATCGGCGTGGGCGGGGTGATGTCGGGCCGGCAGGCGCGCGAGAAAATGGACGCGGGCGCCGACGCCGTGCAGCTCTATACCGGCCTGATCTACCGCGGCCCGGCCCTGGTGGGCGAATGCGTGCGCGCCGTGGCGCGCTGACCGGAAACGGCGCCGGTAGCCACCGGCAATAAAAAAAGCAGGCAAAAAAAAAGGGGCCACCCGGTGGGTGGCCCTAATTCCAGCTCTGCTCTGTCACTCAACAGTACTACATAACTGCGGTTTGCGCAGCACTGCGCGCCAAAAACTTAGGCGCTGCGGCGGCTGCGGCTGGCAACCTTGGTGGCGGCGTCGGCAGCGTCCGAGGCAGCCTTGAAGGTCGCGTTGGCGGCGGCGTTCAGGTTCGACTCGGCGACTTCAGCAGCCTGCTTGGCGGCCTTGGTCATCGAATCGTAGGCACTGGTCGCGGTGGCCAGCGAGGACTTGATCAGGGCAACGGCGCTTTCGGAGCCGGTCGGGGCGTTCTTGGAGAACTGGTCGACGGCTTCGCTCAGCTGCTGCTGGCCTTCGGCGATCTGTTCCTCGGTCAGCTTGACCAGGCTGGTCTGCACGCCGGCGACGATGTCGTACACGTGCTTGGTGTAGGCCATGGCCTTTTCGGCGCCCGGCTGCAGCAGGCCCGAGGCGAAAGCGGCGGCTTCCTGCGGATCCTTGACTTCAGCGGCTTGCTGCGACTTCTGGGCGACTTCGTCCAGAGTGGCGCGGACGACCTTCAGGTTCAGTTCGACCAGCTTTTCGAAGCCGGCGAAAACAGCGGTCTGGGCGGCCACGATGGTGTTGATGCTGGCTTTTTGACGGTCCAGGACTTGTTGCGGAATAGCGCTCATAGAATGCTCCTTTAGGGGTAGCCGGAGGCTGTCCGGCAAGTAAGGATGGTTGTCTGCGACGAACTATAGAAACGTGCGCGGAAACTGGTACTACAAGCTACCGCCGGCCCGTTTGATGCACTGCACAATTGACATTCTAGACTGGGAAAAAAACTTGTCAAGGAGTTTTTGTGCAACGCAACAAAGAATTGCACTTCGACGGTGCACGCCTCACACGGGCTTGATCCAGCACAAAGATTTCCCAGGATTCAGGAAATACCCGAAGTGACGACGTATCAATTGTTTTCTAAACTGCTTTCACGCTGATGACAGACAAATAAACCCACAAGTCAGCGCGCAACAATGAAATCGCAGCAGCAAAACCCTGCAATTGGAGACTCCATGACCCTCATCCCCCGCACGCTTTCGGCCTTGCTCGCGGCCAGCGCCATGCTCGCAGCCGGCGCCGCCCAAGCCGAATATCCGGATCGCCCCATCAACATGGTGGTGCCGTTCGCCGCTGGCGGCCCGACGGACAACGTCGCGCGTTCGCTCGCGGAAGCCATGCGGCCGAGCCTGGGCCAGACGGTCGTGGTCGAGAACAAGGGCGGCGCCGGCGGCACCATCGGCACCACCCAGGTGGCCCGCGCCCAGCCTGACGGCTATTCCGTCCTGCTGATGCACGCCGGTTTCTCGACGGCGCCCTCGCTGTACAAGAACCCGGGGTACGACCCCTACAAGAGCTTCGAGCCCATCGGCCTGGTGGTCGACGTGCCGATGACCATCATCGCGCGTTCGGACTTCCCGCCCAACAACATCGAGTACGTCAAACAGAACAAGGACAAGGTGTCCCTGGCCAACGCCGGCATCGGCGCCGCCAGCCATCTGTGCGGCACCATGCTGGTCGAAGCGCTTGGCGTGCAACTGCTGACCATCCCCTACAAGGGCACCGCGCCGGCCATGAACGACCTGCTGGGCAAGCAGGTGGACCTGCTGTGCGACCAGACCACCAACACCACCCAGCAGATCGACAGCGGCAAGGTGAAGGCCTACGCCGTCACCAGCCTGAAGCGCGTCCCCACGCTGCCGAACCTGCCGACCATGGACGAATCCGGCTACAAGGGCTTTGAAGTGGGCATCTGGCATGGCATGTGGGTGCCGAAGGGCACGCCCAAGCCGGTCGTGGACAAGCTGGTCAAGAGCCTGCAGGCCGGCCTGGCCGATCCCAAGTTCCAGGACCGCATGAAGCAGCTGGGCGCCACGGTGCTGACGTCCGAAGCCAATCCGCAATCCCTGGATGCCAAGGTCAAGCAGCAAGTCCCGCAGTGGGGCGAGCTGTTCAAGAAGGCAGGGGTCGAACAGCAGTAATCCGAACCGACGCCTTTGCGGCGCACATAGGAGAAAAGCCCCTGATGGGGCTTTTCTTTTTGTGGCGGGACGACCCTGGATTACTGGCGCATGGCCTCTGCGGCCATGCCCAGGCCATTGAAGCCGGGGGATACCGAGGGCTCGTAACCCAATGCTTCGGAAATGCTGGCGGCGGTATCGACCAGGGCCTTGATCCAATCGTCCTGCAGCCGTTCGGCGGGGGCCGAGATGGACAGGCCCGCGACCAGCTTGCCGGTGTCGTCGAAAATGCCGGCGGCGATACAGCGCACGCCGAGTTCGAGTTCCTCGTTGTCGCGAGCATAGCCGTGGCGCCGCACCAGCGCCAATTCGCGCTCCAGGCGGTCCAGGTCGGTCAGGCTGTTACGCGTGTGGCCGGCCAGGCCGGTGCGCAACGCGTAGGCGCGGACCTGGCGCGCATCGGCGGTGGACAGGAACAGCTTGCCGGTGGAAGTCAGGTGCAGCGGCGCCCGGCCGCCGATGGCGCGGACCACCTGCATGCCCGAGCGCTCGCTCCAGGCGCGCTCGATGTAGACGATCTCATCGCCCTGCTGCACCGACAGGTTGATGGTCTGCCCCGTCAGCTTGTGCAGCGAGCGCATGGCGGAAATGGCCGCCTCGCGCACGTTCAGGCGCCCCTTGACCAGCGAACCCAGCTCCAGCAGACGCATGCCCAGTTGATACAGGCCGTTGTCGACGCGTTCGACATAGCGGCCCACGACCAGGTCATTCAGGATGCGGTGCGCGGTGGACGCATGCAGCCCTGTGGTCGCGGACAGTTCTTTCAGCGTTACCGGATCCGGCTGCGCGGCCAGGGCGTCGAGCAGGCGCATGGCGCGTTCGATCACCTGGATGGCGATGGGATGGGCGGAGGCGCCTTCGGTCTCGGCGTCCAGGGCATTGCGGGTAGTGGGGAGACGGGACATGGAAAGGGGAGCGAGGACAGCCGCGCCGCCTGTAGGGCCCCACCTGAGGGAACCGGACTTGCGGCATCGCAGCAAACAGTTCTTTCCCGTATTGTGAAATTTACTGGCGCGTTTGGCAACCGCTTTTTGTATCAAAAATAGGGCCGCACATCCTGGGTGGCCCTGGCTTCATGCTGCCGGCGGGGGCGCCAGCTTGCCTCCCAGGCGCAGCACCTCGGCCCGTAAATACTCCAATGCCTCGGCGGCCGCGGCCGGCTCGCCCTTCACGCCCAGGTCGATATGCGGCGTGCCGCCGGCCTCGCCCACGCTGGGCAGGCTGAACGCCCGCACCCCGGGCCAGCGGGTTTCCACGGTCTGCATGGCCGGCGTGATGCGCGATTCGGGCATGCTGAACACCAGGAAGGAATGC
>LNAP01006554.1_pt4 | contig 10588 bp, 11 predicted proteins | sample 602601 | NCBI WGS metagenome assembly LNAP01 (sample SAMN02440304, study PRJNA202911) | soil metagenome | biome: Subtropical and temperate rainforests or woodlands; isolation source: soil samples (1 kg each in a 20% v/v slurry with milli Q water) were... ...
ACTACTGGTACGTCACCGCGTGTATTGCCGTGTCGTTGCTGGTGTACATCACCATGAAAGACACCCGCAAGCATTCGCGGATCGTCACTGACTGACAGACGTCAGGCAGTTACCGCAAGGGTGACTGCCAAGGCCCTTCGCGAGCAGGCTCGCTCCCACAGGTTGACCGCGTACCCCGGGAGGAATGCGGTCCAATGTGGGAGCGAGCCTGCTCGCGATGGACTCATGCGCGCCGCGTTCAGCCAGGGAACATGCGTAATCGTTAACGACCATCGCGAGCAAGCTCGCTCCTACAGGGGGTGAGGTCGGGCTGGAAATCTGCGGCGCGTGCTTGCACCATGAGCGCCTCCAGCCCGCTCCGGAAATTCTCTCCAATGCCTGACGACATCCACTTCTACGAACCCGCCCACGGCCACGGCCTGCCCCACGATCCGTTCAACGCCATCGTCGGCCCGCGCCCCATTGGCTGGATCTCTTCACAGGATGCCGAAGGCCACCTGAACCTGGCGCCCTACAGTTTCTTCAACGCCTTCAACTACATTCCGCCGATCATTGGGTTTTCCAGCGTCGGGCGCAAAGACAGCCTGAACAACATCGAACAGACCGGCGAGTTCGCCTGGAACCTGGCCACGCGGCCGCTGGCCGAGCAGATGAACCAGAGCTGCGCCATGGTCGGGCCTGAGGTCAACGAATTCGAACTGGCCGGGCTGACGACCGCTGCCTCGAAGGTCATTCAGGTGCCACGGGTGGCAGAGAGCCCGGTGTCCTTCGAGTGCAAGGTCACGCAGATCATTCAGTTGCAACGGGCGGACGGCAACGTGGTGCCGAGCTGGCTGATCCTCGGCGAAGTGGTCGCCGTGCATATCGCCAAATGGCTGTTGAAGGACGGGGTATACGACACCGCCGCGGCAGAACCGATTCTGCGCGGCGGCGGGCCGGCGGATTACTTCCAGCTGGGGCCTGAGGCGTTGTTCAAGATGTACCGCCCAGGGGTGGTGAAGTGATCACCAGAGCAGGTCGGCGTCTTCTTTGACGTCCCTGAGGTGGGTCAGCTCTTTGGCCGCTGCCAGATCGGCGTCATGGGCGGTCTTGAAGATCTGCCCTTCCAGCACCTTGTGAAAACGCGGGGCGCCGGAACCACCCAGTGCTTTGACGGCGATAGCGGCGTGGTAACCACCCTCGCCCGGTACTACAGCGGAAACAGCTTCGAAGTGTTCAAAGGCTTTACGTGCCATGTCGCGAATCCTGGCCGTCATTAAACCCTCAACCGGCCAGTTTGTGTACCGCCACTGCGGACTGCCCCAGAGCCTGCGCCGCCGAGACATCCTTGAAAGTGTGGAAATCCAGACTGTTGACCACCAGCTCCTGCACCAGCTCGGCAAAGATCTCCATCGCCGGCGTGCTGAAGTACGCGGTCATGGCCTGTTGATTGCTCCAGAAACCGGACACCAGCCACAGCTCCGGATCGCATTGCGAATGCTGCAAGGCAAAGCTCAGGCAGCCTGGCGCTGCGCGGGACGGTTCGATCAGGGCGCTGAGGCGCACACCGAGTTCCTCCGAACGCCCGGCGCGCGCTCGAATGAAGGCCATATGACTGACGGGGATCTGCGTGGACATGTTCAACCCTCCCAGGGAGTCGCGTGGCAGCCGGGGGACGGGCTGCGACAGGATCAAAGGTTAAGGGCCGCGACGCCTGTCTCGTTAGTCGATTCCTGCCGGCGCGTTGCACAATCCTGCGAAACTGCATCGCCGGCCTGTAACAAGCTATAAAACCCTGTCACGGTTCTGCCATACGAGTTTCAAGCAAGTTCTTGCCTCACAGGGCTCTATTGGCTACACCGCCGGTCGACCCCTGGCAGAATCAGGCAAGCATCCGGCAGGATGTGTCTACCGCTGTCGCTTGCACAAACTTATGCTCTGCACCACTCCCTTCATGCCTTGCCGAGGATGCCTCGCATGTCGTCGCTCGATCACTTTCAAGCCCCGCTGGACACCGACATGGAAAAGCAGCGCGCGGAACTGGCGGCCATCATCCGCCGCAACACCGCCGAAGATGGCAGTTATGCCACGGCCATCGGCTCGCTGTTCATGTCCCGCCACAGCCAGTCCCACGAGTTCGCCCCGGTGCTCGCGCAACCGGCGCTGTGCATCATGGCCCAGGGGCGCAAGGAAGTTCAGTACTTCAACTACGACCCGCTGAACTACCTGGTGGTCTCGGTCTCGATGCCGCTCAGTGGACGAGTGGTGGATGTCTCGCCTGAGGAACCGATCCTGGCCTTGCGCCTGGACATCGACCCGACGGAAATCACCGCACTGATCGCTGACGCCGGCCCCCTCGGCGTGCCCACCCGGCCGACCGGGCGCGGGCTCTATGTCGAAAAACTCGACACCGCGATGCTCGACGCCGTGCTGCGCCTGGCACGGTTACTGGACACGCCAAAAGATATCGCCATGCTCGCGCCGCTGATTCGCCGGGAGATCCTCTATCGCCTGTTGCGCAGCAAACAGGGGCATCGGCTGTACGAAATCGCCATCGCCAACAGTCAGAGCCATCGCATCAGCCAGGCGATCAAATGGCTCAACGGCAATTTCGAACAGCCGTTGCGCATTGATGAATTGGCCAAGGAAGTGAACCTGAGCGTGTCGACGCTGCATCACCGCTTCAAGGCGATGACGGCGATGAGTCCGTTGCAGTATCAGAAGCAGTTGCGCCTGCAGGAAGCACGGCGGCTGATGCTCGCCGAAGGGCTGGAGGCTTCGGCGGCGGGGTATCGGGTCGGGTATGAAAGTCCGTCGCAGTTCAGCCGGGAGTACAGCCGGTTGTTCGGGGCGCCGCCGTTGCGGGATCTGGCGCGGTTGCGGTTATCGGTTTGAGCTTGTTTCTTTGCAAGCAGTGCCGGCCCTATCGCGAGCAAGCTCGCGATAGGGCCAATTCAGGCAATACAAATCCCGAATCAGGCCCCAAGTACCCGGCAAGCTTCCACCGGCAAGGTCACCGACACCGGATGACCAACGCTCAGGCCAAAGCTCTGACACGGCGTGCTCAGCGCGGTAAACGACACACCGGAACACTCCACCGTGGTCTCGATGGTCGCGCCGATATCGCGCACGAACGTCACCTTGCCCAGCAAACGGTTGCCCGCGGTCGCCTGGGGTGCTGACAGTTGCAGGTCTTCCGGACGAATCAGCATCTTCACCTTTTCACCGACCACGATGCTGCTGCAGATCGGTACTTGCAGCGCATCGCCGCCCGGCAAGCTGACTTTGCCGTTACCCAGCACCGTGGCCGGGAAGATGTTGCCCGAGCCGATGAAGTCCGCGACGAACTCGTTGGCCGGGTGACGATAGATCTCGATCGGCGTGCCCACCTGCTGCACCTTGTGCTCACCCAACACGACCACGATATCGGCCATGGTCATGGCCTCGCGCTGGTCGTGGGTCACCATGATGGTGGTGATGTTCAGGCGTTGTTGCAGTTGGCGGATTTCCACCTGCATCGACTCGCGCAGCTTGGCATCCAGCGCTGACAGAGGTTCGTCGAGCAGGAGGATTTTCGGGTGCGAGGCAATCGCCCGGGCAATCGCCACGCGCTGGCGTTGGCCACCGGACAGCTTGGCCACCGGACGATTGATCATCGCTTGCAGCTGGATCAGTTCCAGCAATTCCACCACCCGCGCCTGCTGGTCAGCCTTGCTGACCCCGCGCAGTTTCAGCGGATAGGCAATGTTCTCCCCGACCGTCATGTGTGGAAACAGTGCCAGGGACTGAAACACCATGCCGAAATTACGCAGATGCGCCGGGGTGTGGCCGATGTCCTCACCGTCCAGGCGAATCTCGCCACCGCTCAGGGTTTCCAGCCCGGCAATCATGCGCAGCAAGGTGGTTTTGCCACAGCCCGAAGGACCGAGGAAACACACCAGTTTGCCCTCGGGCAAATGCAGGTTTACATCCTTTACCGCGCAGGCCGAGCCGTAATGTTTCTCGACGTTTTCCAGAATCAGACCAGACATAAGAATCACCTCAAGAAATCAGAACGAAACGCCACCTTCACCGACTAACTTCTCCAGCGCCCAAATGAGGACGAAGTCGATCAGCACGATCAGCACGGCAAACGAAAATACGGTTGGGTCGAGCGAAGACACGGTGCGGCTGTACATCCAGATCGGCACGGTCATGACGTCGATGGTGTAGAGGAAATAGGTCACGGTGAATTCGAACGCCAGCAGCATGCCCGCCAGGATCCCCGACTTCATCAACGGCACCACCACATCGACAATCGCCCGCAGCGGTGAAGCACCTAGCATTTGGGCGGCCTCTTCGACTTCGCTGCCGATGGAGAGCATCGCCGCCGTGCAGTTCTTCACCACGAATGGCAACGCGAGGATCACGTGGGCAATCACCAGGCGCGAGGTGGTCATGTGGAACGGCAGGCTGTCGAACACCAGCAGTAACGCCAGGCCCAACACCACCATCGGAAACACCAGCGGCAACGACATCAGTTGCAGAGCCACGGCCTTGCCGCGGAACTCGCAACGGGTCAACGCGTAGGCCGCCGGCACCGCGATGATCGTGGCGAAAATCATGGTCAGGCACGACACCAGCAAGCTGGTGCTCATGGCCTGGCCGAGGCTCAGTACGTCACTGGCGTCCGGCGACACGAAGGTGTGCCAGGCGGCCTTGTACCATTGCAGGCTGTAGCTGCTCGGCGGGAAGTCGAGGTTCGACGCGCCGCTGAACGACATGACGATCATGGTCAGTATCGGCAGTACCGCCAGCAGCAGGATGAAGCCGGAAAGGATGCCGGCAAACTTGCCGGTCTCGCCGGGCAACAGCCCATAACGCTTTTTGGTCAGGGTGCTCATTGGGAAGCCTCCAGCATGCGCCGACGACGGCCAGTGATGTATTCGGACAAGGTCATGATCGCGAGGGTGGTGACGATCAGCACCACGCCGGCAGCGGATGCGGCGGGCCAGTTCATCAGCGGGGCGATCTGGTCATGCACCATCACCGCCAGCATCGGCACGCGCCGACCTCCGAGCAGCAAGGGCACCACGAAACTGCTGGCGTTGTAGGCGAATACCAGGGTCGCACCGGTAATGATCCCCGGCAGACTCATCGGCAATACCACCTGGCGGAACACCTGGAAGCGACTGGCGCCCAGGGTGGCGGCAGCTTCTTCGTAGCTGCGGGCGACACCGCGCATGGCGCTGGCAATCGGCAACACGGCCAGCGGGAAGGCGGTTTGCACCAGGCCCATCAACACGCCGTTCTGGTTGTACAACAGCATGATCGGGCGCTTGATCAGGCCCAGGCCCATCAAGGTCTGGTTGAGCATGCCGCCAGGGCCGAGGATCACCAGCCAGCCGTAGCTTTGCAGCAGCAGGTTGACCAGCAATGGCAGCAACACCGCCGCCAGGAAGATCCGTCGCACGAACGGCGAGGTCAGGCGCGACATGGTGTAGGCCACCGGGATCGCCAGAATCACTGCGATCACCGCGCTGATCAGCGCCAGGCGCAGGGTCAGCATCAGCGACTTGAGGTAATAGGGTTCCAGCAACTGGGCGTAACTGGCCAGGCTGAACCCGGACCATTCCGCGCCTTTGGTGCCCACGCTCATGCGCAGTACCAAGAGGCTCGCGGCAATCAATACGCCAAGAAACAGCATCGAAGGCGTAAGGAAAAGCCAGGCACGCGCGGTCGGCGAAACACCCCGAGCGGCGCGCACGGGGGCGGCACTCAGCGGATGAGTCAGAGGTTGGTGTTCCATAGCAAAGGGTCTCGTCAATGGAAGATCAGTGGCACACGGAAGCGGGGGTGTAAGCCCCGATCCCATGTAGGAGCGAGCTCGCTCGCGAAGGAAGTGAGGGCGCCACATTCATTCAGGCAGCCCTCGTCATCGTTAACATCCATCGCGAGCAAGCTCGCTCCTACAGATCAGGAAGAAAAGATTTCCGTGTAACGACGAATCCATTGGTCATGCACGCTGGCCAGGAAGGCGTTGTCGTGCATGATCGCCTTCTCGGCAATCTGCTCCGGCGTGAGGATGTACGGGCTCTTGCGTGCTTCGGCGGAAATGATCGCCTTGGCGTTGACCGGGCCGTTGTAGATGTCTTCAGCCATCTTGCCCTGCACCAGCGGGTCCAGAGAGTGGTTGATGAAGGCGTAGGCCATGTCGGTATCGCCCGGACGGTTCTTCGGCATCACCGACAGCATCAGGTCGGTGTAGAAACCTTCCTTCATGCCGAATGTGGCGCCCAGGCCGTAGTTCGGATCGCGGATCTGTTTCGGGAAGAAGGCTGGTGCGTACAGGCCGCCCATGTCCAGGGAACCGGTACGGAACAGCTCGGCGATCTGGTTCGGGTTTTCACCCAGGGTCACCACACGATCCTTCAGCTCGGCGAGCTTCTTGAAGCCAGGCTCGATGTTGTGTTCGTCACCACCGGCCAGTTTGGCGGCGATGATGATCAGGTCCATGGCCTCGGTCCAGTTCGGCGGCGGCAGGAAGATGTTCGGTGCCAGGTCGGCGTCCCAAAGGGAAGCGTAACTGGTCGGAGCTTCTTTCTGGGTGCGGGTGCTGTAGACCAGGCTGTTGCACCACAGCAGGTAACCGATACCGTGGCCATTGGCGCCGGTGCGGTACTTCTCCGGAACGTCGACGAGGTTGGGAATGCGGTTGAGGTCGGGTTTTTCCAGCAGGTTGGCGGCGGCCAGACCTTCGGCGCCGACGCCTGCCAGGGTGATGATGTCGTATTGCGGACGATCACCGCCGGCCTTGAGCTTGGCGACCATTTCCGAGGTACTGCCGGTGCGGTCAGCGATGACCTTGCAGCCGTACTTGTCTTCGAACGTCGCGGCGATGTTGCGCAGTGCGGCCAGGCCGGTGTCATCGGACCAGGTCAGCAAACGCAGGGTCTTGCCGGCAAAACGTGTATCGCTGGCATTGGCCTTGATGAACGGCATGCTCATGGCCGCTGCTGCAACCGAGGCTACGCCCACGGTCTTGATGAATTGACGTCTGTTCAGATCATGCTCGCCCATTACGGACTCCCTTTGTTTTTGTAGGTATGAGGCTGGTCGAAACTGTTGCATCCGCGCGGCTGGATCAGCTTTAGCCCCCGTGTTTTCGGGGTCTGGCTGAGTCAGCGGGTTCATCCTGAGGTCGTGTAAAACACCTGACTATCGATAAAAACTCATTGAAGCCATGACGCCAGTGCATGCCTCATGTAGGAGCGAGCTTGCTCGCGAATGATGCATGAACGACGCGGGCTGTCTGACTCCCCGCGTAATCGTTGACGTCCATCGCGAGCAGGCTCGCTCCTACACAGAGCCAGGCGTCAGACGGCCCGGATCACGTGTTTGATTTCCTGGAAAGCCTGCAAGCCCCACGGCCCCAATTCGCGGCCGATGCTGCTCTGCTTGTAGCCGCCCCAGGCGGTCTGCGGGAAGGCGTTGATCCACACAAGCCCCGCCTGCAAAGCATTGGCAACGCGATCAGCGGTCTGTGCATTGCGCGTCACCACACTGGCGACCAACCCAAACTGGCTATCGTTGGCCAAGGCAATCGCTTCGGCCTCGGAGGCGAAACGGCGCACGCAGATCACCGGGCCGAAAATCTCTTCATTCCACAACGCACTGTCGAGGGGCACTTCGGTGAACACTGTCGGCTGCAAAAAATATCCGCGCGGCAGGTCGGCCGGGCGATTGCCACCGCAAACGAGCTTGGCACCGGCACTCAAACCGCGATCGATGTGACCGAGCACGCGCTGGTATTGCGCCTGATTGACCAGAGCGCCCATTTCCACGTTCGGGTCGAACGGGTCGGCCACACGAATGGCTTCGGCACGGGCCTTCACTCGGTTCAGGAATTCATCGGCCAGTTCATCGGCGACCAGCACGCGGCTGGTGGCGGAGCACATCTGCCCGGCGTTGAAGAAGCCACCGCCACAGGCCACTTCCACCGCCAGTTCGAGATCGGCATCGGCCAGCACCAACAGCGAAGATTTGCCGCCCAGTTCCAGACTGACGCCTTTGACGGTTTCCGCCGCCCGTTGCATGACCTGCACGCCAACGGCATTGCTGCCGGTAAACGACACCTTGGCGATGCGCGGGTCTGCCGACAGCGGAGCGCCAACGGCCAGGCCGGTACCGCACACCAGGTTAAAGACACCCGCCGGCACACCGGCTTGAGCGATGATCGCGGCCAGTTCCAGTTCCGGCAGCGGCGTCACTTCCGAAGGCTTGAGCACCACACAGCAACCGGCGGCCAGGGCCGGGGCGAGTTTCCATGCGGTGGTGACCATCGGAAAATTCCACGGCACGATCAGGCCGACCACACCGCACGGCTCGCGGCGCAGGCGAGCGCTGAAGTCGGCGGTCGGCAGCTCGACCGCGCTGTCTTGTTTGGCATCCAGGCCTTCAGCCAGACCGGCGTAATACTCGAACGTGGCGATCACGTCATCGACGTCGATTGCGGCTTCGAATTGCGGCTTGCCGTTGTTGCTCGACTGCAAGTGCATCAGCTTTTCACGATTGGCCTGCACGCCCGTGGCGATTTTGCGCAGGATCGCACCGCGTTCGGCACCCGAGGTTTTCGACCAGTCGGCGAACGCCTGGTTCGCTGCGCTCACGGCTTGATCAACCGCGCGTTCGTCACCGCCATTGACGGTGGTCAACAGGGCTTCGGTCGCCGGGTTGATCACGCGCAGATGTTCGTTGCCGGCCGACCATTGGCCGTTGATGTACAGGCCATCCAGAGTCGTCGGGAAGCTCATTTCGCCACCGCCTGCATCCACTGGGCCTGGTCGATTTCAATCAGGGTCGGGCCCTGGCGATCGGTAGCCACCCGCAATGCGCCGCGCAATTGCTCGACACTGCTGACCGCTTCGGCGGCGCAACCCAATGCCTTGGCCACACCGATGAAGTTCGGGGTGTAGATGTCCACGCCCACCGGCTCGATGGCGCGGTTGACCATGTATTTCTTGATCTCTTCGTAGCCCTGGTTATTCCACAGCAACACGATGACCGGGGTGCGCGCTTCAACGGCACTGGCCAGTTCCGGCAAGGTGAACTGCAGGCCACCGTCGCCGATCAGGCACACCACCGGAGGACGCGCGCCACCTCCCAGCCAGGCACCAATCGCCGCCGGCAAGGCGTAGCCGAGGGTGCCGTAACCGGTGGACGAGTTGAACCAGCGACGCGGACGCTCCGGGTTGAACGTCAGGTTGCCGGTGTACACCGGCTGGGTCGAATCGCCGACGAACACCGCGTCCGGCAGTTCCTGCAAAACGGTTTCGAGGAAGCGGGTCTGGGCCAGGGTCGGTGCATCCCAGGTCGCGGCCAGGTCTTCACGCAGACGGGCGGCACGTGCCTGACCCCAATCGTTGCCGCGCTCGGCCAGGGGTTTGTGCGACAGGGCACTGAGCAAAGCCTGGGCGGCGTTGCGCGAGTCGGCCACCAGTGCCACGTGCGGCGGGTAGTTGCGCACAGTCTGGTCCGAGTCGATATCGACGCGCAGCAACTTGCCAGGAATTTCGAAGCCACCGGCGAAGGTCACGTCGTAGTCGGTTTCGGCCAGTTCGGTGCCGATGGCCAGTACCACGTCGGCCTCGGCAACCAGTGCACGGGTGGCGACCAGGCTCTGGGTCGATCCGATCAGCAGCGGGTGGCCGGAGGCAAGCATGCCCTTGGCATTGATGGTGAGGGCGACCGGCGCGTCCAGCAGTTCAGCCAGCTCTGTCAGCTCGACGGCCGCGTCGATGGCGCCTCCACCGGCGAGGATTAGCGGACGCTTGGCACCGGCCAGCAATTCAGTCATGCGCGACACGGCGCTCGGCGAAGCACCGGCGCGGTCGATATTGACCGGCAGGCTGCTGAGCAAGTCGTCGGCTTCTTCAACCAGGACATCCAGGGGAATTTCAATGTGCACCGGACGCGGACGGCCCGCCTGGAACAGCGCGAAGGCGCGGGACAACACGCCCGGCAGCTCGGAAGCCGACATCAGGGTGTGGGAGAACGCCGCCACACCGGCGCAAAGTGCGCCCTGGTTCGGCAGTTCATGCAGCTTGCCGCGACCGCCGCCCAGCTGGCTGCGCGATTGCACGCTGGAGATCACCAACATAGGGATCGAATCGGCGTAGGCCTGGCCCATGGCGGTGGTGATGTTGGTCATGCCAGGGCCGGTGATGATGAAGCACACACCCGGTTTGCCGCTGGTACGGGCGTAGCCGTCGGCCATGAAGCCGGCGCCCTGTTCATGGCGCGGCGTGACGTGGTTGATGCTCGAACGGGCCAGCCCGCGATACAGCTCCACGGTATGCACCCCTGGAATGCCGAACACCTGCTCGACCCCGTAGTTTTCGAGTAACTTGACCAATACTTCGCCGCACGTCGCCATGTCTTTGCCCTTTTTGTTCGTTTGAGACGCCGGACGTGCGCTGTGTTTATGATGGATTCGCAGGCCCGGGAATGGCCTCATTGGAACGGGCGACAGGTAGCCGCAACAATGGATAAAAAGTCATACTAGCCATGTCCTCACGTCATACCTTGGATCCCAATGAAACGACTGCCTCCCCTGCCGGCGCTGCACACT
>LNAP01015680.1_pt1 | contig 10588 bp, 10 predicted proteins | sample 602601 | NCBI WGS metagenome assembly LNAP01 (sample SAMN02440304, study PRJNA202911) | soil metagenome | biome: Subtropical and temperate rainforests or woodlands; isolation source: soil samples (1 kg each in a 20% v/v slurry with milli Q water) were... ...
AGTCAGTTCCGCCACCACCGCGCTGCAGGATCCGCACCATATCGAGGCACGCCCGTCCCTGCTGGCCCGGGCGCGCCGCGCGGACCTGCTGATCTGCACTGGCGCCGAGCTGGAGACCGGCTGGCTGCCGCTGTTGCAGCGCGAGGCCGGCAATGCGCGCATCCAGCCCGGCCAACCGGGTTATTTCGAAGCGGCGCGCTTTGCCCGCATCATCGAGCGGCCGACGGCGCTCAATCGGGCGCAGGGCGACGTGCACGCCGCCGGTAACCCGCACCTGCATCTGGACCCGCGCAACATTGCCCGGGTGGCGGACGGTATGGCCAAGCGCCTGGCCGACCTGGACCCGGCAAACGGCGCCCGCTATGCGCAGCGCAACGCGGACTTCCAGGGCCACTGGGCGGCGGCTATGGCGCGCTGGGAGCAGCAGGGCGCGCGCCTGCGGGGCGCGCCAGTGGTGGTGCATCACCGTAACCTGAGTTACCTCGTCGACTGGTTGGGTCTGGCCGTGATCGGCGAGCTCGAGCCCAAGCCCGGCATGGAGCCGACCGCCGGCCACCTTGCCGAATTGCTCGAGACGCTCAAGGCCACGCCGGCCAGAATGGTGCTGCGCGCTGCCTACGAGTCGCCCAAGGCGTCCGCGTGGCTGGCCAGCCGGGCCAATATCCCGGCCATGGAACTGCCCTACACGGTCGGCGGCTCGCCGGGCGCAAAGGATCTGTTCGGTCTGTTCGACGACACCCTGAATCGCCTGTTGCAGGCCGCGCCATGACCCTCGACGGCCTGCAACCGACCATCCTGCTGCCGGCCTTTGCCGCCGGCCTGCTGGTGCTGGCCAGCCATGTGCCGCTGGGCAGGGAGGTGCTGCGCAGGGGGATCATCTTCATTGATCTGGCCATCGCGCAGATCGCGGGTCTGGGTATCGTCATTGCGAGCACGCTCGGCTTCGAGGTGAACGGCTGGCGCACCCAGCTCAGCGCGGTGATCGCCGCCCTGGCCGGCGCGCTGTGCCTGCGCTGGATGGAGAAGAAAAACCCGGCGCACCTGGAAGCGGTGATCGGCGTCAGCTTCGTGGCAGCGGCCTGCGCCGCCATCCTGTTGATGAGCCACGACCCGCACGCCGGCGAGCACCTGCAGGATTTGCTGGTCGGGCAGATTCTGTGGACCACCTGGGCCGGCCTGCTGCCGCTGGCGCTGGTCACGGCCGGCGTGTTGGCAGGCTGGTTCGGCGGCAATCTGAAAGCCTCGCCGCTCGGCTTCTATCTGCTGTTCGCGCTCACCATTACGGCCTCGGTGCAGGTGGTCGGCGTGTACCTGGTATTCGCCAGCCTGATCGTGCCGGCACTGGCGGCGGGGCGGCTGTGGCGCGCGTATGCGATTGGGATTGCCGGCTACGCAATGGGACTGACGGCGTCGGGACTGTTGGACCTGCCGGCCGGGGCGACAGTGGTGCTGGCGTTGGTGGTTGTGGCGGCGCTCAGCGCGGCATTGGTGCCGGCCGGGAATCACGCGCAGCCCTGAGCGGGTTTCACGCCGGCATCCGGCGCGCCAATCCGCTATGCGCTGCGCTTCATGCGAGCGCCGATGCGCGCCACCTGGACCACGTTGCCCCGGGTCTGCACGATTTCGACCGGGTACTCGCCCAGCAACAGGCTGGTGGCGGGCGTGGGGATGTCTTCCAGGTGCTCCAGGATGGCGCCGTTCAGGGTCTTGGCGTCGCTCAGGGGCAGGTCCCAGCCCATGGTACGGTTCAGTTCCCGCACGCTGGCGCTGCCGGCCACCAGATAGGAACCATCCGGTTGCGGGTGCACGTCGGTTTTGGCTGCCGTCGGCGTGTCGGTGAACTCGCCGATGATCTCGCCCAGGATGTCCTCGACCGTGACCAGGCCGACGGTGTCGCCGTACTCGTTGACCACCAGCGCCAAGCGCTCGTGTTCGGTCTGGAACTGCAGCAACTGCTGCGTCAGCACGGTACCCTCGGGCACGTAGTAGGGCTCCTGCAGCAGGGTTTGCAGGCGCTGTGCGTCGAAGTCCTGGTCAGCCAGCAGGTGCATCACGCGGCGCAGGTGCAGGATGCCCAGCACCTGGTCGAGCGAGCCGCGGCACACCGGCAGCCGGGTATGGGTGCTGTTGCGCAGCTGCTCCAGCAGGTCCGGCCAGCTGTCGTCAAGGTCCAGATAACGCACCTCGTGGCGGTGCACCATCACGTCCTCGACCACTACGCTTTCAAGGTCCAGGATGCGCAGCAGCATGCCGCGATGACGGGGCGAGAAGTGCTGCCCGGCCTCGAACAGCAGGCTGCGCAATTCCTCGCGACCCAGCGCGTCAGGCGCGGCGTCGCCGGTGCGCACGCCCAGCAGGCGCAGTACGCCGTTGGCGACGAAATTCACGCTGACCACGATCGGCAGCAACACCGACATCAGCGCCGACAGCGCGTAGGCGGCCGGAAATCCGACCCGCTCCGGGTGCAGTGCGGCCAGTGTCTTGGGGGCGACCTCACCGAAGATGAGTGCAAAGATGGTCAGCACACCGGCCATCAGCGCGATGGCTCCATCGCCCCACACCTGCAGGGCGATCAGCGTGGCAGCGCTGGAGGCCAGGATGTCGCAGAAGTTGTTGCCCAGCTGCACCAGGCCGATGAAACGGTCCGGCTGACGCAGCAGTGCGTCGGCGCGGCGGGCACCGGGGTGGCCGGCGCGTACCAGATGTCGCAAGCGATAGCGGTTAAGGGACAGCAGCGCCGTTTCGGCGGCGGCAAACAGGCCCGATAACAGAACCAGCCCAATCAGCGCCGCAATCAGCAGCGCCAGGGGTAAGTCGTCGTCCAAGCAGGATCAGGCCTCGTGTGGCAACAGGATGGCCCGATCATCGGCAGCCGACGTGGCGGCTGTCAAGGCGGCCACCGGAGGCGCCGGCTCGATCGATGTGCCCGCCCGGTCGATCGCCAGTGGCACGGCCAGCTGCAGGCCCGCGCGATAGTGACCGGCCGCCGTCTCGGGCTGACCGATTTGCTCCAGCAACTGCGCCAGTTCGAGGTGGCCTTGCGCGGTCGGCGCCAGCAGCAGGCTACTGTCGAAATAGGCCTGTGCCTTGGCCCACAGCCGTGCCCGTCGGGCCAGCCGGCCCAATGCCAACAGCAGCGTCGGATCGCCCGCATGCGCTGCCAGCCAGCGTTCCGCCACCGACAGCTGGCGCTGCGGGTCATCGCCCGCGTAGCGTCCGAAGGCATCGACCGCTGCCGGTTGCCAGTCGTCGAGCAGCAGCTGGCCAAGCACTTCCTGTGCGGCATCGTGCCGGCCGACCCGGCACAGCGCCTGTGCGTAGGCGAGCTGCGCCCGGCCGTCACGGCGCAGGCGCCGGCTCAGTTGCGGCCACAGCAGGTCTGGCACTTCGCTGTCGGCGAGGCGCGCGCAGGCGATGTCGACTTCCTGGCGAGCCGCTTCGGCGGCGTCGATGACGCCAGCGCGTCGCAGACGCGGGAGCAGATCGTGCAGGGTCTGCCAGTCATGACGCTGGCGCGCCAGATGCGCCTGGAGCTGCAGCAGGCGCGGACTGTCGTGATCGGGCAGGTCCTTGAGCGTGGCCGCCGCGGCGGTGGTGTCGCCCGCATCGAGCTGGGCCTGTGCCTGCAGATGCGCGATGGCCAGTCGGGCGTGGGGTGCTGCCGCCCGGGCGGCGGCGAACTCGCGCTCGCGGCCGGCTGCATCCGCGCGCAGCCTTGCCAGATGAGCCAGCGCCAGGGCGTGCAGGACCGGCGCTGCTGCCGCGCGCCGGCTGCGCTGAAGCAGTTTTTGCGCTTGCGGGTAACGGCCTTCGAGCAACGCGAGGACACCCGCCGCGAGGTCCGCTTCGGACTGCTCACGGCGGCGCAGCTGGCGTCCGAGTCGCCGCCGCAGCAAGGCCTGGCGGGTCCGGTAGGCGGTGCCCAGCAGCCAGTGCAGAAGGCCGAACAGCAACAGCGCGAGGACCAGCGCCAGCAGCAGGCTGCGAATCTCGATCCGCCAATCCCCCCACGCCAGCAGCAGGTATCCCGGTTGCCCGGCCACCACGCTGGCCGCCAGCACGCCGGCCGCGGCCGCCAGCAGCAGCCACAGCAGGCGCCTCATGGCATGCGGTCCGTGCTCACGGCGCGGCGCAGCGCTTCGAGTTGCTCATCGAGGCCGGACAGATCCGGCAGCGGCGGGCGAAGGTCGATGCCGGCCAGACGGGTCAGCGAGGCCAGGGCTTCGGCGGTGGCCGGCTGGCTGGTGTCCAGATACGCGTCGGCCCAGCTGCGCAGGTCGGCCAGTTCTGACTGCAGGGCGAGGCTATCGCGCCGGTGCAGGGCGAAGTCGGCGGCGGTCAGCTTCAAGGCCAGTTGCTGTCGCAGATACGCATGTTCCTGCGGTCGCAGCAGCGGTTGCACTGGCGTGCCGACGCGCTGTACCACGATGATGTCCCCCAGCTGATTCCAGACCTGCTGCACCGTGCCGCGCCAGCCGGACGGAGTGGCTGCGACAGCCGTCGTGCCCGGTTCCCGCAGGGCGGCGGTGCGCAGGACGGCAGCAACCTGCGCCAGTTCCTGGCCAAGCGCGTTCACGTCCGGCACCTGCACCTTCTCCAATGCGGCGCGGGCACTGGAGATCGCCCGGCGCAGGTCGTCGCTGTGGGGGACAGCCTCCAGACTGGCACTGGCCAGGCCAAGTGCCAGTGCGGCTCGCCCAGGGTCGTAATCCATCCCAGCCGAGCGTTGTGCACCGCGCAGCAGATACGCCACTTCCGCCAGCGACCATTCGGCGAGCTGCGCCGGACCCAGCCGGTCCAGGCGCCTTGCCAGGTCGCGGCTGCGGGCTTCGAGGGTGGCAACGTCGTCGTTCACGGTGGCCTGCCAGGCGTCGAGTGCATCCAGGCGCCGCGCCAGTTCGCTCTGATTTGCAGCCTGTTCGGCCAGTTGTGCCCGCAGCGGCAGCCAGATGCGCAACCACACGCCCGCGCCGGCGAGGACCAGCGCCACGAGCACCAACACGGCGCCCAGCAGCCGCGGAACACGCGATCGCCCCCCGGGCCGACCGACTTTTGCGCCCGCCGCCGCTGGTGGGTCCGCCGCGATCGGTGACCCGGCCGGTTCTGCCGTTGAATCAGGCACGCTGGGACTGCGGGTGTGCGAGCGGCGGCGCCGGCATCCGGCACGCCAGTTCCTCCAGCGCCAGGCGGTAGACCTCGCGTTTGAAGTTGACGATCTGCGTCAGCGGGGCCCAGTAACGCCAGGCATCGAACTCCGGGGTGCCATCGGCGTCGAGGCGGATGCGCTCCTCGCCCGCGGTCAGGCGCAGCAGGTACCACAGCTGTTTCTGGCCGATGCACGGCGGCCGGTCGCGCCGCACATAGCGGCGCGGGATCATGTAACGCAGCCAGCCCTGGGTGGCACCCAGCAGTTCCACGTCCTCACAGGTCAGGCCGACCTCTTCCCGCAGCTCGCGATACAGCGCCTGTTCGGGCGACTCTCGGTGCTTGATGCCGCCCTGGGGGAACTGCCACGCGTTCTGGCCGATGCGCCGGCCCCAGAACACGAGGCCAGCGTCGTTGACCAGGATGATGCCGACGTTTGCCCGGAAGCCTTCCGCATCGATCATGGCGCGATCCTTCTGCTATTGCGTACGCTGCCGGCAAGGGCCGAAGCCTTGGCACGGCACTGTAAACTTGCGGTCGATGTTAGCACGCAGCCCTACCTGGAACGGCCCCGAATGGCCCGCACGCTTGCCCTGTTCGATCTGGACAACACCTTGCTGACCGACGATAGCGACTACCTGTGGGGGCGCTATCTGTCCGACGCCGGCTTGGTCGACGGCCCCGCCTACGAGGCCCAGAACGCGCGCTATTACGCCCTGTACAAGGCCGGCGACCTGGACATCCACGAATTTCTGGCCTTTGCGCTGCGCCCGTTGCGGGAGCTGCCCCTGGCGCGCCTGCTCGAGCTGCGCGAGCGTTTCGTGGCCGAGTGGATCGTCCCGCGGGTGGCGCCGGGGGCGAGGGCCCTGATCGAGCGCCACCGCCGCGATGGCCACATGCCGGTCATCATTACGGCCACTAACCGTTTCGTGACCGGGCCGATCGCCGGCCTGCTGGGCGTGCCGGCGTTGATCGCCACCGAGCCGGAGCGTGACGCGGAAGGTTTCACCGGGCGCGCGCTGGACCCGCCCTGTTTTCAGGCCGGCAAGGTGGCTCGCCTCAAGGCCTGGCAAAGCCGCTATGGCTACGCCGGTGCGTACACCTATTTCTATAGCGATTCCCACAACGATCTGCCGCTGCTGGAGCAGGTGGATGTGCCGGTCGTGGTGGATGCGGACCCGCAACTGACGGCGATTGCCGCCGCCCGTGGCTGGTCGCAGATCAGCCTGCGCGGGGTGCCCTGAGCGTGCTGCGCGGCAGCCGGGCCGGCGCCGCTGGGGGTCTGCTATCATCGTCGCCGCTCGTGGGTGATCCGCCGTGGTGTTCAGGCACACGGCAATGCCCCACGAACATGCAACGCCCCGCACCCGCCGGGGCGTTTTGTTAACCGTCCGCGCCTGGGCTTAACTTACGTTGCGCTACTCCAATTCAGCGGTTTTTCGACGGGCGTGCACGGCCGTCGTCGGGCTTTGTGCAGTGCTCCTGAGCGTGGCCGGGCAGGCGGCGGTGAGCCAGCCGAGCGATGCCCAGTGCGGCAGCGCATTCGAGTTCATCGGTCCCGATCCGGCGGTGGCGGCGCGGGCCAAGGCGAGCGGTCAGCCGATCTACGTGGTAGCCGACTCGTCGGAAGCCCAGCCCTCGGGGGATATTTTGCTCAGCGGCCAGGCGGCCATCGTCAAGGGCGATCGTCAGCTCAACGCCGACGAGGTCACGTTCAACCGCGACAGCCAGGCGGCGGTGGCCACCGGCGCGGTGGTGTTCGGCGACAGCCGCATGATGCTCGAGGGCAGCAGCCTGTCCTACAACATCGACGCCGACCAGGGCACCATCGAGAACGCCAGCTAAAGCGGGCGCGGGGTCGCGCCACGCGCATCATTCGCCGCGATGCCAGCCGGCATACGCTGGAAGGCGCTTTCTACACCACCTGTCCGCCGGGCAAGCGCGACTGGGCGGTGCGCTCGACCAAGGTCGATCTGGATTTTGACGCCGGCAAAGGCTCGGCGCGCAACGTGGTGCTGGACTTCAAGGGCATACCGATCCTGTACAGCCCGTATTTCAGCTTTCCGCTCTCCGACAAGCGCAAGTCGGGTTTCCTGGCGCCAAGCGCCGGCAATTCCGACGAAATCGGTTTCGAGCTGCGGGCGCCGTACTACCTGAACCTGGCGCCCAACTACGACGCCACCATCACCCCCCGCTACATGAGCAAGCGCGGGTTGATGATGGAGGGCCTGGGGCGCTACCTGTTCACTGACGTGCAGGGCGAGATCGGCGGCAGTTTCCTGCCGTCCGACAAGGTTGCCGACCGCAACCGCAACGCCCTGTTCATGTCCCAGTCAGGCGCCTTCACGCCGCGCTGGACGCATTACCTCACCTACAACAGCGTGTCCGATGACGCCTATTTCGAGGACTTCGGTAACGGCATCAGCGATGTAAGCACCACCCACTTGCAGCGCCTGGCAAACACCACCTACAACGGTGACAACTGGCGTGTCATGGGGCAGGTCGAGACCTATCAGACCCTCAGCGGCACGCGGCCGTACCGGCGCCTGCCGCAGCTGATGTTCAACACATCCGGCTTCACGTTCGGTGGCCTGAATTACGCACTGGACAGCGAGTACACCGCCTACGACCACCCGGACCTGGTCGATGGCACGCGCCTGGACCTGTATCCCAGCATCAGCCTGCCGTGGGAGCGGGCGGCGTTTCGGATCGAGCCACGGGTCGGCTTTCGCTACACGCAGTACCAGCTGAACGACCAGTTGCCGGGGCTGGACGATGCGCCGAGCCGCTCGGTGCCGATCCTCAGCCTGGACAGCGGGCTGTTTTTCGAGCGTGACCTCGACCTGTGGGGCGTGAGCGCGCAGCAGACGCTCGAACCGCGGCTGTTCTATCTGTACATCCGGACGACATTCCCGTGTTCGACACCGGCGATACGGATTTCAGCTTCCAGTCGCTGTTTCGTACCAACCGCTTTTCTGGCCCGGATCGCCAGGGCGATGCCAACCAGGTCACGGCGGCCGTCACCAGCCGTTTCCTGAGCGGGACCAGCGGGGTCGAGATGCTGCGCGCGAGCCTCGGCCAGATTCGCTACCTGCGGGATCGCCAGGTCAGCCTGCGCCCGGGCCCAGCGCTGGACAGCCGCGAGTCGGCCATCGTCGGCGAGCTATGGGCGCGCCTGACACGCGCATTGACGGCCAGCGGTGATCTGGAATGGGATCCGGACAGCGGCAGCACGCAGCGTTCCGTGTTTGGCCTGCATTACCGGGGCACGGGCGGCACGCTGCTGAATGCGTCCTATCGCATGCGCCGGGAGCTGCCCAACTTGTCTGCGCCGGGTCTCACCGACAGCCTGGAACAGATCGACCTGTCGGGCGTCGTCCCGCTGGGCCGAAACTGGCAGCTGGTGGGCCGGTCTTACTACTCGCTGCCGGAGTCCAAGATCATCGAGAGCTTCGTCGGTCTGGGTTATGAGAGTTGCTGCTGGGGCGCGCGGGTGGTTACCCGGCGCTACATCCGCAATCTGAGCGGCGAGACCACCAGCGCCATCATGTTCGAGCTCGAACTGAAGGGACTGACCAACATCGGCAACAAAGTGGAAAACCTGCTCACCGAAGGCGTGTTCGGCTACGACCGCAACGCCTACGGCTTCTGATTGCGATCCTGCGGACAAGGCACCCTGACGTGAAACGATTGCTCGCCGTGCTGTGCGCCGTTGTGTTGCCGTGGGCGGCACCGGCGGCCAACCTTGACCGCGTCGTGGCGGTCGTCAACAAGGACGTGATCGTTCAGAGCGAACTCGAGCGCGAGGTGCAGCGCATCCTGGCGGATTTGCGCAGCCGGGGCACGGCCACGCCGCCGCGACGGGAGTTCGAGCGGCAGGTGCTCGAGCACCTGGTAGTGCGGCGCTTGCAGATGCAGCTGGCCGACCAGGCCGGCATCAACATCGGCGACGACGAACTGAATTTCACGCTGCAGAACATCGCCGCCCGCAACAATCTGTCGCTGGCCCAGATGCGCGAGGCAGTCGTCGCCGACGGCGGCAGCTTCGAGGATTTTCGTGAGCAGATCCGCAGCGAGATGCGCATCACCCAGCTGCGCCAGAAGGAAGTCATTTCCCGCATCAACGTGTCCGATGCCGAGGTCGAGCGCTTCCTGGCCGAGGGCGGCGATACCGCCGCCGGCCGCTACCACCTGGCGCACATCCTGATTGCCCTGCCGCCGGACCCGACGCCGGAGCAAGTGCGAAGCATCGAAGCCCAGGCACAGCAGGTGCATTCGGAGCTGATCGCAGGCGCCGATTTCGCCAGCACCGCGGTGGCGGTATCCAAAGGTCAGCAGGCCCTGGAAGGCGGCGATCTGGGCTGGCGCAACGCCGACGAGCTGCCGCCGCCGTTCGTGGCCGCGGTGCGCGATCTGCCGCCCGGCGGCATCAGCGCCGTGATTCCGAGCGCCAGCGGCTTTCACATCCTGAAACTGCTGGAGTCCGATGCCGCCGGCGGCCGTCATGTGGTCGAGCAGACGCATGTCGAACACATCCTGGTCAAGGCCGAGGCCGGGCGCGAGGAGGAGGCACGGGCGCGCATCGAATCCCTGCGCCAGCGCATCCTGGCCGGCGAGGACTTCCATGAACTGGCGCGTACCCATTCCGACGATCCGGGTTCGGCGGTCAAGGGCGGCGACCTGGGCTGGGTCAGCGCCGAGGAAGTGGTTCCGGCATTCTCCAGCGCAATGCAGAGTCTTCCAGAGGGCGAGCTGAGCCAGCCGGTGCAGTCCAACTACGGATTTCATCTGATCCGCGTGCTCGGACGGCGCAGTCACGACGACACCGAAGCGTACCGGCGCGCCCACGCCCGCGACCTGCTGCGGGCGCGCAAGGCAGAAGAAATGACGCAGGCCTGGCTGCAGCGCCTGCGCGACGAGGCGTACGTGGAGCTGCGGCTGTAGGCGCGCAATGATCCGTCTGGCGATCACGGTCGGCGAGCCGGCCGGCATCGGGCCGGACATCTGCCTCGAGCTGGCGCGCACGGCGCAGGCAGCGGACCTCGAACTGACCTTCATCGGCGACGCCGGGCACCTGTTGGCCCGCGCGGCGGCGCTCGGCCAGGCGGTGGGCATCGAGCCGTTCGATCCGCATCAGCCGGCCGCCGCGGCTGCACCCGGCACGCTGCGCGTCTGGCAGGTGGACCTGCCGCGCCCGCCGTCGCCCGGCCGGCCCGATCCTGCCAACGCCCTGGCGCTGCTGGAGGGCCTCGACCATGCCGTCGCCGGCTGCCTCAATGGCCGCTTCGATGCCATGGTGACCGCGCCGCTGGACAAGGGCGTGATCTGCGACGCCGGCATTCCATTCAGCGGCCACACCGAGTACCTGGCTGCCCGCACCGGCACCGCGCAGGTGGTGATGCTGCTGGTGGCCGGCACGCTGCGCGTGGCGCTGGCCACCACC
>LNAP01006014.1_pt1 | contig 10587 bp, 11 predicted proteins | sample 602601 | NCBI WGS metagenome assembly LNAP01 (sample SAMN02440304, study PRJNA202911) | soil metagenome | biome: Subtropical and temperate rainforests or woodlands; isolation source: soil samples (1 kg each in a 20% v/v slurry with milli Q water) were... ...
TGGTAGCGCTGGGTGATGGCCTGAACTAACGCGTGGGTTGGAGTATCATTCATACCATAATTGTAATGTAAGCACGCAGGCCGATGCTTGACTTCCCTTGAGACAACCCTACCAGTTAAGATCGAAAATAACGATCAGTTGACCCACGAGTACCGCATGTTCGCTATAATTCCGCGGGTCTCTAAACAATTAACTTGAGCAGGCCGGTCTGAGACAGAGTCATTATAAGCCTGCCGTCTAATCAATGTGTGTTCCCAAAATGCGTCTTAATCAAATCCATTGATTAAAGTCAAAGCTTGGTGAAAACACGCCGTATTTCGAGGTCAGCATGAAGAAGTTGAGAGGGGTACTGGGCACTGGCGCATTGCTGTTGGCAGGTGTAGCCGGTGCACAGGTTAAGGACATGCCCGGGGGCCCTAGAGTTAATCAGCTCAACCTCCACGAGGGGGTAACAGAGATAGCGCGTGACATTATGTGGCTGCACTGGATGATACTTATCATCTGTGCGGTGATTTTTGTAGGCGTATTTGGGGTAATGCTTTATTCCATCATCGTGCATCGCAAGTCTCGCGGCGCCGTGGCATCCAAATTCCACGAACATGTAGGTATTGAAGTTGCCTGGACGGTCATTCCTTTCATTATCGTCATCGCCATGGCCCTGCCCGCCACGCGCACCGTCGTTGCAATGAAAGACACTTCCAGCGCCGACCTGACTGTGAAAGTCACGGGCTACCAGTGGAAATGGGGTTACGAGTACGTCGACGGCCCGGCAAGCGGCGTCACGTTCCTGTCGAACCTGGCCACAACGCGCGACCAGATCCTTGGCCTGGCTCCTCGTACCAACACATACTTGATGGAAGTCGACAAAGAGCTGGTCGTTCCGGTTAACAAGAAAGTCCGTATCGTACTGACCTCCGCCGACGTCGTGCATGCCTGGATGATTCCCGAGTTCGGCGTCAAACAAGACGCCATTCCCGGTTTCCTGCGCGACACCTGGTTCCGTGCTGAAAAAATCGGCACTTACCGTGGCCAATGCGCCGAGCTTTGCGGTAAAGACCACGCCTTCATGCCTATTGTCGTCAACGTCGTATCCGATGAAGACTACGAAAAATGGGCCGCCGAACAGAAGACGGCAATGGCAAGCGCTGCCGACGATCCTACTAAAGAATTGTCCAAAGAGCAGCTCATGGCGCGCGGCGAGCAAGTTTTTGCCAAGGCCTGTGTAGCTTGCCACCAGGCAAACGGCAAAGGTCTTCCCGGCGCGTTCCCCGCTCTTGACGGCGACGAAAAATATGTACTCGCTCCCATGAAAGACCAGATCCTGACCGTGCTTAATGGTCATCCTGGTACCGCCATGGCGGCATTCCGTGACCAATTGAACGATGTTGAAATTGCCTCCGTCATTACTTATACCCGCAATGCCTGGAGCAATGCAGGCAAAGGTAAAGACCCCGTGGTTCAACCAGCCAATATCACAGCGCTGCGCTAACCTGCTTTTAAGCGCAAAATACAAATTCATAAGTCTTTTTTCCGGGGTAGCCGCAAGACGGCGCCTCGGTTAAGTAGGAAGGAGTCCATCATGAGCAGTGTTACTGCCGATCACGTCCCAGCCAGTCAAGGACACGATGACCACGCCCACGCTATGCCCCACGGCTGGCGGCGTTGGCTATTCGCCACCAACCACAAAGATATCGGGACGATGTACCTCATCTTCTCATTTTTGATGCTGCTTGAAGGAGGCACGCTGGCATTGTTGTTGCGTACCGAACTCTTCGAGCCCGGCCTGCAGTTTTTCCAGCCTGAACTATTCAATCAGTTCACGACCATGCATGGTCTGATCATGATTTTCGGCGCCATCATGCCGGCATTCGTCGGTTTCGCCAACTGGATGATTCCACTGCAAATCGGCGCATCCGACATGGCTTTTGCGCGCATGAACAACTTCAGCTTCTGGCTGCTGCCAGTGGGCGCGTTCCTGTTCACAGCCTCGTTTTTTGTGCCTGGCGGCGCTAACGCAGCCGGCTGGACGATGTACGCACCCTTGTCGCTGCAAATGGGTCCGGGCATGGACTTCGCCATTTTTGCCGTGCACGTTCTGGGCGCCTCATCAATCATGGGTGCGATCAACATCATCGTTACCATCCTGAACATGCGCGCACCTGGCATGACGCTGATGAAAATGCCTTTGTTCTGCTGGACCTGGCTTATTACGGCGTACCTGCTTATTGCAGTTATGCCGGTGTTGGCCGCAGCCGTCACCATGCTTCTTACCGACCGTCACTTTGGCACCGCCTTCTTCAATGCGGCCGGCGGCGGCGACCCGGTTCTGTATCAGCACGTGTTCTGGTTCTTCGGGCATCCCGAGGTTTACATCATGATTCTGCCGGCCTTCGGCATCGTTTCAGCCATTGTCCCGGCCTTTGCGCGTAAACAGTTGTTTGGCTATGCGTCGATGGTGTATGCCACGGCGGCCATCGCTATTCTTTCGTTCCTGGTCTGGGCTCACCACATGTTTGCCACCGGCATGCCTGTTACCGGCCAGCTGTACTTCATGTATGCAACCATGCTGATTTCCATTCCTACCGGGGTGAAAATCTTTAACTGGGTAGCTACCATGTGGCGCGGCTCCCTTACGTTCGAAACACCCATGCTGTGGGCAATCGGCTTTATTTTCGTGTTTACCATTGGCGGCTTTACCGGCCTTATCGTGGCTATCGCACCCATCGATATCGCCGTGCACGACACCTATTACATCATCGCTCACTTCCACTATGTGTTGGTGGCAGGTTCGCTGTTTGCCCTATTTGGCGGCGCCTATTACTGGCTGCCCAAGTGGTGCGGACGCATGTACGACGAAAAGCTGGGTAAATTGCATTTCTGGTCTTCCATGATCTCGTTCAACATCACGTTCTTCCCCATGCACTTCCTGGGGCTGGCCGGGATGCCGCGCCGTTATGCCGACTACGCAGCACAGTTCACCGACTTCAACCAAATCGCTACTATCGGTGCTTTCTGGTTCGGTTTGTCGCAACTGATTTTCATGTACGTCGTGCTTAAGGCTTACTCGGGACGTGGCGAACCGGCTCCGGCCAAGCCATGGGAAGGCGCTGAAGGACTGGAATGGACTGTGCCGTCGCCTGCTCCGTTCCACACTTTTGTTACGCCCCCCGTCGTCAAGTAAGGCAAAATCATGACACCCGACCAACGCCGCCGCAACCGCCGAACCGGGCTCATCCTGGCCGTGATCGTTATCGCGATCATTGCCTGGAGCTTCGTGCGTGGCGGGTTCATGACCAGCTAAGAAGGCAGATATGACCGATGACATTCGCGATCTTTCGCGACGCAAACTTAATTTTTTCCAGACGCTCAAAGCAGTGGCGTGGGGTTTTTTCGGGGTCCGCAAAGGTAAAGGCTACTCCGAAGACATTGAAAGACTGAACCCTGTCCACCTTATTATTGCGGGCCTCATCGCCACAATAGTATTTGTCGTAGGACTTGTTATGATTGCCAAGTGGTTTATAGCGAACGCGGTCTAGTACGCCCGCTCACTCTAATAAATTCTTAATAAATTCGTATCAGGAGAACACCATGAGTGCAAGTCACTCGGCTCACGGGAAAGAGGCACCTTACTACTACGTGCCAGCTGACTCGGTCCATCCGGTCCGTGCCAGTATTGCTTTATTTCTAATGTTGTTTGGCGCAGCCCTCTGGATTAACAGCTACGAAGCCGGACACTGGATTTTTCTGGCTGGCGTGCTGGGTCTGTTTGTCGTGCTATACGGCTGGTTTGGCGATGCCATTCGCGAATCCGAAGGCGGCCTTAATAGCCAGCGGGTTGACCACTCCTATCGTTGGAGCATGGCCTGGTTTATTTTTTCCGAGGTCATGTTTTTTGCGGCGTTTTTCGGTTCGCTCTGGTATACCCGCGAAGTCACCACGCCCTGGCTTAGCAACCTGGATCACCAAACCCTGTTGTGGCCCAGCTTTACCGGCGCATGGCCCAACTTTGGCCCGGCTGGCACAGTAACCCCTTTTGAAACGGTAGGCCCTTTCTGGTTGCCCACCATCAACACGGCATTGCTGCTGTCGTCGGGCGTAACGCTTACGATTGCTCACCACGCATTGCGCGCCAGCCATCGGGGCAAAACCATTTTCTGGCTGGCCCTGACGGTTATTCTTGGCTTTACTTTCGTGGCCTGCCAGGCCTACGAATACCATCACGCCTATACCGAACTGAACCTGCGTTTTGATTCGGGTGCTTACGGTTCGCTGTTTTATATGCTTACCGGGTTCCACGGCTTTCACGTTATTCTGGGCGCCTCGATGTTAACGGTTATTTTATTCCGTTTAATCAAAGGCCACTTCACCGCCGACCATCACTTCGGTTTTGAAGGCGCCGCCTGGTACTGGCACTTTGTAGACGTCGTGTGGCTGGGCCTTTACATGTTTGTATATTGGTTCTAAATTGCAAGCGCGAATGTGGACCGTTTACCTGGCCCACTTCCGTTTCCAGACCAATTGTGAACACGAAGGCGAAGCGCAGATAAGTACCTTTGTACGGCGGCTGCGCCGACACCGTTCACGGTTGATTTAGAGTTCATTCCATTTCTAAATCAATTGTGAACACGAAAGCGAGGCGCAGACAGTACCTTTGTACGGCAAGCAAAGCCGACACCGTTCGCGGTTGATTTAGAAATGGAATAAGTTGCGCCAATAAAAAAGAAAGGCTGGCAACGCCAGCCTTTCTTGCAACAAACCAAAGCATCGGTTCGCTGTATGATTCCATTTCCAGATCAAGCGAGAACGCGAAGCGCAGGCATTACTTTTTTGCCGCTGCTGTGCAAAGTGCACGTTTGATATAGAAATGAAATTAGCGTTGAATAATGCCAGTGCTCTCGATCCAGCCCATATGATGGGCAAAGAGCACAAACAGAAACAACGCAATCGATAAACCCACCCGCACAGTTAGGGCATTAACCGTACGGTTTGTGCCACCCTTGTCACGCATTAGGTACACAAGGGCCGAGGCTAAGCTGCCCAGGATACCCAGAAAAGCCAGGATAACGACGATACGCATTTCGGTCTCCGGTGAAACTGGAATTATTGCAGACATGGCACGTTCAAACACCACTTTCTACACATTTTCCGCATTAATTTTATTAAGTGCGATGGCTGCTGTGTTTGTTTCATTGGGAAACTGGCAGCTTGACCGCGCTGCACAGCGCGAAGCCATTAGCCAGGCAATACAAGCGGGCCGCCAAAGCCAGCCGCTGCATCTGACGGCCAGCACTCCAGACACCGAGCTGGTTCAGTGGCGCAGTGCCAGCGCAAGCGGTGTGTGGCTCCATGAGCTTACTGTACTCCTCGAGAATCGCAATTTCAAAACACAGCCCGGTTATTGGGTTGCCACGCCCCTGCTTATAGAGCCGGCCTCGCGCACTGCGCTGCTGGTATTGCGCGGCTGGCTGCCTCGCCCAGCGGGCATCGGCACACAACTGCCAGCCATTCCCCAGCCGACAAGGCCTCAAACAATTAGCGGCCAGCTAGTCAGCCATGTTCCCAGGCTTTTCGAGCTGTGGTCCTTCGGCGCCGACAACGGCACAACATTACCTGCCCGGTTGCCAAGCCCCGACAAACCCGTACCGACAGTACAAAATCTGGACCTCGAAGACTATACCCGCGCAACTGGCTTAAAATTACTGCCGATAGTTTTAGAGCAAACTTCAACCGGCACTGACATTTCAGGCATTGCCATCAACGGCGACGCCGCCCTGAAGCGTGAATGGCCTTTGCCGCCGCTGGATGCCAGCAAAAACCGGGGCTATGCGCTCCAATGGTTTGGCTTTGCCGCCATAGCAGCCGGCGCATGGCTTGTCGTTGCCTGGCGCGCGCTGCGCCGACGTAAAAAGCGCTCTGACACCAACGGTACACCGTCCGAGTAATTAACATTTAATCGACCCCTAAGGAATTATCGTGGTGAGCACACCCCCCGTTACACAACCTGCACCGGCCAAGCCGCGATCCATTAAGCCCCTGATCGCAATCGTTCTGGTGTGTCTTGCGCCCGTCGTGCTTTCTCTCTTGGCCTATTACGTACCCGCGCTGGGACTTCGCCCCGAAGGCACGGTGAACTATGGAACGCTGGTCAATCCCCAGCGCGCCCTTCCCGCCAGTCAGTCCCTGCCCCTGACGACGCTCGACGGCCAGCCGTTTGACTTGCACAGCCTGCAAGGGAAATGGGTGCTGGTAACCGCCGATGCAGCCGCCTGCCCTGAATCTTGCGTGACCAAGCTGTTTATATTGCGCAATTCGCACGCAAGCCAGGGTAAAAATGTCGAACGTGTAACCCGCGTATGGTTTGTGACCGACAACGGCACTGTGTCTGACCAGATCCTCGAAGCCTATAAGGGCACGATCATTGTGCGGGTCGACCCCAGGCAACTGGCGGCCTACCTGACACCCGAAGCTCAAAACGCTGACTCCGCCGCTGCTCAGGCGGCACTGGCGGCTCCCATGTGGATTATCGATCCGCATGGAAACCTGATGATGCAGTTTCCCGAGAAGGCGGATCCGATCAGTGTCCGCAAAGACATCAGCAAGCTGCTCTACAACTCGCGTATTGGTTAAGTTAAATGGTTGAGCGCATCAAAGGCCGTTACCGCAAGCTCGTCTTCATGACGTGGTTTTTAACCCTTGACCTGATTATGTTCGGCGCCTTTGTACGCCTGACCGATTCGGGCCTGGGCTGCCCGGACTGGCCCGGTTGTTACGGAAAAATCACGCCTATTGGCGCATCCGGCCATATCGAGCAGGCCTTGCAGGCGATGCCCTACGGCCCGGTCAGCTTCTCGAAGGCCTGGATCGAAATGATCCATCGCTATGTCGGTTCCATATTGGGAATGCTGATCATCGCTATCGTGTATTTGGCCTGGCGCTACCGCGCCCAGTTGGGCCAGACACCACGCCTTGCGATAGTGACCCTGATCGCCGTCTGCGTGCAAGGAGCTTTTGGCGCCTGGACCGTTACCCACCAATTAATGCCGGTAGTGGTAACAACGCACCTGTTGGGCGGCATGCTTCTGCTGGCCCTCATGACCTGGCTTGCCGCTCGCGAACGCGGGCACGCGCCTGTAAGCGGCGCCGCCAGAACCTGGCGGCCATGGATGGCTCTGGGGGTAGTGCTGCTCTTTACACAAATCGCCCTGGGCGGCTGGGTAAGCACCAACTACGCCGCACTGGCCTGCATGGATTTTCCAACCTGCCACGGCCAATGGCTGCCACCCATGGACTTTGAAGGCGGTTATTCCTTGATCCGGGGGCTGGGCATGCTGCCTTCAGGCGAAATGATTTCCCAACACGCCCTGACCGCCATTCACTGGATTCACCGTAACTTTGCCTTTATCGTCTTCATCTACCTCGGTACCCTCGGCTGGAAAATGCGCCGTGAACCTGGTTTAAAATCACCGGCGCAAATACTGCTGGCGCTCTTGCTTGCACAGCTAATCACTGGCCTGACCACCATCTTCTTTCAGTGGCCGCTATTAATTGCTGTTTTACATAACGGCGGCGCCGCCGGCCTGGTGCTGATCAGTGTCACACTGCTGGTTCGCCTTGCCCGTGCCGACAGGACTAAAATACCGACATGACTACCGCTTCCCTTCGCCAGCACACGCTGCTGCGCCAGTATCTGGTCCTGACCAAACCCCGCGTTACACAGCTGGCCGTTTTCTGCGCCGTAATCGGCATGTTTCTGGCCAGTCCCGGCATACCTGACCTGCGCCTTGTTGCGGCGGCTACGCTGGGCATCTGGCTGCTGGCGGCGGCGGCATTTGCGGTGAATTGTTTAATCGAACAGGAAATTGACGCACGCATGCTGCGCACGGCCCGGCGAGCAACGGCTCAAGGCACGATTACCAATCCCCACGTTTTGATTTTTTCCGGGGTTTTGGGCGGGTTGGGCATGCTGGTGCTGTATTACTGGGTGAATCCGTTAACCATGTGGCTGACGTTTGCCACATTTATCGGTTATGCGGTTATCTATACGATGATACTAAAACCCTTGACGCCTCAAAACATTGTCATAGGGGGCTTGTCCGGCGCGATGCCGCCGGCCCTGGGCTGGGCCGCCATTGCCAACTCGGTGCCAGCCGAGGCCTGGCTGCTGGTGCTGATTATCTTTATCTGGACGCCGCCGCATTTTTGGGCGCTGGCCTTGTATCGCAACAACGATTACGCCAAATCCGGCTTGCCCATGCTGCCCGTCACGCATGGCAAACAGTTCACACGCCTGTATATCTTGCTTTACAGCTTCGTGCTGTTTGCGGCAACGTTAATGCCATTTATGGTGCGGATGAGCGGTGTGCTGTATTTGGTCGCTGCCATTGTTTTAAGCGGGATGTTTGTTGTGTACGCCTGGCGTCTGTATAAAGAATACAGCGACGCATTGGCGCGCAAGCTTTTCCGTTTTTCGATTTTGTATTTGGCGCTGCTTTTTGGAGCACTTTTAGTCGACCATTGGGTCCAACTAGTCTAACCGCCCCTCGACAGGATACATTTCATGCACTTTTTTTCAAACAAGCGCCGCGCGCTGCTTACCGCTACGGTTGCTGGCCTTCTTTCCGTTACCTTGGCCGCCTGCAGTAAAAGCGAACTTCCATTCCAGGGTAATGATATTTCGGGTACCGGCCTGGGCCGCGACCTGGGAATGGTCGACCCGTCAGGCAAAACACGCAGCCTGGCCGACTACAAAGGCAAGGTGGTTGTAGCCTTTTTTGGCTTCACCCACTGCCCTGATGTATGTCCCACGGCAATGGCCCAGCTGGCGCAGGCCATGACGCTTCTAAAAGACGATGCAGACAAAGTTCAGGTCATAATGATTACCGTCGACCCCGAACGCGACACACCTGAAATCCTGGGCAAATACGTTCAAGCCTTTAACCCGGGCTTTACCGGCCTGACCGGCTCTGCCGAGCAATTAAAGAAAACAGCTCAATCTTTTAAAGCCTATTACGCCAAATCACCCGGCAAAACGCCAGGCGAATACAGCATGGACCATGGTTCGTCGTTTTATATCCTGGACCAGGACGGCGAAGCGCGTGTGCTGTTGCGCGGCGATGCTTCGGCCGAAGCCATTGCCAGCGATATCAAGCTGCTGCTTTAAGATTCTGCAATCGGGCGCGGGCGCGGGAACTCTGGCAAGGGTTCATGTTGGCGTTCGCCCGACTGAAACTGCTGCCACACCTCCAGTGCGCGTAAGCGCTGCCTGGCGACCGCCTCGATTTTTTCACGCAAGACCGGGTCACGGGCCAGCAATTGGTCAAAATCACGGGCCAGCAACATGAGCAATTTGCTATAACCCAGCGACGTCACCCTGGCCACAAATTCCTTGCCGGCAAACAGCGCCACCTCGCCAAAAATTTCCCCGCTGCCCAGCTCCACCGTCGTGCGGTCAGGCAAATGAATAACCACTGCGCCCGACGCCACGATATACATCGCATTGCTACGCCCGACCTGGGTACTGATTTCCTGATCAGGTACGGCAAGCCGTGGCTTAAGCAGCCTGGCAATAACATTAAGCGAATCAGCCGACAAGCTTTCAAAAAGCGGCACCCGCTTAATCAGCTCATCGACGCTCATGGCAATGTCCAGCGCCGGACGCTTATCAACGTGCTTCCACCGATGTTCGACTTGCTTGACCAAATCGGCATACACTTCGCCGCTAATCAAAAATTGCGCCAGCATATCGCGATAACGTATTCGTTCCAGCGCCCTGGCCATGCGTCCAAGGTAAGACTCTTGCAACCATAAGGCAAATGAAGGGTATTGCAAACTCAGCGCTTGCAAAGCCGTGTCCAGCCTTGCCATGCGATGCAAATGAGCCTGCACGATCGTCTCAGTGGCCTTCTCTCCCAATAACGGTGGAAGCTCTTTGTTTGCAAACGCGATCAAATGCTGCGCTTCAGATCGCTTGCTCATTAAACTCATGAACCGCTTGGCGATTTCGCGAGCCAGCCAGCTTTGAAAGCCAAACAGAGAATGCAGCCGAAGGGCAAGTCGAAAGCTGGCCGAATAGTGCAAGTCGGCCTCGATGGCCGATTCAAATCCCGCCACGCCCCCGGTGCGCACCGCATCGCTCATGCGCTCGGCGCGGGCCAATAGGTTTTCAGCAATACGCCAATCCACGATCTGTGTTTTAAGCATATCGAAGAACATTTCCTCTTCCCGCGACGCAACAATGGCCAAGCCGACCGCCACCCGTTCATCGTGTGTAAGCTGATGTAGTTGTCCATCGCTTACGCTGGTCAGACTGGCATCGAAGACGGCATGTATGCGCCCCTTTACCTCGTCGCCAATCTGCTCATGCCGGGCGATTTCATCGGTTTTTTCCTGCAAGCCTTCGAACGCCAGGGCCAGGGCTTGATTGCGGATTGTCCGCTCAATAGGCGACAACTGATCCAACTTCAGGCGTTTGATCAAAGGCCTTAGGGTAATGCCATTAATAAACAAGGTCATCAGCACGAACCCGGTGGTCGCCACGGCAATGAACTGGCGCGCCTCGTAGGGCACATTATGCTGTTCGGTCACCGC
>LNAP01006015.1_pt1 | contig 10585 bp, 6 predicted proteins | sample 602601 | NCBI WGS metagenome assembly LNAP01 (sample SAMN02440304, study PRJNA202911) | soil metagenome | biome: Subtropical and temperate rainforests or woodlands; isolation source: soil samples (1 kg each in a 20% v/v slurry with milli Q water) were... ...
GCGCTGGCGCGCGCCACGGCCGGCGCGTGGCGATCCGCGGCAACGACGGAAAGCAGCGCTGCGGCATCGGCCTGCTCGGTGCGGGCGGCATGGAACGCCGGTGCGTAAGTCTGGAAGCCCTTGCGGGCCGGGCCGAACCAGCGTTCGATGGCCGCAGCGGACCACTGCGGAGACTTGTCACGGTGGCAATCGTTGCAGGCGTTCGGCGTTCCCAGCGAGACGGACAGGTCGGGCCGCGGCACCCTGAAAGCATGATCGTGCCTGACATCGACCACCATGTAGGTCCGGGCCGGCATGTGGCACGAGATACAGGTCGGTGCCGGATCGGCCTCGGCGTGGTGGCGATGCTTCACATCGGCATATTTGTCGGACGCATGGCACTGCAGACAGGTGGCTTCGCCCGGCAGGCGAAGCCTGGCGCTGTGCGGCTCGTGGCAGTCGCTGCAGGTGACGCCGGCCGCAAACATTCTGCCTTGCTTGAATGGCACATAGTTATAGGGCTCCTCGACATCACGGATCTGCCCGTCGGCATGATAAGTGTTGCGCGCCAGCGGCTCCACCGCATGGGTCTGCGACAGCCATTCGCCGGGTATCCAGTCCTCGCGGAAGCCGGCCCGCCGTGCGTGACAGAGGCCACAGGTCTCGACTTCCTTGCGCAGCGTGGCCGGCGCCGCGGAGGGCCGCGCGTTCCCGGTCTGAGGATCGATTGGCCAGGCGATGCCCTGTCGCTCGTCGAAACGCACCAGCAATCCTTTGCCTGGGTCCTCGTGCTTGCCGAACGGCCACCAGTTCTGCTGCTCGCGCGCCCAGTCGGCGTGGCGCGAGCCCTGTCCATGACAGGCCTCGCAGCCGACACTGATTTCCGCCCATGTCGTGGCAAAGCGATCGGTCGCGGCATCGTAGTTCTTACGCAGGCCGGTGGAGTGGCACTCCGCGCACATGAAATTCCAGTTCTGGTTCAGCTTGGTCCAGTGAAGAATATCGTCGTGCTTGATGGCTTCATCGGGCGAAAGAGACAGCCATCGCTGGCCGCCCTTGTCGTGCGGCCGGCTATCCCATGCAATCGGCAGCGCCTGAATGCGCCCATCCGGAAATTCGACGAGATATTGCTGCAGCGGATCGACGCCGAACGTATATTTCACCTCGAACACGGCAAGCTTGCCGTCGGCGCCGTCGGTCTCGACCAGGAATTTGCCGTCCTCGCGGAAGAAGCGGGAATGCACGCCGTAATAGTCGAAGCTCGCGTCGTTGAAATTGCCGAGCACGGTCTGGTCGGCGGCGTGCTGCATCGCCGCCTTGTGCTGCGAGGCGTTCCAAAGTTTCGTTTGGGCCTGGTGGCAGCCGGCGCAGGTCTCGCTGCCGACATAGGTCGCGGCCGGCTGAAAGGGGCTCTGCGAGACCGGTCCATGATTGAGAAACTGGAAGGCGATGCCGAAAGCGACGACGGCGACTGCAGCGACCGCAATCCAGATGCGCCGCGTCGGCAACTGGGCGGCACTCTGCCCAGCGCGCCTCGGCGACTGCGAAGCCGGCAATGGCGCTTGAGCAGGTACCCGCGGTGTATCCCGGCCCGATTTGCGGCGCTTGCGTGCCAATTGCGGCCTTTCTTGCGATCAGCGAACGGCGTCAAGCATCGATCAAGATGGCCACACCAATCTTCAGCCTCAGTTCTATCGAGTCAAGGATCGACGGATCTCGGGTAGATCCCGAACCGGCGGCGACCCCAGCGCAATTTCAGCCAGGGAAGCGGAGCCCGCTTTTATCGTCACTGCAACTCGATCTCTCCTGGCCTCCAGGTCTTGTCGAACCACCGTTCGAGCGGGCCGTAGAGACGCAGAAGGGTATTCCAGCCTTTGCCGGGAACTGTCTGCACCCAATTGTGCTCCTTGCCCGCCGGGGCCTTCGGTCCGAAGTAAACATCCACCGAACCGTCGGCGTTGGTCAGGATGGCCTTGTCCTGGCTGCTCACCATCGGAAAGCGCTGGTCGGTCTGAAGCATCGAACGTGTCTGGTTGTCGTATAGGATCACCGACCAGAACTCCTTCGCTGGAATGTTCGGGGGCAGATGCAGCTTGTAGTCTTTGCCGCCATCCAGGGGGGCGCCGTTGGAATCCACCAAACCAACTGCGTATTGGGAGCCCTGACCGACCATTTTTGCTTCCATCGCGGGTGTCACGCCGGTCGCATAGAAATAGAAGAACGACGCGGCATCGAGGAAGCGCACGCCGGATTGCGATTCAAACTTGTAGCCACCAAGCCACTGACGCCAGGTGCTGTTCGGATAGTAGAACGCTTCCGGAATCCGGCTTCTGAAGAGCAGGGCGCGCACTGTGGCATCGCCGACTGCTGCCGCTTCCGTCAGAATCTTCTTCATGCGAGCATCGGGAGCGAACGGCTTGCCCTTCTCAATGCCGATGGAAGCGAAGTAGCCAAGCGTAACCGGGTCGAGCGACTCGATCGGCTCGCTCTGAACGACCTGATTGAGATACTGCCAGACCTTGTCGTCGGCCGGTGCAACCGTATTGAAAGCCCTGCCGGACACGTTGACGAATGTATTGGCCGGAGGATTGGTCGCTTTCGACAAGGGATAGATGCGCGTAAGCTTCTTCAGGCTTTCGATGGCCGGGGTCATGTCCCCTTTCACGGAAAAATTGCGCCAGACAAGAATTGATTCATAGGTCGGAACACGGACGACGAGATATCCTTCGGGCACTTCTCCCTTGTAGCCGGGCGGCAACAGCAGGTACTTGCCCCCTTTGCCTTTGTCGGGGCCGACCACGCCTATGTCGGTGACATAGCGAAACCAGAAGTCGTCGATCATGCCCAGCACCATCGGCGGGACCTCGGCCACCAGGGGGCCGTCGTGCAAGTTGATCCATATCCACGTGTAGGCAACGTTCGCGTTGGCGGTCAGAAACAGCGAACGGGCATCCATCAGCGTTTCGAAGGTCGGGATCGTGGAGTTGGCAGGCCCAACCTGGAGCAATCCTTCACGTAATCCGGCCATGTTCACCGCCGGGAGCGCCAGTAGATAAGCTTGCACCGCGCGCTGGAAGTCGAGATTCTCGTAGAGCTTTTCGACGGTGGCTTTGTCGGGGAAGCCGTCGAAGAATTTCAGCGTGCCAAGGCGCGTCTCCACTTTATCTGGCGAGGCGATGCCCGGCGGAATTGGAGTTTGCATCTTGTATTGCTGCGCCTGTGCCGGCGCCGCAGAACACACCATCAATGACAGAGCTGAAATCGCTGTCGCTATTCGCTTCATGACCTAATCCCCCGAAGTCGAAGCATTAGGCTATGACCGCCCGCCGAGCGGATTGATTTGCGTCAAGCCGCCGATGGCGCGACCGGGTAACTAGGTAATCAATAATGGAGGACCCGGGATGAAGCTCTCAATCGCATTATCTGCACTGCTGACGGCTGGATTGGCTGTCGGCGTCGTTGCCGCAAGCACCGAAAAAGCCAGTGCTGTGGTGTATTGCCAATATGTCGAATATCCCGTCGGGTGCATCGTCAGGCCCGGAGTCGTGCTGCGGCCGCGGCCGGTGGCGCGCGCGGTCGTCACACCCCGTGTCGGGGTGGCGGGGAGGCCGATGAATCGCGGCGGTCCCGTCAATCGCGTCGGGCGCCGCTGATCCGGCGTCGAATTGCTGTCCCAGTTACGGGATGCGCCCTGTTCGCATCCCGGCATCTCATCAATGAATTTGCTGTTTTTGCTTTCGCTGAGGTAGCCGACATGAGACGTATGACAACGGCCGTCACCGCGCTGTCCTTGATCGCCCTGCTGCCAATTTCTGCGAATGCCCAACAGGCCGCTCCGCCCGCGGTCGTGCTGCCGACCGATCGCACCGTGCTGCCCATTCCCGAGCCGGCATACCCGCACAGCACCGTGTTCGACGCACGCAATGCGACGCCGCCGCCGCGCTTCGAGGTCAAGGCGCCTGCCAGTGCACCCAACGTCCTGATCGTCCTCATCGATGACATGGGTTTCGGTCAGTCGGGCGCGTTCGGAGGGCCGATCCACATGCCGACGGTGGAAAAGCTGGCGAACGAAGGTCTGCGCTATAACGAATTCCATACCACGGCGCTTTGTTCTCCGACCCGGTCGGCACTGCTGAGCGGTCGCAACCATCACATGAACAATTTCGGATCGATCGCGGAAACCGCGACGACCTTCCCGGGGCAGACCGGACAGCGTCCCAACAGCGTAGCCACCGTAGCGGAAATGCTGAGGTTGAATGGCTACAGCACCGCCCATTTCGGCAAGAACCACGAGACCGCTGCGTGGGAGGTGAGCCCCTCAGGTCCAACCGATCGCTGGCCGACCCGCCAGGGCTTCGACAAGTTCTACGGTTTCATGGGCGGCGAGACCAACCAATGGGCTCCGCTGATCTATGACGGCATGACCCAGGTCGAGCCGTCGAAGGATCCAAACTACAACTTCATGACTGATATGACCAACAAGGCGATCGACTGGATGCAATACCAGAAGTCGCTGACGCCCGATAAGCCGTTCTTCATGTACTTCGCGCCAGGCGCAACCCACGCGCCGCACCACGTGCCGAAGGAATGGATCGCCAAATACAAGGGAAGGTTCGACCTAGGCTGGGACAAGCTCCGCGAGGAGACGCTGGCCCGCCAAATCAAGCTTGGGGTGGTGCCACCCGGTACGAAGCTCGCTCCCAAGCCGGAAGCCATCAAGGATTGGGCTGCGCTGAATCCTGATGAAAAGAAGCTGTTCGCGCGTCAGATGGAGGTCTTCGCCGGCTTTGGCGAGTACGCCGACACCGAGATTGGCCGGCTGATCGATGCCGTCAAGGCTACCGGCCAACTCGATAACACGCTGGTCTTCTACATCGTCGGCGACAACGGCGCGAGTGCAGAGGGCGGCATGAACGGGCTGTTCAACGAGATGACTTACTTCAACGGCGTGCAGGAGAGCGTGCAGGATATTCTCAAGCATTACGATGAACTCGGCAGCCCGATGACATACAGCCATTATGCGGCCGGTTGGGCGGTCGCAGGCGATACGCCCTTCACATGGACCAAGCAGGTGGCTTCGAGCTATGGCGGCACCCGCAACGGCATGGTGATCCATTGGCCGAAAGGTGTCGCGGCAAGGGGTGAGGTGCGCTCGCAGTGGCATCACGTCATCGACATCGTCCCGACCATCCTCGAAGCCGCGAAGATTCCTGAGCCGAAGAGCGTCAATGGAACGCCACAGACGCCCATCGAGGGTGTCAGCATGGCCTATAGTTTTGTCGACGCCAAAGCCCCGAGCCCGCACAAGACGCAGTATTTCGAGATATTCGGCAACCGTGCGATCTATAGCGACGGTTGGCTGGCCGGTACGATTCACCGTGCGGCGTGGGAAACCACCAATCGCAGGCCGCTGGACCAGGACATCTGGGAACTCTACGACACGCGATCCGACTTCAGCCTGACGAACGATCTTGCCGCAAAGAGCCCGGACAAGCTGAAGGAGCTTCAGGATCTCTTTCTCAATGAAGCGGTCAAGTATTCCGTATTGCCGCTCGACGATCGGACCTTGGAACGGCTGAACGCGGCCATGGTCGGTCGGCCCGACTTGATGGCCGGCCGCACTTCACTGACGGTTCACGAGGGCATGATCGGCATGTCCGAGAACGTCTTCATCAATACGAAGAACCGCTCGCATGCGATCACCGCCGATGTGGAAATTCCCAGCGCAGGGGCGAGCGGGGCGATCCTTGCCCAGGCCGGCAGGTTCGGCGGTTGGAGTTTGTATCTGAAGGACGGCAAACCGACCTACACCTACAATTTCCTCGGTCTGCAGCGATTTACAATAGCCGCGAAGCAGGCGTTGCCTGCCGGAAAGTCCACGATCCGCTTCGAGTTCGCCTATGACGGCGGTGGGATCGGCAAGGGGGCCGTCGGCACGCTGTTTGTCAATGGCAGGAATGTTGCCACGGGCCGGATAGATCGCACCCAATGTTGTGGCTTCTCGGCGGACGAGGGGGCGGATGTCGGAGCGGACGAGGGCACTCCGGTCACAGAGGCCTATAAGGTGCCATTCAAGTTCTCCGGCAAGATCAGCCAGGTGACGGTCGAGCTGAAAGACATGAAGAAGGCGGACAGCGAGGAAGCAGCAGAGGGTCGCAAGGCGGCGATGTTGAAGAGAGGGTTGTCCGATTGAACAACCGAAGGACGAAGCGTAGGGTTTGTTCCAAGGTCGTGCGATCAAAACGACAGCAACAGTTTGAACGGGGGGCAGCAGTCATGACGGGTTACATCATGCGCGGACGAAGGTTGAGTGGCGCTCTCGCTGCCGCGGCACTTGCCGTGCTTTCTCCGCAAATTGCCCTTGCTGACGAAAGCGGCATTTCATTCTGGCTGCCAGGCCTCTACGGCAGCCTCTCCGCGACTCCGAGCACCCCCGGCTGGTCGATCGCCGCGATCTATTACCACACGAGCGTGAGCGCTTCGGGCGCGGCTGCCGCGTCGCGCGAATTCCAGGTTGGGCGGTTTTCGCCGAACGTCAACCTCGATCTCAATTTGTCCGTGCACGGCCAGGCCGACCTGATGCTCATTGCGCCGACCTACACCTTTGCGACGCCCGTGCTCGGAGGCCAATTGTCGGCGACGCTGGCCAGCGTCTACGGCAGAAATTCAGCAAGCCTTGCCGGGACATTGACGACGGCGGCGGGGCCAATCGTCACCACGCGTAACGGCTTCCTCGAGGACGCGCTCGTCTCTTATGGCGACCTGTATCCGACTTTCAGGCTGAAATGGAATAGCGGCGTCCACAACTACATGGTTTACGGCGCGGGCGACATACCGGTCGGCGACTACAATCCGAACCGGCTGGCCAACGTCGGTCTCGGCCACGGCGCCATCGATCTAGGTGGTGGCTATACTTACCTGAATCCCGCGACCGGCACGGAGCTCTCGGGCGTCGCCGGCCTTACTTATAATTTCAAGAATTCCGATACACAGTATCGAAGTGGGATCGATTTCCATTTCGACGGGGGCGTGTCGCAATTCCTGTCGAAGCAGGTCTTCGTCGGCTTCGTCGGCTACGCCTATCAGCAGGTCACGGATGATTCCGGCCAGCCGGCCGTTCTCGGCGGCTTCCGCTCGCGCGTTTTCGGTGTCGGCCCCCAGATCGGATATATCTTCCCGATTGGAAGCAACCATGCCTTTCTCGGCTTGAAGGGTTATGGCGAGTTTGCCGCTGCCAACCGGCCGTCAGGCTGGAACACCTGGCTGACATTCTCGATCTCCGAGGCCGTGCCCACCAGCACGGTGACGCCGACGCGGCACGGCGTGTCTAAATGAGATAGAGAATCGCGCTCCAGGACCCGGATTTAGGAGCACGATTGCTGGTTCGCTCGCGGCGCGTTAGCCCGCGGCCATCCCGTCGCCGTTCAGCGCCTTCCTGATCGTCTCGGCGAGCTGGTTGCGGCGATAGGGCTTGGTCAGCAGCATCACGCCGTCGTCGAGCTTGCCGTGGTGGACGATGGCGTTGTCGGTGTAGCCGGAGGTGTAGAGCACCTTCACGCCCGGCCGGCGTCTGGCCACTTCGTCGGCGAGCTCGCGCCCGCTCATGCCGCCGGGGATGACGACGTCGGTGAAGAGGAGATCGAAGGCCTGGCCGGCTTCGATCAGTCGCAGCGCAGCCTTGCTGTCGGCGGCGGCGACCGTCTTGTAGCCGAGGCTCTGCAATTGCGCGGTGACGAAGTTGCGCACCAGCGCGTCGTCCTCCACCACGAAGATGGTCTCGGCGCCGCCTTCGGCCGGCGTCGTCACGGGAGCGGCCGCTTCGATCATGCCTTCGCCCGGCGGCAGATAGAGCTTGATCGTGGTGCCGTGGCCTTGCTCGCTGTAGATCTTGATGTGGCCGCCGGATTGCTTGACGAAGCCGTAGACCATGGACAGGCCGAGGCCACTTCCCTTGCCGACCTCCTTGGTGGTGAAGAACGGCTCGAACGCCTTCTGCTGGATATCGGCCGACATGCCGGTGCCGGTGTCGCTGACCGCGAGCATCACGTAGGGGCCGGGCCGCACCTCCGCATTGGCCTGCGCATAGGCCTCGTCCAGCACGACGCGGTGGGTCTCCATCAGCAGCTTGCCGCCGTTCGGCATCGCGTCGCGGGCGTTGATCGCCATGTTGAGCACGGCATTGGTCAGCCGCGACGGATCGATATGCGCCGTCATCGGGCCCTGTTCCAGCACGGTCTCGATCTGGAACTGCTCGCCGAGGGTGGGGCGGAGCAGTTTTGCGATGTCGGCGATCGCGCCGTTGATCTCGACATTGCGCGGCTGCAGCGGCTGCCGGCGCGCAAAGGCGAGCAGGTGCTGGATCAGCTCGGCGCAGCGCTCGGCGGCATCGTCGATCAGGCGCGCCACGCGCTGCAGCTCGGGCTGCTGCTTTAGGCTCGCGACAAGCGTCTCGGTGTTGCCGGAGATCACGGTCAGCATGTTGTTGAAGTCGTGCGCGACGCCGCCGGTCAGCTTGCCGATGGCATCCAGCCTCTGGGATTGATGCAGTTGCCGCTCGATCTCGCGCGAGGTCGTCGCATCGTGATAGACCAGCACCGCTCCGGTGACGTTGCCTTGCCCGTCACGCATCGGCCGGCCGCTGATCATCAGATGGCGCGGAGGGTTGCCGCTATGCGGGCGGACGAACATCTCCAGCTCTTCGAACTGCTCGCCGCGCAGCACGCGCGCCGACGGGAGCTCGTCGGGCCTGAGCGGCGTGACGCCGTCGCCATGATAGACGTCCGACATCGCGCGCAAATTGCCGAGGCCCATGCCGGTGCGATGCAGCAGCATGCGCTCCGCCGCCGGATTGGACAAAAGGACGGTGCTTTCGGCGTCGATCACCAGCACCGCCTCCGCCATGCTGTGGAACGTGCTCTGGAGCACATTGACCGACAGGCGCAGCTCGTCATGTGCGGTGACGAGGTGCGCGGTCCGCTCGGCGACCGCCGCCTCGAGCGCCGCCTTGGCGGCCTGCGTCTCGTGCAGCGAGCTCCGGAGCTCCCCGGTGGTGCGCCTGCTCTCGCGCAGCAGCATGGTGACCAGCAGCAGGATCACCAGCGCGCCCACGACGTCGATGCCGAGCAGCACGATGCCGGTCCGGCGCGAGGCCGCTTCGCGGGCGGCCAGCAGCTTCTCTTCGCCGGCGGCCAGGCGCTCCAGATTTCCCGCGAGCGTGTCCATCAGGCCGCGTCCCTCGGCGCGCCCTTTCAGCGCGTTGAAGGCCCCATCGTCGCCATCCGCACGCAGCCGCATCGCTTCGGATGCGACCTCGATACGGCGAAGGATGAGAGGCTCCGTGGCCTCCATCAGCGTCACCTGATCGGCGTTGTCGCGGATGGCAAGCTTGAGGTCGCCGAGCGCCGGTGCAATCTGGCTGCGGGCCGCCTGGAACTCGTCGACGAAGCCAGCCGTGCGGTAGATTTCATAGCCGCGCACCGCGCTCTCGGCGCGGCGAACCAGCAGGTGCACATCCGAAATCTTCTTCAACACCTCGACGGTGTGGTTGACCCGGGCCGCATCGGACCGGGACTTGACGTCGAGTCCGATCGAGGCGGCGGTGATGATCAGGAGGATGGCAAGTCCGGCACCGAGAATGACGCGCTGCGAGGGGATCAAGGTGCTTCTTTCTGGTCCTTCGGCTGTGCGGCCCCGCCGGAGCCGCCGAGGCATTCCCGGATCGTGGTCAGCAGCGCGTCCGGTGTGAACGGCTTGCGCAGGCAGCGCGCAGCCCCGAGTTCCAGCGCCATGCGGAGGAAGTCGGGAGAGGGCGAGGCGGATGATGCGAACGCGTAGCCTGACATCGCGATCAGCGGAATTGCGGGCGCGCGCTCGTGAAAGATGCGGATGGATTCGAAGCCGCGCATATGCGGCATGAAAATATCGACCAGCATCACATCGAACGTCTGCGCTTCGAGCGCAGCCAGCCCCGTTTCTCCGCCGTCGGCCAGCGTGACGTCGAAGCCCTGACGTTGGAGCAGGACCTCGATGGTCGCGCCGACCATCGGATCGTCATCAACCACGAGAATACGCGGCATGACACTTCCCAGTAATCGAAATCCCCATCGTTGCTGGTGATATCCGCGAATCGTGTCCCTGGTCAATTTTGGATTGGGTCGGGGTAGATATGCACGGTGCGGTGAATTAAGGTCCCGTAATGTCGACTTGTAAGCATCATTGCCGGCGATGGGCCCCGATGCGGGCGAAATCGCCGAGGCGTACAGGATGCGAAAAAAGGCGTCGCAGCGATGCGACGCCTTCCTCCAAGCGTGACTGGAGTGCTTACGGGCAGGGGTGGCGCTGGCCGTCATAGCCGAGATAGGTGCCCGAAGCCGGGTCATATGACTTGAAGCGCTGCGAGCAATAGGCCACGGAATCGCCGCCGCTATCGGGAACGACCGCTACCGACGGCTCGTCATAGTAGCTGTCGCCATAGTAATAGGGGTCGCCGTAATAGCCGCCGCCGCCATAATAAGCGTAGGAGCCGAGTCCGCCGATCGCAGCACCCGCCGCGAAGCCGGGCCAGAAGCCGCCGCCGCCGCGACGATGATGGTGCACGCCGCCGCCG
>LNAP01006016.1_pt1 | contig 10583 bp, 8 predicted proteins | sample 602601 | NCBI WGS metagenome assembly LNAP01 (sample SAMN02440304, study PRJNA202911) | soil metagenome | biome: Subtropical and temperate rainforests or woodlands; isolation source: soil samples (1 kg each in a 20% v/v slurry with milli Q water) were... ...
CATCCAGCATCCGCTCGCGGTGAACTGGGTCGAGCTGGAAGCCGCCTGGCTGATGGTGATGTCGGCGGCCTGGCAGTATGACAAGGGCATGCCGTGCGGAGCGGCAGCCAACGCCGCCAAATATCTGGCGGGCGAAGCCGGCTTCCACGCATGCGAGCAGTCCGTGATGACTCATGGGGGTTTCGGCTATGCCAAGGAGTATCACGTCGAGCGCTATCTGCGTGAAAGTCTGATCCCTCGCATTGCACCCGTGAGCCCGCAACTGGCGCTGAGTTTCATTGCGGAAAAGGTGCTTGGGCAGGCCAAGTCGTACTAGGCTCAGCGTGCCCAGGACCCCGGCACCGATCGATTTCTCCGGCCTGATCCGTGAGGGCGATCTCGCGGTTTGCGGGCAGGCCACCGCCGAGCCAGTGACCCTGACCGAGGCGCTGATCGCGCAGGCAGCGGATCTGCCACCCTTCCACATGATGGTTGGGCCGGTATTCTCCGAAACCTTCCCGGCGACATGCGCACCAAACGTCTCGTTCCAGAGCTACGGCGTGATCGGCAATGCGCGGCGGCTCGCCAGGGCCGGACGGCTCGAAGTCATCCCGAGCAACTACAGCGCCTTTTGTGGCGACTTCGCCGCCCACCGCCACAAGGCCGATGTCGTTCTGGTGCAGCTTGCGGAAGCCGCTGACGGCCGCTTGAGCGCGAGCCTCTCCAACGACTACGTCATCGACGCCGCCCGCGCTGCGCGCCTCGTCATCGCCGAGATCAATCCGGATGCGCCTTTTACGTTCGGCGCGGAATGGCCCGAGGGCTTGCCGATCCACATGCGCGTGGGCGCGCGCCGGTCACCCGTCGAACTGGCTTCGACGCCGCCGGACGACGTCTCCCGGCGCATTGCGGCGCATGCGGCGAGCCTGATCATCGACGGCAGCACGCTTCAGTTCGGCGTCGGGCGGATTCCGGACGCAATTCTCTCGTCGCTGTCGCACCTGCACAATCTCGGCATCCATTCCGGCCTGATCAACGACGCCGTCGTCGATCTGATCGTGTGCGGCGCGGTGACGAACGCAAAAAAGGGGATGGATCCCGGCATCACGGTCACCAACCAGGTGATCGGCACGAAGCGGCTCTACCGCTTCGTCCATGAGAACAGGACGATCGCGGTGCGGCCGACGTCCTACACGCACAGCCAGAACGTGCTGGCGCGGCTCAACCGTCTGGTCGCGATCAACTCGGCGCTTCAGGTCGGGCTCGACGGCAGCGTCAATTCAGAGACGTTGAACGGCGTTGCGATCGGCGCGATCGGCGGGCAGCTCGATTTCGTACGGGGCGCCAATGCCTCTCCCGGAGGAAGAGCCATCATCGCGCTGCCGGCGACGGCGTCCGACGGAACCAGCCGGATCGTCGCACATGTCGAGACGGTGACGACGCCGCGCGCCGACGTCGATGCCATCGTCACCGAATGGGGCATCGCGGAGTTGCGCGGCTGCGGCCTCGCCGAGCGCGGGCGCCGCGTGATCGCGATCGCCGCGCCCGAACACCGCGATGCTCTATCGGCGCAGCTTCGCGGGCGCTAGCTCAGTTCATCATCGCGGCCGTCGGACGCTGGCTCTCGCCGGATCCGATGATCCCGGGAAGGTCCGTCGCCTCGCCGGCGATCATGTGCGACATTTCCCAGAACAGATGGGCGAGGCGGGAGAATACCATGCACTCGCGTTCGGCAGCAACGGTGCCCTCGGGGATCGTGACGGTCTCCAGCCCGACCACCTTCTTGAAATCCGGCCAGATCGTCATCGATTGCGCGATCACGGAGTAGCAGCGCGGATCGTCGTCGCTCTCGTCGGGTGCCGGCGGCAGGCCCGGATACTGGGTCGGCGCGGCGTAGAATTTATAGGCGCCGTAGCCGAGCTTGAGCAGGAATTTTTCGGGCACCGCGACGTCGGCGGCGAAAGACACCAGCCGCGCCTCGCTCAGCACGTCCGGGTCGATCGCGCTGAGGTCCGATGCGCGGAGTGCCGAGCAGAAGGACAGGTCGCGACGATGCTCGCGCAGCAGATTGGCCAGCGGCTGCTGCTGTTGCACGGTGTCGGTGAGCAGGATGATGGTCTTGAGCATTTCTGGTCCCTCAGGGGAAGAGCCGGCGTGCGGTCATGACCGCATCGTCGCAGGCGTTGGCGGCGAAGAAATCGTTGGCGATGTGTTGTCCCGGCGCGATCTCCAGGATGCGGTACCGCGCCAGGCCGGCGGCTTCACGCGCGACACCGACGTCGTCCTGCCAGGCGCAGAGCGACAGCTCGAGCCGGCCGAAGCCGCCGCAATCGGCGGCATAGGCGCCGGTCACGGCCTCGAGCGTCGCAGCCACCGCACCGGGATCACTGACCGAGACGTCGCGCAGGATCACGGCGATGCCGTTGCCGGTCTCGGCTTTCGAGGTCATCACCATGAAGGCGTCGCGGGCGCCGGTGCGGCCGGCGCGGCGAGCCGTTCGCACGATGCTGGCAAAGCCGGGATCGGGTCCGAGTTCGAGCGTCGTCGTCTGCTGGTCGTGCAGGATCGTGGCACGCGAGGCGCCGAGGTCGCCTTGCAGCGCGTGATAGGATCGCGGCAGCCATACGGTATCGAGCGGCACCTGCGACGATGTCAGGCTCCAGGCTTGGTCGAGCAGATAGCCCTCCCAGATCGCAGGGTAGGACGCAGCGAGTTGCTGCCAGGTACGCAGGAGCATCTCCGCAGCCTTGGTACGGCCGAGATACAACGTACGCGCCGACATCTCCCAGCGATTCCATTTGTGAACCGCGACGTCGCAGCCGAGGAAAGACGGCAGCAGCGGGGCTTCGCGCAAGGTCGCGCCGGCTTCGACGAACAGCAGCGGCTCGCGATATGTGGTCCACATCCGCAGCAGGAACTCCGCCTTCTCGAAGCAGAGGACGCGGTCGGCGAGCTGGGTTTCGATTGCCTCGATATGGCAATTGAGCTGCAACCGCTCGAGCGATTGCCTCAACTCGTGTGCGGCGCCGTCGTCGCCGCCGCGCGGATGGCAGGAGACGATCCGTGGCCGGGCCGTGCAGTCGTCGGCGGCGGACAGGAATTTCGACCAGCCGATGCCGCCCCACCACATCTCGTGCGGGCCCTCCGCGCCGCAGGGGCCGACGGTGCCGAATTCGGTCAGCTTGGACTTGAGGAAATCGAAGCCGGGATTCTCGCTTCGGGCAATGACGACGGCGCAGGCGGGATTGAGCGAGCGATAGAACAGCTCGGCCGCCGCGCCACTCGGCGGTTCCTTCAGAATGACGACGCCGTTGCGCTGTCCGTCCGGAATGCCATCCATCGTCGGCGCACCGTACTGGCCCACCAGCCAGCCCAGGCGGTCGTGCTGGGCCCGGCCGAGCCGGATGCCGCCGGACTGCAGCAACTGATCGAGATTCGCCTGCGTCCTGTCCGGCAATTCCCTGCCCCCTCGTAAGCCCTGGCACTTCAACGGCCGGGGCGGCGCGATCAGGCGCACTATTTGGGGTCGGCTCCGAGCGGGGTGATCGCGATGGAGTAGACCGCGATTTCCCGCGTCATCGCGCTGACCGGGATCAGCAGGCAGCCGTCTTCAGTGTCGGCGCGATAATGGCCGCCATTCCATTGTACGCCAGCCCAGATCAGCCCGTCGGCGGCGATACCGACAACGTCCTGGCTCTCGGCGGCATCACGAACGTCGTCGCCCCGCTGCACGGTCACGCCATGAAGCAGGCCCTCTGGTGCGAATTTCGCCAGCGGCAGCGCGATCATGGTGATCGCCATGCCGCGCGATAGCGGGATGCGCAGACGCAGCTCGCCGAGCCCGGTGCGATGGACGGTCACCGCCTCCAGCGTCGCATCGCCGCCGGCACGGAACAGGCCGACCTGAACCGGGCGAGATGGCCGTTCTTCAAAGACGTCGGCCGGTAGGCGGTTGGCGCCGAACAGCACGTAAAGATAATTGTAGGACGGTGACAGGCCGGCGAAGCTGCCGGCGAGCCACATCGGCGGCGCTGCGGCCGTGCAAGTCGCCGAGAGGCCGCGCGCGGTGATCTGATTGCGGACGAACTGCCGGTCGAGCAGCGGCGCGAGGGCGTGGGTGCCGAGATTGACGTCGTGTTTCAACGTGCCGAGCAGCGCCAGCTCGTCATCGTCGGGCAGCAGCAGAAGCCGCGCCAGCGTCGCCGCGCACCAGCTCGCTGCGACATGGGGGGCGGCATAGGGATCGAGGCCGTAGTCGCGCGCGATGTCGCCCGCGCTGGCTGCGAAAGTCAGCGCGCCGGCCTGGATCTCCGCGGCAAGCGCCATCTGCTCCGGGGGACGCGGATTGATTTCGCGCAGCACCGCTCCGCCGTCGTAGTCGCGCACCGAGCCGTCGGCGGAGCAGCAGGCCTGCTCCAGCAGCGCGACATTGCGGATCAGCATGCGCTTGACGTGCGGGGTGACCACGAGGTCGGAGATGAAGCCTGCTGCGCTGTCTTCCGCAGTGAGATCGTCGAAGGCGTCGTCGAGCGACATCAGATAGGCGCCGTGGAGGCGGATCTCGATCCCTTCGAGGTCGAAGATGCGGCGCAGCGCCTTCTGCACGCTGCCGGAATAGCCGAGATCGGCCAGCACGAGATCGGTGCAGTCGTCGAAGCCGGGGATGGTTCGACGCAGATAGGCGAGCAGCCGGGCGCGCAGGCCCGCGGCGAGCGCGACGATCTCGGCCGGATCGATCAATCCCGGAAGCGCCTCGGCGAGTTCTTCGCCGGAGGCGATGCCGCCGGGAAAGCCGGCGAAGAAGGCCGCGACCTTCGGCGGCATGATCTTCATCATGTCGTGGAAGGTCGGGGCGTCGATCTTGAACACCTTGCTCAGCAAATCGACCAGCGGCTGCATCGTATCGGCCGAGGCGATCAGGCTGACGCGGCGGTTGATCTCGAGATAGGCCGATGTGGTGTCATGCAGCTCCTGCCGGATCCGGTGCGACAGAAAACCGTCGCGGCCGAGAAAGCCGAGCGAGACCTTGCGGCCAGGACCTGCAATCTCCCCGCAGCGGCGCGTCAAATAGGCGTCGAACGCGGCCATCACCGGGCCGAGCACGGTCAGCCCGAGATGGAAGGCTTGCGATCTCTCGGCGTTGTGGCCGGCGACCATGCGCCGCAGCGTGCGCGCGCCATGATCGAGCCGCGATGGCGCGCCGGTGCACAGCAGCTCGAACAGTGCGGTCTCGCGCTGAAACCTGGAGGCGAGCTGCGCCGTTGCCTGCGGATAATAGCGGGGGTGAATGCCGTGGCGCTTCGCCCCCTTGATGTCGGCCTTCTCATTGTCGCCGACGTGAAAGGAGGCGCCGGCGTCAATGCCCTGTTCTTCGATATAGGTTGCGAACAAGGCCTCGCTCTTGCCGCTGCCATGGTCACAGGATGCATAGAGGAAGTCCCAGACCAAGCCGGGACGGCAGGCCCGCAGCAGCCGCGCCAGCCGACCGGAGTCCCAATAGGTGTCCGAGATGAATCCGACGCGATGGCCGGCGCGCTTCATGTCCAGATATTGCCGGACCATGTCCGGGTTGGCGCGGCAAAGCTCGACCTCGGCGGCGAACTCGGCTTCGACCAGATCGTTCAAGTCGCGGCGTGAAAGACCGAACAGCTTGAAAGGAAAATAGGAATAGATCTCCTCGATGCCCACCTCGCCGGCGCCGCGCTTCTCCTTCGCGGTCCGACGCGCCCGCGATTCGGCCTGGATGCGATGTTGAACGAAACTCGCGGAAACATTCGGACAGGATCGTGAAATACCCGATAGCTCGTAAGTCCTTTCAAACACGCCATCCGCCGTCGTGCAGGCGCGCAGAAGAAATGTATCGAAAACATCGAAAGACCAAGCAGAAACAATTTTCGCACGGCGCTCTGCGCCGGCCGTCGCTGACTTCATGCTGCGATTCCCCGTCCACCGAGGCATTAACGCGCGCGCGTGTGGAGTCAGGCGCCACAGATGCGAAAAAAGTTCACGCGCGATTCAAAAACGCATTCGTCGCGACTGACAGATTCAAAAATATCGCTAGGTTCGAAGAAGGTGATTCGGAAAAAATTGCCGAGTGCGAAAGTCGTCTCGTCTTCGTTCACACTCGGAAACAATCGCTTCTCGTTGCGCCACGCGCGTGCCGCGTGCGATCGCCTAGTGCCGCGTAATGTCAGCGTTTTCTCCCAACGACATCTGTTCAGGATGAATGATCCGTCATGGCGCGAGACGATGCGATGATTGCAGACATGACGCGCGAATGTCGCGCGCGGTCGGCAATTATTGCCCGATACTCGGCAAAACATACCGGCTAACATATTGAAAAAACTCAAAAATTATCCGCCTGGATTGTTTTGGCCCCGCGTTCAACGCCTGGAAGCCGTGTGGCATGTGCGCCGCTGGCATTGCGGGTTGGAGATTGCGGGATGAGTTACGCTGCTGATGTCTGGGCTCCCGCCGAGGTCGAGATGACGACGACGGCGTCGGTCGATGCGATCGTGCCGGTGACGTCGTCGGTGCCGCTCGCGCCCGATACCGCCGGTGTCGTCTACGACGAGGACAGCGAGCTCCTGGACAGGCTCGCAACCGGCGATGAAGTCGCATTTCGCATGCTGGTCGAGCGTCACATCGATCGCGCCTACGCGATCGCGCTCCGCATCGTCGGCAACGCGGCGGACGCCGAGGACGTGGTGCAGGACACCATGCTCAAGATCTGGAGCCACCGCGGGCGCTGGCAGCACGGCCGCGCCAAATTCTCGACCTGGCTCTACCGCGTCATCTCCAATCGCTGCATCGACCTCAGGCGCAAGCCGCGCAACGAAAATGTCGAGACGGTGCCTGAAGTCGCCGACGGTCAGCCCGGCGCCGTCGAAATCATCGAACGCAACGAGCTCAACGGCATGCTGGAGCTCGCGATGCAGCGCCTGCCCGAGCAACAGCGCATCGCGGTGATCTTCTCGTACCACGAGAACATGAGCAACGGCGAGATCGCGGAGGTGATGGACACGACGGTGGCGGCCGTCGAGTCGCTGCTCAAGCGCGGTCGCCAGCAGCTTCGCCAGCTCCTGCGCAAGCACGAACGCGACATCCGCGCCGCGTTTACCGATTGCTAACCATAAAAACCGCCTCTCGAAGATTTCCGCGCCTGATCTGCTGGCGCTCCGCCGTTTGAGCGAACGGACGGGGCTGCGGTCCGCGTCGTCGTAGGTCGATTTCAACGATGCGGCACGCTTGCCCATCAGCACAGGAGATTCCAATGCCCGCAATCAACACCAATACCGCCGCCAACGCAGCGGTCCGCTATCTCAACATCAACTCCGCGCAGGAGAGCAGCTCGCTCTCGAAGCTGTCGAGCGGCTCGCGCATCACCTCGGCATCCGACGACGCCGCGGGCCTTGCAATCTCCACGCGCATCTCCTCGGACGTCACCACGCTTCAGCAGGCTGCGACCAACGCCTCGCAGGCTACCGCGATCCTGCAGACCGCCGACGGCGGCGCTTCGAACATCTCCGACATCCTCGCGCGCATGAAGTCGCTGGCCTCCGAGTCCGCCTCGGGCACCACGACCGACTCCAGCCGCGCCTATATCCAATCGGAATTCTCGCAGCTCAATTCCGAAATCGACTCGATCGCGACCGGTACCCGCTACTCCAGCCAGAGCCTGCTCGATGGATCCAGCGTTTTCTCGTCCGGCGTGTCCGTGCTGGTCGGCTCGGACGGCTCCGACACGATCACCATCACGCTGACCAGCCTGACGGCGTCCTCGCTCGCGGTCAACGCGCTCGACGTCAGCACCCAGTCCGGCGCGACATCGGCGCTTGACGCCCTCGATACCGCAATCGACACGGTCTCCGCCGCGCGCGCCTCGATCGGCGCACAGGAATCGCGCTTCAACTTCTCGTCGGATTCGATCTCGACCCAGACGCAGAATCTCCAATCGGCAAACTCCGCGATCAAGGACGTGGATATCGCGGCCGAGCAGTCCAAGCTGTCTTCGGCCGAGGTGAAGACCCAGGCCGCCGTGTCGGCGCTGGCCGCCGCCAACCAGATGCCGCAGTATCTCCTCAAGCTCCTGGGCTGATGATCAACTTCCGGGCCGGCATGATGCCGGCCCGGTCCTCTCTGTCAGGGACGGCCGAGCCAAGTGACCAGCGTCAGTTCGAGCACCAGCAGCACAAGTTCGGGGGTCTCCGTCACCACGAGCGGAACCACCAATTCGAGCAGCATCGACTGGACGGCGCTGATCCAATCCGCCGTCGACGCGAAGACCGCGCAGGCGGACACGATCTCGACCACGATCACGAACAACGAGGCCAAGATCTCGGCCTATCAGACGCTCCAGAGCGATCTGAAGACGCTGTATTCGGGGCTGGCGTCGCTTTCGACCGCGGTGGTCAACTCGCTGTCCACCAGCGCATTCGCGACGCGCGCTGCGAGCATCAGCTCCACCGGCGACGTGAGCGCCTCGTCGGCGCTTTCGATGACGCTGAAGAGTGGCGCCGCCATCGGCGACCACACGCTGACGATCAGTCAGCTGGCCGCCGCTCAAAAGGTTTCCGGCACTTCGCAATCGAGTCAGACCGACGAACTCGGTTACTCCGGCACGTTTTCCATCGGTCTGGAGGGCGGTGCTACGTCCGACATCACCATCACCAGCACGATGTCGCTTCAGGACGTCGTCGATGCCATCAATGCACAGACCTCGACGACCAACGTCCAGGCGTCGATCGTGCAGGTCTCCAGCACGTCCTTCCAGATGGTGCTGACGGGCACGGAGGATGCCGCCGACATCACTTATTCGAGCATGTCCGGCGACGATATCCTGAATAAGCTCGGTGTGACCGACAGTTCGGGAAGCTTCACCGACGTGCTTCAGGAGGCGCAGGCCGCCGAGTTCACGCTCGACGGCATCGCGATGACCCGCGACACCAACGACATCTCGGACGTCCTGAGCGGCGTCACCTTCAGCCTGCTCCAGGAGACGCCGGACGGGGCGACGCTGAACATCAGCATCGAGACCGACACCAGCCAGATCGAATCGGCGCTGGAGACGTTCGTCACCAACTACAACGCCTTTCGCGACGAGGTGATCGCCCAGCAGGCGACCGCAACCGACGGCACCGCCGATTCGAGCGCGGTGCTGTTCGGCGACGGAACCATGCGCAACATCATGGATGCGCTCCAGAATGCCCTGAACACGACCGTGGGCGACATGACCATGGCCGATCTCGGCCTGTCCTTCAACGAGAGCAATGAACTCGAGCTGGATACCAGCACGCTGTCGGATATCCTGAGTACGAACCTGAGCGGCGTCACCAAGCTGCTGTCGGCGCAGACCACGACGTCGTCGAGCCAGCTCAGCGTCGTCAACACCGGAACGTCGCCGCAATCCTTCACCCTGGATCTCGCGGTCGATTCCGACGGCAATCTCACTTCGGCCTCGGTCGGCGGCGACGCGTCGCTGTTCACGGTCAGCGGCACCACGATCATCGGTGCTTCCGGTTCGATCTACGCCGGCATGGCCTTCACCTATAGCGGCTCGACCTCGCAGTCGATCACGGTGACGTCGACCTCCGGCATAGCAACGCGGCTCTATCAGATCGCGAAGGACTATTCGTCGTCGACCGGCGTGCTGCAAACGCAGATTACCAGCCTGACGACCCGTGACGACGAGCTCCAGCAGAGGGTCGACGACATCAACAGCGCCGCGTCCACGCTGCAGTCGCAGCTCGAGGCGCAGTACGCGAAATACCAGGCGGCGATCGAGAGCGCCAACAGCACGCTGACCTACCTCAAGGCGCTGCTGAACAGCTCCTCGAGCAGTTGATCGTGTAAAGCAGAGTGATCGATGATGCATAATCAGATGGCATACATGGCCAACCAGGCCTATCGGGGCGCGGCAACCAGCGTGCCGCCGCTCAAGGCGGTTTCGATGCTGCTCGGTGGCGCGATCACCTTCCTGCAGAAGTCGCTGGCCGCGCAGGAGGCGCGCCGCTTCGAGGAGGGCCACGAATACCTGATGAGGGCGACCTCGATCCTGCGGGGGCTGAGCCACAACCTCGATTTCGCCAGGGGCGGCGCGGTGGCGGAACGGGTGTTCCAGACCTACCATGCGATGATCCTGGCAAGCCACAATGCGTTCGGCCGCCCGCATGCGCGCGCGAGCTTCGGGCGTATCATCGTCGGGCTCGCCGAGCTCAGGGAGGCCTGGGAGTTCGTCGACACGACAGCGCGGGGCGGGGTGGCCACGCCAGCCGATTCGGCGCGCAGGGGCTGAGGCAGCGCTATCTCTCTCCGATGCGGGGGTAGGGCGGCCGATGACGCCGGACTTCCGATTCCGCGCTTTCCGTCGTGCTGCGGGCTCTTTTGGCGGCAAAACCAGCTCGAATCCGGGTTTCCGGCGCGCGCGCAATGCTTTATGACGGGCCCGACCTTGGCGGGACCGGCGGGCGATGGACGTCAGCGAGTTTGAGGAACTGATCGACCGGCTGGGTGAGGATCTCACGCTCTGGCCCGACGATCGGCGTGAGCTCGCTGAAGAGTTGCTGGCGCGCTCGTCCGCCGCGCAGGCCCTGCTGGAAGAGGCG
>LNAP01010467.1_pt1 | contig 10582 bp, 10 predicted proteins | sample 602601 | NCBI WGS metagenome assembly LNAP01 (sample SAMN02440304, study PRJNA202911) | soil metagenome | biome: Subtropical and temperate rainforests or woodlands; isolation source: soil samples (1 kg each in a 20% v/v slurry with milli Q water) were... ...
CTTCGACATCCAACCCTCCCAACATCACGGTCGGGAGTCATTGGAATCACAGAACTGCCTTGCGCCGCTAGTCCTATTGAGTACAGACCCTAGGGCGCGGACTCATTCGCGCGTAGCCCGATTCGGATTGATACGAATTTGATAAACGCCGAGCTTGTCATATCGGGTCGCGACACGCCGACATTGCTTGATCTGGCTGAAGAACCATTCAATCGGGTGCCTTGGGATTCATAATAGTACCCTACCCTCACCGTCTATTTCAAAATCGATAATTGATGCCGCCGCGGAAGGTGTTGAGCTTGTCAGTACTTACGCCGGTGCCGACCACCTGGGTGTAAAGATATTCACCCTTCAAGGACCAGTTAGGTGTGAAGCCATATTCCATACCCACGCCTGCGACGATGCCAGGGCGCCAGGCGGAGCCCGCGCAATTCGGGAGCACACCAAGCGTACCGCAAGGCAAGCCAGCAATTGAGGTGCCATTGGCGCTCGATTTCACAAATGCCGCACCGCCGGTCACGTAGAACAGCGTATTGTTCATAGCCACGCCAACGCGTGCTCTTGCCGTTCCAACGGCGCTGATGTTGGACGCGATATTGAGTGTAATGCCCTGCCCTATGCCAGCGATAGCCGGACTTATGATGCCGTTGCCCTTCACGTTCGCCCAATCAAGATCACCCTCGAGGCCGAGCACCACATATCCCTGCTGGATTTGGGCTCCCATGGTGCCGCCGAACATCCCGCCACTGAGACTGAAGCTTGTACGGTCGAACCTGTTAGAGACGAGCGTCAGCGGATCTTGCGAGCCCCAGCCGTAACCGCCGTTCACGCCGACATAAAGGCCGGTCCAGTTATAGACCTGGGCCGCCACGGGTGCGCTCTTATAGGCCTGCACGGGAAGGTCCGCTGCAAAGGCGCAGGTAGAACTGACGGCGGCAAATGCTGCCCCGATGATAAGTTTCTTCATGTCATCCCTCAGGAAAACTTCGCCCCAGAATGGCCAAGTGCCAACAAGGGCCGGCTGTTAAGCCGGCCTTCGCTAGCAAAGATCAGTATGCCGCAACGACGGGTCCACCGAATTTGTAGTTCACGCGCACGGTGACCAGATCCACATCCTGGCTGATCCGATTGACCGCAGCAGCTGCGCCCGCCGGCACCGAGAAGGAGTTGTTGGCATCACCCATGATCAAGCGATCGTATTCAATGGCGGCCGACCCGTTCGGCGTGAAGCCGTATTCAAACCCAACGCCGATGGCGCCGCCCCAGCGGGTGGAGGTCGCATAGTTCAGGCCAACGCCTCCAAACGTGGTAGCTTGAAGAAGGTTGTTGTTCGTCACCGCCGCGCCGCCAGCAACCTGAAGCCCTTCCCATTTCTGACCACCGGCATACTTCAACGCTTTTGTCACGGTGTCGCTGGACAATCGTGACTTTTCTGTTGGGAGACACATTTCGTTATCCAAACCCGCAGTTGCAGTGATCAATGCGTTTAATAAACGGGCAATACTAAATCCATGGAGCGCCGACGTTTGCTTCTCGCGTATGAGCACGGCGGTGCTCGCGGCTGCCGCGGTCAAACATTTGAGCAATTGTTCGGGAGGCGAAATGACGCACTTTTCTTTCTCGACCCATGCAAAATGTTTTCTGCCGGTCTCAATAGCTAACGTTTCAAAGAGCCCAACAGGCATCGAGATCGACATCCAACGATGGATGCCGCACGACGCGAATGTAAAATCGCTCCCAGCCGGAAGCACCACGAAGTCCTGAGGCTGAAGGATTTGACCGTCAAAAATCATGCGATCAGCAATTTTCTCGTCCTGGAAAACAAAGCTCAAAGCATCCGGAGGCGAAATGCCGTGCAGGATCTTGGAGCCTCCCTCCACGCCAAATTGCAAGACGATCGAACCCAATTTGCAATGACCGACTGACCAAGGCGCTTGACTAGGACCAGTCAGCAGGAAATTCACCGTCGCTCCAATAACCATGTCAGAATATTCGTCAAAGCTAAGGCTGTGTAATGGTACGTCGCTAGCAGCCCCCAACGGAAAATATCCTCCCATTCTTCCTACGGAAATCTGCGCGCTCAAGTTGGTCTGAGAGTGCCGATTGTATTGCCACCAAGTCGAGTATTGCTGCGAGCATCAGCGCTCTGTGTGCAATTGCTCACCATCTTCGTTTCCGATTGCTGCCTTAGAACCCGTGAGTCACTCCCGAACTCGCGCTGACCAAAAGTGGCCGGCACGAGTTCGAGCGCTCAAGTAACTTTCAGGGCAGCATGATTGGTCCAGGTGCCATCAAACCCGTTTGATACCGGGCGGCTGCCATGTCCCGTTGCCAGGCGGCAGGATCGAAGGTGGCGTAGGCTTCGGCCAGTACAGCCGCATCACGAGATAGATTTTGTCAGCCGGCGCCGGAAGCCAATTTGCTTCCTTGTCCGCGCCGGGGCTGTCTTTTTGGATGTACAGCGTCAGCGAGCCGTCTGCGTTCTTTTTCATCGCCGGCAACATCGGAGAGTTGATGAGGTAGCGATTGATCGGGTTCTTGACCAAGAGCTGGCTCTTGCCGTCGTACATCGTAACCGACCAAAACGCATTCACTGGCGGCAACTGGCCGGGCGGGAATGTGATTGTGTACTTGTGCTTGCTGCCATCGAGCGCCTCACCGGTCGCGTCGGTTCGGGTATAGGGGTACATCGCTTCCACGGCATCGTTGCCCAAGAGACCGCCCTTGGCAGCCCCGGCCCGCATCACCCAATCGCCGTTGTAGAAGGCCTCATCGCCAAAGAACGAGCCGACGTTCCAGCCGTTGATGTTCTTGTTTCCGCCGGCCAGCCATTTGTCGACCTTGTCGTCACCCTGCTTCATGCCCACCAGGATTTCGGCTTTATGTTCGAGCGATAGATCCTTAAACACGAAGGTCTTGCCGGGACCGATGCCAATCCTCGCAAGTTTCGCGCGAATCGCCTTGTCCCTCGGCGTCTCAGGGACGAATTGCAGGGCCGCGTCGAGATACTGGAAGAAGTTATCCTTGATCCCGGCAGTTGTGGCAGGAACGAACTCGATCTTTGGCGCGGCAGGTGGCGCCGGTTGCTTAAGGAAGGCGGAAAGCGGCTGGGCCTTGTAGCCGGCCTGGACTTTCTCGACGTTCGATATGTCGCCGGGGTTGAAGAGTTGAGTACGGATAAGCGCGAGCGGGAACGGCGTCGTCGATCGGAAGACCTTCTTGATTCCGGGAGGCGTTTCACCTTTCCAGTCGGCGCCGACCACCAGATAGTCGCCCGGCTCGGTTCCCGTGGCGCGGGTGCCGATGTAGCCAAAATTGTAGGTGTTACCGTCGATCAACTGAACCGCGTAGTAGCGGTCCTTTTCGATCATCGGCACCGAGATAACCATCGGTTCAGCGCGCAGATCCAGCCAGATGAACGAGTAAGGGGTGTCGCTGTTCGGCGTGATGACTGCCGTATCCTCTGGCGTGGCGACGTGGTGCAGGCTGTTGATTTCGTTGAACCGAGTTCTTGTCAACGGCGAACTCTTGCATGACTGCATAATACATCACGAGCGGCAGGCCGTAGATGAAGCCTTCTTCAGCGATGTCCTTGGCCTCTAGCAGCCTGGGCCAATCGGCTTTGTTCTGCGCAATTGCCGGGCTGTACTTCGCCGTGGTGACGGCGAGCGCGGCAATAGCCGCGGTGGAGCGAAGTAAATCTCGCTTCGTAAACATCAGAACAATTCCTTCTGGTTCGCAGCTTGTGGTCAAGCGAATTTGGGAAGCAGGTGAATGTTAGGCGCCCTGTGCGAAGGTTGGCTATGCAGAAACGGGCAGTCCAGACGCGGCCTGCCAGCAGCTAATAACAGCGCGTGTAAATGCGCCCGTAGGGATCGACCGCCTGCACGCAACGCGCCGGAGCAACCGGCACAGGCGCCACCACGACCGGCGCCGCATAGGCAGCTCCCGCCGCCACCGCGCCTACGGCAACGGCGCGTCGTGTCGTCCGGCGGGCCACGCCGGCATAGCTCATCGGCGTAATCGGTCGCCCGATCCTCGCCTCGGCCGACGAGACCAGAGCTGCGTTCCGATCCAGCGGTGATTGCCCGTTCCACAACAGCGCCGCGGCGCCGACGATCGTGACAGCCGAGAGACGAACGAGAGTTTTCGATATGCGGATCATTTCCTGGCTCCAGTATTGGCGATGCCGTGCGGCACTTCGTCGATGTCACCGAGTTCACCGAGCGCCAGTTTCCTGGCGGACTGTTCCGGCGTGAACGCAAACGCATCCACCGGCAAATCGGTCTTCCATTCCTTGATGCGCAGGGTGTATTGCGGCGCTTCGCCGACGCTCTTGCTGGTGATCACATATTTGCGCGGGATCGGCCTGGCGCCGGATTCGATCCAGATCTGCCAGTCGGTTTCAAGGTTGCGAAATGCCAGGTGATCGCATTCGACGCCGTCGATGACGCCCTTCCCGATCACGGTGCCTTCGACAACGTCCGCCATCATCACATCGAACACGTTCGGCAGCAGCAGGTCGGCCCCGGGGGCCACGACGCCGTTCTTTTCGCGCAGCACGTCGATCAGTTGATCGGCGGTCCCTGCGGCTTCGATCTGGGCGTAGTTCTTCGTATCCTTGTCGTTCACGGTGACCAGCTTGCCATCGAACACGACTTCGACGTCCCGGTAGCCGCCGGTGCGCGTGGCGCGGAGCTTGTCCGGACGGCTCAGTTGCACCTGTCCGGAACTGGTGAACTGAATCTTCTGCAAGGTGGAGGTGATGACTTCGATGTCCGAGTCGTAGGTAACCGAAATGGTCTTCTGGCTCGCCACATAGTCCGACATGGCCTTGAGAAGTTTGCTCGCGCCATCTTCCTGAGCATGGGCATGTGGTATGCCAGAAACAACCAGGGCTAGCGCCAGCCCGGCCGCGCCGAGGCTAAACGCCCCCACCTTGCGTATCGACGCCTGCCCCATAACGCTCTCCTTGTCGGCCACGATGATTCCGACGATTGGTTTCGCTCGCCGGTCACCATGGAGAAGTCACGCTGCATCGACTATGCAAAAACCAGCACGGCGACTGTTTGGTACGACGATTTTAACCGCGCCGATTTTGCATAGCGCGCATTGATCGAATCCCGGCACATAGCAATCTCGTACCCGAACGATGGGGAGCTTCGCCGTGGTCATTATCCTGTGCGTTTATGTGGCTGCGATGTGGGCGGTATTCTCCAGGTTCAAACTCGTGCGCTGGGGTTGGCTGTCCGGAACGATCTCGGTACTTGTCGGCGCGTTCATTCTCGCGACTTTCCTCGCGCTGTTCAATAATTTGACACCGTCGGGAAGGGTCACCGTCGCGGGCCGGGTGATCGAAGTGACACCGAACGTAACCGGTCAGGTGATCGCCATCCCCGTAAAGCCGAACATCCCCGTGAAGTCGGGCGATATCCTGTTTCAACTCGATCCGGCGCCATTCCAGTACAAAGTGGCACAGCTGCAGGCGTCGCTCGCCGCAGCGAAACAGCAGACACAAATATTGAAAGCAAATTACGATCAGGCGACCGCGAACGTTGCCGGGCTCGAGGCCCAGTACAAATACAACGCAAAGCGCCTGGACGATATTCAGAAGCTGTATGCCAGCGGATCCAACACCGAGTTCAAGGAGCAGGATACCCAGGTGCAGTTCGAGACGGTTGGGGCGCAACTCAATGTCGCCAAGGCAACCCAGCAAAGTGCCAAACTGGCCTTCGATTCCGAGATCGGCGGGGTCAACACGACGGTTGCACAAATGCAGGCGCAACTGGAGAACGCCGTTTGGGAGTTGGCGCAAACCACGATCCGCGCCCCCGCCGACGGCTACGCAACGGCCGTGGCCCTGACGGTGGGTGATCGCGCCTCCCAACTGCGATCAGTTATGTCGTTCATCGTCGAAAATGAGATTACAATTGTCGGGATGTTTTCGCAGAACGGCTTTCAGACCATCAAGGCCGGCGCACCCGTCAATATCGTGTTCGATAATGTGCCGGGCCGGGTCTATCACGCCAAGATCTTCGACATTCCAAAAGGGATAGGTCAGGGACAGATTGCCGCATCCGGAGCGCTGGCGCGGACCAATGCGATTGGCGGCGCGTCGGCTTTCCCGGCGGTGATTTCCATTCCGGATGAAATGAGCCGCGACTCGCTCCGGCTGGGCATGTCCGGAAGCGCCACCGTGTTCGCCGCAAATGCAGGCGTTATTGGCCTGCTTGCGTCCATTCTGGTCTGGGTCAGCTCGTATACGGCTTACCTCTGACCAACGCGGCAGATAAAGGTGACTAGGTAAGGACGCCTTGGCACAAACTGCATATTGCGCCGCCGCACAGCGACCGAGCCTTCGCGTTGACCGCTTAGGCGCGCCCCGGTTAATCTCCCAACACCCAACGCTTGAACGGCTTCAGGCTGCCCGCGCCTAATGTTGTCTAATGGGGCGCTGTGTAAAGTGGAAGATTAGTGCCGGAATGACAACAGCGCCTGTAATTCATATCGTTGATGACGACGCATCGTTTCGCGGTGCGCTCGCGCGCCTGCTGGAAATCTCGGGCTATGCGGTGGCAGACTATGATTCCGCGAGTTGTTTTCTGCATTCGATTGAGAATGCCAAACCGGGTTGCATCCTGCTCGACGTGAACATGCCGTCGGTTAATGGGTTACAGCTCCAGGAAGGACTCGCGAAGCTGTCAATGCGTTGGCCGATCGTCTTCATGTCGGGCCGGGGTGACGTTCCCACCAGCGTACGGGCGATCAAGGCCGGTGCTGAAGATTTCCTGCTGAAGCCCGTAGCGCTAGAAACCTTGCTGGATGCGATAGGTCGCGCGCTGACCAGCTTTGCCGCAACGAAGCAGCAACAGGACCAGATCAATTCGCTCAAATCCCTGATTTCGACCCTGACACCTCGGGAAAGCGAAGTGTTTGCGCTGATGGTTCGCGGCAAAATGAACAAGCAGATTGCCTTTGAGCTCGGCACGTCCGAGCGAACCATCAAAGCGCATCGACATATGGTGATGGAGAAGCTGCAGGTTCAAACGTTTGCGGAGGCAGTCTCCATCGCCGAGAGGATCGGACTGTTGACGCCGTCGACCGCGACGGATGCCGAAAATCCCCGATAGGGATTTTCGAGTAAGCCCGCCAAACCATCGTCGTAAGACGAATCCTCGTCTTCGCGACAACACGAACTCCCGCCATCTCATGGACATACGTCCCAGAAGCCTTTGGTACGGCTGGCATCGGTGTAGTACCAGCAATAATTCGGGTCCGGAGCAACTCCGGCATATGCGCCGACGGATACGGCGGCGACAAAGCCGATTGCCGCACCAGCGGCGATGGCGCCACCTGGCCGCCAGTAATACCGCGCCGGACGTACCCAAGGTCGGACGCCCGGACGAACTCCTGGACGAACAATTGGATGCACTGGACGAACGCCGGGACGAACGACCGTCGTACGGCCCGCGACCACCCCTCCGCGCGGACCACGGGCGACCACGGCACTCCGCCGCACGACGACGGGCTCGGCCCGGAGCGAAGCGGCCTCTCGAAGCGCCGGATGATGAGCCAATAGCGTAACGGCGTTCGCGCTTATCGAACCGCCGCCAAGAATCAAAGGCGCGATCAAGCCAATTGCAAGAAAATAAATCCTCATGCCCTGCCCATTCTCCGAATACGGAAATACGTGAACGCTTCGAACCAGCAGCAGGTATGCGCAACCTTGTCGGTAGCGGCTATGCAGAATCCGACGGTGCGGAGAATAGCAGACTGGATCAATCGAGCTGGATAGCCAACCAGGCCGGTTCTCAACAGCGGCGGCTGACCGATTTTGCATAGGCAGTGCGAAATCGCCCTCCTAGGGTTCTCGCTCAAGATGAACCTCAGTGGAGGCTGACGGCATGACGCTTGCCAGCCAAGGAATAAGATTTTGAAGCTGAGTCGGATAACGACGCTACTTGTTCTCGTCGCCATCCAATACCCGGCAAGCACACATGCGCAGGTTTCGACCCGATACCCATTCTGCCTGCAAGGTGATGACTATCCGGGCTGGAGCAACTGTACCTTCACCAGCTATCAGCAATGCCAAGCCTCGGCGTCCGGCACGTTCGACGAATGTCTGGCAAACCCCTGGTACCAGGCTGGCGACAATGCCGCGCCGGCCCCCGATCAAAACGCGGCCGGCCCAGGTATATCTCCCCTGCCCGTCGGCCCCCCACCTAACTGAGGCACCAATTTCAGTGGTGCTGGAATGCTTGATTCGGAATCGACCAGGACAAGGCCAGCGGCGCGCCATTCTGAAACGGCCACGCTGCCACCACACGTTGCCCTCAAGGACAATATGCGGAGTTATCGAGCTGTGGTGTTTGGCGCCGGGCAGAACCTTCTGCCGTGTTCTAGCGATATGCGGGGCCACGATGAGAATTCATCTGTCAGCCAATATGGGGACGCAAACTCTCAGTGCCCAGCCCGTTAGCCCCTGTCGAGACCTCGTTGAACGGGCCGAGGTGCTGGCGCTCGCCGAAGTCGACGAGCCCCTCCAGATCTCAGCTCTTTGTGCCGCTCTTTCGGTCAGCGAGCGCAGGCTTCGCAAGGCATTTCACAGGATCCGTGGTCTTCCGCCCTGCCGGCATCTTCGAATGCTGCGATTGTCACAGGCAAGACGCGCGCTGATGGACGCTGACAGCGGTCTCTCGACTGTAACAGAGATTGCTACCGGCTTTGGGTTCCTGGAATTGGGACGCTTCTCGGTTGAGTACCGAAGAGCGTTTGGCGAAAGCCCCTCTCAAACCTTGCAACGCGCATCGAGTGCAAGTGCGCACTTGGTCCGGACCGCTGAGCACGAAGACCGCGTCGAATTTTGTGTGTGAGAATTCGCGCGGTGCATCTTGGCGCCCAAGCCGTAGCAACCTGAGAGTGACATTGGAGCCACAGCCAGGGACCGAGATGGATGGTTGACCGATTTTGCATAGTCGTTGCCGGCACTCGGATGTTCAATCGGGAAGCTGGTGCATCGTGATATTGAGGATGACATGCAGATGACGGGCTATATCTCCAAGCAGGCGTTTACCCATCGGCTCGCACACTCCGCCGGCCTCGCCATGTTGGTGTTTGGCTCGCTGTCCGGCACGGCCTGTGCGGACGAAAGCGGTGTGTCGTACTGGCTGCCCGGGCGGTTCGGCAGTCTGGCTGCCACTCCCCAGGTGCCGGGCTGGTCTTGGGCCGAAGTCTACTATCATACCTCGGTCGGAGCATCCGGAGGCGTGGCGGCCGCAAAGCAGATCCAGATCGGAAGAATCCCCGCGAACATCAACGTCAGCTTGAATGCAAGTCTTAATGCCCAGGCCGACCTCGTGCTGCTTAACCCGACATACACGTTCGCTACACCCGTGCTGGGTGGACAACTGGCCATAGGTGTTATCGGCCTATTCGGTCGAGCCAGCACCGGCATCGACGGCACGCTCACGACAGCGGCTGGTCCCCTTGTGACGACCCGGACGGGAAGCATCTCAGATTCGCTTACGTCGGTTGGAGACCTGTATCCGCAGGCCACACTGAAGTGGAATACTGGCGTGCATAATTTCATGACCTACGTGACCGGAGACATCCCGGTTGGCGCCTACGATCCCAATCGTCTCTCCAATCTCGGTATCGGTCACGGCGCAATCGACGGCGGTGGCGGCTACACCTTTTTCAATCCAGCGGCAGGACAAGAGTTTTCGGCCGTCGCGGGCTTTACCTACAACTTCAAGAACCAGGACACGCAGTATCAGAACGGCATTGATTTCCACCTTGACTGGGGCGTTTCCCAATTCCTCTCGAAACAGGTTTTCGTCGGGTTTGTCGGGTACGCCTATCAACAGATCACCGACGACTTCGGTCAAAACCCCATCCTTGGCGGATTCCGGTCCCGCGTTGCCGGAATTGGACCGCAAATCGGGTTTCTGTTTCCGGTTGGAGACGTGCAGGGATATCTCAACCTGAAAGGATATGGCGAATTCGCCGCCGAGAACCGGCCATCGGGATGGAATACCTGGGTGACGTTCTCGATCTCGCCGATGGCGCCGACCAGCACCGTGACGCCGACGCGGCGAATGGTGACCAAGTAAAGCCAACCTGGGCAGCTCCGCAGGAGCTGCGGAGTTGTCGTATCCCTGTGCTCTTAATTTAATTTGCGCAGCATGGTCCGGCGATGGCTCATCAAGTATTGAAGCCTGTGGGCTGTCAGATTTAGCGCGGCCATAGCGGGGCTGTCGGACTCCTCTCCGTTCGCGTTCCTTGCGAGTTCAGACTTCAGGATATCGTCGATACGCTTTTCTATTTCTTCCAGTTGGGCTTCGCTCTTGGCACCCTTGATCTCGTTGCCGAACTCATAGAGCGGTTCGAGCATGCTTTGCGGGGTATCCCCAGAACCTGCGAAGCGCCAAGCTGCAACAATGATCGAGATCAACGATCCCAGCAGCAATGACCCATAGTACAACTTGTCGTCATACTTATCGAGAAAGCTCTGCTGGTTTCCGTTGTAGTACGTAGCAGCTCCGGGATGGATAGGGATCAGCGCGTCGGCGTCGGTGCTCGG
>LNAP01006018.1_pt1 | contig 10578 bp, 10 predicted proteins | sample 602601 | NCBI WGS metagenome assembly LNAP01 (sample SAMN02440304, study PRJNA202911) | soil metagenome | biome: Subtropical and temperate rainforests or woodlands; isolation source: soil samples (1 kg each in a 20% v/v slurry with milli Q water) were... ...
CAGGGAGTTGACTGCAGTCCCCTATGAGGCGGCGGAACCATTGGTGCGCCGGATCATTTTCGCGCCGTGCATGCCACACCTGCTGAAATGAAAAATGAGGCAATTGGAGCGGAGGCACGAATTGTCGCAGTCCCTTGGCTGGGGGCAATCTTTCCAAAGTGCGACGGGCAACCGTCAAGATAAGATCGGTCCCGGCGAGGACCTCTGTGCTAGCGCTCCAATGAGGTAGGACCAGGGCAATGTGTCTGTGCAAACCTTTGCGCTGCAAAGCGGCATCGATCTCATTGTCACTTCCTGGCCGCATGGCAACCAGGACATGCGGCCGGGCCAGCCATTCTTCAAGAGACAGCTCGCCACGAGCAGGCAGTGTTGCCGTGTCTGCAACGCTCACGAAGTGTTCTTCGAACAGCGTTTCACGCTGCATGTTAGCCGATGCATCAGGAAAAACGCCCAGCGCTAGATCGGTTTCACCATCGGCCAGTTGCGCCAGCATGGCCTCACGGCTGGCCTGTCCGATTGCCAGATCAATACCTGGCGCGTGTCGGCGTATATGTTTGACTAATTTGGGCAGCACCAGATGCGCAGCATAATCGGATAAAGATACATGAAAACGGCGGACAGTCTGTGATGGGTCGAAGGTAGGGGCGTGCAGCAGTGTGTTCAGCCGTTCTAAGGCATCCTCCAAGGGGCGAACCAATTCCAGTGCTCGCGGTGTGAGAGCCATGGTCGCGCCTCGACGTATCAGTAGCGGGTCTTTGAATATGTCCCGTAGCTGTGCCAGCGCATGACTGACGGCAGGCTGACTTCTATGCAGGCGAATGGCAGCGCGTGTGACGTGCTTTTCGGCCAGCAGGGCATGTAAGGTCAGTAATAAGTTGAGGTCGATGCGGCGAAGATCATCCATGAGATGAATAGTACAGGTAAGGAATTCGAATTTCCATTAGTCTGGTAGATGAAAGATCATCCAGTAATACCCTCGTCGTGTGTTTAAGGATTTCTTTCTGCTATGAACTCGATTTTTCTTTTCCCAATTTTGCTGCCTATGGTTATTGCTGTGGTCGCCGGGGCGGCGGTGCCGTTCCAAGCGGCGAGCAACGCGGCACTTGGGCGCGCTCTCGGTCACCCGTTGTGGGCGACTCTCGTCTCACTCGCGGTCAGCATGATTGTGCTGTTTCCGATGCTGTTGGCGACGCGGGTGCCCGCACCGAATCTGAGTACGGCCGCCCAGGGACCGTGGTGGCTGTGGTTCGGAGGGGTGGCCGGCGTTGCTTATGTGACAGCGGCGCTCGTGTTGACGCCCACTCTGGGGGCGGCGAACTTCATCGTGAGCGTGATTGCGGGACAAATGGTGGCGTCGCTGCTGATTGATCACTTTGGACTGATGGGGCTTGCGTCCAAACCGATAGGGCTATGGAGGATTGTCGGCGTCATGTTGATCCTGGTAGGCATGTTGGTCGTCCAGGTAAGCAGTGATGTAATTCGCCGCTAGAGTCTTTTTTCGGATTGATGGTTAGTGTGGCGGTTTCTCTTTAGACTTGGGGGCTTTTTGTCAACACAGTTCGCCAACCCAGCTTCACGCCCAAGGTGCCGACGACGATCAATGCCACGCCAAGCGCTTGCGCAATACCGAGCGGGTGATCATAAATTAGCCAGTCAATAACGATGGCGACCAGTGGATAGATAAAAGTCAACGCGCCAATCACGGGAGTTGTCAGACTGGGATAGGCCGAGTACATCAACACATAGGCGATACCCGTGTGCAAAACACCGATGCCAATCAGCCAGCCCCATGTCACCACGGGCAGCGAGACGGAAAGATCGGCAAACGGCGCAAGTAGGGCAATGCCAACCGTAGTCTGGCACAACGCCGTAACTTCGGGGCGTTGCCGACGCAGGCTTTTAGCCAGGACAGCGGCGCACGCATAGAGCCACGCCGCGCCCAATGTCAGCCCGATTCCCAACACCCAGGTGGGGTCGATCTGCCCAGCCGGCGCGACAAGACCACTAGCCAGGCCGACTCCAACGAACGCGCTTACCATCCATAACGCTTGGTCCAGCGTAATACGCTCTTTGAAAAATACCGCACCCAACAGAACTACGAAAAACGGCTGGCTGTGATAGACAATCGTCGTGGTGGCTATTGAAGTCATCGCGAACCCGGCAAAAAAACCGCTCCAGCTCAGGACCATGCAAATGCCTCCCAAGCCGGCCACCTTCAAGTCATGTCCTACCAGCGTCGCTTTGGCTAAATAGCCACGGGACACACACCATCCTGCAAGAAATACCGTTCCAAACACGCAGCGCCAGAACACCGTTGTAATGGCATCGAGGCCCGCTTCCGTTGCAAAAGCTCCGACGGTGCCAAGGATCACCATCGCCACCGCCAGGCGAGAGGCTGGAAATTTGACCGACTGTATGCGCGCCACGGAACAGCTCCTAAAAGAGACAAGGCCATTCTGGCGCCGAAGTCGGATTCAATCAAACGAATAGATTTGATGAAACCGATTCGTTATACTGATAGCTATGTCCAGACCACTTGATCTTGATCTTCTGCGTACTTTTATCGCTGTCGCGGAAACGGGCAGTTTTTCCGCCGCAGCATCGCGAATCGGAAGGAGCCAGTCGGCAGTCAGCATGCAAATGCAGCGCCTGGAGCAGCGCATCGGCAAGCAGTTGATTACTCGAGGACCCAAGTCCGTGATGCCAAATCATGGGGGCGCGGATTTCCTGATTTACGCCCGCCGGCTTCTGGCGCTGTCGGACGAGGCGTGGGCAAGCGTGACGCGCCCCGAAGATTGCGGAACGGTGCGTCTTGGCGTGCCCGATGACTACGCCGCGTTTTTGCTGCCGCCTGTGCTCGCCCGCTTCGCCTCGGAGCACCCATTCGTCACGATAGAGCTTGTGTGCGAACCCTCTACCGCGTTGACCCAAGCTATTGAAGAGAACCGGATCGATCTGGCCATTATCACGCGCATGCCGGGACAGCCCGTCGAAGTATGCAAGCGAGAGCGCTTTGTCTGGGTCGCCTCGCCCTCGCATGTCACCTGGCAAGAGGACCCCTTGCCGGTTGCGCTTTTTGAAAGTGGCTGTGCCGCAAGAATAAACCTATTGAAAGCCCTCGCCGCTAGCGACCGGGGATATCGTTCAACGTACTCCAGCGCCAGTCTGCTCGGATTGATTGCGGTGGTTCAGGCCGGACTTGCGGTGGCCGGCCTGGCGCTATGCAGCGTGCCGCCGTCTCTTCGAATTATCGGGGAAAACGAAGGACTGCCCGCGCTTGATGATCTGGAAATAAGTATCCTGCGCAATCCCGCCGCCTCGCACGCGGCTGGTGAGCGCTTGAATGACTTTCTGCGTCGCGAGCTGTCTTACGGCCGCTGACTTTTCATACCATCACACGCGCTTCCAGATCTTGCGTTTGCGAATCAGCTAACTCGCAAGAACTCGGAAGCGGCTTCAGTCGCTTGTGCGGGAACCCGCCACCGACTTCGGTGTCCTGCCGTAATACCGCTCGAAGGCTGCGCTAAAGCTGGACAAATGCAGATAGCCTACCTTATACGCTACGGTGGACACGCGCAGCCCGGTCTCGAGAAGCTCCCAGGCTTTTTCCATACGGATCTTGGTCAACATGCGATGCGGGCTGGTACCAAATAATTGATGGAAGCCTTGTTTGAGCTTGAACTCATTGGTGCCGACTGCGGCACAAAGGTATCCAACGGTCAGCGCACGGTCGAACTGGCTCATCAGGATGTCCCGGGCGCGCAAGATCATGTCCTGATGCTCCGAGTCGATTCTTCTCGTGATCGCTGGTTGCGGCGCGAATGGCCGGAGTTGTTCAGACAGTAGTCCCAGCGCGGCAATATGGGTGTTTAGCAGGCTACCTCCGTGATCATGGAGATGGATCAACGATTCAGCCAGGCGCTCAGTAGCAGCGCCATGCTTGCCGCAAAAAAGTTGGCGAGCCGCTTGCTCGTTTGGTGCACCATCGAGCAGCCCCTCCAAGCCATATTGATGTAGCAGCGGCTCGTCGGCGACTAGGCGCAACTGCCGGATCGGCTGATTGGCCGGAAAGCGGCGCTCGCCGCGCGTGCCCGCATAGGCAGCAATCGTGCTGTGCCCGGACACGAAGTCGATACGCTCCCCATTGCCGCCGATGATGCTCGATTGCCCCTCAAGAGCAATGGCCACGGTCAAGGATTGTTCTCGTTCAATCATGCTGGCTTGTAACAGATCATGCCGGGGAGTGTAGTGGGCATAGACGACTGCCAGGCCGCCGGAAAATACCAGACTGTCTGTAAAGCAGGCACCCAGGTCCTCTGAGAGCTGTGAGCGCTGCCAGGCGGAATGATCCAAGCGGGCCGGGGGTGAGATGTCCGCGGCCGTAAGTCGGTAGTTCATGGTGACGCTTTCATGTCTGCTCGCCCTCGTGATCAGTTCCTTTCCCTGGAATCGCAAAGAAAGAATCCGGATTGCCTAAATATTGAATGACATGCATTCGTGTCCTTATCTTATAGTGATTCTCGATGAATGGGGAACACCCCCGTGGGGATGAAGGGGACATAAAAAATGACCGTTGCGTCCCGATGCTCCCTATGTGGCAGTGAATCTGCATAGCGAAAAAGGAAAATACTGATGATGGAAAAAGCGCGCGAATCCCGCGTAGTCAAACTGATTGACTACGCGCCGGGCGAACTGAAGGCTCGGGATTTTGCTGTCGTGCAAGCGACAGTGGCCGAGCCTGGCCCACGTGAAGTTCTGGTGCGCAACCGCTGGTTTCGAGTCTCGATTTCGACTCGCTTGATGGCTCAAGAGGGTGCCGAAGCAGTGGCCGGGATTCCTTTCCCGCCGCTCAAGCCTGGCGATACGCTCGCGGATGGCGCGATCGGCGAGGTCGTGCTCGCGGGGGCGGGCGCCGGTCTGAGCGTTGGCAGCCTGGTCATGCATCCGCTTGGATGGCGCGATTATGCGGTCATCGCAGCAGATCAATGCACGGTATTGGAACCTGCAGACATTGACCCGGTGGAATGGCTTGGACATGGCTGGACCGCTTATGCGGCGCTGACCGAGGGCATTCAGATTTATCAAGGCGATACTGTTTTTGTCTCCAGCGGCGCTGGCGCCATCGGCTCGATGGCCGGGCAGATCGCACGGCTGCTCGGGGCCAAACGGGTAATCGGCAGCACCAGTACTATGGAGAAGGCGCACTGGATGCAGACAGAACTCGGTTATGACGCGGTAATTACGCGGGGCGGAGACGCGACGATCCGTGATCAATTGGCACATGCCGCCATAGGCGGGATCGATGTCATCGTCGATATGGTGGGCGGGGAACAACTGGCGGTGGCTCTCGAGTTGGCGAGAGAGGGTGCGCGTTGCATCCTGCTTGGCGCGCTCACGGCGGAACTGAACCCCGGCAACGCCACGCTACGCGCGCCAGTCGCGCTCGACAGCTTCCAGCTCATCATCAAGGGCGTGACCGTGCGTGGATTCAGTGCCTGCGAGCATGCCCCGGGCAAGTTTGCTGCATGGTTGCGCCAACTGGCGTCGTGGCGGCGCGATGGCGCAATTCGTCTTCCTCATACAACGATCAAAGGGATGGAGCATGCTCCGTTCGCCCTGCAAGAGGCGTGCGCCGGGCGGCTCAAAGGCTTGGTTCTGGTCGAGCTGGAGTCGCTATGAAGGTAGAAATCGTTTCGGCTGACCGCACAGCCCCGCAGACCGCCGAGCAGACTGGATACCCGATCTTGCCCGTCGCGCAGCAATGGCTGTTGTGGGCTGGGTTCGTCCTCGTGGCGGTGAATTTGCGTATGATTTTCGCCACTGTGGGGCCGCTGCTGAAGAATCTAGAGCTCGGCTTCGTGTCCACTCTATGGGTGACGACCTTACCGTTGGTGCTGTTGGGCGTCTTCTCCATTCCCGGCGTTAGGTTAAGACTATGGCTGGGGGAGGAGCGGGCCCTGTTTTTAGCCCTGGCCGTGCTGGTGATAGGATGCGGCATACGATGGTTTGGCGAGGCGGGATTGATCGTGGGGACTGTCCTGGGCAGCGCGGGCATCGCTGTGATGAACGTCATCATGCCTGTGCTGGCCCGCAAGCGCTTCGGGCCGCAACGTATGGGCATGGTGATGGGCATCTATGCGTTGATGCTGGGTGTCGGTGCCGTGCTAGGGGCCAGCGTTTCGTTTCCCTTGTTCAGGCTGATGGGAGCAGATGCGGCATCGGCCTTCCAGGCGCTCGGCCTGTGGGCTATCCCCGCCTTGCTGGCGCTGGTGGTGTGGCTACCCCAGTTGCGGTTTACGGCGAGTATGCCAGGCTCGGCTGGCGAATGCGCCGCGTCCGTCACTAATGTGTATCGCAACGGCACAGCCTGGTCGATCACGTTGTTTTTCGGGCTCCAGGTGCTCAACCTGTACGTTTTCCTTCCCTGGATGCCGACGATTCTGACGGATCGGGGAACGACATCGGCTACAGCCGCACTGATCTTCTCGGTATCGCAACTGGGCCTGATGATCGGCAGCTTCGTGACGCCCCTGATGGCGGCTCGCACTAGCGACCAGCGCGCCTATATTGCGATGACGGTGCTGCTGTGTTTGGTGGGTACGATGGGCCTGATGTACGCGCCGATTGGAACGGCGATGCTATGGTCCACATTGCTTGGCTTTGGGCAAGGAGCAGGCCTTTCCCTCGGCACGTTCCTGTTCATTGCCAAGAGCGCGAGCATCCACACGGCCACGCACATCTCGGCAATGGCCCAGACAATCGGCTATTTGATTGCGGTGGCGGGACCTTTGCTGATTGGCGCTATCTACCAGAGAACGGGCGACTGGAACGTGCCCATTTTAATCGTGGCGAGCATTTTGTTGGTCCAGTTGGTGGTGTCGTTGCCCGCAGGCCGTAACGTCAAGATATGAAATGGGTGGGGTACGGATGAGTCGGAGGTAGCAGACGGAACAAGAGCAGCATGGAACTTCTCCGCGAACGCCGTTTTCTGCTGGTGGCCGAAGAAATTCATTTCGCTGATTCGGCGGAGCCGCCGGGCCGGAAGACAGTCGGTATGGTTATGCGTTATCGAAGAGTTGGGGAACAAGAGGCGATGCTGTTCACCCCACCAAGGCTTGACGAGTCGCGATCCGATTACCACAATCAATCTACACTAAACGTCAGGTTGTTATTTAATGTCGGCCTCGGCCTCCTTGTTTCAGATCGGCGAACTTGCCCAGCGTGCAGGCGTAAGCCATCGCACTATCCATTTCTACGAACGCATTGGACTGTTGCGCCCGGCTGAGCGCGAGGGCGCAGGATACCGCTACTACGACGAGCAAGCGGTTCAGCGTCTGGAGAAGATCGCTGCTTTAAAGAACCTGGGCCTGAGTCTGGACGAGATCGGCCAGGTGATCGACATGTATTTTGAAGATCCCAACGGCATCAAAGGCAAGGAACATGTGTTGAAAATTCTTCAGGCCCAACTGGCTGCAACACACAATCAGCTGGGGGAACTGCGCATTTTCGCGCGCGACCTGGAAGCCAACATCGCGCGCATAAATGGGTTGCTAGAAGAGGCGCGAAAACAGTGTTGAGATGTGGCTCCCGTTAGCAGTCCGTTTTTTTTGTTCACAATCTGTACTTAACGTCAGGTTGATATGTATGCATACTCGAGACGCTGGACTGTTAATGCTCCTGATGGCAGGAGCGGTGCTGGTTTCTTTTCCCTCGTCCCTCTTAAGGAGTCCAACTATGTCCCGCTTCCGAGCATTCACCTTGTCCGCAGCTGTCCTATTTGGCGCAAGCGCCGTGGCAGCCGCCCAACCCTACCCTTTAAATCAGGAGAACAGTATGATGACCGCAATTCAACACGATACGTTGCCCCTCATTTTTGATACGCACGCCCAAGTTGACCAGCGCGGGATTGAAGTCGACGGCGAAGCCGCGATCTTGACCCGCTATGAGCGCTGTGACGGGCGCAATGGGGGGCTGGAGGCGAGCATTTCAGCACCGTCGTGGATGCCAACGGCAAACTAAAAGGTTTCGTCAATATTTCGCTGGATCTGGTTGGCAAGCCGCTACCGTCGCGTGAACGCAGTGAACAGATTGCCCGAGATTTCTTGCAGGAGACGGCTCCCGACCTGCTAGCTCGTATGAAGATCAGTTGGATCGACCCGCATGACGAGCCGATCCGCGTGCAACGCGATGGTCGTATCGAATCGGTGACCTTGACCGGCATGAAGGTCAAGGCCCGCAACCTCGATGATGGCCGCTGGTTCTGGATCATCGTCGGTGGCGATGACAAACCAATGGTCTTCGAGCGCGACATCGTGTGGATCACTTTCCCCGGCCATCGCCAGACCGAGAAGTGGCTGCATGACAGTTGGCTCAAGGCACGTGCGGGCTAGAGCTAGCCTGGAATAGGGCGCTCGCAGGACACTGATCTTCGTTAGCGCAGCACCCGTTGATCATCGGCGGGTGCCTGGCATGCTCCCTGTAAGCGCTGGTCGAGGGCAACTCAAACCGCTATGTCTGAGTGTTTTAGGGAATCAATGGACGTAGGAAGCTGCGTTCATAGCTGATGATGAATCTGTGCTTGGTCGCATGCGCGACGGCCTCGATGCATTCCAGGTCCGTTTCCGCTTTTGCTCGGTATTGCTCGTACTCGGCAAGGCTGGGGAAACTGAACAGGCAATAAGCAATATTGTTTGCGCCTTCTGCGGGCAGGAAATATCCATGATTAGTCCTCTGAGACAGTGGCAGCGCGCCATTGACGCAATTGATCAACGCTGGCGGTGACGCCGCCACATACGACCACCAAGACACTGTCAAAGCCCTTCAGCGTCCCGGACTGATCGTAAGCCAGCGCGAGGCTGGCCCCGCAGGCGGGTTCTACCAGGATTCGATGATCTTCGAGGAAGCGTTCGCACGCCTGTAAGGCCGCCAAATCGCTCACGACAGCGGGGCGCACCGGGTGCTGCTTGGTCAGGGCAAACGCCTGTTCACAAACCTGCTTGGCGCCCAGCGATGTGGCAATACTGGTAATGGAATCCAGTTCAATGCGTTCGCCCGCGGCCAGCGAAAGCGCCAGGGCATCGGCGCCGGTGGTTTCAGCAGTGATGACCGGTACATCGTGCCAGCCATTGTGGTGCAGACCCTCTACAACGCCACAGAACAGGCCGCCGCCGCCCACGGACAGCACCACGGCATCCGGCTTAATCCCGGCGTGCGCCACCTCGTCGACCAGCGACGCATGGCCCCGCCAGATCAGTGGATCGTCGAAAGGGTGCACGAAGGCGTCGTCCTCGCCTAGCATCGATTGCGCCAGCGCATTGGCGTCGTGCCACGCCCCACCATGCACGATGAGTTGCGCGCCTTGCTGGCGGATCAGCGAACGTGCGCGCTCGGTCGTGGTTTCCGGCACAACGACCACGACCGGGACAGACAGGCGCCGGCCCGCATAGGCTACGGCGATTCCGGCGTTGCCGCCTGATGAGGAAATGAAACGACGTTTGCCATGGCGGGCGTATGACTCGCAGGCCATGCCGATGCCGCGTATCTTGAAAGAACCCGTCGGCTGCAAGGCGTCGAGCTTGAGCCAGACCTGGCAGCCAGCGGCTTCACTTAAGGGGTCGGATTCGATCAGCGGGGTTTCGATATGCAAGGACATGGATGACGATCAACCTAAAAACACGCATTAATTGGAAATGTTTCTAGTGTACGGAATAAGCACCTGCGCGATAATCCCTTACCAACACAAATCATCTTTGCACCATGAGCACAAATTTAGATTTCATCTTAATGCGCGAAATGGCCGTCTTTACCAAGGTGGTGGAGACCGGCAGTTTCTCCGAGGCCGCTCGCCAACTCGGGAGCACTCCGTCGGCGACCAGTCGGGCGGTAGCGCGACTGGAAAAGGCGCTTGGTACACGCCTGCTGCAACGCACGACGCGCAAACAGCGCCTGAGCGAGAGCGGTCGCGACGTGCATGCCCATTGCCTGGAGATGATGCGCGCGGCACAGGCGGTGATGGCCAGCTCCGGACGTTTCAGCGACGAGCCGCGCGGCATGGTGCGCTTGAGTGTGCCCAAGGCGGTCGGACGTTTCGTGATTCATCCTCACATGCCCGAGTTCCTGGCGAGCTATCCCCAGATCGACGTGCAGATCCGGCTGGATGATCGCCTGCTAGACCCCATCGACGAACGCATCGATCTGGCTATTCGCATCACTGATCAGCCGCCGCCGGGGATGATGGGCAGACCACTGCTGAGCGTCGAGCATATGCTGTGCGCCACGCCCCGCTATCTGGCGCAGCATGGGATCCCGCAGCATCCGCAGGAATTGAAAAACCATAGCTGCATCTGCTTGGGGGAAGTGCCTGGGGATGCCCGCTGGAAATTCCAGCGCGGTGCAAAATCGGTCAGCGTGCAGGTGCATGGGCGCTATGCGGCCAATCACACGGGTGTGCGACTCGATGCCGTGCTGCACCACATCGGTATCGGTAGCTTGCCTTACTTCACCGCACGGCATGCATTACATCAAGGCTTGATCGTCCAGGTGCTATCAGAGTGGACGTTCAAGACGCACTACAGCGGC
>LNAP01003823.1_pt1 | contig 10576 bp, 11 predicted proteins | sample 602601 | NCBI WGS metagenome assembly LNAP01 (sample SAMN02440304, study PRJNA202911) | soil metagenome | biome: Subtropical and temperate rainforests or woodlands; isolation source: soil samples (1 kg each in a 20% v/v slurry with milli Q water) were... ...
CATGATCTTGCTGCCGTCTTCGCTGGTGTAGGCGTTGAGGTTGACGGTGTGCGGGTCGCCTTCGAGTTTTTCCCATTTGCAGGCGTCGAGCACCGGCAGTGGATGGGTATCGCGAAGAACGGTAATAGGTGCGGTCATGTGGACTCCGGGGCAGTGGACTAGAGAACTGAAGTCGCACCCTATAGCGCCCGTCTGCCGCTCAGTTGTCTGTACTCGACATTGAGCTGTCCAGAAACGCGCATTGCGCTCAAAGATTGTTCAGCGGGCAATCGAACCGGCTCTGTTCGCGGCTGATTTCGAACTCGACCAATTAGCGGGAAAGCCCAGGGGTAAAGTCTGCCCCTCAGGGGAGAGTCAAGGCGTGCAGCAAGGCCTTCGCATAGCCGGGCAGCGTCTCAAAGTCCCGCGCACAGAGCAGGAGTTTGCGTTGAGCCCAAGGTTCTTGCAGGGCGAGACTTTTGAAAGATTGTTCGTCGCGCCAGCGCTCAACCGCCGCAAGCGGGACGATCGCCAACCCGGCCCCCCGAGCGACCATGCGCATCACGCCATCGAAACCGTCGGCGCGGATGCGCATTTGCATGCGTGACCCGGTGTGCAGCGCCTGTTCTTCCAGGTACACCGCCAACGCGCTGTTGGCGTTCAGGCCGACATAGTCGTGGTGCAAGGTGTCGCTGAAGCTCACGACACTTGCGGGTGCCAAGGGATGATCGCGGGGCATTATCAGCACCAGCGGATCGTCGCGAAACGGGCGGGTTTGCAGGTCATCGGTGTCTACGGCGTCGGAGACGATGCCCAGGTCTGCGGCACCTTGGCGCAAGGCGTGACACTGGGCAGTTCTTGCAGATCGATGTCGAGGTTGGAGTGGTCGCGAAGAAAATCCGCAAGCAACTCCGGCAGGTACTCGGTGATTGCCGTGGTGTTGCACAACAACCGCACCTGACCTTTGACGCCGTTGGCGTATTCCGCCAGATCCTGCTGCAGGCGTTCGGCTTGTTGCAGGAGGACACGGGCGTGTTGCGCCAGGGCCTTGCCGGCCGGGGTCGGGCTGACACCGCGGCGACCTCGCTGCAGAAATTCGATCCCCAACGATGCCTCCATGGCGCGGATGCGCGCACTCGCCGCCGCCAGGGACAGATGACTGCGAGCCGCGCCGGCGGTGATGTTGCCGCTGTCGAGGATGTTCAGGTAGAGGCGCAGATCGGTCAGGTTGAAGTGCATCGTCAGTCCCAAAGATCGTTCCCACGCTCCTGCGTGGGAATGCCTCACTGGACGCTCTGCGTCCGCTTTGGCATGCGACGCGAAGCGTCACGGGCTGCATTCCCACGCAGAGCGTGGGAACGATCATGCCTCTTGCTGAGCAAGAGGCTGCCTCAGTATATGGCAGATTTTCAAGCAGCCAATCCAGGCTCACGATAGCGCCATGAATACTCTCGCCGCGTTCTATCAAAACCTCGGTCTGGCCCTTTCCTTGATGGTCATTGCCACCTTTTTGCTGGCCGGCATGATCAAGGGTGTGATCGGCCTCGGTCTGCCGACCATCGCGATGGGTTTGCTCGGTCTGGCTATGGCGCCGTCGCAGGCTGCCGCGCTGCTGATCATCCCCGCAACGCTCACCAATGTCTGGCAACTGGCATTCGGCGGGCATCTGCGAGGGTTAATCAAACGCCTGTGGCCGATGCTGCTGGCGATCTTCATCGGCACCGGGGCCGGCACGTTGTGGATCGGCATGGCCGGTGGTCATTGGGTCGTGCGGGGATTGGGCGCTGCGCTGTTGCTCTACGCGTTGAGCGGGTTGTGTCTGCCGACCTTGCGTGTCGGCCGTCACACTGAGCGTTGGCTCGGTCCGCTTGGCGGTCTGTTGACGGGCGTCATCACCTCGGCCACCGGCGTCTTCGTGATTCCGGCCGTGCCTTATCTGCAAGCCTTGGGCTTGAACAAGGATGAACTGGTGCAGGCGCTGGGTCTGTCGTTCACCGTCTCGACCCTGGCCTTGGCCGGCGGATTGTTATGGCGCGGCGCACTGGGCGGTGGCGAGTTAAGTGCGTCGTTGCTGGCGCTGATCCCGGCGGTGCTCGGCATGTTGCTGGGGCAATGGCTGCGCCAGCGGATCAGCGCCGTGCTGTTCAAGCGTGTGTTCTTTATCGGCCTGGGCGTGCTCGGCGGCCACTTGCTGATCAGCGGGTAGCGGACGACGGGCTGAGCATGTCGATCGTGCGGATATCGAAATCCCGTTCCAGGTACTCATCGCGTTGCTCGAGGAATTGCTTCATGTGCGGCAGGTTCGAGTGCACGTCCAAGTGAGCCTGGGACTGCCAGATCTCGTAGAAGATAAACAGCGTCGGGTCCTGTTTGTCGCGCAGCATGTGGTACTCGATGCAACCGGGTTCGGCGCGACTCGCTTGCACATAACCGCTGAAAAACGCTTCGAAGGCGTCGGATTTTTCCGGGCGGGTCTTGGCGTGCAGGATGAAACCTTGCATTTCACTCATCAGAAATTTCCTCAAGTTCAGAATCGACGCAAGTTTATGGCAACAATCGGCTGTCGATTCGTGCGTATTGGTCAAATGATTTTTGTGAATTCAGCGCTTATTCAGCGCGAGGCAGATCGCTACTCTGCCGTCATCGAATTCCAACCTTCCGAGACTTCCCATGAAAAAAGTCCTGTTGCTCAATGGCGGCAAAAAATTTGCCCACTCCGATGGCCGTTACAACGCCACCCTGCATGAAGCCGCACTGAGCGTGCTGGATCGCGGCGGCGTCGACGTGAAAGCCACTTTCATCGACGAGGGTTACGACCTCGCCGAGGAAGTTGCCAAATTCCTTTGGGCCGACGTGATCATTTATCAGATGCCCGGTTGGTGGATGGGCGCGCCCTGGACCGTCAAGAAGTACATCGACGAAGTCTTCACCGAAGGCCATGGCAGCCTGTACGCCAGTGACGGTCGCACCCGTTCCGACGCGTCGCAAAAGTACGGCAGCGGTGGTCTGTTGCAGGGCAAGCAATACATGTTGTCCCTGACTTGGAACGCGCCGCAGCAAGCCTTCGACGATCCAACCGACTTCTTCGAAGCCAAGGGCGTGGACGCGGTGTACTTCCCGTTCCACAAGGCCAACACCTTCCTCGGCATGACCGGTTTGCCAACGTTCCTGTGCGTTGATGTGATGAAGCGCCCCAATATCGAAGCCGATGTGGCGCGCTATGAGCAGCATTTGACCGAGGTGTTCGGTCTGCCGGCGTAAGGTTCCTTTTGCCCCGCATCCAGCTACTATCAAGCCAGTTTTGAATGAGGGGCATCCGTGAAAGCCAGATCCGATGAATTGCAGATTTTCGTCTGCGTGATTGAATGCGGGTCGATTTCCGCTGCGGCCGAACAGGTCGGGCAAACGCCTTCGGCGGTCAGCCGTACGCTGTCGCGGCTGGAGGCGAAACTCGATACCACGCTGATCAACCGCACCACGCGACGCATGGACCTGACCGAAGAGGGCAAGTATTTTTTCGAGCACGCCAAGCTGATTCTCGATCAGATGGACGAGCTTGAAGAGCGTCTGACCTCACGTCAGCAAACCCCGTCCGGGCGCCTGCGGATCAATGCTGCATCGCCGTTCATGCTGCACGCCATCGTGCCGTACATCGACGAGTTCCGCCGGCTCTATCCGGACATCCAGCTGGAGCTCAACAGCAACGATCTGATCATCGATTTGCTCGAGCAAAGCACCGACATCGCCATCCGCATCGGCACGCTCGCCGATTCGACCCTGCACGCTCGATCGCTGGGCTGCAGTCCGCTGCACATCGTCGCCAGCCCGGCCTATCTTGAAAAACACGGTGTACCGGCTGAAGTGGCGGATTTGTCCGGGCATACGTTGCTGGGTTTTACCCACAACGAAGGCCTCAACCAATGGCCGCTGCGTTACGTGCACGGTGATCGTTGGCCGATTCAGGCGTCGATCAGCGCCTCCAGCGGCGAGACGATCAGGCACTTGGCGCTGGAAGGCCAAGGCATCGCCTGCCTGTCGCACTTCATGACGATTGATGACATCCGCGCCGGACGTTTGCAGGTGCTGCTGGCGGATTTCAACAGCGGCTATCGCCAGCCGATCAACGCGGTGTACTACCGCAACTCGCAACTTGCCCTACGGATTCAATGCTTCCTGGACTTCATCCAGGGCAAATTGGCGGCTTATGCGAATGCGGATTTCAAGGGCTGATTCGTGATCCCTGCGCAAGAGTGAATTGGGCGACGCCGTCTGTTTCCACTGGCATCGGTCCTCGATACTGGCTGCATCACTTATTAACGCTGGGAGTCTCTCCATGAACGTATTCGTAACCGGCGCAGCTGGTTTTATCGGTGGCTCCATCGCCACCGGCCTGGTCCAGGCTGGCCATATGGTGACTGGCCTGGTTCGCAGCACCGAACAAGCCAATGAACTGAGCGCTCTGGGTATCACCCCGGTGCTCGGCACGCTTGACGACAGCGCCCTACTGGCCGAACAGGCCCGCGCTGCCGATGCCGTGATCAACGCCGCCAGCAGCGACCATCGCGGCGCGGTAGAAGCGTTGCTCGATGCACTTCGCGGTTCCAACAAAGTGTTCCTGCACACCAGCGGTTCGAGCATTGTCGGCGATGCGTCGGGCGGTAAATCCAGCGACGTTATCTATTTCGAAGACAACCTGCCGGAGCCGACTATCGACAAAGCTGCGCGCGTGGCCATCGACAACCTGATCCTTGCCGCAGCAAAGGACGGGGTGAACTCGGCAGTGATCTGCAACACCCTGATCTACGGCCACAGCCTGGGCGTGAATCGCGACAGCGTGCAGTTGCCGCGTTTGCTGAAACAGGCGCGTAAAAGTGGCGTGGTCCGGCATGTCGGTACCGGCCAGAACATCTGGTCCAACGTGCACATCGAAGACGTGGTTGCCCTGTACCTGCTGGTGCTGACCAACAACGTACCGGGCACTTTCTACTTCGTGGAAAGCGGTGAAGCGTCGTTCATCGACATGACCACTGCGATTGCCCAAGCGCTGAATCTGGGTGAGCCACAAGACTGGCCGCTGAAAGAGGCCGAAGCCGAGTGGGGGTATGAAATGGCCAACTATGGTTTGGGTTCCAACAGCCGGGTTCGTGGTAACAAGGCGCGCGAACTGCTGGGCTGGGTGCCGAAGCGGACTTCGGTGATTGAATGGATTCGTGACGAGATGGTGTGAGTTCGCTCTAGACCGCGTCATCGTTCATCGCGGGCAAGCCACGCTCCCACAGGTATTGTGTCGTTCATCAGTTTCGCGAACGACACAATACCTGTGGGAGCGTGGCTTGCCCGCGATTGCGTTTCTGACGACCCAATAACTGGCCGGGCCGCCCCCAATTCCGTAACATCCGCCCCCTCTTTTCCCGCCTGTATTTAGATCAGCCATGAAACCCAAACATCTGCGCGCCGATACCCTGGCCGGGCTCACCACCTCATTCGCTCTTCTACCCGAATGCATCGCCTTCGCTCTGGTTGCGCATCTCAATCCATTGATGGGGCTTTACGGCGCTTTCATCATTTGCACCCTGACCGCGCTTTTCGGTGGGCGGCCGGGCATGGTGTCCGGTGCCGCGGGGTCGATGGCCGTGGTGATCGTTGCGCTGGTGGTTCAGCACGGTGTGCAGTATTTGCTGGCGACCGTGTTGCTGGGCGGGTTGATCATGCTGGCGTTCGGGCTGCTGAAGCTGGGCAAGCTGGTGCGCATGGTGCCGTACCCGGTGATGCTCGGCTTCGTCAACGGCCTGGCGATCATCATTGCCCTGGCGCAGCTGGAACACTTCAAGAGCGGTGACGTCTGGCTCAGCGGCACACCGCTGTACCTGATGGCGGGGTTGGTTGCCGTGACGATGGCCATCGTCTACGTGCTGCCGCGCCTGACGCGCGCCGTGCCGCCGGCGCTGGTGGCGATTCTGGGTGTCGGGCTGGCGGTTTATCTGCTCCGCACCTTGGGTGACATGGCGCACATCGCCGGCGGTTTGCCGACATTTGCGCTGCCAGACATTCCCTGGAGCCTGGAAACCCTGTGCATCATCGCGCCCTACGCGATATTGATGGCGTTGGTCGGCTTGCTGGAAACCCTGCTGACCCTGAACCTCACCGACGAGATCACCGAGAGCCGTGGCTACCCGGATCGCGAATGTGTGGCGCTGGGCGCGGCCAACATGGTCTCCGGCGTGTTCGGCGGCATGGGCGGCTGCGCGATGATCGGGCAGACCGTGATCAACCTCAGCTCCGGTGGTCGCGGTCGGCTGTCCGGTGTGGTGGCCGGTGTGCTGATTCTGCTTTTCATATTGTTTTTGTCGCCGTTGATCGAGCGCATTCCGCTGGCCGCGTTGGTTGGGGTGATGTTCGTGGTTTCGCAGCAGACCTTCGCCTGGGCCTCGCTTCGGGTGTTGAACAAAGTGCCGCTGAATGACGTGCTGGTGATCATCGCGGTAACGGTCATAACGGTGTTCACCGACCTGGCCACTGCCGTGCTTTGCGGGATTATCATTGCGGCGCTCAACTTCGCCTGGCAGCAGGCCCGCGAGCTCTATGCCGACAGTCATCTTGAAGTCGACGGCAGCAAGCTCTACCACCTGCATGGCACGCTGTTCGCCTTTTCTCAACCAGTTCGACCCCGCCAACGACCCATCCGTAGTGACGATCGATTGTCGCCACCTGAGCTTCGTCGACTACTCGGCGATAGCTGCGCTAAAAACGCTGCGTGAACGCTACACCAAGGCCGGCAAGCACCTGCGCGTGCTGCACTTGTCCGAACGCTGCAAGAAGCTGCTCAAACGCGCCCGGGTCAGTCACGACTGAGGTCTCCAGCAAAATCCCTGTGGGAGCGAGCCGGCTCCGGGCGGCGTTCCGACGATGGCGGTGTATCAGTCACATCACTGTTGACTGACTCTCCCTCATCGCGAGCAGGCTCGCTCCCACAGGGAAATCGGGGTGTAAATTTGCCTATCTGATTTGCATATTTAGCGACCTCTCATACCTCTGCGCGACAACCCTTACCCCTCCACGAAAATTACTTTCACCTCGTTTGAATATCACGTCTCGAAATGTTTTATGAGTTTCACAACCCATTCGACGTGACCCTTTCGAGGAGTACCGCATGACACCGTCCTTCGGCTATTGGCTGCTGGTTTACGCCGCCATCGCCATCATCGCGCTGATCGTTCTGATCGCCCGCTACCGACTCAATCCGTTCATTGTCATCACCCTGGTGTCCATCGGCCTGGCGCTGCTGGCGGGGATGCCGCCGTCGGGCGTGGTGGGGGCGTATGAGGCGGGTGTCGGCAAGACGCTGGGCCATATTGCGCTGGTGGTCGCGCTGGGCACGATGCTCGGCAAAATGATGGCCGAGTCCGGCGGTGCCGAGCAGATGGCGCGAACGTTGATCGACCGCTTCGGTGAGAAAAATGCCCACTGGGCGATGGTCTGCATCGCTTTCCTTGTTGGACTGCCGCTGTTCTTCGAAGTCGGTTTTGTCCTGCTGGTGCCGATCGCATTTACCGTGGCGCGGCGCGTGGGCGTGTCGATTCTGATGGTCGGTTTGCCGATGGTCGCCGGGCTCTCGGTGGTCCACGCGCTGGTGCCGCCGCACCCGGCGGCGATGCTGGCGGTGCAGGCCTATCAGGCCTCGGTGGGGCAGACCTTGCTCTACGCGATTTTGATCGGGATACCGACCGCGATCATCGCCGGCCCCCTCTACGCCAAGTTCATCGTGCCGCGCATTCAACTGCCGGACGATAACCCGCTGGAGCGTCAGTTCCTCGAGCGTGAACCACGCGACGGCCTGCCGGGGTTCGGCATCACCATGGCGACCATTCTGCTGCCGGTGGTGCTGATGCTGATCGGCGGCTGGGCCAATCTGATTTCTACGCCGGGCAGTGGTTTCAATCAGTTTCTGTTGTTCATCGGCAATTCGGTGATCGCCTTGTTGCTGGCGACCTTGCTGAGCTTCTGGACTTTGGGCCTGGCCCAAGGCTTCAGCCGCGAATCGATCCTCAAATTCACCAACGAATGCCTGGCACCGACCGCCAGCATCACCTTGCTGGTGGGCGCGGGCGGTGGCTTGAACCGGATTCTGGTGGACGCTGGCGTCACCGACCAGATCGTCAGTCTGGCGCAGGTGTTCCAGCTGTCGCCGCTGTTGATGGGCTGGCTGTTTGCTGCGTTGATGCGCATCGCCACCGGTTCTGCCACGGTGGCCATGACCACTGCGTCGGGTATCGTTGCGCCGGTGGCCATTGGTCTGGGTTATCCCCATCCAGAGCTGTTGGTGCTGGCGACGGGCGCGGGGTCGGTTATCTTTTCCCACGTCAATGACGGCGGTTTCTGGTTGATCAAGGAATACTTCAACATGACCGTCGCCCAGACCTTCAAGACCTGGACGGTGCTCGAGACCATTATCTCGGTCGTCGCCTTCGGTCTGACCGTTGGCCTTTCTTACCTGCTTTAGCCGGAGCCGCCCGCCATGGACATCCTCTACCAGATCCGCGCCCGTCAGGATTCCTTCAGTGCGGGTGAAGGACGCATCGCTCGGCTGATGCTCGACGACGTAGGATTTGCCTCCGCCGCCAGCCTGGATGAACTGGCGCTGAAAGCGGAAGTCAGCACCGCCACGCTCTCGCGTTTTGCTCGCACCGTCGGCTGTCGCGACTTGCGCGATCTGCGTCTGCAACTGGCCCAGGCCAGCGGCGTCGGCAGTCGTTTTTTGGACCCGGCGGGCACGCCCGAGCAGTCGGCGTTTTATGGACAGATCGTTGGCGATATCGAGTCGACCTTGCGCCAGCATCTGTCGGCCTTCGATGAGTCGCGTTTCGCCGACGCGGTGAAATTGCTGGGCAAGGCGCGGATGATTCACGCCTTCGGCATGGGTGGTTGCTCGACTTTGTGCAGTGATGAATTGCAGGTGCGGCTGGTGCGATTCGGCTACCCGATTGCGGTGTGCCACGACCCGGTGATGATGCGCGTCACCGCCGCCAGCCTCGATGCCGAACGCGTCGTCATTGCCTGCTCGCTGACTGGCATCACCCCCGAACTGCTCGAGGCCGTCGAGCTGGCGCGCAGCTACGGCGCACGAATTCTCGCCATCACCCGGGCCGACTCGCCGCTGGCGCAATTGGCGGATGTGCTGCTGCCGCTGCAAGGTGTCGAAACCTCATTCATCTACAAACCCACGGCGGCGCGCTACGGCATGTTGCTGGCCATCGACGTGCTCGCCACCGAGCTGGCGCTGGCCAATCCTGAAGACAATCAAGAGCGTCTGCGGCGGATCAAACTCGCCCTCGACGATTACCGCGGCGGCGACGATCATTTGCCGCTGGGAGACTGACCTGATGTACGACACGCTGATCCGCAACGCCCTGATTATCGACGGCAGCAACGCGCCCGGTTATCCCGCCGACGTGGCGATCCTGAACGGCCGCATCGAGCGCATCGGCGACTTGCACGATGCCAGCGCCACCGAAGAAATCGACGCCACCGGTCGCGTGTTGGCGCCAGGTTTCATCGACGTTCACACCCACGACGACACCGTGGTAATCCGCCAGCCGCAGATGCTGCCCAAGCTCAGCCAGGGTGTGACCACCGTGATAGTCGGCAACTGCGGGATCAGTGCGTCACCGGTGAGTTTACGCGGCGATCCGCCCGACCCGATGAACCTGCTCGGCACCGCCGCGGCGTTCGTTTATCCGAGATTCAGCGACTACCGCGCAGCCGTCGAAGCGGCGAACACCACGCTGAACGTGGCTGCACTGGTCGGCCATACGGCGCTGCGCAGCAACCACCTCGACGACCTGTTTCGCACCGCCACGGCGGACGAAATCAGCGCGATGCGCGAGCAACTGCGCGAGAGTCTTGAGGCCGGCGCATTGGGCCTGTCCACGGGGCTTGCCTATGCCAGCGCGTTCTCGGCTTCCACCGATGAAGTCATGCAACTGACCGAAGAGCTGACCGCTTTCGGCGCGGTCTATACCACCCATTTGCGCAGCGAATTCGAGCCGGTGCTGGAGGCCATGGATGAGGCGTTCCAGATCGGCCGTCATGCCAAAACACCGGTGATCATTTCCCATCTCAAATGTGCCGGCGCCGGTAACTGGGGGCGCAGTCCACAACTGCTAGCGTCCCTCGAACACGCGGCGAAAACCCACCCGGTAGGCTGTGACTGTTATCCCTACGCGGCGAGTTCATCGACGCTGGACCTCAAGCAAGTCACCGACGCTCATCGCATCACCATCACCTGGTCAACGCCGCACCCTGAAGTGGGTGGTCGTGACCTGATGGACATCGCCGCCGAGTGGGGCGTGCCGTTGCTTGACGCCGCTCGACGCCTGCAACCGGCCGGCGCGGTGTATTACGGAATGGACGAGGCGGACGTACGAAGAATCCTCGCGCATCCGCTGTCGATGGTCGGTTCTGACGGATTGCCGGAAGACCCGTTTCCGCATCCACGCTTGTGGGGCGCATTCCCACGCGTGCTCGGACATTTCAGTCGCGACGTGGGGCTGTTTCCGCTGCACACCGCCGTGCACAAGATGACCGGGTTGTCGGCGGC
>LNAP01006497.1_pt2 | contig 10576 bp, 9 predicted proteins | sample 602601 | NCBI WGS metagenome assembly LNAP01 (sample SAMN02440304, study PRJNA202911) | soil metagenome | biome: Subtropical and temperate rainforests or woodlands; isolation source: soil samples (1 kg each in a 20% v/v slurry with milli Q water) were... ...
ATCTACAAGACCGACGCCAAGGTGAAGGAGCTGATCCCCGACAATGCGCACCTGCACAACTGGCTGAACATGGCGCGCGAGCGCATTCAGTTTCAGGGCTTGCCGGCGCGCATCTGCTGGGTCGGCCTCGGTGATCGCCACCGGCTCGGATTGGCATTCAACGAGATGGTGCGCAATGGCGAGCTGAAGGCGCCGATCGTGATCGGCCGCGATCATCTGGATTCCGGCTCGGTGGCCTCGCCGAACCGCGAGACCGAGGCGATGCGCGACGGGTCGGATGCGGTGTCCGACTGGCCGCTGCTCAATGCGCTGCTAAACACCGCCTCGGGCGCGACCTGGGTGTCGCTGCACCATGGCGGCGGCGTCGGCATGGGCTTCTCGCAGCATTCCGGCATGGTGATCTGCTGCGACGGCTCGGCAGACGCCGATGCGCGCCTCGCCCGCGTATTGTGGAACGACCCGGCGACCGGCGTGATGCGCCACGCCGATGCCGGTTACGAGATCGCGATCGAGTGCGCAAAAGAGCATCAGCTCAATCTGCCGGGCATCCTCGGCTGATGCAGATACTCCGCGCGAGCGATCATCGCGTGATGCCGTGGAAGAATGGCGGCGGCTCGACCACCGAGATTCCCCAAGGCGCCGGCATCGGTGCGTTCGACTGGCGGGTGAGCATGGCAGGCGTCGTCGAGGACGGCGCGTTCTCCCGCTTTCCCGATATTGATCGCACACTGGCGGTGCTGGCCGGCGAGGGGATCGTTTTGTCGGTGGAAGGCCACGCCCCGGAGCGGCTGACGCGCGATGTCGAGCCGGTGAGCTTTCCCGGCGACGTGGCGACCAGCGCAACGCTGATCGACGGGCCGATCCTCGACCTCAATGTGATGACGCGGCGCGGGCGGTTCGCTCATCGCGTGGTGCGGCATCACACGCCGTTGGAGATCACCCCGGAGGCCGACGTGACGCTGGTGCTGTCGCGCGGGGAGGGGCTGCGCATTGGCGAGGCCGTGCTTGGCATGGATGATGCGGCGTTGCTGAACAGCGCCACCACCATAGCTCGGGTTGGAAATGCCGAATTTTTCGTCATTGAGTTGTGGGGCGCGTAATCGGGCATATCGACAATTACGTCTATACAAATAAGATGCCGCTGCGCGGTGAGGAGGATGCATCATGCGTCGGCAGGACAAGCTAAAGCTCGGTACCTTCATCTACACCTTTGGCTACAATCCGGCGGCTTGGCTGCATCCCGGATGCGATGTCAACGGCGCCAACGACATCCGCCACCTCACCAAGGTGGCGCAGATTTCCGAGGCGGCGAAGTTCGATTTCGTCTTCATCGCGGACAGCCCTGCCGCCGCAGTGGGTGACCCCGAGGCACTGTGCCGGTTGCCGACCAAGATGAACCGCCCGGAACCGCTGACCACCCTCGCAGCGCTCGCGGTGCAGACCAGCCAGATCGGCCTCGTGGCGACCGCCTCGACCAGCTATTACGAGCCGTTCAATCTGGCACGCATCTTCGCGTCGCTCGAGCATCTGAGCGGCGGGCGCACATGCTGGAACGTCGTCACCTCCGACCATGACGAGACCGGCTACAATTTCAACCGCGAGGGGCTCGACCCGCACGCGCTGCGCTATGAGCGCGGCAAGGAATTCGTCGACGTCACTTTCGGCCTGTGGGACTCGTTCGAGCCGGACGCGCTCAAGCTCGATCGCGAGAGCGGCATCTATTACGACAAGGAAAAGCTCCACACGCTGAACCACAAGGGCAAGCACTTCCAGGTGCGCGGCCCGCTCAACATTGCCGCCTCGCCGCAGGGCCGCCCGGTGATCGCGCAGGCCGGCGGGTCGGAGGCCGGCATCGAGCTCGCGGCCGAGACCGCGGAAGTGGTGTTCTCGCTCGCCTCCAACTTGCCACGCAGCCAGGCGTTCTACGCCACGCTGAAGGAGCGCATGGCGAAATATGGCCGCGCGCCGGACGAGCTCAAGGTGATGCCGGGCGTCGTCATCAATGTCGGGCGCACCGAGGCCGAGGCGCGGGCCAAGGTCGACTTCCTGCTCGACAATCTCCACCCCGATGTCGGCCGGCAGATGCTGGCGGAATTCCTTGAGGCCGACCTGTCCGGCGTGCCGCTCGACCAGCCCTTCCCCAGAGACCGGCTCCCTGCCGCGGCGAAGGGCTCGAAGGCGCTGTTCGACGAACTCACCGACTTCGTCATGCAGGGGCATACGGTCGGCGAACTCATCCGGCTGTTCGGCGAGAAGCACACCGGCAACGGCATCACCGGCACCCCGGCGCAAGTCGCCGATTTCATGGAGGAATGGTTCGAGGGCCGGGCGGCTGACGGCTTCATCCTGATGTTCCCGACCTTGCCGTCCGCGCTGGAGGATTTCGTCGAGCTGGTGGTGCCGGAGCTGCGCCGTCGCAGGCTGTTCCGTGAGGAATATGAGGGCACCACGCTGCGCGCCAACCTCGGTCTGCCGACCCCGGAGAACCGCTACACCCAGGCGCGCCGGCAGGCGGGGCTATAGGTTGGCGGGTTATTTGCTTTGTGGATGCCCCTTCGTCATCCCGGCACTGCCGGGGTGACATGCTTCATCGAGTCTCCTAGAGAGCCCGCATGTTCGACTTCGCCCTGATCGTCAAATCATTGCCGCTGCTGCTCGGCGCGGCGGTGTGGACGGTGGTCTATTCGCTGACCTCGGTGGCGCTGGGCTTCTGCATCGGCACGCTGATGTGCTCCATGGGGCTGTCGCGCTCGCGCATCGGGCGCGGCATTGCCGCGTTTTACGTCAGCTTCTTCCGCGGCGTGCCGCTGCTGGTGCAGCTGTTGATCTCCTATTACTGCCTGCCGCTGATCGGGCTCAACGTGCCGTCCTCGGTGGCGGCGGTTGGCACGCTGGCGCTGTGCACCGGGGCCTATATCGCCGAAATCCTGCGCGGCGGCTTTCTCGGCATCCCGCCCGGCCTGATCGAGGCGGCGCGCATGGTCGGCTTCTCGCGCACGCAGATTCTGACCCGCATCGAGGTGCCGCTGGCGGTGCGCTTCACGCTGCCCTCGCTGGTCAACGAAACCACCATGATGGTGAAGGCTTCCTCGCTGATCTCGGTGGTCGGCGTGCTGGAGCTGACGCGGCTGTCGCAGAACATCGCCACCAGCACGTTCCAGCCCTTGGAAATCTACCTGACGGCCGGCGCGATCTATTTCGTCATCAACGGCGTCATCTCGATGTTTGGCGCCGTCGCCGAGAGCCGCTTCCGGGTGGAGAAGGCGTCATGACCTTCAACCCCGCCATCCTTACCGACAATTGGCCGCTGATCCTCGACGGCATGCTGCTGACCATCCTGATCTGGGTGGTCGGCACCGTACTCGGGCTCGTCATCGGGCTCGCCGTTGCAGTGATACAACTCTTCACCAATCGCTGGTTCGCCGCGCCGCTGACCCTCTATGTCGCGATCATGCGCGGCACGCCGTTCCTCATCCAGCTTTTCATCATCTATTATGGCGGCCCGTTCTTCGGGCTGGACCTCACCCCGATGGTCGCCGGCATTGCCGGGCTGGCGCTTTATGGCGGGGCGTATTTCTCCGAAATCTTCCGCGCCGGCTTCCTGTCGGTGCCGCCCGGCCAGATCGAGGCGGCGCGGATGATGGGCATCTCAAAGCTCCAGATCGTGCGCCACGTGCAGTTGCCGCAGATGCTGGTCATCATCCTGCCCGCACTCGCCAACATGACGGTGCTGCTGTCCAAGGAGACCGCCGTGCTCTCCGTCATCACCGTGAACGAGTTGACCTCGGTGGTGCAGAGCATCGGCTCCACCACCTTCGCCTTTGCCGAGACGCTGCTGTTTCTCGCTGCCGTGTACTGGGCGTTCCTCGAGATCGTCACCGCGCTGGCGCGCCGGCTGGAGAAGCGCGTCGGGCGCTTCACCCTGCGTGGACAGATCTGAGAAAATGGGACACGGCCTATGAGCGTAAAACCCGTCGATCATTCCCGCCCGATCATCGACGTGCGCGGCGTCTGGAAGCGGTTCGGCTCGGCCGAGGTGCTGAAGGGCATCGACCTCAGCATCAAAAAGTCCGAGGTCACCTGCATCATCGGCCCGTCGGGTTCGGGAAAGAGCACGCTGCTGCGCTGCATCGCCTTTCTCGAGGAATACAGCGAGGGCGAAATCTATATCGAGGGCGAGCTGCTCGGCTTTTCGCTGGAGGATGGCAAGCGCCGCCGGGTCTCCGATGCCGAGGTCGCCCGCGTGCGGCGCAATGTCGGCTTCGTGTTCCAGCAGTTCAATTTGTGGCCGCACATGACGGCACTGGAGAATGTCGCCGCACCCTTGAAGCTGGCGCGCGGCATTCCCCGCGAGGACGCCGCCAAGCGGGCGCGCGCCATGCTCGACAAGGTGGGGCTCGGGCACCGCGCCGAGGCCTATCCCAGCCAGCTTTCCGGGGGCCAGCAGCAGCGCGTCGGCATCGCCCGCGCGCTCGCCATGGAGCCGCACATCATGCTGTTCGACGAGCCGACCTCCGCGCTCGACCCGGAACTGGTGGGCGAAGTGCTGCAGGTGATGCGGGATCTGGCAGCCGAGGGGATGACCATGGCGGTGGTGACCCACGAGATGGGCTTTGCCGCGCAGGTCGCCGACACCGTGGTGTTCATCGATCGCGGCATCATCGCGGTGAGCGGCTCGCCCGAGCATGTGTTTCGCCGGGACGAGAATCCGCGTTTGCGGCAGTTCCTGCAGAATTACTTCGAGCGTAACGTGTTCTGGCAGGGGCCCAATGAGGCGCCCGCCATTTGACCTGTGTTCGACGCCTTCGGCCGTGTTGCGCCTCGAAATTGGATATGTCTATACTTAAGGCATAATGGACGCCGGCGGGTTGCTGCCGGAGCGTCCCAGACGGGGAACAGGAGAGACAAATGCACAGCCTCACGCGGCGGTCCGCCGTCACTCGCACCATCCGCCTCGCCGCTCTCGGCGTCGCCGCCACGTTCGCCTTCGCCGGTCTGGCGCAGGCCGAAGACATTCTCGCCAAGGTGAAAGCCAAGGGCGAACTCGTTGTCGGCACCGAACTTCAGTTCGCGCCGTTCGACTTCGTCGAGGACGGCAAACAGGCCGGCCTCAACAAGGAACTGTTCGCCGAAATCGGCAAGGAACTCGGCGTCAAGGTGACCTTCCTCGACCTGCCGTGGCCGAGCGTGCTGCCGGGTCTGGAAGCCGGCAAGTTCGACATGGTCGCCGGCCCCGCCACCATCACCAAGGCCCGCATGGAGCGCTACCGCTTCTCCTCGCCGATCGCCGACGCCACCGTCGCGATCCTGAAGAAGAAGGGCGACGCGTCGATCATGAAGCCGGAAGACATCGCCGGCAAAAAGGTCGGCAGCGCCAAGGCGACTGCCCAGCTCGCGCAGCTGCAGGAGTTCGCCAAGACCCTGCCGACGCCGCCCTCCGCCATCCAGGAATATGTCGACTTCAGCCAGTCCTACGCCGATCTCGGCGCCGGCCGCATCGTCGCGGTGGCCAACTCGCTGCCGAACATCGCCTATCTCGCCAAGCAGAAGCCGGATGTGTTCGAAGTCGTGCAGCCGCCCTTCGGCAAGCCGGTGTATTTCGGCTTCATCGGCTCCAAGTCGGACGATGCCAAGTCGCTGATGGACGCGGTGGACGCCGTGATTATCAAGGCCAAGGCCGATGGCCGCCTCGGCGCGCTGCAGAAGAAGTGGTTCGGCACCGAGATGAAGACGCCGGATCAGGTGACCGAAGCCAGCTTCTGATCCGATCCCGTTTCACGACAAAGGCCGTCGCGCTTGATTGCGCGGCGGTCTTTTTGCATCCATCAGCCCTGCGGCGAGAAGCGAGCGACCAGATTGTACAGGTCGCCGCGAAAAATCTGCCGGACATAGGTGATGGTCTCGCCCGCGCGCCAGGTGCGGCGCTCCAGGCACAGGCAGGCGGCGCCCTTCGAGACCTTCAGGCTCTCGGCGTTGCGTGCGGTGGCGTTGATGGCGCTGATGCGATGCTCGGCCTCGGTCCACGGCACATGGCCGAGCAGCCAGGAGCCGGGCACGACGGTGGCGAAGTCGACGGTTGCGGCTTCCGGCACCACCTTGAGCCCGATCAGCCGGTCCTCCAGCGCGAAGGGCCGCCCGTTCGCCAGATGCCGGCAGCGAATGTCGAGCACGTCGGCGCCGGCGGCCAGCGCGGATTCCAAGGGGTCGGCGGCATTGGCGAGGCGCCTGCTGCAGGCGATCAGCTCATAGCCGTAGGTCTCGCCGCGCGCGGCGATCTCGACCTGGATATCGGGAATATGCAGCACCGCCGACTGGATGCGCGGCTGCGCCACGAAGGAGCCGGCGCGGCGGCGCCGCTCGATCAGCCCGGCGGTCGCGAGACCGGCGATGACCTTGTTGACGGTCATGCGCGCGCAGCCATACTGCGCCATCAACTCATGCTCGAACGGGATACGGTGGCCGGGCGGCCAGTCGCCGGACAGTATCCTGGCTTCGAGATCGGCACGGATGCGCTGGTGCAGCGTCACGGTCGGCTCGGTTGTCAGTTTGACTGATGTCGCCACGCCGCACTCCGAACATTTCGTCAAATTATGTATAGACATAAGTATGAGGACTGGCAAGTGTGTTCCTAATAAAAGAACATATTGCGAACATCGAACAAACAGGGTACAACGCGACTATTCCTTTCCAACCCCTTGCGTGCAACCTGGAGGCCGGCAATGACTCAATCGACGTTGCGACTCGTCGAAGGATCTTCCATGGACAAAACCAAGGCGTTGGACGCCGCACTTTCCCAGATTGAGCGAGCCTTCGGCAAAGGCTCGATCATGCGTCTGGGCAAGAACGACAAGATCATGGACATCGAGACGGTCTCGACCGGATCGCTCGGGCTGGACATCGCCCTCGGTATTGGCGGCCTGCCGCGCGGCCGTGTGGTTGAGATTTTCGGGCCGGAATCCTCGGGCAAGACCACGCTGGCGCTGCACACCATCGCCGAGGCCCAGAAGAAGGGCGGCGTCTGCGCCTTCATCGACGCCGAGCATGCGCTGGATCCGATCTATGCCCGCAAGCTGGGCGTCGACCTCGACAATCTCTTGATCTCGCAGCCCGATGCCGGCGAGCAGGCGCTTGAAATCTGCGACACGCTGGTGCGCTCCGGCGCGGTGGACGTGCTGGTCATCGACTCGGTCGCCGCACTCACTCCGCGCGCCGAACTCGACGGCGAGATGGGCGACAGCCAGCCCGGCCTGCAGGCCCGGCTGATGAGCCAGGCTTTGCGCAAGCTGACCGCCTCGATCAACCGTTCCCACACCATGGTCATCTTCATCAACCAGATCCGCATGAAGATCGGCGTGATGTATGGCAGCCCGGAAACCACCACCGGCGGCAATGCGCTGAAATTCTACGCCTCGGTCCGCCTCGACATCCGCCGCATCGGCTCGATCAAGGAGCGCGAGGAGATCGTCGGCAACCAGACCCGCGTGAAGGTGGTCAAGAACAAGCTGGCGCCGCCCTTCAAGCAGGTCGAATTCGACATCATGTATGGCGAGGGCGTCTCGAAGATGGGCGAACTCATCGATCTCGGCATCAAGGCCGGCGTGGTCGAGAAGTCCGGCGCCTGGTTCTCCCATGACAGCCAGCGACTGGGGCAGGGGCGTGAGAACGCCAAGACCTTCCTCAAGCAGAACCCGGACCTCGCCGGCCGCATCGAGGCGACCATCCGCCAGAATGCCGGTCTCATCGGCGAGAAGATTCTCGGCGCCCCCGAGCCGGAAGACGACGGCGAGGAGCCGTGAGGCTCTGACCGGCGCTGGGCCGCTGGCTCCGCGCGTTTGATCCTGCAACATCAGGCCGCTCCCGTGTGGAGCGGCTTTATTTTTGGCCTTGATCCGCCGGCATTGTCGGTCGCGCGGCGATCCACGCGGCCTTTCTGGACAAGCCCTTGGTGCGTCGTTAGAACCGGGTCTCGCGCCGCGCGGCGCGGGCCGGTGATCCCAGCGCCGGTTGTCTGAGTATGCGGCGGACCGGGTTCTATGAGCGGCGTTAACGAGATACGTTCGACCTTCCTCGATTATTTCGCGAAGAACGGCCATCGGGTGGTCGAATCCTCGCCGCTGGTGCCGCGCAACGACCCGACATTGATGTTCACCAATGCCGGCATGGTGCAGTTCAAGAACGTCTTCACCGGCATCGAGAAGCGCCCCTATTCGCGGGCCGCGACCTCGCAGAAATGCGTGCGCGCCGGCGGCAAGCACAACGACCTCGACAATGTCGGCTACACCGCGCGTCACCACACCTTCTTCGAGATGCTCGGCAATTTCTCGTTCGGCGACTACTTCAAGGCCGACGCCATCGAATTCGCCTGGAACCTGATCACCCGCGAGTTCGAGCTGCCGGTCGATAAGCTCCTGGTCACCGTGTATCACGAGGATGACGAGGCGCATTCGCTGTGGAAGCGCATTGCCGGCCTGTCCGACGACAAGATCATCCGCATCGCGACCTCCGACAATTTCTGGCAGATGGGCGACACCGGCCCGTGCGGCCCGTGCTCGGAAATCTTCTACGATCATGGCTCGCACATTCCGGGCGGCCCTCCGGGTTCCGCGGATGCCGATGGCGACCGTTTCATCGAGATCTGGAACCTCGTCTTCATGCAGTTCGAGCAGCTGGCGGTCGGCGAGCGGGTCAATCTGCCCCGTCCCTCGATCGACACCGGCATGGGTCTCGAGCGCATCTCCGCCGTGCTGCAGGGCACGCACGACAATTACGAGATCGATCTGATGCGCGCGCTCACCGGCGCGGTCGAAGACCTTACCAATGTCGAGGCCAATGGTCCGCAGAGGGCCAGCCACCGCATCATCGCCGACCATCTGCGCGCCGCGACCTTCCTGGTCGCCGACGGCGTGCTGCCCTCCAATGAGGGCCGCGGCTATGTGCTCCGCCGCATCATGCGCCGTGCCATGCGCCACGCCCAGCTGCTCGGCGCGCGCGATCCGCTGATGTATCGGCTGGTGCCGACGCTGGTGCGCGAGATGGGCCGGGCCTACCCCGAGATCGTGCGTGCGGAGCAGCTTGTCGCCGAGACGCTGCGGCTGGAAGAGACCCGCTTCCGCAAGACGCTGGAGCGCGGCCTCACCATTCTGGAGGCCGAGAGCGAGGGCCTCACCGCGGGCGCCAAGTTCTCCGGCGACACCGCCTTCAAGCTCTACGACACCTATGGCTTCCCGCTCGATCTGACCGAGGATGCGCTGCGCGCCCGCGGCATCGTGGTCGATGAGGCCGCGTTCAAGGTGGCGATGGACCGCCAGCGCGCGGATGCCCGCGCTTCCTGGGCCGGCTCGGGCGAGGCGGCGACCGACACGGTGTGGTTCGCGGTGCGCGAGGATGTCGGGGCGACCGAATTCCTCGGCTATTCCACGGAGAGTGCCGAGGGCACGGTCTCGGCGCTGGTCGCCAACGGAGCCCGCGTCGATGCGCTCGCTGCCGGTTCGCGCGGTCTCGTGGTGCTCAACCAGACGCCGTTCTATGGCGAATCCGGCGGCCAGGTCGGCGATGCCGGCCGCATGACCGGCGATGACGGCCTGAGCGTGCGCGTGCTCGGCACGCAGAAGAAGCTGGGCGACATCTTCGCCCATGAGGTCGAGGTCGAGGCCGGCACGCTCAACGTCGGCACACCGCTCGCGCTGACCGTCGATCCCGCGCGCCGCCAGGAGATACAGGCCAACCACTCCGCTACCCACTTGCTACATGAAGCGCTGCGCCGCGTGCTAGGCGACCATGTCGCGCAGAAGGGCTCGCTGGTGGCGCCCGAGCGCCTGCGCTTCGACTTCAGCCATCCGAAGCCTTTGGACGATGCCGAACTGCGCCAGGTCGAGGATCTCGCCAACCGCATCGTGCTGCGCAACGAGCCGGTCGTCACTCGCCTGATGGGCGTCGATGACGCCATCGAGTCGGGCGCCCGCGCGCTGTTCGGCGAAAAGTATGGCGAGGAAGTCCGGGTTGTCTCGATGGGCACCGATCCTGGCAATGGCGCGCCCTATTCGGTGGAATTGTGCGGCGGCACCCATGTGGCGCGCACCGGCGATATCGGCCTGATCACCGTGCTCGGCGAGAGCGCGGTCGGTGCCGGGGTGCGCCGCATCGAGGCGATGACGGGGGATGCCGCCCGTCATCACCTCAACGCCGAGAGCCGCGCGCTGCATAGCGCCGCCGGCCTGCTCAAGGCGCCGCTCGGCGAGGTCGAGGTTCGCATCGCCCAATTGGTCGAGGAGCGCCGCCGGCTGGAGCGCGAACTGGGCGACGCCAAGCGCAAGCTCGCCATGGGTGGGGGCGAGGGGGGGGAGGAGCCGGTGAGGACGGTTGGCTCGGTGACGCTGATGGCGCGCCAGGTGACCGGCATCGATCTCAAGGATCTGAAGAGCCTGGTGGACGAGGGCAAGAAGCGCCTCGGCTCGGGCGTTGTTGCCATCGTCGGCGTGACCGATGAGGGCCGCGCCGGCCTCGTGGTCGGCGTCACCGCCGATCTCACCGACCGTTTCGACGCGGTCGAGCTGGTGCGGCGCGGCGCCGAAGCGCT
>LNAP01006020.1_pt1 | contig 10574 bp, 11 predicted proteins | sample 602601 | NCBI WGS metagenome assembly LNAP01 (sample SAMN02440304, study PRJNA202911) | soil metagenome | biome: Subtropical and temperate rainforests or woodlands; isolation source: soil samples (1 kg each in a 20% v/v slurry with milli Q water) were... ...
GGCCCGCGCCATGTTCGACGTGCTGCAGCAGCTGGCCCGGGCGCAGGGCCTGGCGCTGCGGGCGCCCCCGCCCGAGCCCACCACCTGCTGCGGACGCGGCTGCAACGGCTGCGTGTGGGAGGGGTATCTGGATGCGGCCGAATACTGGCGGCAAGAAGCGCTGCTGCAGATAGATCCTGTTGATTTTTGGTGAAATATGCCCGCAGCGCTTGCTGTGTAAGCGCTAGCAGCTATCATTTTTTATTGACTGGCGACATGCGGCGGATGCCGATGGAAAGGACCCGTTGTTTGATGGCTCATTGCCAGGCCGCGGTTTCACACAGAGCGGCGCTTTCTTGCCCGTCACCCCGTCACCCCGTCACCCCGTCACTCAACGATCAACCTGTAAGCGCGATCACGACGGCGGAGTCGTCAATCTGGGCCGCACAGTCATCACCCACGTTCAGCGGGCCGGCGTCGGATGCGAATCCAACCATCGACAAGCCGCAGTCCAGCCTCAAGCTCACCTCGGCGGCCCCAGTGTCTCCCGAAATCCGGACAACGCGCCCACCCAGCGTATTTTTCGAAGCCGCCCCGGAGCCCACACAGGTGACCCTGACGGCGGTCGCCTTGCACAACGCAAGGACGTTCCGGCCCTGAGTCAAATCGAGTAGCTGTGCGCTCTCCTGTGTGATCCGCGACGAAAGACGGGTTCCATCCGATAGCGCGAGTTCGATCCTGACCGCAGCGCCCGATGGGCTCACGCCGGCGACGACACAAGGAAGCTGGTTGCGCATGCTGGTTCGCAGCCCAATTGCGGCCAGGCCGAGCGACGGCACGCCTCCACCGTCCTCGTCATCCAGCTGAGCCAGGACCGCGTGGCGGGCAGCCACGAGCAGATCGAAGGCCCGCAGCACGCGGTGTCCGGCCGGTGTCAGTTGCGCACCGCCGCCGCCGCTGCCGCCAACGGCCTTTTCCACCAGCGGCGTGCCGGTGAGGTTGCCCAGGGTTTCAATGGCCTGCCACGCAGCCTTGTAGCTGATGCCAGCACCACGCGCCGCTTCAGAGATGGAGCCGGCCGCCCCGATGCGGCGCAGCACGTCAATGCGTTTGTCTGTTGCGTCGTGCCCGAGGACGGCATCGAGCTGAAGGGGGACTGGTTCGTTCATGCACGGATTGTCCCCTCGCAGTGAAAGCGTGGCTATACTCGTTATTCCACTTTTGAATAGCGAGATTTCTTCATGAAACCCGTTGCCATCCTCGTGTTTGCCGGCCTGCTCCTGAGCGGCTCCTTGCAGGCGGCCGAGCTCAGTGTGGCCGTTGCCGCGAACTTCACGGCACCGATGCAAAAGATTGCCAAGGCCTTCGAGAAGGAGACGGGGCACACGCTGGTGCTGTCCTTCGGCTCGACGGGCAAGTTCTATGCGCAGATCAAGAATGGTGCCCCGTTCGAGGTCTTGTTCGCCGCCGACGATGAAACCCCCGCGCGTCTGGAACGGGAAGGCCAGGGCGTGGCGGGAACGCGCTTCACTTATGCCATTGGCAAGCTTGTCCTGTGGAGCAAGCAGCCGGACCTGGTTGACGACAAGGGCGAAGTGCTGCGTGCGGGGTCGTTCGACCGCATCGCGCTGGCCGACCCCAAGCTCGCGCCCTATGGTGCGGCGGCCTTACAAACCTTGAACCAACTCGGCCTCGCTCAGGCGCTTGGCAGCAAGTTCGTTCAGGGCGAGAACATTGGCCAGACCTACCAGTTCGTTGCCACTCAGAACGCCCCGCTGGGCTTCGTGGCGCTGTCCCAGGTGCTCGTCGATGGGCGCATGACCGAGGGCTCCGCCTGGATGGTGCCGCAAACGCTCCATGACCCGATCCGCCAGGACGCGCTCATCCTCGCCAAGGGGAAAAACAACCCTGCAGCGCCGGAACTGGTGCGCTATCTGAAGGGCGAATCGGCGAAGAACATCATCCGCGCTTACGGTTACGGGCTTTGAGGTCGGCCATGCTTGACCACCACGCCTGGCAGGCCATCTGGCTCACGCTGGAACTGGCGACGCTGACGTCGCTGTTGCTGTTGCTCTTTGCGACGCCCTTGGCCTGGTGGCTGTCACAAACGCGCTCGCGCTGGCGGGCGCCGATCAGCGCCGTGGTGACCTTGCCCCTGGTATTGCCGCCGTCGGTGCTGGGCTTTTACCTGCTGGTGTTGATGGGGCCACAGGGGCCGCTGGGGCAACTCACCCTGGCCTTGGGCTGGGGCACGCTGTCCTTCACCTTCACTGGCCTGTTGATTGGTTCGGTCGCGTTCTCGCTGCCTTTCGCCGTGCAGCCGATCCAGCACGCCTTCGAGTCCATCGGGAAGCGGCCACTCGAAGCTGCCGCAACGCTGCGCGCGAGCCCGCTCGACACTTTCTTCAGCATCGCGCTGCCGCTGGCACGCCCCGGCCTGCTGACCGCCGCCATCCTCAGCTTTGCACATACGGTGGGGGAGTTCGGCGTGGTGCTGATGATCGGCGGCAACATCCCGGGCAAGACACGCGTGGTCTCCACCCAGATCTACGGCCACGTCGAAGCCATGGAGTACGTTCAGGCCCACTGGCTGGCGGGCGGCATGCTGGCCTTTTCCTTCGTGGTTCTGCTGTGCCTGTCGCTGCTCAAGCGCAATGGCGCGAGCGTGATGCGCTGATGACCGACACGAACCGGATCCGCTTGGAACTGCCGCGCGCGCAGTTCAATGTCGATGTTGATCTGCACCTCCCCGCAAGAGGTATCACCGTACTTTTCGGTGCGTCGGGGTCGGGCAAGACGACCATTCTTCGTTGTGTGGCGGGACTCGAGCGTGCCGCGTGCGGCCACGTTCGCATCGGTGATGCGGTCTGGCAGGACGACGCACGGGGCGTTTTCGTGCCGACCTGGCGCCGTCCGCTGGGTTACGTCTTCCAGGAAGCCAGCCTGTTCGAGCATCTGGATGTGCAGCACAATCTTGAGTACGGGTTGCGTCGCACCGAGAAGTCGGCCGATCACAACACCCTGGACGAAGCCATCGAACTGCTGGGAATTTCCTCCCTGCTCAAACGCCGCCCGCAGGAGCTGTCTGGCGGTGAGCGGCAACGGGTAGCCATCGCCCGCGCCCTGGCCACCCGGCCGAGACTGCTACTGCTGGATGAACCACTTGCTTCCCTGGATCTTCCACGCCGGCACGAAATCATGCCGTGGCTTGAGCGCTTGCGCGACCAACTGGCGACACCCATGCTCTACGTCACGCATTCGATGGACGAGCTGAGCCGGCTGGCAGACGAAGTGGTGGTCCTCGAAAATGGGCAGGCCGTCGCCGTTGGCCCCGTTGGCGAGATTCTGGCGCGGGGTGACTTGCCCGCACTGGCAGGCGAAGAGGCCGCAACCGTGATTCAGGGAACGGTCGTCGAGCGAGATCCGCACTGGCATCTCGCCCGCGTTCAACTCAAGGAGCGATGCATCGTCGTCCGTGACAGCGGACTGCCCTCTGGCAGTCGCGTTCGGCTGCGCGTGCTGGCGCGCGATGTCAGCCTGACGCTCGATGAGCCGATGCGCAGCAGCATCCAGAACCACCTCCCCGGCGTGGTTGACGCCGTCATGGCAGACAGCCATCCTGCGCAAGCGTTGGTGCGCGTTCGTTGCGACAGCCAGTCCTTGATTTCGCGCGTGACATGGAAGTCCGTCGAGGAACTGCAAATCAAACCGGGCTTGCCAATCTGGATCCAGGTGAAATCCGTGGCCGTCATTGCCTGAGCGTGGCCAGTGGATCGACTGAAGCGGACCCAGGGTTCCTGGCCAACGATTCGGCGGCTTTGCCAGAGGCCCTTCGCAGCGCGCCTGGTCTGCCCTGCCCTGACTCCGTAAAAGGGATCAGCCCAGCCCCTGCGCCGCCATGTAGTGCTGGCGCCATTCCTCAAACGGCAGCGTGTCGGCCGCCTCGATGGCCTTTTGGGCCGCCACGGATTCATCGGCCAGCGCGGCAAACCGCGCCTGCTGGGTGTCGCTCCAGGGCAAATCCAGCAGCGCGTCGCGCGCCAGGGCCGACTGGCGGGTGGTGAAGCTGGTGAAGCTGTTGCCGTGCTCGCGCGCCATGTGCGCCAGCACGCGGGCCGAAGGCGTCTGCGCTGGGTGGGCCAGCGTGGCGCGGGCGCTGGCCAGCGCGGCGCTGTAATCGGTGCTGTGGTGCGTGGTATCGAGCGCGGCGGCCAGCGGCGCGCACTCTTGCAGCACCTGCGCAGCCCAGTCCACCAGCGGAACATTGCGGCCATTGCGCACCAGGCACAGGCCCGGTTCGCGGCCACGCGCGGCCGTGAGATGCTGGTTGTGCTTGAGCTCGGTGATCTCTTGCGGCGTGTCGGGCGGGCTGTCGGTCAGCAGGCAGTGCAGCAAAAACACATCCAGCAGCCGCATGGTCTCGGCCGTGATGCCCACGGGCACGAACGGGTCCAGGTCCATCAGGCGCACCTCAACGTATTCGACCCCGCGCTCGCGCAGCGCATGCAGCGGGCGCTCGCCGGGCTCTATCACCCGCTTGGGGCGGATGGTGCCGTAAAACTCGTTTTCGATCTGCAGCAGGCTGGTGCCCAGCTGGTTGTAGTCGCCACCGGGGTTGCGGATGCCCACGGCTTCATAGGCGGGATACGGCTGCGTGAGCGCCTCGTGCAACGAGTCGGCATAGCCATCGAGGCCGTTGTAGCTGACGGCCAGCGTGGCCTGCGCGTCGCTCTGGTAGCCCAGGCGGCCCATGCGCAGCGAGGTGGCGTGCGGCAGGTAAAGCGCCTGCTCGCTCAGGCGCTGCATGGCATGCGGGCGCCCCTGCGCAAAGCACGGGCTCAACGCGGGCGAGGCGCCAAACAGGTACAGCAGCACAAAGGCGTGGCGCCGAAAGTTGCGGATCAGCGCGAAATACTGCTCGCTGCTCACGCCGGGCATGGACCAGTTGTAGTGAATGCCGCAAATGGTCTGCATGCGCCGGCCGTAGCGGTGGCCCAGGCCCATGCGGTACACGCTTTTGGCGCGCCCCACATTGGAGCTGCCGTAGCGCGCCAGCGGAATGGTTTCGTCGGTGGGCAGGCGGCAGGGCATGCTCGACACCCACAGCATTTCGTCGCCCTGCTCGTGCAGCGTGCGCAGGGCGAACTGGTGGATCTCGGTGAGTTCATCCAGGCACTGCTGCACGCCCCGGTGCGCGCCGGTAACCAGCTCGATCTGCGACTCGCTGTAGTCGGTGGTGATGTGCGGATGCGTCAGCGCCGAGCCCAGCGCCGCCGGATGGGGCGTGAGGGCCAGATCGCCCGTGGGCAGCACGCGCAGGCCTTCTTTTTCGATGCCGCGGCGGATGCCAGCCAGGGCATCGGGGGGGCAGGCGGTGATTTTTTGCTGCAAGGTGCTCATATCTTTGTTACCGATCGTCGGGGTCGGCCCGGAACTTAGCACGGCGCAGCGACATCCGCCTGCCGGCCCGTCAAACCCTTGCCGCCAAGGCCTTGCCCACTTCGTTGGTGCCCTGGGCTGCGCCGCTTTGTGGTATCTGCTCGCCGGTGCGGTCGCACGCCTCGGTCAGGCGCGCGGCCAGCTGCTCGGGCACATCGGCGCCCAAGCCCAGGTGAATGCCCTGCGTGAGCGTGATGTGCGCCGCCTCGAAGGTGCCGGCGCCCGCGCACAAAATGGTGCGCGTGGGCGCGCTCTCGTGCGCCAGCACCAGCATGGCGGGCACCACGGCCTCGGGCTTCAGGGCGGCCAGCACCTCCTCGGGCATCAGGCCCTCGGTCATGCGGGTGGCGGCCGTGGGCGCCAGGGCGTTCACATGAATATGGTGCTTGGCACCTTCAATGGCCAGCGTCTGCATCAGGCCCACCTGCGCAAGCTTGGCCGCGCCATAGTTGGCCTGGCCAAAGTTGCCATACAGGCCGGTGGACGAGGTGGTCATGACGATGCGGCCATATTCCTGCGCCACCATGTGCGGCCACACGGCCTTGCAGCAGTGGGCGGCGCCCATGAGGTGCACGTCCACCACCAGGCGAAAGTCCGCCATCTCCATCTTGGCAAAGCTCTTGTCGCGCAGGATGCCGGCGTTGTTCACCAGAATGTCCACCCGGCCCCAGGCGGCGATGGCCTGCTGCACCATGGCTTCAACCGCCGCAAAGTCGGTGACCGAGGCGCCATTGGCCAGCGCCTCGCCACCGGCGGCGCGGATTTCATCGACCACCGCCTGCGCCGGGCTGACCGATCCGCCCTCGCCATGCACACCGCTGCCCAGGTCGTTGACCAGCACCTTGGCGCCGCGCGCCGCCAGCGCCAGCGCATGCTGGCGGCCCAGGCCGCCGCCGGCGCCCGTCACGATGGCCACGCGGCCTTTGAAATCAATCGCCATGCTGAAATCACTCCCCTGTGTTGTGATGAATGTGGAAAATACTGCAGCACTCTACGCCACCAAGAGCGCCCCGCCAGTCCATTGCGAGACTGCCCGCTCTCCCACGAAAGCCCCCATGCAGCCTGCCGCACCCGTTGATTCCGAAACGCCCCGCGCAGCCGCCACCGTGGTACTGCTGCGCGACGCCGCTGCCGGCCCCGAGGTGCTGCTGCTGCGCCGCCACGCCAAGGCATCGAACATGGCCGGGGTGTATGTGTTTCCCGGCGGCAAGCTCGATGCCGAAGACTCCACCCTGGATACCATCGCCCACCTCGACCAGCCGCACGCCGCGCTGCACGAGCGCCTGAACGAACCCGGCACCGACCCCGCCACCGCCGCCGGCCTGCATGTGGCCGCGCTGCGCGAAGCGCTGGAGGAATGCGGCCTGTTGCTGGCCGAGCCCCTGGGCGGCACTGCCCCGGTGGATGCCACCCGCGCCCGCGCCATGCTGCGCGCAGGCCAGCCGTTTACTCAGGTGCTGGCCGCACTGCAGTTGCGCCTGCAAACCCGCCAGCTTGCGCCCTGGTCGCGCTGGATCACGCCGCTGGCACCCACCATGGGCACCCGCCGCTTTGACACGCGCTTTTTTGTCGCCCAGGCACCCGCCGACCAGACCGCACGGCACGACGACGAGGAAACCACCGACAGCGTGTGGCTGACGCCGCGCACGGCGCTGGAGCAATACCGCGATGGCCGCATCGACCTGGCCCCACCCCAAATCATGAGCCTGGCCCATCTGGCGCGCCACGCCAGCGTGGCCAGCGTGCTGGCCGCCGCGCGCAGCCAGCGCCCGCCCCTCATCCTGCCCGAGCCGTTCGACCACGAAGGCGTACGCGTGATCTGCTACCCCGGCGATGCCATGCACCCCGTGCGCGAGCGCGCCCTGCCCGGCCCCACCCGGCTGCATTACCGCGAGCGCCGCTTCACCCCGGAAGCGGGCTTTGACGCGCTGTTTGACTGACGCACGAAAATGCGTCGGTGGCGCAGGGTTGCGCAGCCGCACCACCCGGGCCTTGCACGCCTAGCGGAACAAACTATTGAATTGATAGCTACCAGTGCTTATCCCATAAGCGCTAGCGCCCATTTTTACTGCATAAAGGATACCCATGAAAGCCAGCTGGAACGGCGTGGTGGTTGCCGAGAGCGACGACACCGTGGTGGTCGAAGGCAACCATTACTTTCCCGAGAGCGCGCTCAAGCGCGAGTACTTCACCTTCAGCAACCACAAGACCAGCTGCGCATGGAAAGGGCAGGCCAGCTACCTGTCGCTGCTGGTCGATGGCGAGATGAACACCGACGCGGCCTGGTTCTATGCCAACCCCAAGCCCGAGGCCGAAGAGATTCGCGGCCGCGTTGCGTTCTGGAAAGACGTCAAAGTGACCGCCTGAGCCACATTCAAGCCGCATTCAAGCCGCACCAGTTATCCCTGCCCGCGCTGGACAATCATGTGGATAAGTTTTGACAAGCCCTGTATGGCAGCGCCAAGTGCTTGATTTGCAAAGGAATCCTCTGCGCCGCCTGTTTTTTAGGCAGCACAGATCCGCTTGGCACCGGCTTATCCCAGCCCGCACTGGACAATCTTGTGGATAACTTTTGACAAGCCCTGTATGACAGTTCCAAGTCATTGATTGGTAACGGAATCCATCGCATCGCCCAATTTTTAGGCACACTCACCGTGCCAGGCGGGTTGCGCAAGATACTCATCTTTTTATAGCTATCAGCGCTTTACCAGTAAGCGCTGGTGCCATTTTTTATCAAAAATCATGCCTTTCGACGCCCGCGCCCACAGCCCAGCCGCCGCGCGCAACAGCGCCCCCATCCTGGCGGTGCTACAGGCCGTGCTGCCCGAGCGCGGCGCGGCGCTGGAGATTGCCAGCGGCACCGGCCAGCACGCGGCCTGCTTTGGCGCGGCCTTGCCCGGCTGGACCTGGCAGCCCACCGATGTGGAGGCCCAGGGTTTCGCCTCGATGGCCGCCTGGAGCGCCGACGCGGGCGCGACCAACGTGCTGCCGCCGCTGCTGCTAAACGTGCTGTCAGACCGCTGGCCCGGCACGGGCCCCGCATTCACGGCCCCTTTTGACCTCATCTACTGCGCCAACATGCTGCACATCGCGCCCTGGGCGTGCTGCGCCGGTCTGATGCAGGGCGCCGCAAGGCACCTGGCGCCCACGGGGCACCTCGTCACCTACGGGCCCTACCTTGAGGACGATGTGCCCACGGCCCCCGGCAACCTGGCGTTCGATGCCAGCCTGCGCGCCCAAAACCCGGCCTGGGGCATCCGTGCACTCGGCGACGTGGCGCGTGAAGCGCAACGCGCCGGCCTGTGCCTGGCCGCACGCCACGCGCTGCCCGCCAACAACCTGCTGCTGGTGTGGCAACGCACCGCTCCCAGCCACTGACCACCCTTGGAACCATGAGCGACTCCTCCCTTTCCCCCATGACCGCGCCTTTTTTCATCGCCCGCGTCGCACCCGACGGCGCGCAGTGCGATGCCTGGCCCGACCAGCCGCTGCTGGTCTCGCTGGAGCAAGGCGGCATCGACTGGCCCAGCTCGTGCCGCAACGGCACCTGCCGCACCTGCCTGGGGCAACTGCGCCAGGGCAGCGTGCGCTACGAGATCGAGTGGCCGGGGCTGTCGTCCGAAGAAATGGCCGAGGGCTGCGTGCTGCCCTGCGTGGCCTATCCCGTGAGCGATGTCGAGCTGCAGGCCTGAACGCGGTATTGCGCGGCAATGGCCTGAACTTGCAGAAACGCCGGCAGGCCGGCCCGGCCTGAACTAAAATCGCCTGCTTTGGAGTTCTGCGCACCGCGCCGATCTCTGCACCGTGCGGCCGCGCCGCATCGCATGTTCTTTGGGGCGGGCCTGGCAGGCCTGCACAGCCGTCTGGCCTCGGGAACCTGCGCTGCAGCCCGACCGCTCACTGCGGCCCCCAACGAAAGCCCTCCCATGAACACCCCCCTCACCCCCGCGCCCATTTCGCCGGTGCAAGACATCGTGGCCGAGATGCGCGCCGGCCGCATGGTCATCCTGGTGGACGAAGAAGACCGTGAAAACGAAGGCGACCTGGTGCTGGCGGCCGACCATGTCACGCCCGAGGCCATCAATTTCATGGCGCGCTTTGGCCGCGGCCTGATCTGCCTGACGCTCACGCGCGAACGCTGCGAACACCTCAAGCTGCCGCCCATGGCCACGCGCAACGGCACCGCGTACAGCACAGCCTTCACGGTCTCCATCGAAGCTGCCGAGGGCGTGACCACCGGCATCTCGGCCGCTGACCGCGCGCGCACCGTCCAGGTGGCCGTGGCCCGGGACAGCCAGGCCAGCGACCTGGTGCAGCCCGGCCACATCTTCCCGCTGCAGGCGGTGGATGGCGGCGTGCTCATGCGCGCGGGCCACACCGAGGCCGGATGCGACCTGTCGGCCATGGCCGGCTGCAGCCCCGCCGCCGTGATCTGCGAGATCATGAAAGACGACGGCACCATGGCGCGCCTGCCCGATCTGCAGATTTTTGCCGCCGAACACGGCATCAAGATCGGTACCATCGCCGACCTGATCGAGCACCGCAGCCGCAATGAATCGCTGATCGAGAAGATGGGCCAGCGCACCCTGCAGACGGCCTACGGCGAGTTCACCGCCCACGCCTACCGCGACAAGCCCAGCCGGGCCGTGCACCTGGCCCTGGTCAAGGGCGAGTGGAGCGCCGACGACGTGGTGCCCGTGCGCGTGCACGAGCCGCTGTCGGTGCTCGATGCACTCGAAGTGAACCGCTCCATGCACTCGTGGGGCCTGGACACCAGCCTGCATTACATCTCCAGCCAGGGCCAGGGCGTGGCCGTGCTGCTCAATTGCGGCGAAAGCGCCGCGCAGTTGCTGGAGCAGTTCGAAGGCACGGCGCGTGCCTCGCAGGCCCCCGAGCGCGGCCGCATGGACCTGCGCACCTACGGCGTGGGCGCCCAGATCCTGCGCGAAGTGGGCGTGCACAAGATGCAGCTCATGGGCCAGCCGCGGCGCATGCCCAGCATGGCCGGCTACGGACTCGAAATCACCGGCTACATCCCGAAGGAATAAACCATGTTTGGCGCAGACAAAGGAACAGCGGACAAGCTCGATGGCAAGAAACTGCACATCGGCATCGTCCAGGCCCGCTTCAACGAAGGCATCACCAACGCGCTGGCC
>LNAP01007941.1_pt1 | contig 10574 bp, 10 predicted proteins | sample 602601 | NCBI WGS metagenome assembly LNAP01 (sample SAMN02440304, study PRJNA202911) | soil metagenome | biome: Subtropical and temperate rainforests or woodlands; isolation source: soil samples (1 kg each in a 20% v/v slurry with milli Q water) were... ...
GCGCTGCTCTACGTGCCCTGGCTGAACCCGGTTTTCAAGACCGAGCCGCTCAGCCTGGGTGAGTTGGTCCTGTGCCTGCTTTTGTCATCGGTCGTGTTTTGTGGGGTGGAAGCCGAGAAATACCTCGTGCGGCATGGCTGGCTGTATTCACGGCGGCATGCAGCTTTATGACAATGAAATAAAGGCCAATAGATAAAGCGCCCATTAAGCGCGTGCCAATCCCCACCTGTTGCATGCGTGCAATTTTTCCTTATGCAATCCCCATCTGCCAGATGGCTTGGCGCTGCCGACCAGCAGGATGCGCTACTGCCCCAAGCCCGCCAACGCCGCCGGGGATGCCGAGCGCATCACTACGTTCAGCGGCGGGTGGATTGCCAGCGCTTTTCCTGCTCGACAATCACCATCGTTACCAATGCCACAGCGATAATCTCACCCCAGGTACGGACATCCAAAGGCGCTGTGCCAAAGAGGCTGGCAAGGGGTTGCCAGTAGGTTAGCGCCAGTTGCAGCGCCAGCATAAGCCCTGCCCCCCACCAGACCCAGGGATTCGAGAACGCCGCCATTTTGGTGATGGGCAAGTGCAGCGAGCGGCAATTGAACAGGTAAGTCATTTCTATGATGACGAAGGCATTGACAGCAATGGTGCGCGCTACCGCCAGCGATTGCCCGCGCGCCAGCGCCAGCTCGAACAGCCCGAATGATGCCAACAGCATCAGGATGCCGACCAAGAGCACGCGCGTGACCAGCCGTCGATCGAGGATGGATGCGCCAGGCGGGCGCGGCGGGCGGCGCATGATGCCGCGCTCAGTGGGCTCAAAGGCCAGCGGCAGGCCGAGCAGCACGGCGGTGGTCATGTTGATCCAGAGGATTTGCAGCGGCGTGATCGGCAGCGTGACCCCGGCCAGGACGGCGGCCAGAATCACCAGGCCTTCACCCAGGTTGGTCGGCAGCGTCCAGGTGATGAACTTCACCAGGTTGTCATACAACCCCCGGCCTTCTTCAACGGCCGCTTCAATGGTGGCGAAGTTATCATCCGTGAGCACCATCGCGGCGGCCTCCTTGGCGACTTCGGTGCCGCCTTCGCCCATGGCGATGCCAATGTCAGCGGCCTTTAGTGCAGGGGCGTCATTCACGCCATCGCCCGTCATGGCGACAACCTCGCCGTTGTCTTGCAGGGCGCGCACCAGGCGCAATTTCTGTTCCGGCTCGACGCGGGCGAAAACGTCAACCTCGCCCACTCGCTCAGCAAGCTCTGCTGCGGAGAGCCCGGCCAACTCACGGCCGGTCAGCACCGGCGCATCGTCGGCACTGGTAATGCCGATTTGCCGGGCGATGGCGCGTGCCGTGCCGGCATGGTCGCCGGTAATCATCTTGACGCGGATGCCAGCGGCATGACAGGTGCGCACGGCGGCAATCGCGCGCGGCCGCGGCGGATCAATCATGCCGACCAGACCAAGCAAGGTCAGCCCCTCGCTGATGGCCGCCACATCCAGTGCCGCCGTGCTATTTGCCCTATGCGTCGCATCGGCAACATTAGCCAGCGTGCGCCGTGCCAGCGCCAGCACCCGCAGGCCGCGGTGCGCCATCTGTACCGCCTGGTTTTCGATGGCGGCGTGGTCGAGCGGCATTTCCTTGCCATCCCTATCCAGCAGGACGCGCGCTGCGGGCAGCAGTTTTTCTACCGCGCCTTTGACATAGGCTAAAGTTTGTCCCTCAACCTCGTGCAATGTCGCCATGCTTTGCCGGGCGGAATCAAAGGGTAGCTCGTCACGGCGCGGGAAAATATCCTGCAGCGTTGTCTCGTCCAGCCCGCCTTTCCTCGCCGCCACCAGCAGCGCGGCTTCGGTCGGGTCGCCGGTGATTTGCCAATGATGTTCAGCATGGGTCAGCGTGGCGTCATTGCACAGCGCACCGGCGACAAGCGTTTCGCGCACGGCCGCTGTGGGTGTCGCTATTGCCGTTGTCTCCTGCCCGTCACGGTGCAGCGCACCTTGTGGCGTATAGCCGTGACCGCTGAAAGTGAAGCTCTCGCCGCCCGCCCAGATTTCCGTCACCGTCATCGCGTTTTCGGTCAGCGTGCCGGTCTTGTCCGAACAGATCACGGTCACGCTGCCCAGCGTTTCCACCGCCGGCAGATGGCGGATGATGGCGCGGCGCTTGGCCATGCGGCCAACGCCAATGGCCAGCGTGATGGTCATGGCCGCCGGCAACCCTTCGGGAATCGCGCCGACGGCCAGCGCCACCGCCGCCATCAGCATGTCGATCATCGCCTCGCCGCGCGCTACGCCCACGGCGAAAGTCAGCACGGCCAAAGCCAGAATAACCCACACCAGTTGCTGGGCGAATTCGCCGATCTTGCGCGTCAAGGGGGTGACAAGCGAAGGCGTATCCGCGATCAGGCGGGAGATGCGGCCGGTCGCCGTGGCTTCGCCGGTGGCCACGACCAACCCCAGCCCCTGGCCGCTGACGACGTGGGTGCCGGCATACAGCATGTTGCGGCGGTCGGCCAGAAGCGTCTCCAGCGGCAACTCGACGGCGTGCTTGTCGATCGGCGCCGATTCGCCGGTCAGCGCGGCTTCCACGGTGCGTAATTGATGACCGGTGAGCAGGCGCAAATCAGCCGGGACGCGGTCGCCAGCGGCCAGCCAGACGATATCGCCGGGCACCAGATGCACGGCGTCCAGCCGCTGGCGGGCGCGATTACGCAGCACGGTGGCGTGCGTGGCAATGGCGCGGGCGAGCGCCGCCAGCGCGGCTTCGGCCTTGCCCTCCTGCACAAAACCAACGAGGGCGTTGATGACCACGACACCAAAGATGACCGCGCTGTCGACATATTCGCCGAGCGCGGCGGTAATACTGCCAGCCACGATCAATACCAGCACCAGGGGCGCGGTGAACTGCGTGGCCAAACGTGCCAGGGCACTGCGCCCGGGCGCCTGGCGCGGCTGATTGGGGCCGTGGCGCGCCAGGCGTGTTGCCGCTTCCGCCTCGTCAAGGCCACAGGCCGGGTCAACGTCGAGCGTGTGTGCGGCGGTATCGGTGTCGAGGTGATGCCAGTCTGGTGTATTCATGGTGAGATTACCGAAAAGGAGACTCGTGTCCTGCGCAGCAGCGATAAAAAACCCTCTGCCCGCGTACACCCGTGGTCACCGTCGTTGATGTGTGCGCCCGCGGCATTCGATCGCAAATCCTGCGACAAGTTCGATGGCCATGTCGATGGTCAATGCCAGTAGCAAAAGTCGGCGTTGGCGAGACGGCGCCGACCTGACTTGTGCCCCTGCACACAGAGGCGGACTAGCGGATCATTCGTGCAATGATAAAAAACCGGACAAACCCAAGCGTCCTGAGCAAGTTACGTTTCATCGTTGCGATTTTTACCGCGCATCAATAATTCCATGAAGTCCCCCGGCACCGGGAAAACGATGGTGTTGGTCTTGTCGCCCGCAATGCTGCCCAAGGTTTGCAGGTAGCGCAACTGCATGGCCTGGGGGCTGCGCGCGAGGATTTCCGCCGCTGCCAGCAGCTTTTCGGAAGCCTGTAATTCGCCCTGGGCATGGATGACTTTGGCGCGCCGCTCGCGCTCGGCTTCCGCTTGTTTGGCAATCGCGCGCACCATGGACTCGTCAATATCGACATGCTTGATTTCGACATTGGAGACCTTGATGCCCCAGGCGTCGGTCTGGGCGTCCAGCGCCTGCTGGATATCCAGATTGAGCGTTTCCCGCTCGGCCAGCATCTCGTCCAGTTCGTGCTTGCCCAATACCGCACGCAGCGTGGTTTGTGATAATTGACTGGTGGCGTTCATGTAGTCTTCGACCTGCAGGATGGCCTTGGCCGGATCGATGACGCGGAAATACACCACTGCGTTCACCTTTACCGACACGTTGTCGCGCGAAATGACATCCTGGCTGGGTACATCGAACACCACCGTGCGCAAGTCCACCCGCACCATCTGCTGTACGCCGGGAATAATGATCACCAAGCCGGGTCCTTTGACCTTCCAGAAGCGTCCCAGCATGAATACCACGCCGCGCTCGTATTCACGCAGGATGCGAATACTGGAAGCTAACAGCGCCAATGCCAGCATCAAGGCCGTCAGGCCGCCGAATTCAAACATGGTTTTTCTCCTTGGTTAATGTTTCTTGGCTAATGCATCCATGGGCTCTACCTGCAAAATCAGATCATGCCGCGCCGTGACGCGCACTTTCGCTCCCCGCGGCAGGGGAACATCGCTATGCACCCGCCATAGCTCGCCATGCACACGCGCCCAGCCCTCCTCCGCAATGTCCGCCAGCGTTTCCCCTTCGCTGCCGGGCAATTCCTCGCTGCCGGTCAGCACAGGGCGTCTTCTGGCGCGCAGCGCCATGCCCGTCACAAGGAAGGAAAACAGTGCCGTGGTGGCCGCCAGTGGCGCGATCAGCGCCCATGAAATGCCATAACCGGGGACATCCGTATCAATCAGCATCACCGAGCCGATGACAAAGGCGGCAATGCCTCCCAGCCCCAGTGCGCCAAAACTGGGCACAAAGGCTTCTGCGGCCATGAGCGCAATACCCAGGACAAGCAGCGCGAGCCCTGCATAGCTGATGGGCAGCAGTTGCAGCGAAAATAACGCCAGCAACAGGCAGATGCCCCCGACCACACCGGGCAAGCCCATGCCCGGCGTGGAAAACTCGTAAATCAGCCCATAGATGCCCAGCAGGAGCAAGATGTAGGCGATGCCGGGATTGCCGATGACCGCCAGCAGGCGGCTGCGCCAGTCGGGTGCGGCGCGCGTGACGCTTAGCCCTGCCGTGTCCAGCGTGACGTCACCTGTGGCCAGCGTTACCTTGCGGCCGTGGATCTGTTTGAGCAGATCGGCGAGATCGGTGGCCATCACGTCGATCACCTTGAGTTTCAGCGCGTCCTCGGCGGACAGGCTGGCAGCCTCGCGCACGGCCTGTTCTGCCCAATCCGCGTTGCGTCCGCGCAGCATCGCCAGGCTACGGATATAGGCTGCCGCATCATTGACGGCTTTCTTTGCCTTGGCGTCTGGCGCAGCGGCCGCAGGCTGCTCGTCGTTTGCCGCAGGACTCCCCGGCATATCGGACATGGCTGGTTTTTTCGGCGGAGCGCTCGGTGTCCCCGGTGCACCACCCGGCACAAGTTCCACCGGCGTTGCCGCGCCCAGGTTGGTGGCGGGCGCCATCGCCGCGATGTGGCTGGCATAGAGAATGTAAGTACCCGCACTGGCCGCACGTGCCCCTTGCGGAGAAACGTAGGCCACCACCGGAACGCGGGATGCCAGAATGGCTTTGATGATGTCGCGCATCGAGGTATCCAGGCCGCCCGGCGTGTCCATCTCGATCACCACGACTTTCGCGTCGGCCTGAGCCGCCTTTTCAATGCCCCGCGTCACATAGTCGGCGCTAGCCGGGCCAATCGCCCCGGCCACCGTCAATACCTGCACTGTTGTCGCCTGCGCGGGCAGGGCGAAGGCCAACATGAGCGTGAACAGGCATAGCGAAAGTATCGGCAACTGAAGTAATGGTAGGCGCATGGCATGGGTTACCGCAGTGAAGTTCTTACTCACTATAGCTTATTTATAAACAGCGGGTTACCCGGTCGTCTTGGCGCTGGAAAATGGCAGCAATTTCCCGTGGTTTGAGAAAAACACACAGTCGCCCGGTTTCCTGGACAAGTGGCCAAAACATCGCAACAGCACACTGGCAAGACCTACGACCCAGCCACTTCCGTCAGCACCCGCCAGCTCAGGGCAAAAACCGGCTCGCACCGCAAAACGCACTGCAAGATGATGAAGCGCATGTTCATGACCCTGATTTTTCCTTTTCGCTGGTGTGGCAAATAGGGGTTGTACAGCGGGATCAAGGTTTGCCACGGCCGAACCGCACGCCCCGTCAGGAGGACTTTTCGAGCCAGTTTTTCAAGTTTGGCCAGAGATACGGCAAAATCAGCAAGGCCACGATTGCAGCGGCCAGGTTAAACACCGTGTGCACCAGCGCTACCTGTTGTGTGGCCACGATGTCCATGGCGAGAATCATGTCGATGGCAGGTTGCAGGAGCGTGGCAAAGAGGAGTACCCCGAGGATATTGAAACTGGTGTTCAAGAGCGCCAGTTTTTTCGCCAGCGTATCCAGCGCGGCACTGGCGAGCAGTGCAGTTGAGGTGGTGCCGATATTGGCGCCGGCAATGAGCCAGACCGCAACCTGTGGCGCGACAATACCTTTCGAAACGGTGAGTACCGCCAAGCCGCTGACGACCGAGGAGGATTGCACCAGTGCGGTGAGCAAAGCGCCAAACAGCAAGGCCAGTACCGGCGACTCGAGTAGCGTATGCCATTCGGCCACAGTGGAGTTCTGCGCCAGGGGGGCCAAGCCTTGCGAGATCAGATCCAGCGCCAGGAAAATCAAGCCAAAATGACTAAGGAAGCCATAACCGCTTTCGGTTACGGCGCATGGATAAGGTACGCCAGCGCCAGATCAGGGTGATCAATCCATAGGTCAGCAGCCCCATTAACGTGGCCATGATGGAGAGCCCGGCCAATAGTGGCCGGCCAAGACTGGCTATGCGTTGCCATAGGCCAAGATCCGCATTGATTTCAGGTGCAGATACATCGGTACTACTGGCGACATCTGGCGGCATGGTATCGCCCGTTACCCAAGTGCCCAGCCGGTAGGCGGCATAGTAGAGGGGACCGAAGGTGATCGGATTGGTGATAAAAGTGCTCGCAGCGGCAGCCGGCACATTAGCGCGCAGCATCACGGCGGCAGCTACCGACAGGGGAATCTGCGCGATGGGGACAAGCAGGCCAAAGAACACTCCTAACGCCACGCCCAGTGCGACTCCACGGCGCGACCAGTGCCATAACTTGGCATGCCCCAGCCACGGGGCAAGCCAGGCCAGCCAACGGTTGCCGTGAATCTGCTCGCGGCTTGGCATCAAGGCGCGCAGGCGCTCACGCAATCTCATTCAGCGGCACCCGCTATGCAGACACCGCAACGCGGGCGGCCAGCCATGTAATCAGGTACGTAGCGAACCCACCCAAAAGGGGATACTTGCCAAAAGTACGTTTGCCTGTATTCATATGGTGTCCCGATGCGCGCTGAGCGGTCAATTGAGGTTTTCAGGTTAAACCACCAGAACATCGCAAGGTGCGTAATAGGCGAGGAAGCGGGTAATGCTGCCCATCGCCACCTCCCCCAGGCGCGAGCCACTATGGCGGCCTGCAACAATGAGATCGGCCTCCAGGGCCTCGGCAATTTCAGGCAGCACCGGGTTGGGGTGACCATGAATGATACGGCTGTCCATGTCCAGTCCGGCCAGCTCAGGGTCGGAAAGCAGCGCCGCCATGTTGCGTTCCGCCACTTGCGCTTCCATCTCTGCGTAGCGCACGATGTCCTTCTCGGCGAAGTCCTTGAGGCGTAACTTGGCTTCGAAGGGCGCTTGGTAGGCATGTACCGCCGTAACGCGCGCCGAGCCGCCCACCACCAGGGCAGCGCGCAGTATGGCCTCGGCACGCGGCCCGAGGTCGACCGCCGCTAGTGCCTCGCGGTAGTCGCCTGCAGGCTCGCGCCGCACGACCAGCACCGGGCAGGCGACATTGGCGAGAATACGTGACGCCGTGCCGCCGAGAAAGAACTGCTGCAGCAGACCCTTGCTGTGGGCGCCGATCACTAGCAGGTCGGGATGGAAGCTCTCGGCCACGTCTGCCACCGCCCGGTGAGCGGAGCCTTCGGCGATTTCCCCGCGCACCCGCCGGGCATTGGCCGCTCGCGCGGCCTCGGCCAGATCTCCGAGGTTGGCATCGGCCGCTTCGCGCAAGCGGCGCGGGATGTCATTGTCAGCGCTAAAGGCGGTATCTAGTGCCGACAGCCGCGGAAAGGCATGTACGATGAGGAGTTCGGCATCCTCACGCGCCGCCAGCAGGGTGGCGCGCCGGACAGCATCATTGCCTAACTGGGAAAAATCGGTGGCTACGAGGATGCGTTTCAAGTTCGTCATATTTTTCTCCGTAAGGGATTCAAGGCAACCATGCCATTATGGGTGGGATAATGGCCATGAGAAAGATGCGATAGTTTCGTGAAAATTATTCGTGAAAATCCCGTCATTCCCGGTTACGCGGAGGTGACGTTCTAATGGGATGGGGGTACATTTTGGCACCGCAGGACTCCGGCTGTCATCACGATGCGACATGATCATGCGACTGCATGAAAACCTTCATGTGCGGATAAGGAATCTCGATGCCTGCCTGGTCGAAAGCGTTTTTCAGGCAGCGCAGGTATTCGCGCCGCACGTCCCACTGCGCAAGTGGCGCTACCTTGAAACGACAGCGGATTACAACTGCCGAATCGGCCCAATTCTCCACGCCGGCAATTTCCAGTGGTTCGAGTAATTTGTTCGCGAATGCAGGATCAATGCGGATTTCCTCGCCCGTGCGCCGCATCACGGATATCGCCTGGTCAATGTCTTCGCCATAGGCGATGCTGGCATCAATCACCGCGTAGGCAAAGCCCATGCTCATGTTGGTAACGATGGTGATATTGCCATTGGGGATGAAATGCACATTGCCTGAATAGTCGCGCAATTTGAGATAACGCAGGGTCAGCTCTTCAACCAGGCCGCCCTTGTCGCCAACATTGACGACGTCCCCGATACGTATCTGGTCTTCCAGCAGCAAAAAGAAGCCGGTGAAATAATCCTTGACCAGATTCTGCGCGCCGAAGCCGATGGCGATACCGGCCACACCCGCAGCGCAACCGATATGCCGAATTCGCCCAGCATCAGCAGGCCGGCCACTACGGTTGTGGCCACGGTCAGCGCGTAACGCACGACCCGCGACAAGGTGCGGATGCGCTGGCCGCTTTCTCCATCCGTCTGCCGCGAAACCAGTGCTTCCCGCAGATGGGGGAGGCCGCGATGGATCACGCGCAGCGCAACGCTCCACAGGATAAGTATCAGCGCCACGCGCAGTATGGTTTCAAGGTGGTTATGCAAACCCGCGTAGAAATATTCGAACATGCAACCCTCTCCTGATATTCAGAATGCCTGATCCCAGGCGGTCGACAGGCGGATGGCGGCGTTGATCAGCCCGACCATGCTGTAAGTCTGGACGAAGTTGCCCCACTGCTCGCCGCTGCGGGGATCAACGTCTTCGGCCAGCAGGCCATGGCGGTTGCGGTAACCCAGCACCTTGACGAACAGTTCGCGCGCTTCGTCGCGGCGGCCGAGTGTGGCGAGCGCATTGATGTACCAGAAGGTGCACACGAGAAAAGCTGTCTCCGGTGCGCCAAAGTCGTCCTCGTCCACATAGCGGAAAATGAAGTCGCCGCGCCGCAGCTCTCGCTCAATAACCGCCACGGTCGCAATGAAGCGGGGGTCGTCCGCCTCGACGAAATTGACTTCCACAAGCAGCAGCAGGCTGGCATCAATGCCCTGTCCATCCAGGCTGGCGCTAAAGCAGCCCAATGGTTCGCTCCATGCCCGCCGCAGGATATCCCCGCGCAACCGGTTGGCCTGCCCGCGCCAGTATTCTCCCCTGTCGTGCAATGCCAGATGCGCCGCGATTTTGGCCAGGCGGTCACAGGCAGCCCAGCACATCACCGCAGAATAGGTATGCACCCGGCTACTGCCGCGAAACTCCCAGAGGCCGGCGTCCGGCTGGTCGTAGACCGCCACGGCGCGCTCGCCCAGCGGCTCCAGCCGATGGAACAGCGTTGCGTTAAGCGCCGGTCGAAAAACAGATGCGTGGCGGCGAGTATCACCGAGCCATAAACGTCGTGCTGCACCTGCCGATAAGCGTCGTTGCCAACCCGCACCGGCCCCATGAGCCGGTAGCCTGGCAATTCGGGAACCTCCCGTTCCTCCAGCCGGGCGCGCTCGTCAATGCCATAGACCGGCTGCAAGCCATTGGTGGCAGCAGCGGCGACGTTCACGATATAAGCGATGTAACGCTCCATCGAATGCGTCCCGCCCAGGCGATTGAGCGCATTGACGACGAAATAGCCGTCGCGCAGCCAGCAATAGCGGTAATCCCAGTTGCGCATGCTGTTGGGCGCTTCCGGGACGGATGTGGTCATTGCGGCGATGATCGCGCCCGTGTCCTCATAGGTATTGAGCTTCAACGTGATGGCGGCGCGAATGACGGCATCCTGCCATTCAAATGGAATACCCAGGGTGCTCACCCATTGCCGCCAATAGTGTGCAGTCTCGTCCAGAAAATGTTGCCCAAGTTTGTTCGCCGCCTCAGGCACCGTTTCATCCGGACCGAACAGGAAGGTCAGATTGTCTTCCAGGAAAAAAGTCGTCTCCTGCAGCACGGCGGTAATCGAGGCATCGGTCGTCAGCCGCACTGCAAGATCCGGGGTGACATAACGGACATGGTTGCTGCCCCAGGTCACGCCCGGCCGTTGGCTGCCATAACTGCAGGATGGCCGCAGGCGCAGCGTGATGCGCGGGGAACCGGCCAGGCGCTTCAGCTTGCGCACCAGCATCATGGGCCTGAAGATGCGGCCATGCTGGTGAAAGCGCGGCGCAAAATCGGTCACCTCGATACAGCCGCCGTGCTGGTCATACAG
>LNAP01006022.1_pt1 | contig 10571 bp, 9 predicted proteins | sample 602601 | NCBI WGS metagenome assembly LNAP01 (sample SAMN02440304, study PRJNA202911) | soil metagenome | biome: Subtropical and temperate rainforests or woodlands; isolation source: soil samples (1 kg each in a 20% v/v slurry with milli Q water) were... ...
CGCAGGCCGCCGGATGCCAGCGCCAGCGCGGCGATCAGGCCGGTGGCGCCGCCGCCGATCACGGCGGCATTCGATGAGCTCTCGGTCTCTGGCGTCACGTCGACCTCCATCCATTATCGCGCGGGGCTGTAAGCGTGGACAGGAGTGTGGGATAAGCAGGGCAACGCGGTCTGGCAATGCGTGAGAATGCGAGCGCGTGATATATGCGTGACCTCAAAGAAGAAGATGCCGGCCGCTTGAATGCGGCGGCGGGAGGAAGTCCGGTGACGGTGACGAAATCGTTGGGGGAACGCCCGACCCGTCGGCAGACCCTTGCCTTTGCGGTGCATCTCTTCACGGCCTCCGGCGCCGTCTGCGGCTTGATGGCGCTGATGGCGGCGGTCGAGGGCAATTGGGCGCTGATGTTCACCTGGCTCGGCGCCGCTTTGTTCGTCGATGGCATTGACGGCACCATGGCCCGCCGCGCCCGCGTGGTGGAAGTGCTGCCGCGCTGGTCCGGCGAGACGCTGGACCTCGTCGTCGACTACCTCACCTATGTTCTCGTGCCAGCCTTCGCGGTCGCCACCGGCGGGCTGATGCCGACCTGGATGGCGGTGCCGGCCAGCGCGGCGATCCTTTTGACCAGCGCGCTGTATTTCGCCGACACCACGATGAAGACCGAGGACAAGTATTTCCAGGGCTTTCCGGCGGTGTGGAACCTCGTGGTGTTCTATTTCTTCCTGGTGCCGCTCAATCCCTGGATCATTGCCGGGATCATCGCGGCCCTGTCGGTCGCTACCTTCCTGCCGATCAAGTTCGTGCACCCTTTCCGCGTCGTCCGACTGCGCCTGCTGACCATCGGCCTGCTGGCGGCATGGGCGGTGCTCGCCGTCGTTGCCGTGGTGGACCAGTTGCACCCGCCCATGTGGGTGACCATCGGCCTGTGCGTCACGGCGGTGTACTTCCTGCTGTTCGGCCTCATTCCTTCGGCCAAGAAGTCCGCCGACGATGTGGAAGCCTGAAAACCCGTTTAGCGAAGAGAGTTGACGATGACGGCTGCGGTGCGTGTGCATGAGATTGGTGGACCCGAGGTCCTCAAATTTGAAGACGTGACCCTCGGCTCGCCCGGCAAGGGCGAAGTGAAGGTCCGGCACACCGCCATCGGCTTGAACTTCATCGACACCTATTTCCGCTCCGGCCTCTACCCCGCGCCGCAGGGCCTGCCCTTCATTCCCGGCAACGAGGCTGCCGGCGTGGTCGAGGAAATCGGCGAGGGCGTTACCGAACTGAGCGTCGGCGACCGCGTCGCCTATGGCTCCGCGCTCGGCGCCTATTGCGAAGCCCGCGTCATGCCGGTGGCGACGCTGGTGAAAATACCCGAGGGCGTCAGCGACGAGACGGCGGCCGCGATGATGCTGAAGGGCATGACCGCGCGCTATCTGCTGCGCCAGACCTATGCGGTGAAGCCCGGCGACACCATCCTGGTTCAGGCGGCGGCCGGCGGCGTCGGGCTGATCCTGTGCCAATGGGCCTCGCATATCGGCGCCACCGTCATCGGCACGGTGGGTTCCGAGGCGAAGGGCGAACTTGCCCGCGCCAATGGCGCCACCCACGTCATCAACTACTCCACCGAGAACTTCGTCGAGCGGGTGAAGGAAATCACCAAGGGCGCGCTGTGCGACGTGGTCTATGACGGCGTGGGGCAGGCGACCTATCCGGCCTCGCTCGACTGCATCAAGCCGCGCGGCCTGTTCGCCAGCTTCGGCAATGCCTCCGGCGCGATCCAGAACTTCAGCCTGCTGGCGCTGTCGCAGAAGGGCTCGCTCTATGCGACCCGCCCGACGCTGTTCACCCACATCTCGACGCGCGAGGCGCTGCTCGCCAATGCGGCAGATCTGTTCGAGGCGGTACGGTCGGGTGCGGTGAAGATTCCCGTCAACCAGCGCTACAGGCTGGCAGATGCCGCGCAGGCGCACCGCGATCTGGAAGCGCGCCGCACCACCGGCTCGACCATCCTGCTGCCCTGATAGCGCCGTCCAAGACGTGGCGCGAATTGCGTCATCGGAACACCGTTGGCGGACAGACTTTAGGCTTGCCCCGCCGTTGGGGCATGCCATGCTGCCGCTAACGTTCCGGTGGCCGAAGACGCATGCGACGCAAGCACCTAGACCCATTCCGTGACACATCATGCGCCGGCCGCGAGGGCGACGATGCCCGATAGCGGCCTGGTTTCTAACGACATGCCCCCCGCGCTGCTGGAAGCGCGCGGCCTGACCAAGCGCTTCGGCGCGCTGGTCGCCAACGACAATGTCAGCCTCGCCATCCGCGCCGGCGAAACCCATGCGCTGCTCGGCGAGAACGGCGCCGGCAAGTCGACGCTGGTGAAGATGATGTGCGGGCTGTTGCAGCCCGATTCCGGCGAACTGCTCTATGACGGCGCGCCGATCGTCTTCCCCGATCCCGCGACCTCCCGCGCCAAGGGCGTCGGCGTGGTGTTCCAGCATTTCGCGCTGTTCGACGCCATGAGCGTGGTGGAGAACGTCGCGCTCGGCCTGCCCGGCCACCAGCCCTTGCCGGCGCTGGCCGCGCGCATCGAGGAATGCGTCGGGCGCTACGGCCTGTCGGTCGAGCCCTACCGGCTGGTGGGCGAACTCTCGGTGGGCGAGCGCCAGCGCGTCGAGATCGTGCGCTGCCTGCTCGGCGACCCGCGCGTGCTGATCCTCGACGAGCCGACCTCGGTGCTGACGCCTGATGAATCCGAGGCGCTGTTCCGCACCGTCGACCTGCTGACCGCCGAGGGGCGGGCCGTGCTGTTCATCAGCCACAAGCTCGACGAGGTGCGCCGGCTCTGCCATCGCGCCACCGTGCTGCGCGGCGGCAAATTCATCGCCGAGGTCGATCCCAAGGTCGAGACCGCCTCCAGCCTCGCGCGGCTGATGGTCGGCGCCGAGGTGCCGCGCACGCCGCGTATCAATCTGCACGAGCTCGGCGCGCCGCGTCTGCTGGTGAAGGACCTCGATCTGCCCGGCGATGGCAGCCGGGGCTCGGCGCTGCACGGCATCAACCTCGAAATCCGCGCCGGCGAGATCGTCGGCATTGCGGGCGTCGCCGGCAACGGCCAGACCGCCTTGTTCGAGGTGCTGTCCGGCGAGCGGCTGGCGCCCGATCCCGAGAGCATCGTCATCGACCGCGTACCCGCCGGCGCCCTTGGGCCCACCGAACGCCGGGCGCTCAAGGCCGGCTTCGTGCCGGAGGAGCGGCTCGGCCATGCCGCAGCCCCCGACATGCGGCTGTCCGACAATGTGCTGCTGACGACCCATGGCGATGGCGAGATCGTAAGGTTCGGCATGGTGCGCCGCTCGGTGCTCAATGCGCGCTTCCATGAGATCGTGAAGCGCTTCGACGTGCGCTTCGGCGGCAAGGACCCGAAGGCCCGGCGGCTCTCGGGCGGCAATCTGCAGAAATTCGTCATCGGCCGCGAAGTGCTGCGCGAGCCGGTGCTGCTGGTCGTCGACCAGCCGACCTGGGGCGTCGATGCGGCGGCCGCCGCCTTCATCCGCACCACGCTGCGCATCAAGGCAGCGGAGGGTTGCGCGGTGCTGGTGGTGAGCCAGGATCTCGACGAGCTGCTGGAATTCACCGACCGCATCGCCGTGATGTGCGAGGGCCGCCTGACCGAGCCGGTGCCGGTGGCGGAAACCTCGCGCGAAGCCATCGGCCTCGCCATGGGAGGCTCCGATGCCGCTTAGGCTGGAACGGCAGGAGAGCGTGCCGGCGCTCGGGCTGATCGCGGCGGCGCTTCTCGCGCTGGTGTTCACCCTCATCGTCGGCGCCATCATGTTCGTGGCGCTGGGGCACGATCCCATCCGCGCCTTCACCATCTATTTCATCGAGCCGCTGAGCGACCCGTGGACGCTGCAGGAGATGGTGGTGAAGGCCTGCCCGCTGCTGCTGATCGGCATCGGGCTGTCGTTCTGCTACCGCGCCAATCGCTGGAACATCGGCGCCGAGGGCCAGTATGTCGCCGGCGCCGTCACCGGCTCCTGGCTGGCGCTGGCGACCCACGGCATGGAAGCCGGGCCATGGGTGCTGCCGGCCATGCTGGTGCTCGGCGCCATCGGCGGGGCGCTGTGGGGGCTGATCCCGGCCTTCCTGCGGGTGCGGTTCGGCTCCAGCGAAATCCTCACCAGCCTGATGCTGGTCTATGTCGCGCAGCTCGGACTGGATTATCTGGTGCGCGGCCCGTGGCGCGATCCGGCGGGATTCAACTTCCCGCAAAGCGTGACCTTCGACGACGTGGCGATCATGCCGCTGCTGTTCGAGGATGGCCGCATGCATGCCGGCATCATCATCGCGCTGATCGCCGTGGTGGTGGCGACCATCGTGCTGGGACGCACGCTGGTGGGCTTTTCCATCGAGCTGGGCGGCACCGCGCCGCGCGCGGCGGCATTCGCCGGCTTCGACGAGCGGCGCGTGACCTATGGCGTGTTCGCGGTCTCCGGCGCGCTGGCGGGGCTGGCCGGCATCATCGAGGTCGCCGGGCCGATCGGGCAGCTCCAGCCCTCGATCTCGCCGGGCTACGGCTTCACCGCCATCATCGCGGCGATGCTCGGCCGGCTGCACCCGGTCGGCGTGCTGATCGCCAGCTTCGTGCTGGCGCTGACCTATATCGGCGGCGAGGCGGCGCAGATCAGCATGCGCATGCCGTTCGACGTCACACGGGTGTTCCAGGGCACGCTGCTGATTGCCATTCTCGCGGCGGACGTGCTGGTGCGCTATCGCATCCGCCGGGTTGAGGGGGCCAGCCATGCTTGATGTCGCCATCGTCGGCGCCGTGCTGGCGAGCGTCGTTGCCGCCGCCACCACGCTGCTGCTCGCCTCGCTGGGCGAACTGGTGGCCGAGCGCGCCGGCACGCTCAATCTCGGCGTCGAGGGCATGATGATCATCGGTGCGGCGGTCGGCTATGCCACCGCCTTCAGCACCGGCAGCCTGCTGCTCGGCACGCTGGCGGCGGTGCTGGCCGGCGCGCTGCTGTCCCTCGTGTTCGCCGGCCTCGCCATATGGCTGGCGGCGAACCAGGTGGCATCAGGGTTGGCGACCACCATACTCGGCCTCGGCCTTGCCGGGCTGATCGGCGCGCCGTTCGTCGGCACAAGGCTGGACGCCGCGCCGGCGCTCCAAATTCCTGTCCTGACCGAGCTGCCGGTGATCGGCAAGATGGTGTTCGGGCAGGATGCCTTCGTCTATGCCTCGCTGGTGCTGCTGGCGCTCGTCGCCTACGGGCTGGTGCGCACCCGCACCGGCCTCGTGCTACGCGCGGTCGGCGAGAGCCATGTCGCCGCCCATGCGCTGGGCCACCCAGTGCGCAAAATCCGCACGCTGGCGGTGATGTTCGGTGGCGCCTGCGCGGGCCTGGCCGGCGCTCACCTGTCGCTCGCCTACACCCCGTTCTGGGCCAGCGACATGACGGCCGGGCGCGGCTGGATCGCGCTGGCGCTGGTGGTGTTCTCGGCGTGGAAGCCGATGTGGCTGCTGGCGGGTGCCTATCTGTTCGGCGCGGTATCGATCTTGCAGCTTCACGTCCAGGGCTTCGGCCTCGGCATACCCTCGCAATTGCTGTCGTCGCTGCCTTATCTCGCGACCATCATCGCGCTGGTGGCGATCTCGGCGCTGAAGCGCGGGCAGGGCGCCCCGGCCTCGCTGGGAATGCCGTTCGTCCCCGATCGCTGATCGGGTTTATCTCTAGGATTGAATCGGAGCGGAGACCCTTATGCGCAAGATATTCTCAATGGCGGTCGCCCTCGCCGCAGGGCTCGCGCTCCTTGGTGGCGGCCAGAGCCAGGCGCAGGCCGCCGAGAAGCTCAAGATCGGCTTCGTCTATGTCGGCCCGATCGGCGATTTCGGCTGGAGCTACCAGCACGACCAGGGCCGCAAGGCGGTGGAGAAGGAGTTCGGCGACAAGGTGGAAACCACCTATGTCGAGAACGTGCCGGAAGGCCCCGACGCCGAGCGCGTGATCGAGCAGCTCGCCCGCGCCGGCAACAAGCTGATCTTTACCACCTCGTTCGGCTTCATGGAGCCGACGCTGAAGGTGGCCAAGCGCCAGCCGAAGGTGATGTTCGAACTCGCCACCGGCTACAAGCGCGCGAAGAACGTCGCGACCTACAACGCGAAGTTCCATGAGGGCCGCTACATCATCGGCCAGATCGCCGCCAAGATGTCGAAATCCGGCACCATCGGCTACATCGCCTCGTTCCCGATCCCGGAGGTCATTTCCGGTATCAATGCGATGATGCTCGGTGCGCAGTCGGTTCGCCCCGACATGAAGATCAAGATCGTGTGGGTGAATTCCTGGTTCGACCCCGCCAAGGAGGCCGATGCCGCCAAGGCGCTGATCGACCAGGGCGCGGATATCATCGCCCAGCACACCGACAGCCCCGCCGCCATGCAGGCCGCCGAGTCGCGCGGCGTGAAGGCGTTCGGCCAGTCCTCGGACATGAAGGCGTTCGGCCCCAATGCCCAGTTGACCTCGATCGTCGATGACTGGTCGCCCTATTATATCGAGCGCGTGAAGCTGGTGCTCGACGGCAAGTGGACCTCGACCGACACCTGGGGCGGGCTGAAGGATGGCGAGGTGGTCATGGCGCCCTATACCAACATGCCGGACGACGTGATGGCGATGGCGCAGGCCACCGAGGCCGCCATCAAGTCCGGCGCGCTGCACCCCTTCAAGGGCCCCATTTACAAGCAGGACGGCACCCTGGTCGTGAAGGAGGGCGAGGCTCTCCCGGATGGCCAGATTCTGTCGATGAACTGGTACATCAAGGGCATCGACGACAAGGTGCCGGGGCAGTAATCGGCACGCATGGCTGACGATCCGGCGGTATCTGCCGGCGGCATCTACCCGTGAGGGGTGGTGCCGCCGTTTGCCAAAGACGCGGCCATATGCGATTGCGCAAACGGGATTTGCGACCAGAGGCGCTGCGTTGAACGCATGAGCATTCAGTTGGACATCGCCGCGCTGGGAGCCCGCGCGGCGGCGATGATCGAGGAACTCGGCAGCATTTCCGAGACGCCGGATCATCTGACGCGCCTCTTCCTCACCCCGGAGCACCGCCGCGCCGCCGACCTCGTCGGCATCTGGATGCGCGATGCCGGGTTAGAGGTGACCGAGGACGCGCTCGGCACCGTGCGCGGCCACTGGCACCCCGCGGGCGCCGACGCGCCTCGGCTGCTGCTCGGCTCGCACATCGACACGGTGGCCAATGCCGGCAAATATGATGGCTGCATGGGCGTCGTGCTGGCGATCCTGGCGCTGGAATCGGTCCGCAATGCCGGGATCAAGCGGCCCTATGGCATCGACGTTCTGGCGTTCGGCGACGAGGAGGGCTCACGCTTTCCGACCACGCTTTCCGCCTCGGCGGCTGTGGCCGGCATCTTCTCGCCGGCCAATCTCACGATGACCGACGACGAGGGCGTGAGCTACTGCGACGCGGTAATCGCCTATGGCAAGAACACCGACGACATTCCCCTTGCGGCCTACGACCCCAACAAGGTGATCGCCTATATCGAGGCCCATATCGAGCAGGGCCCGGTACTGGAAGCCGAGGGCGAGCCGCTGGGCGTGGTCTCGGCGATTGCCGGCGCCTCGCGCCTGTCCGTCACCGTCACCGGCGAGGCGGGGCACGCCGGCACCGTGCCGATGCGGATGCGCCATGATGCGCTGCTGGGTGCCGCCGAGATGGTGCTCGCGGTCGAGCGCATCGCCAAGGCCGACGCCCATGGCATGGTCGCCACCGTCGGGCGCATGCATATCGAGCCGGGCTCGATCAACGTCATCCCCTCGCGCGTGGTGTTCACCGTCGACCTGCGCTCGGGCTCCGACATTTCCCGCCGCGAGGCGCTGACCCGGTTTGAGCGCGAGGCGCATAGAATCGCCGATCTGCGCCATCTCGGCGTGGTGATCTCGGCGTTCCACGAGGTTGCCACCGTGCCGGCTTACCGCGACCTTCAGCTTCGGCTGCGCAATGCGGTCGCCGATCTCGGCCATCGCGCCATCATCATGCCGTCCGGCGCCGGCCATGACGGGCAGGCGATATCGAGCCTGTGCCCGATCGGCATGCTGTTCGTGCGCTGCAAGGGCGGTGTCAGTCACAACCCGGCGGAATATGCCTCACCGCAAGACATGGGGCTTGCAGTCGCGGCGCTGGTGCGGTTCATCGAGCGCTTCCAACTGCCGCAACTGAGCGGTGGCACGAGCGGAGCAGAGACGTGAGCATTCCCGCAGACGACACCGAGCGGTTCGGACGCGAGGTCGAGTTCCTCAAGGCGCTGGTGCGCGTGCCGAGCGACAACCCGCCGGGCGACTGCGCCCCGCATGCCGAGGTCGCCGGCCAGCTTCTCGAGGAACTCGGCTTCATCGTGGAGCGCCACGCGGTTCCCGAGCCGTTCGTGAAAACCTATGGCATGCGTTCCGTGGTCAATCTCGTGGTGCGCGAGAAATTCGGCACCGGCAAGGGCCCGGTCATCGCGCTGAACGCCCATGGCGACGTGGTGCCGCCGGGTGCAGGCTGGACCTACGATCCCTACGGCGCCGAGGAAAAGGGCGGCGCCATCTATGGGCGCGGCGCGGCGGTCTCGAAGTCCGATTTCGCCACCTATGCCTTCGCGCTGTTGGCGCTGAAGGACAGGCCCGAGGGACTGGACGGCACGGTCGAGCTGCATTTCACCTATGACGAGGAGGCCGGCGGCTTTCTCGGGCCGAAATGGCTGCTGGAGCACGATTTATCCGCGCCGGATTACGCCATTTCCGCCGGCTTCTCCTATTCCGTGGTCATCGCCCACAATGGCGCGCTGCATCTGGAAATCGTGGTGCGCGGCAAGCAGGCCCATGCAGCCATGCCGGAGACCGGCGCCGACGCGCTGGAAGCCGCCACGCAAATCCTCTCGGTGATCTATGCCGAGCGCAAACGGCTCTCCGGCATCACCAGCGCGACGCCGGGCATCGGCTCGCCGAAGATCACGGTCGGGCTGATTTCGGGCGGCATCAACACCAATGTGGTGCCGGACCGTATCGTGATGCGCGTCGATCGCCGCCTGACGCCCGAGGAAGACGGGCTGGCGGTCGAGGCCGAATTGTCGGCGCTGATCGAGCAGGCCGTCGCGGGGCGGGCCGGCATCGAGATCGAATGCCGGCGCATCATCCTGGCCGAGCCGCTGCGCACGCTACCGGGCACCGAGAAGCTGGTCGAGATCGTGCAGAAGCATGCCACCGAGGTGATGGGCCTGACGCCGCCGGCGACCGCCGTGCCGCTCTACACCGACGCCCGGCACTATACCGCGCACGGCATCCCGACCATCCTGTACGGCGCCGGGCCGCGCTCGATCCTCGACGCCAACGCGCACGCCGCCGACGAGCATGTCGAGATCAGCGACCTCAAGGCCGCCACGACCGTGATCGAGCGGACCCTGCGGGATTTGCTGACGGCGTGAAGGGCGGTTTCGGACGGATGGGTCGACGCAGCATGGTTGGCTGACGTCATCTTGGCGCGGGAGCGGCCGGAATGGACAGCTACATCATCTGCAGTACCCCGAGAACCGGAAGCACCCTGCTCTGTGATCTTCTGGCCGCGACCAAGGTGGCCGGAGATCCCGACTCGTTCTTCATGCGCAATGTCGATCAGGTGTGGGTCGAGCGATGGGGATTGCCGAATCGCGACGATCTCGACGATGCCGGCTACGCGGCGGCCTACCTTGCGGCGGCCGTCCGGGCCGGCAAGGGTGACACCGCCATCTTCGGCCTCCGGCTCATGAGGGAGAATCTGGACGATTTGTCGGTCCTGATCGACCGTGCCGTTCCGGGCCTGCCGTCCGACCGGGCCCGCCTGGAAAAGGCTTTCGGTCGGATCCTCTACATCCATCTCACGCGCGAGGACAAACTTGCGCAGGCGGTATCGATGATCAAGGCGGAGCAGACCGGCCTCTGGCACATCGCCCCGGACGGCACCGAGCTCGAACGCCTCGCCCCGCCCGGTGAGCCGATCTATGATTTCGGCCGGATCGCGCGGAAGCTGGCGCAACTGGAGAAGCATGACGCGGCTTGGCTGAGTTGGTTCGAGGCGCAGGGTATCGAGCCGCTGCGCATCGGTTACGAGAGCCTTTCCGTCGATCCGGCCGGGGCGGTATCCAGCATCCGCACGGCGCTGGGTATTGCCAGCCCCACAGCCTCCACGCTGAAGCCCGGAGTCGCCAGGCTGGCGGATGCCGTCAGTCGCGAATGGATGCGCCGCTACCGTTCCGAGGCGGATGCCTCGGGAACCGGAGGGGTTCAGAACCCGACGGCGGTGCCGAACAGGTCGTAGGCATCGGCGCGCTCGATCTTGACGGTGGTGATCTCGCCGACCCGCAGCGGGCGGCGCGAGGCGACGTGCACCACGCCGTCGATCTCCGGCGCATCGGCCTTGGAGCGGCCGGTGGCAACGGTGGGGCCGACCGCGTCGATGATGACCTGCTGGCGGGTGCCGACCTTGCGCTTCAGCCGGCGGGCGCTGACGCGCTGCTGCACTTCCATGAAGCGATTCCAGCGCGCCTG
>LNAP01006024.1_pt1 | contig 10569 bp, 8 predicted proteins | sample 602601 | NCBI WGS metagenome assembly LNAP01 (sample SAMN02440304, study PRJNA202911) | soil metagenome | biome: Subtropical and temperate rainforests or woodlands; isolation source: soil samples (1 kg each in a 20% v/v slurry with milli Q water) were... ...
CTGGGGCCGCTGCTGGCCGCCGGCCACGCGCCCACTGGCGAGGCCGTCTGGCTGGCCGAATTGGTCCACCTGGCGCTGGGCGCCGACCAGGCCAACCTGTTGGATCCGGATCAAATGGATCTGCGTCCCGAAGAGTCCGCCGCGCTGCTGGACTCCTGGACGGCCGAGGTCGTCCCGTCGGAGCCGCCGCAGGGCGAGGCGGAAGAGGCACTCGCGCGGATATGGCAGGAGGTGTTGAGTGTTGCTCGGGTCGGCCGACACGATAACTTCTTTGATCTTGGCGGAGACTCCCTTGGCGCCATACGTGTGCAATGGCGGGTATCACGAGACCTAGGTATGGAATGTGACCTTGCCACATTGATTTCGGCGAAGACTCTCAAGGAACTGAAAACCAGTTTACTTGGAGAGAAAAAGATATCGGGCACTACGCGGTCCCAAGCCACCGATAAGCTGAAGGAGATATTGGCTAATGTCAGTTAACCATTCGGTGGCACAGACGTTCTCGGTGGCGGAGTCATAGCAGAGTCGCATTGAGCGATAGCGGCGGATCACTATTGGCGTCTCAATCGCGATGACTCCTTGGGGCCATTCAACGCGGAGCCGAACGCCACGTTTTTCCTACCCAACGATAACGCGGCCTTCTCTCACTCGTGCTTGACGATGGTGGAGGAGGAGGTACGTCCGCATACCTCTTTCTCCGATGGCTTAGTAGCTGATTTTCGCCATGATGCCGACCGTTCGCGGCATACCTACCAAAACTACACCTTCGCTCTGTGCATACCAGTATCTCTTGTTGGCGACGTTAAACACACCTGCAGTCAACTGAAGGTCGTGCCCCGAAACTCGGGTGTTGTAGTTCGCCGTGAGATTGAAAATAAAATAACCGGGAATCTCGATCGAGTTCGCAGCGTCAAGCTTTTGCGTACTCACGTATCGCCCGTCGGCACCCACTTCCAAATTCTGCAGTTGGGGAACCGCGTAAGCAACGCGTAGTGCTCCAACGTAATTGGGTGTGACCGAGACGCGATTGCCCACGTTCTCGCTGGTTTTCACATATTCAGTATTCATCGCTGTGAACGACCCTGCAACAGACAGGTTCGTGGTGAAATTCACAGATGTTCCGAGCTCCAGGCCCTGGTATCGAAGCTTGCCGTTCTGGACGTAGACATTGTCGCTGTTACCGTATGCCGCACCTCGCTCTATCCTGAACAGGGAAGCAGTAGCACTCCAGGAGTCATGTTCTGTCTTGACGCCGACTTCGTACTGCTTACTTTTCAGCGGCTTGAGAAGGTCGTTTGCATTTTCATACATCAGAGGCACCTGCGCGCCTTGCTCGAGGGATTCAACATAGCTACCGTAGAGTGTCGTGTCCGGGCGGGGCTTGTACATTAGCGCGAACGTTGGCGTGACGACACCGTCCTTTTTATAATGGATCGTCTGTGCGCCAGCTGCAGTATATCCATTCTGCTCGTAGTTCGTATAACGGGCACCAGCGAGGACTGACCAGCGGTCGGTCAGTTTGATGGTGTCGCTTCCGAAAAATCCGGTCTGATCATAGGTTGACTGACGGTACCACGACGGCGTTATGGCGCTGTTATAGGTAATGGTGTTTTGGTCATAGATGTTGCCCGTGCCAATTGTGCAAAAGCAGAACTGACTATTCCCATCGTTGGTCTGTTTTTGCGACGATGTGCCGAAAACCAGTTGGTGCTCAAATGGACCCGTCTGAGCCTTCCCTTCCAGCATTAGTTGCCATTGCTGAAATTTATACTTGTTTGCTTGGTCGTAGACGCGCTCCGTATAGTCGCCATTCGGATTCGAGATGTACAGCCAGTCTTCGATGTAGCGCCGATTTGTCGACGAGTAACTATAGTTCGTACTAACCTTCCAGTCCGGCGCGATCGCATAGCTCAAGCCCGTTGTGATTAAGCCAAATTCGGTGGATTGTGGAGAGCCATCGGACGACGTTAAATTATCGGCACGGCCATTGATCGGCGACGGCAGACTGGTGCCTGTATATCCAAGAAGTGTCGATATCGCCGCGACCTGCCCTGAGGCGTGTCGTTTTTGATACAAGGTGTCCAATGTCCACGTCAAATTCGGTGTCAGGTGCGCATCCAGTCCAAGAGACACATCATTTCCGTTGACGTGACCTCCGTTATACGTTTCGCCCCCTTCGTGAGCAGCATTGAGCCGGAAGCCAAACATTCCGTCAGTACCGAATCGATCACCGATATCGACATGCTCTTTAAAAATCCCATCAGACTTGTAGCCGACATCTGCACTTAGCAGAAGCCCGTCGGCAAGGATAGGCGGCTTCTTCGTCACAAAATTGACGATACCTCCAGGGGATCCAAATCCGTACATGAACCCAGAAAGCCCCTTGAGTATTTCGACTTGCTCAAAATCTTGATAAGGCAGCTCGACGCCATAGTTGATGATCGGCAAGCCATTTAACTTATAGCCATTTGCGTAGTCCAGTTGCAGGCCACGGACCGTTAAATAACTGGAACGCGTGTTGTATGTGTTCCCTTGGTTCACCACAGACGCGTCGAGGTTGAAAATATCACCGAGCGTCGAAGCCTGACGTCGCTCGATATCTTGCTTATCGACTACAGTGGTTGAGAACGGTGTGTCGAGTTGAGTGCGGGTCCCGAGTGCACCGCTGGTAACCGGAGCGTCAAGGTTTAGGGAAGTTATCGGTGCTTGTGGGGCCGTAACCGTAATCGTTGGCAATGTAGTGGCATTCTGCGTTGTTGCTGGTGGTTGCACCGTTATAGCGGAGCCATTGGCGGCAACTATCAGGCCGGTGCTTTCTAGCGCCCGATCTAGTGCTTGCCGTAGCGTCATTGAACCCTGCAGCGCCGAAGCAGTCTTCCCCGCAACAAGGGTGGCATCCACCGAAATCGCCACCCCGCTTTGGCGAGCTAGGGCATTGATTGTGTTGCCTAATGGCTGTGAAGGTAGTGAAAACTGCCATGTTGAGGCGAGGGCAGCAGTGCCAGATTGATTCTGAGCATATGCCGTATGTGGCACTGCTATAAAAGCCAGAGCGGTTGCGCTAGCGAACGCTATGGTCAATAAATGCCCCGAAGCGGCGATTCTGTTTTTACCGCTGCGTGGTATCGGCAAGTCCGGTATTTGGAATGGTAGCTTAAGCATTGCTTCGACGTCCTCTCTGTTTGGTTATGTTTATCGGAAGACGGGCGAGATGCGAAATACCGGACAATTATTTTCTGAGGCGTGGATCAGCGCGCGCGAATGACTACCACGCCATCGGCACGTTGGGCCATCTTTATCGGAAGGATTTTTGGCAGGCTGCTCAGGAAAGCATCAGGGTCGCGCATTGGAAAACTTCCCGTCAGGCGTAATGTGTCAAGCGCGGGATCAGCACCTAAGACGAGCGGCTTTGTCATGTAGTCGTTCCAGCGGTCGATCGCTTCTGGCAATCGCGTCCCATCGAACACAAGCCAACCTTGCCGCCACGCGCCAACGTCGGCGGTTTGTATGCGGCGAGGATCTCCTAGTCCTTGATGGTCGGTCTGTATTGCATCGCCCGGGCCAAGCATTACGCTTGGGGATGCGCTGTCCGTATCGAATGGACGACCCGCTTTATGATTGGCCCAGACCTCGACACGCCCCTCTGCGACCGCCACGGACATATGTCCATCGCGTGCTGCAACCGAGAAGACGGTGCCTACGACGCGAACACGTCCCCAGTCCGTCGTGACAATGAAGGGCCGTTTGGCGTCAGGTTGGACTACGAATCGAGCCTCTCCCCGATTCAGGCGCACTTCCCGCCGGTCGGCGTAATAAAGGACATGAGCGGTGGTGTGCGCCCCTAAATCCACTTGAGAGCCGTCCGATAACTCCTTGCTGAGCAATTGTGCACGTTCAGTTTGTAGAACGAGTTCCTGCACAGATTGAGACCAGAACCAGCGGCCAACGCCCGCAGCAATTCCGGCGATGCCCAAAGTCGCGATGACGCGGCGGCGGTCGCGTCGGACACGAATGCCGCGTTCAGCCTGCGTGGGCGGGATCGGCACATGGTCACGTAATGCGCGTGCGTCGCTACAGGCCCATGCGCGCAGCGCCCATTGATAGGCGGATTCATGCGATGGGTTTGCCGCCCGCCAACAGGCCAGTTCTTGCTCCGCCGCTTTTGCGCAACTCGTGTCGCCACCATGCTCTCGTGCGATCAGAAGCAGAGCGTGTTCTAGCAGTTTACGCGATGGTGTTGCGGGCAGGCGTAGAGGCTCTTGGTCAATGTATGCTTTTGAGGGGTTTATGGCGTCGTTTTCGGAGCACATGGGCGAGACGTCGTGCTTATCCTCAGTCGATCTATGCATGGTCGGATGCGAGATTCATACAATCAATCACTCCTCGGACGATATGCTTCTCGATGGCCATCTTCGTACTGTTCAAATGTTCGGCCGCCTCGGCATGGCTGCAACCGTAAATACGCACAAGTATAAAGGCCTCGCGCCGCTTGCGTGGCATTGCAGCCAAACGTGCCATAAGGCAGTCTAACTGCTGACGAGCGCCCACCTCACGCTCTACCGACGGAGCTTCATCTGGGGTGACCATATCCAGTGTCTGCAGCATCTTTGCCTCTGCGTCTCGTCGTCGCACGTTGTCAGTGACAATATTCTTCCCGATTCGATAAAGAAGCGCGCGCGGCTCTGGAATTGCTATAGATGCGTCCATTGACAACACGCGTGCGTAACACTCATGAACAATGTCGCACGCCGCATCACGATCTCTCAGTGAACGGGAAAAAAAGCCAATGAGTTCTTTGTAGTAGCGTTCGACCACGATGATGAGGAGGTTCTATAGGAGGCAATCAAGCTGCGCGCAAATCGACACGACAGACTCATTTTTCACGGGTCGAAATTGCTTGCTCGAGAGTGCAAATGCGTCGGCACCAAGAATTCTGTATGTTACTCAATAATAACGTCAATGACAGTGATTCTCATTCGATTCTACAATGAAATTTGTAAAAACCCAACATGTGGTGCTACGGAGCGGCTTTAGCAAAGCGCACATAACCGCATAGGCGGTGGAGCGTGTCGGGGACGTGGCTCTCAGGTTAATCAGTGCTGGCAGCAAGGAAATTCCCATGCAATAATGAAATGATAATTATTCTATTATTTGCATGATGGCATGAACTGGTGTGGGTGCTCCACGCGCAACTTGGGGAATTCGATGGGACGAGCCTATGCGTTGCTGATCGGCGTAATTGTGATTTCGGGATGCATGAGCCGCAGCTTTAACGATCATGACTCGGTGGCAAAGGAGGTTTATGGATCCGTCGAGATCAGAAGAACGGAGGATGGCGTTCCTCACATCAAAGCTGACAATTGGGTTGCACTGGGATACGGATATGGTTATGCCCAGGCTGAGGATAATCTATGCACGATGGCCGAGGCGTTCGTCACTTATCGAGGCGAGCGATCACAGTATTTTGGTCCTGAAGGGCGTCTTCGGACTCATTCCACGATCGGCGAGCTCAAGAACATCGACGCTGACTTCTTTTTCAAGCTAGTTGACAGCGGTGAAGTGGTTAATATGTACCGTGATCATCAGTCGGTCGAAATCCGGCAACTCGTCGCTGGATTCGCCAAGGGCTTCAACGCTTATCTGAACGGCTTGCGTTCCCGTAACAATACGAACGCGCATCAGGCCTGCAGAACTGCGCCGTGGCTGTCAGACATCAGCGATGCAGACATCTACCGTCGACTTTACGCGGCCAATATGGCCGGCGGGACCACGAGTTTCATTTCAGGCATTGCGAACGCCCAGCCGCCTTCCGACCCCGCTTTGCGCAGGGATTCGAAGCTGCCGGCACCGCTTGCGGACTTGACCCGCAGGGTCGCCGGCGTGTGGCTTCAGGCAGGCGGGCAGTCAGGAATAGGGAGCAATGGCATCGCCTTTGGCGCTTCAGCTACTGGCACAGACAGCGGTTTGCTGCTGGGAAACCCCCATTGGTATTGGGCAGGCCCCGACCGCTTCTACCAGGCGCAACTGACGATTCCAGGACAGATCAACGTCAGCGGCGTGTCTTTCCTGGGCGTGCCCGTCATCATGCTCGGCTTCAACAACGCAGTCGCATGGACCCACACGGTATCAGCGGCCCGCCGGTTCGGCATCTTCGAATTGACGCTCCAGGCGGGAGATCCCACGACCTATCTGTACGATGGCAAGCCGATGGCGATGACTGCCGTGCCCCTGACCGTGCAGGTCTTGCGTGGCGATGGCAGTCTGGCCCAGGTTAACCGTACCCTTTATCGAACCCGGTTTGGCCCGGTTGTGGACTTGGCGTCATTCTCGCCCGCATTGAAGTGGACCGAGCACAAGGCGTTCGCATTGCGTGATGTCAACGCGGAGAACTTCAGGATATTCCAGAACTTCCTCGAATGGGATCAGGCCCGATCGCTTGACGATTTCATCGCCATCCAGAAGCGCCTGGTTGCAATGCCGTGGGTCAACACCTTGGCGGTGGGCCGCAACGATGGACGTGCCTGGTACGCAGATGTCGGCGCAGTACCCAATGTCCCGGACGACCTGGCCGCCGCCTGCGCCACGCAGCTGGGCAAGGCGTTTGATAAAGGTGCCCCAGGCGTGCCGTTCCTGGACGGTAGCCGTTCAATGTGCAACTGGCGTACCGATGCCGACGCCGTACAGGCTGGCGCGCTGCCTGCCAGCGCCATGCCTAGCCTGTTGCGCCGCGATTATGTCGCCAACATGAACAACAGCTACCGGCTTGCCAATCCAGCGGCGCCCCTGGGCGGCTTTGCGCAGATTTTCGGTGAAACCGGAAAACCATTGAGCCTGCGCCAGCGGCTGGGATATCTGATGGTTCGTGAACGCCTGGCCGGTACGGATGGTCTTGGCGACCCAGGAGCCGACAGTGCGTCAGTGCGCGCCATGTCGCTGGGCAGCCAAGCGATGTCGGCGCTGTTGTTGAAGAATCGACTGCTCACCGAAGTATGTCGGCGTCCGTCTATTTCCGTGTACAAGGACATTGCGACAGGGCTGACGTTCAACCCGGCCAAGCAGGTCGCAATCGGCAAGGCATGCGAAGTGTTGCGGCATTGGAACGGCGCGGCAACCGTGGATGCGAAAGGCGCGTATTTGTGGGACGAGATATGGAAACGCATAGGCAAGATCGCGGGCCCGTCCTTGTACGCGGTGCCGTTTAATCCGGCCGACCCGGTAAATACCCCTTCGGGCCTTGATGCCAGAAATCCCGATATTGCCCAGGGCTTCGGTGCGGCCATTTTGAGCATCGAGGCATCTGGGAGACCGATAGACCCAGCGCGAGGCGAGGTGCTGTATGTCGATAAGGATGGCCGCAACATACCGTTGTTCGGAGGCTGTGATGGACCCGGATACTTTACTTCGGCTTGCGCGGCATGGGGCGACGAGGCGAGCGGAGACATTCGAGACAGGGATCTGCTCGGGAATAGCTATATGCAGGTGGTCAGTTTTGATAAGGATGGCGTGCAGGCTTACGTGATGCTGTCCCATAGCCAATCCGATGACCCCGCATCGCTCCGCTACAGCAACGCCACGCGCCGCTATGCCACCCGGCACTGGACGCGATGGCGATATACCGAACACGATATTGCCTCGGACTCCGATTTGAGCGTGTTGCGGTTGACGGTGCACGGTCTCGACCGCCAACAGGCGGGTCGCCGTCCTTAATACGGTTAACCGTCGAGAGTGAACATGCGTTGGAATAATTGGAATCGAATGCTGTTGACGCTTTGCCTGGCGGCGTCGTTCTGGGTGGCGGCATCGGCGGCGTCGCCGCCAAGCGATCTGGCCAGCCGCTGGAAGGTGTTCCATGCGGCGCATCCGAACGGCAATGCCCGCGATGCGAGCGAGGCGTTGAACACGACCGAAGCCCAGTTGCTGGCGACAGAAGTCGGTCCGGATGTGGTTCTGCTGCGTAGCGATACATCAGACTTGCGCCGCATATTTGCCCAGTCCGCTAGCTTCGGCCGGGTGACCTCCGTGACGCGTAACGACTACGGCATCAGCGAACGCACAGCGGTCCTGGAATCGCAGCGCGATTTGGCACATGTCGGCAATCCTGAAGTCCTTTATGCCGGCGAACCGCTGCATTTGCACTTTCTCTGGAAAAACTGGAAGTACTTGTTTTCGGTCATTCATTACTACGGCCCGAAGAGGACACCGGTTCGCAGCCTGCAGGCCTTCGATGCCTATGGAACGTCGATCAATAAATTTATTCTTGAGGGTCAGCGTCATAACGACGCGTTCGATCGCATGACTCGGGAGTTCAGGGCACCCGTTCAACCAACAACCTTATCAGTTCGGACTGCATCGGCAGCAACTGACTCGCCGCCAAACGAGTCAGTGGAACAACTATGCACCGCGTTGCGTGCGACCGCGGATTTCCTCGCTGTAGAACTCCTGCTGGAGAAATTGCCGCGTGCGCATCAAAAGCTCTGGCAGGAGTGGGGATCTAACGCCGCCTATGCCGTCAGCCCAGAATCGGTGCAACTACTTGCCAAGCGCCTAGTGCAAGATAAAGAGCCAGCAACGGTTGCCATCGGCAACTTGGGATTGGTGCAATTGTTCTCGGGCGCGTTCGACAGAGCCCAGTTCATTGGTGAAGGCTGGTTTAGCTATCAGGCGAAAGATCTAGCGTTGCACATACACGCGCCGGATATCGCCCGTGGTTGGGTTGTACGCCTCGGCAGCCGGCAAGGGGATATCACAATCGTAGAATTCTTCGATACCGCGGGAAACCTCGCCGCGCGCTTCATGGATGCACAGCCGCCTGGGACAACGGAGTCGACAACATGGCGTGCTATTGTCGGCAGCTTACCCAGGGTGCTGCGTGCCGAATCGACGTCCAGCAATGCCGCCGCTAAGTACTAAGTAGTTACCGTCACCAAGCTGAGCATTGAGGCATTTCCCATGATAAGTGTTGCGACACGGTAAAGGCAGCACGAAATGACAGAGACTGGAAGCGGGGAGTACCGCGTAAAGGAGGCAGCAGAGGGCCTGCGTGCCTTGGCTTGGCTGTTGACTCGCCGCTCGGAGCCGCTACTGAAAGAGCCAGCACCCAACGAAAGTGAGCTTGACATGATTTTGCGTGCGGCCATGTGCGCGCCTGACCACCGCAGCCTGCGTCCATGGAGAATAGCACTGGTGCGGGGCGACGCTCGTGCTGCGTTGGCGCAGCTATGCAGGTCATGTTTTGGGTTGCGGCGGTCGTCAAAGACTGCCTATCCGGACATGTTGCGCCGGGGACTAGATCGCGGATATCTCCGAAAGTGTAAATAATTCTCAATGTGATTGACAAATGACTGACCGTTAGTCAGTATTGAGGTTATGCTGAATCCGAAGGAGCGTTTGATGGGCTGTCACCAACCGTCGACATGGCCGACGCCATGGCGCGGCGGACTCGTAAGGGTCGCGACACGGCCGGGCCGCGCGGTGCGCGCACTCACAGTGTCGGCGCTGCGAGCCGTCGGGGCGCGAACCATACGGGGTCACTGGTGCCTATGACCACGATGCCTCCATTGTCCGTGCGAACCGACCGCCCGTTGCTGAGCGCTTCAGGCGTGATCCTGCAGATCCGGGATCTGGAGGTGTCGCTTAGCTTTTACACGCAGACGCTGGGTTTGCCACTAGGTCTGCGCTGCTCGGACTATGCTGAGGTCGACGCACCAGGGCTGGTGATCGAGCTGCATGAGGGCAGCCCTGGCGCGAGCGGCATGCCCGCCCACCCGCCAATGGGTGAGTTATCGATCGGTTTTCGGGTGGACGATCTGCGTGAGGCCGTTCGGTACTTCGAAGCCCGAGGACTGTCCCTGCAGGCCGGGGAGAATGAGCGCTATCGCTGGGTGCAGTTCAGCGATCCGGACGGCACGCCGCTGCGCCTGATCGAACGCAAATGATAGGTTTCGGGACCCAGCAAGTTCTCTATCGGAGGAAGTTTACAATGACGCACCATGATTTGTCGCACTGGCCTTTGGTGGTATCGGTGGCTTCGGGCCTTTCGACACTCGAGGATATGCAGGCGTTTACCGACGAATGGAACCGTTGGCTTGAGCGTGGCGAGCCCTTTGCGTCGCTGCGCGTATTCGCCGACGCCGACGCGCTGGTTCATCCGGCTGGCGCCGCGCAGGCGGCCAAGCTCTGGCTGCACGAGCGCGGCCCGGCGATCCGCGCCCAAGTCATGGGCATGGCCAGCGTCGTACCAATCGATCATTATGAAAAAATGCGCAAAATGAATGTGGAAAAACTGTTTGGCGTACCCGCGGACACCTTCGCGCAGCCCGAGGACGCGCTGACGTGGCTGCAGGCAACCGTATATACGCCGCGTGGCCTGGTGCTCGATCAGCCGTCGGTGCTCAGATCCCTGGCCGCCCAGATGAAGGTACCTGGCTGATGGCCGGTCGGGTGCGGCGCGCCGCGGACAGCCTGCGGGACCCAGATGGGCAATCACCCTCGGCCATGGCGCGACCGCGCACCAAGGCGCCGCAGGCTCGGCGCGCCGACCTGATGGCCGCCGCCGAGCACCTCTTCGTT
>LNAP01006026.1_pt1 | contig 10569 bp, 7 predicted proteins | sample 602601 | NCBI WGS metagenome assembly LNAP01 (sample SAMN02440304, study PRJNA202911) | soil metagenome | biome: Subtropical and temperate rainforests or woodlands; isolation source: soil samples (1 kg each in a 20% v/v slurry with milli Q water) were... ...
ATCTGGCCTTCACTGTCAAAGAAATCCTTCCTTGCAGCCAGAAAATCTACGATCTCACGAGGAAATATGCGTAAACCCCAGAAACGGATGGTTTCTAGCAAATGGCTCAACTCTTGGGGCGTATCAAATACATTTCTGGGATAGTGAATTCCTCTTCCTCGTGCAAGGCCAGAAAGTGATCACTATCAGAAAGGTATGAGGGTAGTTCAGACTTCTTTAACGTAAACTCCATTATCAATTGAATTCAACTACGACTTCTAAGCTGCGGTTTCCTGTGAGCTGAGTGCCAGCAAATGCCTCAAGTTCCTGGCCTTCTGAGATGGTTAGGATAATCCGATTACTTTGTTTCAGACTCATGCACAAAGTTTTGGTTTGTGGACACTTCATTTGGAAGTGAGGCGTGCATGAGCTTTTCGGTTCAGCTATTGGTCGTAGTTGCAGTACTACTTTTTCTATTTTCGTTTGAGCTTAAGAGTCTTGTAATGTCATTCCGCTTTCCGCAGAGCTTTCCTCACCTTAAGCGTCTGGCAAACCAGAAATTACCCCCTGGAGGAGGTGGCCAGCACAGATGGCTGACTGTAACACCTGGCAGAGCAACCGCACTCAGAGGTATTAGCAGGACTATTGAAGTGGGTGCAAGTGTGTTGTTGAAAAGTAGTGGAAGTGGTGTTGTATCAGAGTTGTCCAAGTATGGTTGGTGCACTGTGAAATTGGACGGTGCAGAAGTAGAAGTAAGTCAAGACATCCTTCATTCATTAAAAACATTGGCCGAACTGATACATACAACAATTTTTGTAGACTAAAAGAGTGAGGCTTTCGGACATCCTACCATCATCACAGACACCGAAGGTAAATACAATTCTGGCTACATGCAGAGGCTACAATGTTTACTATGATCTTGTTATTATGCACAGGTAGACAGCGAAGCATCTACTGCAAAGTCGATAGCGAAGCTGCAGGTGCAGGCCAGTAAACATGCCGAAGTGTTAGATTTTGCTGGCGACATCGAAACGAGTACAACTTTTCCAAACGGTCTCTCCTCAACTCAGAAATCCTCTGAAAAGATGCTCAAGTATGACCTGCCAGTGATCGAAGCACCAGTCTCTCACCAGGCGTGCAAGTCGTGGGTTATATTCTCTGACTTGCATGTGAAGAGCGGCTCCATTGAAGTGTGCGAGGAGGTGCTGGACCGTGTTCATCAAGCGGCACTAGAGCGCAATGCAGGCATTGTGTTCCTGGGCGACTTCTGGCACGTGCGAGGCTCGCTCAGCGTCGACCTGCTGAACCGAGTGCTGAAGGCGCTGCGTAAGTGGACCCAGCCGGTCATTATGATTCCCGGGAACCACGACCAGGTGACACTGGGAGGCAAGGTGCATGCCCTGGAGCCATTGCTGTATGCCTTCAAGCCAGGACAAATCGTGATGATCAATGAGCCTGCTATCTGTTTGGGTGCCCTGTGGGTGCCCTATCGTAGAGACCCCAATGTGATGCGTGCAGTGCTGCGAGCTGGCGCCGACACGCCGGGTGTAAGCATGATCTTCTGTCATGCGGATGTGAAAGGTGCCTATATGAACGACAACATGCGTTCCAAAGAAGGGCTGGATATTGCATCGTTCCCGAAGAACATTCCTATCTATAGTGGGCACTTTCACAAACCTCACACGGTAAGTGTCTTTGATTTTACCTTTTCTATGCCCTTGACACTTGACCTCATTTTCCTGTTTTGTCTATTCAATTCACGAAACAGATAACGAAAGGGGGATCTACCCTGCGATACCTAGGCTCCCCCTACCAGACGTCGCTGTCGGAGGCAGGACAGGACAAATATTTTTACTGCGTCCAACGCGGCCATCACGATAGCCACACTGTGGGAGGAGCTGCAGTAGCAGATAGCTCTTCAGCAGCAGTGGACGGGGAGCAAGTTGAAACATGGAAGGAAATAGAGCGATGGACGGTCAGCATCGGTGCTAAAATCATCAAGGTGCGTATCTTACTTTCTTTTCTCCCTTGACCCATTATTTTTTTTAGGCTGGCTGTTTGCTGACAGTACATTGTTGTTTCTATTTATTCTTTCACACAGGCGGCGTCGCCAGCGGACCCATGCATCGCAAGCGCACAATCAGGTGATCGCGTGGTGGTGACCGTACCGGTGGGACAAGACTACGCCGCACAGGTGCTGCTGACTGAGCTGCAGGAGCGGGGCATCCAGGTGGACCTGCAGCACGAACACAATCCCCTCACTCGCCGCCGCAATGCTACCGCTGCCTCTGCTGAAGTGACGATGGGAGAGAATTCACTGCTGAGCGGAGAAGCAGCAAGTGAAACAAGCGTCGTGAAGGTAGAAGACATGAATCCACTGCGCATATTCGACTCGTTCATGAGCCAGTTGAGCTCCAATACCGAAATGGCGGCTGCGCTGCTCGCCAAAACCGCCAACAACACCTCTACTCCCAGTGCCAACGCCACGGTGAACGAGATGCTGCACGCGAAGGTGCTGGAGGAAGGTCGCCTCACGGTGGAGCGCCTGTTAGGCAGTGCACAGGCCGACGGGAGTGCACTGGGAGCCACCGACGGCACCAGCAGCGGCGTGAAAGAGTTGCGGCTGGACAAGATTGTGCTGTCGAACTTTGGTCCCTACGGTGGAGACAAGGCGGTGGAGTATCCGCTCTCCAGTCGGGGTCTGGTGCTGATCCGAGGACAGTCAACGGACGGCACTGGCGCAGACAGCAATGGCGCGGGAAAGGTAAATACTTCGATTCATTTTTTCTCTTGTGTGATTCACATGCCTAACAATGAGGAAATTTAACAAAAAACTGTACAGACGACGCTTGCGATGAGTGTAATGTGGGGCTTGACGGGATCGCTCGATGCCCGCATTGTTGGTGACAGCAAGTCTGCGGATGTGGCCTACGATTCGGTGTTGTCTCGCACTGGTCTGTCCGAGAAGGAGTTTTCCAAAGTTACTACGGGCAATAAGAAAGGCACCAAATCCACCTCCGCTGCAGCCGCACCGGGCAAGCTCACTGCCGAGGCGGTGGTGAAAGGAACGATCAACAATCTGCCGTTTGAGATCATTCGTCGCCGCAGTGCGAAAAAAGCCGAGTTACACTTCAGTGTCAATGGTACCATTCTCACCACACAGGCGGTCAAGGACACACAAGCACTGATTGATGAGCATTTAGGCATCAAAGACGGCTTGTTGCAGCGCTGTTGCTTTTTCGGGCAGCACACTCACACAATGCAGGTAAGCTAAAATATAATGCAATTAGTGTATTCACTGGGTTTTGTAAAGGTGCCATTTGTTGTTTTCTTTGCGTAATGCAGTCCCTGCTGGGGTTGACGGATGTGAAGCTGAAGCAAGAGCTGTCCGCGTTGGTGGACACATCGCTGTGGGTGGCGGCCGGACAGGACGTGCGTGCCCGCGAGCGAAGCATCAAAACTCGTCTGACCGAGCTGTCCGTGGAGGCCAGGCTGCGCAGAGAAGAACTCGCCAGAGCGGATGCGGCCTTCACCGATGCCAACAACACATTGAATGCGCGCCAAGTAGACTTGGAGCTTGCCCAACAGCGTGTGAGCGACATTCCGGTGTTGAATGTGAGCATCTCAGACCTCACGGAGATGCTCTTCGCTCTCCAGTGCACGCAGGAGATATTTGTGCGAGACACGTTGGACCCGCTGAAGAATGCGGTCGCCGCGGCCGTACAACTTCGTGAAACAGAAAGCACCGTGCTGGACAAGCGCATCAATCAACTGCGGTTGGAGGTGACCAAGGTAAAGACTGAAAAGAATGCCACGTTGGCTGCTACGAGCGCGCTGGAGAAAAAGAAAGACCAAGTTCAGACAGAGGAAGATGCTTTGGTGAAGAAAATAGCCATATTCCAGGCCAACATCACCGCTGCACTTTCCACGATCACAGGGAGCATTTCCGATGTCGCAGATGGCCCTGCACTGCGTCAATTGTACGAACAAGCCCTCGTGGACCTGACCGCTGTAAACATGCGCATTGACACTGCGAACACCTCCCTCGTGCGGTTAAACGAGCTAAATAGAACTAGCAATGCACACGCATGCGGCACCAACGGTACAAAAATCAGCACTCGTCTGACACCGGTGGCGCCTCTTGAAGGTAAGAGCAATGAGAAAGACGAAGAGTGTCCCACGTGTGGACAAGAGATGCCTCTCGAGAGCCGTGCGAACAGGACCCGAGAGCTCACTGCCTCTCTGGAAGTGCTGCGGGGAGAGAAAGAAGCATTAACCAAGCGTTCGTCAGGCCTGCGAAAGTTGTATGACAACTCCACGTCATTGAAGACCGCCAGTGACCAGAAGAATGCGCTGCAGGACAGAATCAGAGAAATTTGCGTCGACATTACCGCGCACACAACCACCCTGACGACAAAATCCGAAGGTCTGATCGAGCTGGAGCGTGATTTGAAACAATTAGAAAGTGAGAAAATAGCCCTTTTAGAGAGTTTTAACAAGCAAGAGAGCGAGCGTTTGCAAGAACAAAACGCTGCCGCAGCGCACCTCGCCACGCTTCAAGCCAAGGAAGCTACTTTGCGGAAGCAAATCGATAACTCGCGCTTGCAGCAGGAGCAGCAAAATTCGCTGCAGCGCTCGGTGCATGCACAGTTGGCCCTGGCCCAGGACCGCGTAACCAATGCACTGAGCGCATTGCAGGAGAGATCCGCTGCGCAACTGCGCATACAGGAGTTCCTTGCTCAGAACGCCGCGGTCAGTGAAGACCTGACTTCGCAAGGCTTGGTGCTGGAGCGCCTGGCCGACGACCTCGAAGAGCAGCACGCGCTCAGGGCCAAGCTGATCGGCGCCGCCCTGTACCCGGCCATCGTGTCGCTGGTGGCCATCGTCATCGTGCTGTTTTTGGTGACCTACGTGGTGCCGCAGGTGGCCAACGTGTTTGCCGGCAGCAAGCGGGCGCTGCCCCTGCTCACGGTCATCATGATCAACACCAGTGCCTTCCTGCGCAGTTATGGCTGGCTGCTGGCGCTGGCGCTGGCCGCCGGTGTCTTCGGCCTGCGCCTGGCCCTGGCCAATGCCCCGTTTCGTGAGCAATTCGACGCCGCCTGGCTGAAGCTGCCCATTCTGGGCAAGATGTCGCGCAGCTACAACTCGGCGCGTTTTGCCAGCACCCTGGCCATGCTGGCCTCGGCTGGCGTGCCCATTCTGAAGGCGCTGCAGGCGGCCGCCCAGACCCTGTCCAACCGCGCCATGCGCAGTGACGCGCTCGACGCCCTGGTGCTGGTGCGCGAGGGCGCGCCGCTGGCTTCGGCGCTGGCGCAAAAGAAACGCTTTCCGGGGCTGCTGGCCATGTTTGCGCGCCTGGGTGAGCAAACCGGCACGCTGCCGCTGATGCTGCAGCGCGCGGCCAAGCAGCTCGGCACCGAGGTGCAGCGCCGCGCCCTGCAACTCGCCACCCTGCTGGAGCCGCTGCTGATCGTGGCGATGGGTCTGATGGTGATGCTGATCGTGCTGGCGGTGCTGATGCCGATCATCCAGCTCAATCAGTTGGTGCGCTAGGGCGCGCAATCCCAATTCAAGTGGGTGTCATCAGAAAGTTTCAGAGCGGGCAGTTTTTGGTTGAGATGTCCGCAGCGTCTGCGGCTGGCAGGACAAGGGCTGGGGCGGCGGCCTCATACTGTCAAAGGCCCAGAAATCGGCCGCCACCCCAGCCCTTATCCTGCCGGTGAGCGTTGTTGGTGCTTAACGTGAAACACCACCGTTCGTGGTGAGCTTGACGAAGTGGCGAACACTGCACTAGAAAGCCCTTCGACTGGCTCAGGGCGAACGGGTTCATTATTCGGGGTGGCTGGAAGGCCATGCAAGTCAGACAAGAAAACAAGAATTGCGGATGTTTGTGCCAGCTTTGCTGCGGAAGTAGTCCACCCATGTTCGTACAGTCAATTTCATCCTGCGGCCCCCAAAAAAACCAGCAGCAGCGTCACCCGCTACCAGTCCACCAGGCTCAGCCCCACGCTCAGCACGGTGCGGCGGCGGTTGTAGTCGATCAGCGAATGACCGTAGCCGCTGAACAGCTGGGTGTGAAAACGCAGGCTGCTGTGGTAGCCGGTCTGTCCGCTTTCACCGAGCTTGCGCTGCCACTCCAGGCGGTACGAGCCGTTGCTGTTGGCGCGCAAGGAATGGCGCAGGGTCAGCCCGACCGTGTTGTCGGGGTCGATATTCCAGAAGCCCGCCATTTCAGCCCGGCCGATCAGGTTGCTGATGTCGGGGTTGTCGTCATCTGACGCTTCCTCGGGCATGCGGTACCACAGCTTGCCAAGCACGTTGAACTGCTGGCCTTTTTCCATGCCGGCCATCAGGATGGTTCGGTTCCAGCTGCGCGACAGCGGCAGCGGCTGGCCATTGGACTGGTGGTTGAAGCTGATGCCGCTGTAGCGCAGACGCCAGCCCCAAGGCAGGGGGGCATCGGTCGGGAGGATGTAGATGAGTTCGGGTTCGTGGTCGGTGGTCCGGAAGGGCCGCGACAGGTCGCCGCTGAAGATTTGCCAGTTGGACTGTTGTGAATAGCCAAACCACAGGGAGTCGCGCGAGAGCGCTTGGCCATAGGTCAGCAGGCCCTTGGCAATCTTGGTTCGCACGGACAGCGCGATGCTCATTTCTGTATTTGAAAAGTTGGTGACGGTGGCTGCCGTGTGGTCCGGCGTGGGTGACGTGGGTTGTTTGTTCACGCTGTCCGCGCCGACCCATGACAGGTTGAGGGGTTTGTAGCCGCGAATGCCGAAGGTGCCGCAGTCGCTGCCCGCCTCCAGTTCCCAGAAGCGCGACAGTTCGGAAAACGCGGGGTTCTTGCAGTCGTGGGCTTCCGGTGCCGTCATGGTGATGACGACGGGGGCGAGCGTCGGCGCCGCGTCTGCTGGAGCCGGTCGCGGCAGGTCGCCCTGCCGTTGCGCCCACTGGTCAAAACATGCCAGGCGCGCTGCAGGATCCTGATTCAGGTCGCGGCACTGCTGCCAGCCCTGGGCCTTGTCAAGTGGGGGTGCCGTGATGGCGTTTTGGGCTTTCGCCCAAGGCGGTGCGGCGCAAGCGGCCAGGACCAATAGCGCAGGAAAAGCGCTCCTGGGCTGCCACGCCGCGGCCGGTCCCGAGCCCGTTGAGGGACGCTCAATGACGTTGTTCAATTTGAAGCTTCCTTTCTTTTCCTTCGAGCCGTGAGCTGATGCGCGCTATTTGACCAGCGCCCGCGCCGCCGCCCCGTCGAGCGCTTTCTGGGCAAACTCGGCGCGCAAGGCCTTGAGCTTTTCGCGCGGGTCTTCCTTGACCGTATTTTGATCCAGCCCCATCTCGGCAATGAAGCGGCTGGGCTGGGCGGCAATCATCTCGCGCCCTTTTTTGCGCTTGCGCGTCCAGCTCACCGCCAGGCTGCGCTGGGCGCGGGTGATGCCCACGTACATCAGGCGGCGTTCTTCCTGCAGGTGGGTGCTGAGGGCTTCGCTGGCGGCCTCCTGCGCTGCCGCACGCAGCGCGCTGGAGGCGTTGCTGGCCGGGGCCTCGTCAGGCTTGTCGCGCAGCTTGAAGGGCAGCATGCCCTCGGTCACGCCGACCAGCATCACATGCGGCCACTCCAGCCCCTTGGCGGCGTGCAGGGTCGACAGCGTGACCACGTTCTGGTCGGTTTCGCGCTCACTGATGGTGGACAAGAGCGAGACGGTTTGCGCCACTTCGAGCAGCGACTTGAGCTCGCCCGCCGTGCTGACGCCGGCCGCATCGTCAATCTGGCCGCCGCAGCGCCCGCTCATCCAGTCGCAAAAGTCCAGCACATTGCTCCAGCGCGCGGCGGCGACTTTTTCGCTGTCTTCACCGTCGAGCAGATATTTCTCGAAGCCGATGTCCTTGAGCCAGTCGAGCAAGAATGTTTTGGCGGCCTCGGCCCCCAGCGTGTGGCGGGCGCGGAATTCGAGGTCGTTGATCTCGCGGCCAAACTCGTGCAGGCTGCCCAGCGCCTTGCCCGAAATCACGCTGCCCAGACTGCTGGAAAACAGCGCCTCGAACATGCTGACCCGGTATTTGGTGGCAAAGTCGCCCAGGTGCGCCAGCGTCTGGTGGCCGATGCCGCGTTTGGGTGTGGTCACGGCGCGCAAAAAAGCCGGGTCGTCGTTGTTGTTGATCCAGAGCCGGAACCAGGCGCACAGGTCCTTGATCTCGGCGCGGTCAAAAAAGCTGGTGCCGCCCGAGACCTTGTAGGGAATCTGCGCCTTGCGCAGCGCCTTCTCGAAGGTCTTGGCCTGGTGGTTGGCGCGGTAGAGCACGGCAAAATCCCTGAATTCCTTGAACTGCGGCCCGGCCTGGTTCAGGCCGCTGGCGCGCAGGCTCTGGATGCGCGCCACGCTGCGCTCGGCCTCGTGCTCCTCGGTGTCGGCGTCGACCACCCGCACCGGCTCGCCTTCGCCCAGGTCGCTCCACAGGTTTTTCGGGTAGAGCTTGGGGTTGGGCCCGATGACGTTGTTGGCGGCGCGCAAAATGGCGCTGGTGGAGCGGTAGTTCTGCTCCAGCTTGATGACCTTGAGCGCCGGGAAATCGACGGGAAGTTTCTTCAGGTTGTCGAGCGTGGCGCCGCGCCAGCCGTAAATGGACTGGTCGTCGTCGCCCACCGCGGTAAACCGGGCCTGCGCCGGGTCCTTGCCGCCGACCAGCAGCTTCAGCAACTCGTACTGGGTGGCGTTGGTGTCCTGGTATTCGTCGATCAGAATATGCCCGACCTGGGCCTGCCATTTTTGCCGGACGTGTTCGTGGTTTTGCAGCAATTTGAGCGGCAGGCTGATCAGGTCGTCAAAGTCGACGCTCTGGTAGGCGGTGAGCCGCTCTTCGTAATGCGCCATGACGCGCGCGATGATGCGCTCAGAGTCGTTGCCGGCCTGGGCCGCAGCGGCGGCGGCATTGAGCCCCTGGTTTTTCCACAGGCTGATGGTCCATTGCCAGCTGCGCGCGGTGGCGGCATCGACACTGCCGCCGGCGTCTTTCAGGATGCTGTTGACATCGTCGCTGTCCAGAATCGAAAACTGGGGTTTCAGGCCCAGCGCCGCGCCGTCCTCGCGCAGCAGGCGCACGCCCAGCGCGTGAAAGGTGCAAATCACCGCGTCCTTGGCCGCCTTGCCGATCAGGCCCCGGGCGCGTTCGCGCATCTCGGCGGCGGCCTTGTTGGTGAAGGTGATGGCGAAGATGTTTCTGGCTGCCACGCCCGACTGGATCAAGCGGCCGATCTTGTGGGTGATGACGCGCGTTTTGCCCGAGCCGGCGCCGGCCAGCACCAGGCATGGGCCGTGCATGAAGTTCACAGCCTCCTGCTGGGCCAGGTTCAGACCGGTGGTGGGGGAAGACATACCTTTGATTCGCAAAGCCGCGAATCATACAGAGTCAGGCGGTTGCTGCGCGCGCGTGGGGCTGTCAGGTCAGCGCTGGCGTGCGACCGCAGCTTCCAGCGCCTGCACAAACATGGCGGCCACGTCAAAGCCGGTCTGGTCAGCAATTTCCTGGAAACAGGTCGGGCTGGTGACGTTGATCTCGGTCAGGCTGTCGCCGATCACGTCCAGCCCCATCAGCAGCAAACCGCGCCCGGCCAGCACCGGGCCGATGGCTTCGGCAATTTCGCGGTCGCGCGCGCTCAAGGGCTGGGCCACGCCCTTGCCGCCAGCAGCGAGGTTGCCGCGCACTTCGCGGCCTTGCGGGATGCGCGCCAGGCAAAAGGGCACGGGCTGGCCGCCGATCACCAGGATGCGCTTGTCGCCTTCGGCAATGGCGGGCAGGAATTTTTGCACCATCACGGTCTGGGCGCCCTCGCGGTTGAGCGTCTCGATGATGGCGCCCAGGTTCAGGCCGTCGGCCTTGACACGGAAAATACCCGTGCCACCCATGCCGTCGAGCGGCTTCAGGATGATGTCCTGGTGCTCGGCATGAAAACCTTTGATGTCGTTGGCGTCGCGCGTGACCAGGGTCGGACCGATGAACCGGGGCCATTCCAGAATGGCCAGTTTTTCGGGGTGGTCGCGCAGCGCGCGGGGCTTGTTGAACACCCTGGCGCCCTCGCGCTCGGCCTGTTCCAGCAGGTGGGTGGCGTAGAAATACTCGGCGTCAAACGGTGGGTCCTTGCGCATCACCACGGCGTCGAAGTCCTTGAGCGCCTGCCCGCGCTCATCGGGCTGGTGCCGGGCGGCGCTGAACCAGTGCACCGGGTCGCCGGTGAGCGTGATGTCGCGCACCAACGCGGTCACGGGCTCGCCGCGCCGCCACCGGACGTCTTGGGGTTCGCAAACGCTTAAAAGATGGCCACGGGCCTGCGCCTCGCGCATCATGGCAAAGGTGCTGTCCTTGTAAATCTTGAAGGATTCGAGGGGGTCGGCGATGAATAACAGGTTCATTCGGGGGTTCCTAATCAGTTGGGGACAGAGCTGAAGATCTGTCAGTCTAACTTTCATGGCGGCCATGCCACCCAGAAGCATAAAAGAAGGCTGTCATTGCGGACTTGATCCGCAATCCATGGCTCCGAATTCATGGATGCCGGATCGAGTCCGGCATGACATGCGTGTTCTTTCACGTTAA
>LNAP01006027.1_pt1 | contig 10567 bp, 11 predicted proteins | sample 602601 | NCBI WGS metagenome assembly LNAP01 (sample SAMN02440304, study PRJNA202911) | soil metagenome | biome: Subtropical and temperate rainforests or woodlands; isolation source: soil samples (1 kg each in a 20% v/v slurry with milli Q water) were... ...
GCCGGGCGCGCCGCTCGGTCGGCGCCGGCGAGCAGGCGCTCAGCGCCTCCTGAGCCGCATCGTCATCGCCGCACGCTTCGAAGCGTCGGCGCCTGAAGAAAAGAACGCCCCCGCCGATGGCGGGGGCGTTTGCTTTCTAGGTCGGCCTCGTCGGCTTAGCGGCCGTAGCCGTAGCCGTACTGGCTGTCGCGACCTTCGAAGCGGATCTGCATCGCCAGACGGTCGAAGCGACGGTCCAGGTCGGCGCGCTCGACGGTGCTGAGGCCGTTCGCCCGATAGCGGGCCTCAAGCCGGGCGATCTGGTTGAACTCGGCGCGCAGGCGGTAGGCCTCGGCCCGGCTCAGCCGACCAGACTGCAGGCCGCGTTCGATGCGACGCTCCATCTGCGCCTGGCGCTGGTTGATGTTCATCCACTGGCCGCGATTGTCGGTCCAGCCGCGGCCGCCGAACCAGCCTTGCTGAGCGTCGTTGCGCTCGAAGCGCACGCGCGTCGCCAGCTGGTCGTAGCGGCGGTCGAGGTCCGAACGCTCGTAGGCGGTCAGGCCGTTGGCGCGATACCGGGTCTCGGTCATGGCCAGGGCGTTGAACTCGGCCCGCAGGCGAGCGGCTTCCGCACGGGTCAGGTCGCCGTTCTGGACGCCCACGTCGATGCGGTTGTCGAGACGGTCAAGCCGGTCACTGACAGAAATCCAGGTCTGTGCAGAGGCGGCGCCCGCGGTCAGGGCCAGGGCGGAGGTAGCAATCGCAAGTGTCGCAAACTTCTTCATTGGTATTACTCCCTTCAGAGTGTCCGTCCCTCTGCGTTGAAGTCCCTTGATGGGGGCTCTAAACACGTCGGCAGCTATTCGGTTGCACTAGTTGTAGACGCCGAAGTCCCGATCGTTGCGTTCGCGCCGCAGTCGGTTCTCGACGTAGTTGGCCCGACGCATCAGGTCGTCGCGTTCCCAGCGGGTCACGACGCCGTCGCGCTGGTAGCGGTACTCGAGCTGCTCGAGCTGACGGACGCTGGCGCGGAGCGTGTAATATTCCTGGCGGGTCAGGCGGCCGTTCTGCATGGCGCGCTCGAGGCGCCGCTCGAGGCGGTCGGTGACGTCCATGCGGTTGTCGCCGTCCCAGCGGTCCTCGTAGCGATCGCGATTGTCGTAGCCGCGCTCGTAGCGGTCGTCGTAGCGCGGATCCCAGGACTGGGCCGCGGCCGGCATGGCGGCCGCGAGAGCCGAAACCGCCGCCAGCGAAAGGATGATCTTCTTCACGTTGGTTCTCCTCGTGACGTCGCCGATCGGCGGCGTTGAGGAGGACTAGACACCCTCCAGCCTGAAACCTGGCTGAGGCGGTCGTTGTGCGCCGTTCAGGTTAAGCTGCGGCCGCGTCCGGCTCGTCGGCGCTCAGCGCACGTACGATGCCGTCGTAGAGTTTGGCGATCTCGATCGGCTTGGAGATGTGCCCGTCCATGCCCGCCGCCAGGTACTCTTCGACCTGATGGCTCAGCGCGTTGGCGGTCAGCGCCACGATCGGCGTGCGGCGGCGACCTTCCTTGCGCTCGGCGTTGCGGATCGCCCGCGCCGCCTGGATGCCGTCCATCACCGGCATCTGGATGTCCATCAGGATCAGGTCGTAGTCGCCCTTGCGCCAGGCTTCCACCGCCGCGGCGCCGTCCTCGACGATCTCGACGTCGATGCCCAGCGAGGCCATCACCGCCGACAGCACCTGCTGGTTGGTTTCGTTGTCCTCGGCGGCCAGCAGCCGCAGCGAGCCTTCGTCCTGGTTCGACTGCGCGGCCTCTTCCGCGAGCGCCTCGGGCGTCTCGCCCCGCTCCAGCGGCAGGGTGACGGTGAAGGTGGACCCCTTGCCCGGGCGGCTGGACACGTCGATCACGCCGCCCATCATCGCCGTCAACTCGCGGCAGATCGCCAGTCCAAGGCCGGTGCCGCCGTACTCGCGCGTCGCCGAGGTGTCGGCCTGGACGAACTTGTCGAACAGGGTCGGCAGCTTGTCGGCCGCGATGCCGATGCCGGTGTCGGTGATCGCCAGCACCAGGGCGCCGCTCGCGTCGACGTCGAAGCGGACGGTCACCTGGCCCTTGGACGTGAACTTGATCGCGTTGGAGATCAGGTTGTGCAGGATCTGACGCAGCCGGTCGGCGTCGGTGCGCCAGGCGCCGGCGGCGGCCGGGGCGATCTCGAAGGCGAACTTGAGCTTCTTCTTCTCGGCCAGCAGGCGGCAGCTGTCGCGCACCGGGGCGACGGCGGCCTCCAGGTCGAAGTCCTCTTCCAGCAGGGTGAGCTTGCCGGCTTCGATCTTGGAGATGTCGAGGACGTCGTTGAGCACCGCCAGCAACAGGCCGCCCGACTGGCGGATGATGTCGAGCCGCTCGCGCTGGGCCTTGGGCAGTTTGTCCATGGCCATCACCTCGGCCATCGCCAGCACCCCATTCAGCGGCGTGCGGATCTCGTGGCTCATGTTGGCCAGGAAGTGGGACTTGAGCACGTTGGCCGCGTCGGCGACCTCCTTGGCCTCGACCAGCTCGCCCATGGTGCGCTGCAGGTCCTGCTCGCGTAGGTCGAGTTTGTGGAGCAGATGGTTAAAGCTGTCGGTCAGCGAACGGAAAAGTGCGTCCTTCGCCTTAACGTTGACGGGCTCGAAGGCGCCGCCGGCGGCGACGTCGCGCATCGCTTCGGACAGCTTCATGACCGGCGCGATCACCCGCGAGGCCAGGCCGCGGGCCAGGAACAGCGCCACGCCAAGGCCGCCGAAGAACAGCGCCGCCGTCAGGGCGATGAACTGCGGCAGCATCGCCAGGAGCGACGGGCTCTTCACGGTCAGCGACAGCTCGCCGATCTTGCGGCCGTGTTCCATGACCGGCGCCGAGACGACCGACCCGTTGACGGCGCCGGTCTCGGCTTCGGGACCGGTGTAGACGGCGACCGTCTCCCCGCGCGCATCCACCAGCTTCGCAGAGAGGATCTGCTCGGAATGCTGCAGTCCGGAGATGGCTTCCGCCGCCCAGGTGCGGTCGCCGGAGTCCATCGCCGGCGCGGCGGCGCTGGCGGTGATCTGGGCGACGGCCTCGTGGCCGTGGCGCAGCTCTTCCCGCGCGACGGCCCACTGCTGAAGCATGAAGGTTATGCAGGCGGCGACCAGCACGACGACGGTCGTGATCAGCGCCACGCTGGCGACGCGCGCGTGGAAGGTGGCCCCTTCGGACTCCGCCTCAGGCGCGGTCGGATCGGCGATGTCGCTGTTCGTCCCCATCGTGGGTACGTCTTACGCGAGAGTCACTAACCAAGCGTCGCTGTGTCTGGTGAACCACACCACAACCGATGCGAGAGATTGTCGCACGTTTATGGCTTCCATAAGCTTAACCGTTCCTTTACCTTGGTTAGCGCCGGGTTAATGAAGGGTTGTTCCAATGGATAAGGCGTTTGTCGCGCAGCGGGTCGCCAACAAGCTGTTCGCGACTGAAGACAAGGTGGATGCGGCGCTCGCCGAAGCCACTGAATTGATGAGCGAGATGCTCAAGGCGCGCCAGGAGATGAAGGTCTCTCTCGTCTTCGGTGACGAGGCGGCTGTGAAGCTCATGGAAGCCATGAATGCGCTCAGCGCCGCCCGGACCGCGATGGTTGGCGTGCACAACGAACTCAACGAGGCCAAGCTGCGTCTCGGCGTGCGGACCCGCATGGACGGTGTCAGCAAGCCGAACATGATCACGACGGTCGAAACGAGCCTGCGCGACGTCGGCTAGACGATAGTTGCAATAGTTTAACTGGTGTTGCGCCCTTATCGCCAATAAGGGCGCAACATGTCTGAAGCAGATATAGGCAAGGCGATCTGGATCCTGCTCTGGGTCCTGCTGGTCGGCGTTTGCGCCTTTGCATTAAGGCGTGGCGGGGCCGCTGAGCGCATGGGCGCGACCATGATACTGGCCGTAGCCGTGATCGCCTTGATCATCGACGCGCTGGCTCCATCGAACATTCAGGGTGTGCTCCATCTGGTGAATGACGCCGCTCTGGCGCTTGGATTCCTAGCCATCGCCATTCGGTATGCCAGTCTCTGGCTGGGAGCGGCGATGCTGTTCCAGTCCGTGCAATTCAGTCTGCACGCCTACTACTTCCTGGGTCATAGACCCGCCGACCAGTTCTATTCCAACGTGAACAACATCAACACTCTAGGCGTTCTGGCCTGTGTGTTTGCCGGCACTTTGATCACCTTGCGCCGCGTCAACGCTCGGCGCCGGTCAACTTCGTCGGCCGCTTCTGCCTGACGACGGCTCTTCGCACCTGCAACAACAATTCACTTGCCCTTAAGGCGGATTCGGGTTCTCTCCGCCCCGGGCCACGCCCTCCCAACGGGGCGCTGCTCATCTGCAAGGATGGGAGACATCGCTATGACTACCGCGCCGAAGCCGGCCATGCGCCCGGCTCGTCCTGAATTCTCTTCCGGCCCGTGCGCCAAGCGCCCCGGATGGACCCCTGAAAATCTGAGAGCTGCAGTGCTCGGACGGTCGCACCGTTCGAAGCTCGGCAAGGCGCGCCTGAAAGAGGCGATCGACCGCACCCGCCAGGTGCTGGAGGTCCCCGACGACTTCCTGATCGGCATCGTGCCCGGCTCCGACACCGGCGCGGTCGAGATGGCGCTGTGGTCGATGCTGGGAGCGCGGCCCGTGCAACTGCTGGCCTTCGAAAGCTTCGGCAAGGACTGGGTCACCGACGTGGTCAAGCAGCTCAAGCTGCCGGCCGAGGTCCTGGAAGCGCCCTACGGCGAGCTGCCCGACCTGACCAAGGTGCGCCCCGACGCCGACCTGGTGTTCACCTGGAACGGCACCACCTCGGGCGTGCGCGTCCCGAACGCCGACTTCATCGCCGCCGACCGCGAAGGCATCGTCATCTGCGACGCCACCAGCGCGGCGTTCGCGCAAGCCCTCGACTGGACCAAGCTCGATGTGGTGACCTTCTCCTGGCAGAAGGCGCTCGGCGGCGAGGGCGCGCACGGCGTGCTGATCCTCGGTCCCCGCGCGGTCGCCCGGCTGGAGAGCTACACCCCGGCCTGGCCGATGCCGAAGCTGTTCCGGATGACCAAGTCCGGCAAGGTCAGCCTCGACATATTCGAGGGTGCAACGATCAACACGCCCTCGATGCTGGCCGTCGAGGACGCCGTCGACGCGCTCAAGTGGGCGGCCTCGATCGGCGGCCTGCCGGAGATGCAACGGCGCGCCGACGCCAACCTGGCTGCGCTCGCGGCCTGGGTGCAGCGGACCGGCTGGGTCTCCTTCCTGGCCGAGGATCCGGCGACGATCTCCAACACCTCGGTGTGCCTGAAGATCATCGATCAGCGGGTCGCCGGCCTGCCCGACGCCGCCCAGCAGGACTTCATCAAGAAGCTGGCGGGCGCGCTCGAGAAGGAAGGCGTGGCCTACGACATCGCGGGCTACCGCGACGCCCCGGCCGGCCTGCGCATCTGGTGCGGCGCCACGGTCGAGGTCTCGGACGTCGAGGCCCTGACGCCCTGGCTCGACTGGGCCTTCGAAGCGACGCTTTCCGAACTCGCGGCCGCCTGAGCGCCCTGGCGCTCGCCCCCGCTATTCCCTGACAACGCCCTCTCCGCCGCGCGGAGAGGGCAAGCAAACGGACACACCCACATGGCGCCCCGCGTCCTCATCGCAGACAAACTCAGCCCCGCCGCCGTCGACATCTTCAAGCAGCGCGGCGTCGACGCCGACGTGAAGACCGGCCTGTCCAAGGACGAGCTGCTCAAGATCATCGGCGACTACGACGGCCTGGCCGTCCGCTCGGCCACCAAGGCCGACAAGGACGTCATCGCCGCCGCCAAGAACCTCAAGGTGATCGGCCGCGCCGGCATCGGCGTCGACAACGTCGACATCCCCACGGCCACGGCCAGCGGCATCGTGGTGATGAACACCCCGTTCGGCAACTCGATCACCACCGCCGAGCACGCCATCGCGATGATGTTCGCCCTGGCCCGCCAGCTGCCCGCCGCCGACGTCTCCACCCAGGCCGGCAAGTGGGAGAAGAACCGGTTCATGGGCGTCGAGCTGTACGGCAAGACGCTGGGCCTGATCGGCGCCGGCAACATCGGCTCGATCGTCGCCGACCGGGCGCTTGGCCTGAAGATGAAGGTCGTCGCCTACGATCCCTTCCTGTCGCCGGAGCGGGCGGTGGAGATCGGCGTCGAGAAGGTCGAGCTCGACCAGCTGCTGGCCCGCGCCGACGTCATCACCCTGCACACCCCGCTGACCGACAAGACCCGCAACATCCTGTCGGCCGAGAACCTCGCCAAGACCAAGAAGGGCGTGCTGATCGTCAACTGCGCCCGCGGCGGCCTGGTCGACGAGGCGGCGCTGCGCAAGCTGCTCGACGAGGGCCATGTCGGCGGCGCTGGCTTCGACGTGTTCGTCGAGGAGCCGGCCAAGGACAACGTGCTGTTCGGGGCCGAGAACTTCGTCGCCACCCCGCACCTGGGCGCCTCGACCGTCGAGGCGCAGGAGAACGTCGCCCTGCAGGTCGCCGAGCAGATGAGCGACTACCTGCTCACCGGCGCGGTCACCAACGCCCTGAACAGCCCCTCGGTCACGGCTGAGGAGGCCCCGCGGCTCAAGCCGTTCGTGGCGCTGGCCGAGAAGCTGGGCGCGTTCGCGGGCCAGATGGTCGACTTCGGGATCAAGGCCATCGACATCGCCTACGAGGGCGAGGTCGCGGTGCTCAACGCCAAGCCGCTGACCGCCGCGGCGCTGGCCGGGGTCATGCGCCCGATGCTGGCGGAAGTGAACATGGTCTCCGCCCCGGCGGTGGCCAAGGAGCGCGGCATCACCGTCTCCGAGAGCCGCCAGGACGAGAGCCCGGTCTACGAGAGCCTGATCCGCATCACCATCACGACCGAGAAGGGCAAGCGCTCGTTCGCCGGCAGCCTGCTCGCCGGCGCGCCGCGGGTGGTGGAGGTCAAGGGCATGGACCTCGACGCGCCGTTCGCGCCGACCATGCTCTACGTCAACAACCTCGATAAGCCGGGCTTCATCGGCAACCTCGGGGCTCTGCTTGCCGACGCGCAGGTGAACATCGCCACCTTCAACCTCGGGCGGGTGGCTGCGGGCGAGGACGCCATCTGCCTCGTCGGCGTCGACCAGGACCCGGACGAAGGCCTCCTCGGCAAGATCCAGGCCCTGCCGCACGTCAAGGAAGCGCGGACCCTCCGGTTCTAGGCCAAGCGCCCCCTCCGTCTCGTCGCTGACGCGCCGATCCACCTCCCCCGCAGTGTTCCCTGCGGGGGAGGAACTGCGCCGGGATGACGGGGAGGGGGCGGGCGGCTAGGTAGGTTGCCGATGACCGACGCCTGGACACAGCACGGCAAGGTGCGCGCGCGAGAGGCGGGCGGCGCGATCGAGGTGGTGGTCGACGGGCTGACCACCCAGGCGCGCTACTACAAGCCGCTGATCTACGAGTTCTTCCGCAAGGTCTGGCGCGGGGCCCGGCCGGGCTGGGGCGAGTTCTCGGTGGAGATCGTCATGGAGTATGTCGGCGAGCCGCCGTGGCTGGATCTCGACAACCTGGCCAAGGCGATCCTCGATGCGATCAAGGGCTATGTCTTCCACGACGACGCCCAGGTGGCCCGCCTGCTCGTCGAGCGCCGTCCCGGCGAACGGGAGCGGATTCTGATCAGCGTGCGGCGGATCGGGGATTAGACCGCCCACGCACACCGCCTCAACGCAAAACGGCCGCGCCTGGGGCGCGGCCGTTCTGAGCGAACTCCTCGGGGGAGTGTAAGGAGCGGCTCAGCGATACTGTTGGATGCGCGTCGTCCGCAGCCCGGCCAAGCCGTGCTTGTCGATCGAGCGCTGCCAGGCGAGGAACTCCTCGCTGGTCAGCCGATAGCGTTCCAGCGCCTCGTCGAGGGTGAGCAGGCCGCCGCGGACGGCGGCCACCACCTCGGCCTTGCGCCGGATCACCCAGCGGCCGGTGTCCGGCGGCGGAAGGTCGCCGATCGTCAGGGGCGCACCCGTCGGGCCGATGACGTAAGCCTCGCCGCGGCTGTTCGTGCGCGTCTGCTGTTGTTGCAACATGGGGCTCTACGCCTCTCCCACCATCACGTTCTGGTGGGGACCATACGCGCCGGGGCATAACAGTCGGTGAATCGCGGAGGTAAAGAATTGCCTAATCATTCCTTCCCCTGTGTAAGGTTTTGGTACACCCCGAGATGTCACCGCTGTCCAGGCCCTGTTAACTTTCACTACTAACGCTTAATGTTGATCAGTTCTTCGAGCATCTGATCAGCCGTGGTGATGATCTTCGACGAGGCTGAGTAGGCCCGCTGCGTAGTGATTAGGCCGGTAAATTCAGCCGAAAGATCGACGGTCGAGGCCTCCAGCGCCTGGGGCGCGATCTTGCCCGCGCCGGCCACGCCCGGCTCCTTGATCACGAACTCGCCGCTGGCCAGCGTGGGCCGGTAGGCGCCCCCGTTGACGCCGGAAAGGCCGTCCGGATTGGGGAAGGTGGCGATGGCCACCTGGGCGATCCGGCGAACCTCGGTGTTGTCGAAGGTCGCCGAGACGATGCCGTTCTCGTCGACGGTGACGCCGACGATGTTCCCCGGGCTGGCGCCGTTCGGGTTCACCGAGTTCACCGCCGAGGGGGAGGCGTACTGGGTCAGCTTGGTCAGGTCGATGTCGATCGAGCTGCCCTCGATGCCGAGCGCGGTGGCCCACTTCGGGTTGGCGCCGGCGTTGGATTCGCCCAGGGCGATTGTCGTCGGCGACGGCGCCGCCGGCGGGATCGTCGCCGGGCCGAACAGGGTCGAGGCGTTCAGGTTGATCGTACCGTCGGGGTTGAAGATCAGCTGGCCCGACTTGATCAGGCCCGGCTGGGCCCCGCCGGTCACGTCGGTGGTCGGCACGGCGTAGATGTCGGCGTTCCAGGTGTTGACCTGCGCCGCGGTGCCGCGCCGCACGCCGATCTGGATCCGGTGAGAGCCGCCCGCGGAGTCGACGACGTTCATCTCGATGGTGAAGTCCGGCTTCACGCCGGTGGTCGGGTCGGCCGCGTACTGAGCCATCGAGCCGGCGACGAATGCGGCGGCGTTGGGGGCCTGGTCCTTGTTCAGGTTGGCCGCCAGGATCACCTCGTCGGTCGCACTCACCGCGGCGCCGAGGTTGCGCACGTTGATCGGCGACATCCGGGTCACGTCCGACGGGCTGCGGTCGATGGTGCCGTCCGCAGCGATCGGCCAGCCCTGCAGGTAGTAGCCGGTGTCGTTGACCAGGTAGCCGTCCTCATCGACCGCGAACGAGCCTGCGCGGGTGAAAACCCGCTGGTCGGAATCGGTCAGGCCCGCGCCCTTGTCGGTGACGACGAAGAAGCCTTCGCCGGAGATCGCCATGTCGGTCGACTGGGCGGCCGCCTGGATCAGGCCCTGCTGGCTGATGAACTGGCGGTTGAGCCCCTGCACGCCGCCGGCGCTGTAGCGGCCTTCCAGGTACTGCGAGGTGACGATGTTGCCGAAGTTCACCTGGTGCCGCTTGTAGGCGGTGGTGTTCACATTGGCGATGTTGTCGGAGATGGCGGCGAGCGCCGAGGAGTTGGCCAGAAGTCCCGACACCCCGGCCCGCATTGCGCTGCTGATGCTCATTGTGGTCTGCCTTGTTCCTTGTTGGATCTAGGGAGCCCGCATTCGGCGGTCGCCCGGAGGATCACGCGTCCTCGGGCTGCGAGGGCGTTTGGCCCTCGCCTTCGTCTTCTGTGGTGTTGGTGGTCTGCACGGGCGCCGGAGCGGCCGGCAGGGTCACCTGGCTCACCGTGTCCCAGGGGACCTTCGAGCCGGCGATGCTGATCAGGGTCTTGCCGTCGGTCTGCTCGACCGAGGTGACGAGGCCCTGGATGTAGGTGGTGGAGCCGACGGACTTGCCGCCGGCGTCCTTGGCGGTGACGCGCAGGCTGTAGACCCCGTCCGGGCGCTTCGTGCCGTTGGAATCCTTGCCGTCCCACTTGAAGCTGTGTTCCCCGGCGGCGTTGTCGCTGGGGGCGCCGACGAAGACCACTCGGCCGTTGGCGTCGAGGACCTCGAGCTTCACGTCGGCGGCGGCGCCGTCGAGCTTGTAGACCCAGTTGGCCTCGCCCTTGGCCAGGCCGGCCTTGTCGCCGACGGCGCGTACTTCCTTGCCGATGAGGCTGACGGCGTCGGCGACGCCGGTGTTGGCCCCGGCGACCAGCTTCTGCAGCAGCTCGTTGGTGAGCAGCTGCTGCTCGACCCCGGTCATCTGCGTGAGCTGGGCGGTGAACTCGTTGGAATCCAGCGGCGACAGCGGGTCCTGGTTCTTCAGCTGCGTGGTGAGCAGCGACAGGAAGGTGTCGAAGTTCTGCGCCAGACGGGCCCGGCCCATTGCGGAGCTCGGCTGGCCTGTTGCGGCCTGGGTTGCGGTAACGGCGTCGACCATGTCCCTGGTTCCTTTCTAGATCCGGATGTCGAGGCCGGCGTTGCGCCGTCTCGTCAGGGTGGGCGGAAGGGCGGCCTGATCGGCGGCTTCGCCGTTGGCGAGGGCCTGGGCGAAGGCGCGGCCGCGCCA
>LNAP01014571.1_pt1 | contig 10566 bp, 11 predicted proteins | sample 602601 | NCBI WGS metagenome assembly LNAP01 (sample SAMN02440304, study PRJNA202911) | soil metagenome | biome: Subtropical and temperate rainforests or woodlands; isolation source: soil samples (1 kg each in a 20% v/v slurry with milli Q water) were... ...
CTACATCAAGAACAAAAAGTGAACATTGATAAAATAAATCAGAATTTGGTGCACGGGGGCGGCACACGCCTCGCTCAAGATAGGAATCTTATCCGCGACCTCTGCGCCGCCGTCGATACTCCGCCCAAGACAGCGAGGGCGCATGGCAGGAAATTCCCAGAACCACCGACGGATCAGGGCAATGCGCCTCAAGGATGCCGCCGAGACGATCAAGGCCCGCGCCGATGCGCTGCGCCCGTTCCTCGGAACCTCATCGGACGACCGCCTCGCCAGCCTACGCCGGATGCTGCGCCATGAGCGCCGCGCCGCCCGCTCCGGGGTCGGCTATGATGCCACCCGGCATGCCGCGCTACGCCGCCTTATCGATGAGGCCGGGCAGGCCTCGACATGAAAACGGCCGCCATGCGGGACATGGCGGCCGTCAATTCTTGGAACCGCGGGGGACGATCAGTGGCGCGGACGACGACGCTGCTGGCCGAGGCCCATCTGCTTGGCGAGCGCGGAGCGCGCGGCAGCGTAGTTCGGCGCGACCATCGGGTAGTCGGCCGGCAGGCCCCACTTCTCGCGATACGCTTCAGGGGTAAGATTATACTGCGTACGCAGGTGGCGCTTCAGCGACTTGAACTTCTTGCCGTCTTCCAGGCAGATGATGAATTCCGGCGTGACCGACTTCTTCGGCGGCACGGCCGGCTTCAGCGGCTCGACAATGACGGCGACCTCGCCCGTGCCGGCGCGCTGCAGCGCAACATGCACATCGCTGAGGAGTGCAGCCAAATCATTGGCCGAAACGGAATTGTTGCTGACATAAGCGGAGACGATGTCCGCTGCGAGCTCGATATAATTTTCGGCGTCAGGGGTGTCGCTCATGGCCCGTTCTTTATAATGACATCGTTAAATCGATATGCCGACTGGCGGCGGGCGTTTGCGTCCGTCGATTTGCACGACAATACGCTAATGTTGAGCGTATTTCATTCAGCATCGGGATACAATTCGGTAAATAGATTTGTTCTGCTCGAACCACAAGATATTTTATAACAATCCTGACCGATATTCGTGGTTCAAGATGCGCGCCCGCACGAAGCTGAAATCGCTTGCCAATCCGCAGATTCACTATCGACCACAGCTTCGTGAAGCTGCCCAAGGCTTGCAGGGGTGGCCTGCCTCCATTATCTCGGTGGAAAATCTCAAGGAGCCCGCCATGACCGAAGCATCGAGCCGCCCCAAAGTGGTCAAGACCGAGGCGGAATGGCGCGCCGTTCTTACCCCCGAGCAATTCCGCGTCACCCGCGGCCACGGCACCGAATGCGCCTTTGGCGGACCGCACCTCTCGCAGAAGCAGCCGGGCACCTATAGCTGCGTGTGCTGCGACACCCCGCTGTTCCGCTCCGACGCCAAATTCGAGTCGGGCACCGGCTGGCCGAGCTTCTTCCAGCCGATCGACGCCGACGCCGTCATCGAGATCCACGACCATTCCTACGGCATGCACCGCATCGAGGTGCGCTGCGCCACCTGCGACGCCCATCTCGGCCACGTCTTCCCGGATGGCCCGCGCCCGACGGGCATGCGCTACTGCATGAACGGCGTCGCCATGACCTTCCAGGCGGCGGATACCTCCAAGGCGGGTGGGTCCGCCGCGTGAGCGCTGAAAATTCCGGCGCCGCCGCTTCCCATCCGCCTCTGGTCCGCAGCTTCCACGGCCAGACCCTCACCGACCCCCATGCATGGCTTCGCGCCGATAATTGGCGCGAGGTCATGCGTGACCCCGCCGTGCTGGCGGACGACATTCGCGACCATCTGAATGCCGAGAACGCCGCCGCCGACGCCTGGTTCGCGCCGAACGCCGAGTTGCAGCGCGCGCTGGTCGCGGAAATGCGTGGGCGCATCAAGGAGGACGATTCCTCCGTGCCTGCCGCCGACGGCCCGTTCCTTTATTTCACCCGCTTCCGCGAGGGCGGCCAGCATCCGCTGATCTGCCGGCGCCCGGCCGGCGCCATCGCCGGCGAGACAATCGTGCTCGACGGCGACGCGGGCGTATTTCCAGTTCGGCGATGCCCGCCAGTCGCCCGACCATGGCAGCTTCGCCTGGACGGCCGACGAGGCCGGTTCGGAATATTACACGCTGCGGGTGCGCGACATCGCCTCAAGCACCGACCTGCCGGATACCATCGATGAGACCACCGGCGACGTGCTGTGGAGCTCGGACGGCGCCTATCTCTATTACATCCGCCGTGACCCGGACCATCGCCCAAGCTTCGTCTATCGTCACCGGCTCGGCACTGACCCCGCCGGGGACGTGCTGATCTATGAGGAGCCGGACAAGGGCTTTTTCGTCTCGCTCGGTCGCACCCAGTCCGGCCGCTTCGGCATCATCTCCTGCGGCGACCACGACACCTCGGAGATGCGCCTCATCGACCTCGACGCCCCGCTGGATGCGCCGCTGCTGGTGCATCCGCGCGAGGCAGGCCTGCGCTATGACGTCGAGCACCACCCCTCGTTCGAGGGCACTGACGCGCTGATCATCCAGACCAATGCCGACGAGGCCGAAGACTTCAAGATCGTCTTCACCCCGCTTCGCAGTCCCGGCCGCACCCATTGGCGCGAGTTGGTGCCGCACCGCGCCGGCCGCCTCATCCTGTCGCAGAGCGCGTTCCGCGACCATCTGGTGCGGCTGGAGCGCGAGGACGGCCTGCCGCGCATCGTGGTGCGCACGATCGCCGACGGCACCGAGCACCAGGTGGCCTTCGCGGAAGAAGCCTATTCGCTCGGCGTCGATCCCGGCTACGGCTTCGACAAGACCGAGATTCGCTTCAACTATTCGTCCATGACCACACCGACCGAGGTGTGGGACTATGACATGGCAAGCCGCGCCCGCACCCTGCGCAAGCGACAGGAAGTGCCCTCCGGCCACGACCCGAAGAACTATGTCACCCGTCGCCTGATGGCGCCGGCAGCGGACGGTGAACTAATCCCGGTCTCGCTGATCTTTGCCAAGGACACCCCGCTCGACGGCACCGCGCCGTGTCTGCTCTATGGCTACGGCGCCTATGGCATCTCGATCCCGGCGGGCTTCTCCACCTCGCGGCTGTCGCTGGTCGATCGCGGCTTCGTCTATGCCATCGCCCATATTCGCGGCGGCACCGAGAAGGGCTGGCGCTGGTATCGCGAAGGCAAGCTCACCAACAAGACCAACAGCTTCACCGATTTCATCGCCTGCGCCGAGCATCTGGTGGACGCGCGAATCATCGCGCCGGATCGCATCGTCGCCCATGGTGGCTCGGCCGGCGGCATGCTGATGGGGGCGGTGGCCAATCTGCGGCCGGACCTGTTCGCCGGCATTGTCGCGGAAGTGCCGTTCGTCGACGTGCTCAACACCATGCTCGACGACACCCTGCCGCTCACCCCGCCGGAATGGCCGGAATGGGGCAACCCGATTCTCGACCCGGAAGCCTTCGCGCACATAAAATCCTATTCGCCCTACGACAATGTCGAGGCCAAGGACTATCCCGCTTTGTTCGCGCTGGCCGGCCTCACCGACCCGCGCGTGACCGCGAAGTGGGTGGCGAAGCTGCGCGAGCTTAAGACCGACGACCGCCCGCTGCTGCTGAAGACCAACATGGAAGCCGGCCATGGCGGCGCTGCCGGCCGGTTCGACCGGCTGGAAGAGACCGCTTTGGTCTATGCCTTCGCGCTGAAGGTCGCCGGGCGCGTCTGAGGGCGACGCGCCTTTTCCTGCCCCTCATCCCCCGAGATGAAGGTCTGGAATCTCGACAGGAGCCTTCGCCAGGCTTTCCCGGAGGGCACCTTGTTTGGCCTCCGATGCTGCTCTTGTAGATCTCGACCAGTTCGATCAGTCGGGCCTTGGCCGATGCCGAGAGCTGGTCGGAGATGATGCGAATATCTGGGACATCCTTGCGCACCCATGTGCGCTTAGGGTTCAGCCGCATCACCCGCAGCCCGGTGCTCGGGGGCCTTCGGCTTCGCACCGCCCTTAATCCACCGCGATGTGAATAATCTGAAGGCAGCAAGTGGTGATCATTTAATCTTGCAACTGGTATACCGGTCAACCAGACTGTCGGTATGAAGATGCCCTTCGAATTCGAGCGCGAACGCGCCTATCACCGCCTCGTCGACCTGATTTTCGGGCAGGCGCTGGAGGCCGGCGCCCCGCTGTCCGAGCGCAAGCTCGCCGAGCAACTCGGCATGGGTCGCATGCCGGTGCGCGAGGCCCTGCACCAGCTTGAGCAGGAGGGCGTCGTCGAGGTGAAGCCGGCGCGCGGCACCTTCGTGCGGCGCATCTCAGCCGGTGATCTCGCGGAAATCTATCGCGTGCGCGACGTGCTGGAATGCCTCGCCGCCGAGCTGGCAGCCACCCATGGCCCGACCGACGCGCTCGCCGCCTGCGGGGTGCGCATGCGCACCATGGCGAAGGACCCGTCCGCCTTCACCGCCGTCGAGATCGACGACGCCGGCACCGAATTCCATGATAGCGACCGCCAATGCGGCGCTGATGGAGACGGTTCGCCTGCTGCGGCTGCGTTTCCGACTGGCCTTCCATCTGCCGCGCTATTTCTCGCACGAGAACCTGTCCTCGACGCTCACCGATCACATAGCGATTTTCGACGCCATCGAGCAGCGCGCCCCGCGTGCCGCCAGGAAGCTGATGCGCGCGCACCTCAAGCGCGGTCTCGACATGCGGCTCAAGCTCGAAGCGGCGTCCGCCGCCGACCGACTTTCAACGCAGAAAAACGACGCCGCCAAAGGCATCACCAGAGGTTTGGAGATCACGGAATGAAAAAGCATCTTGCGACCGGGCTCGTTGCGCTCGGGGCCCTTGCCGCGGTGTGCGGCACCGCCGGCGCGACCACGCTGGAGACGGTGAAGAAGAACGGCGTCGTCACCTGCGCGGTGAATGGCAGCCGCCCCGGCTTCTCCTCGGTGGACAGCAAGGGCGAGTGGAACGGCATCGATGTCGATACCTGCCGCGCGCTGGCCGCCGCCATCTTCGGTGATGCCACCAAGGTCAAATATCTCAAGACCAACAACCAGACCCGCCTGACCGCGCTGCAGACCGGCGAAGTCGACGTCACCGTCGCCAACACCACCTGGACCCGCGCCCGCGACACCGATTTCATCGCCCCGACCTTCTATGACGGCCAGGGCCTGATGGTGCCGAAGGCGCTCGGCGTGAAGAGCGCCAAGGACCTCGACGGCGCCAGCGTGTGCGTGCGCCCCGGCTCGACCTCCGAGCGCGTGGTCGCCGACATCCAGACCAAGTTCAAGATCACGCTGAAGCTCGTCGTCATCGATGACCAAAAGGAAATCAACACCGCCTTCTTCGGCGGGCGTTGCGATGTCGCGGTGCAGTCCTCCTCCGGCCTGTCCTCCACCCGCGCGGCGGTCGCGCCGAACCCGGACGACTACGTCATCCTGCCCGAGCTGTTCGGCAAGGACCCGATGGGCCCGGTGGTCCGTCAGGACGACGCGCAGTGGCGCGATATCGTCCAGTGGACGGTGTTCACCCTGTTCCAGGCGGAAGAGAGCGGCATCACCTCGAAGAATGTCGACGAGATGAAGGCCTCCAGCACCGATCCGATCGTGCGCCGCCTGCTCGGCGTCGAGGACGCCGGCAGCAAGGGGCTCGGGCTCGATCCGGCCTGGGCCTACAACGTCGTCAAGCAGGTCGGCAATTACGGCGAGGTGTTCGAACGCAATGTCGGCAAGGGCTCGCCCCTGAAGCTGGAGCGTGCCCTCAACGCCCAGTACACCGATGGCGGCCTCATCTACGCCCCGCCGCTCTGAACCTCGTGACAGGAACGAGCAGCGCTCGATGAGCCTTACATCTCCGACAAGGGTGGCGCCCTCGGTGCCACCCTGGCGAAACCCGCGCGTGCGAGCCATCGTATGGCAGGCGCTGCTCGTGCTCGTCCTGCTCGCGCTGGCCATCTGGCTGGTGACCAATGCCCGCCGGGCGCTTGCCGAGCGCGGCATGACGTCCGGTCTCGGCTTCCTGTTCGATCCCGCGCAGTTCGCGCTGGGCGACGCCTTCTTCGTCTTCAAGCCAGGCTCGACCTATCTCGCCGCGCTGGCGGTGGGCGTCGGCAATACGGTGATGCTGTCGCTGATCAGCATCATCACCGCCACCGTCATCGGCGTCGCACTGGGTTTTGCCCGCCTCTCGCGCAACGCGCTGATCGCGGGCCTGGCAAAGGCCTATGTCGAAGCCTTCCGTAACACACCGCAACTGGTGCAGATCGTGTTCTGGTACAGCTTCTTCACGCTGCTGCCGGGCCCGCGCCAGTCCTGGTCGCTCCTAGGCCTCGCCTTTGCTTCCAATCGGGGCCTGACGGTTCCGGCGCCCGAGAACGGCTCCGTGTTTCTCATCGTGCTCGGCATGCTGGCGATCGGCGCCGTGCTGGCGCTGATCTTCGCGCGCCTCGCCGACCGTCACCGCCGCCGCACCGGGCGGCCGTGGAAATTCGTCCGCGCCACCGAACTCGCCGTGTTCCTGCTGCCCGCATTTGGGGCGTGGCTGGTATCCGGCGCCCCGCTCGGCTGGAGCGTGCCGGAACTGCGCGGCTTCAATTACATCGGCGGCGCCACGCTCGCCCCGGAATTCCTCGCCATCTATTTCGGCCTGTCCTTCTACATCGCCGCCTTCATCGCCGAGATCGTGCGCGGCGGGCTGGTGAGCGTCGATGCCGGGCAGATCGAGGCGGCCAACGCCATCGGCCTCAGCCGGGGCGACCTCTATCGCAAGGTGATGGTGCCGCAGGCGCTGCGGGTCATCATCCCGCCGCTGGCGGCGCAATATGTCAGCCTGCTCAAGAACTCGTCGCTCGGTGTCGCGGTCGGCTATCCCGATCTGTTCAGCATTTCCAACACCGCGCTCACCTATAGCGGCCGCACCATCGAGGTGTTGAGCATCATGGCGGTGATCTATCTCGTGCTGTGCCTTGCCATCGGTGCGGCGGCAAATGTCGTCAACCGCTTCGTGCAGATACCGGAGCGCTGAGATGAGCACCGCGCCGCGTTCCTTCGCCCGTCCCGCCTCCTCCCCGCCGCGCCTGCCGCCGGCGGATGTGCGCGGCGTGCGCGCATTTCTGCACGCGCATCTGTTCCAGTCGCCGCTCGCCGGCCTGTTCACCTTCCTGCTCGGCGCGGTGGTCATCATTGCGTTTTGGCACATCGCGCGCTGGAGCGTGGTCAATGCCGTCTGGTACGCGCCGGACAATGGCGCCGCCTGCCGCACCGCGACGGGCGCCTGCTGGGCGGTCATCGCCGAGAAGTACCGGGTCATCCTGTTCGGCGCCTATCCCTATGACCAGCAATGGCGCGGCGGTCTCATCATCGCAATCTGGCTGGCCTGGGGCGCGGTCTCCGCCACCCGCCTGCTCAGCGTCCGCACGCGTCTGGCCGGCTGGGCGCTGGTATTCGTCGTCACCATTCTCTTGCTCAAGGGCGACATATTCGGCCTCGCCCCTGTCGGTACCGACCTTTGGGGCGGCCTGCCGCTCACCTTCATCATCTTCGGCGGCACCATCGCCGGCGGCCTGCCGCTTGCCATATTGCTCGCCATCGGCCGGCGCTCGGAACTCAAGGTGGTGCGCTTGCTGTGCGTCGCCACCATTGAGGGCGTGCGCGGCATCCCGCTGCTGGCGCTGCTGTTCTTCGCCGCGCTCATCCTGCCGCTGTTCCTGCCGCCGCAGCTCAATGTCGACAAGCTGATCCGCGCCGAAATCGGCATGATCATCTTCTTCGCCGCCTATGCCGCCGAAGTGGTGCGCGGTGGGTTGCAGGCGATGCCCGAAGGCCAGGACGAGGCTGCCAAGGCGCTGGGTCTCGGCTACTGGCTACGCATGCGCAAGATCATCCTGCCGCAGGCGCTGGCCATCGTGGTGCCCGCACTGTTCAACGACATCATCCGGGCCTTCAAGAACACCACTTTCTTCAGCATTCTCGGCCTGTTCGATGTGCTCGGCGCGACCAAGGCGGCGCTGCAGGACCCGAACTGGGTACGCTACGGCACCGAGGGCTATCTGTTCGTCTTCCTGCTCTATTTCATCATTTGTTCCGCCATGTCGCTCTATGGCGGCTCCATCGAGCGCGACAACCAGCGCCGCGTGCGGAGGGCGACATGAACGCCACCCGCGACCTCGTCGTCGAAATGTCCGGCCTCAATAAATGGTATGGCGAGCACCATGCGCTGCGCGATGTGTCGCTTGGGCTGGCGGCCGGCGAGAAGATCGTGCTGTGCGGACCCTCGGGCTCCGGCAAGTCGACGCTGATCCGCTGCATCAACGGGCTGGAGGCGTTCCATGAGGGCGACCTCATCGTCTGCGGCACGCGCCTCGACGGCACGCAGGACAGCCTCAACGCGGTGCGCCGCAAGGCCGGCATGGTGTTCCAGAACTTCAATCTGTTCCCGCATCTGACCGTGTTGGAAAACCTCACATTGGGCGCCGTCTATGCCCGCTTTGAGCCGGAAGATCGCGCCATCGAGCGCGCCCATGGCCTGCTCGCACGGGTGCAGCTGACCTCGCAAACCCTGAAATTCCCTGGCCAGCTCTCCGGCGGCCAGCGTCAGCGCGTGGCGATCGCCCGCGCTCTGATGCTGGAGCCCGAAGTGATGCTGTTCGACGAGCCGACCTCGGCACTCGACCCCGAAATGGTCCACGAAGTGCTCGACGTCATGGAGGAACTGGCGCTCAGCGGCCAGTCCATGATCGTGGTGACCCATGAGATGGGTTTCGCCCGCACGGTCGCCGACCTCGTGGTCTTCATGGACCAGGGCGAGATCGTCGAGGCCGCCCCGCCCGAGAGCTTCTTCGAGAACCCGACCACCGCCCGCGCCAAAGCCTTCATCGGGCAGATTTCCCACGCCACGTAGGACGCCATGAATAAGAACACGACACCTCCGCACGAGACAGTTCCTCTGGCTCCGCGCCTCGCCGACGGCACCCCGGACTGGGCGCTGCTGCGCCGGGAATTCCCCGCGACCCAGCTGACCACCTATCTCGACATTGCCCGCAAGGCGCTGCTGCCGTGCTGCGCCGCGCAGGCCGCCGCCGACTGGTTCGCCGACATCGAGTCCCGCGCCACCGGCCGCCGCGCCTTCTCGATGAACGAGGTCGAGATCACCCGCCGCGTCGTCGGCGAGACTTTCGGCGCGACGCCGGAGACGCTGGCGCTGGTGAAGAACACCTCGGAAGCCATCAACATCGTGGCGCAGGGCTTCGACTGGCGCGAGGGCGACAACGTCGTCATCTCCGAGGCCGAGCACGAGAACAACACCTTCCCGTGGCGCCCGCTCACCAAACGCGGCGTCGAGGTGCGTGTCGTTCCCGGCGGGCCGGATGGCCGCGTGACGACGGACGCGCTGCGTGCCGCCATCGACCCCCGCACCCGCATCCTCTCCATCGCGTGGGTCAGCTACGGCCTCGGCGAGCGCGCGGATGTCGACGCGCTGGCGCAGATTTGCCGCGACACCGGCGTGCTGTTCGTGATCGACGGCATTCAGGCCATCGGCGTGCTCGACCGCCGCATCGACGATCTCGGCGCTCATGTCGTCGCCTCCGGCGGCCACAAGGCGCAGATGAGCGTCGCCGGCGCCGGCCTGATGTATGTCGCGACCGACGCGCTGGAGCGCTTCCGTCCGCCTTTCGCGGCGAAATATTCCTTCGCCACCTTCGACCGTACCGACACCGAACCTGCGCTGGCGCCGGACGCGCACCGCTTCGAATATGGCAACCCGAACTTTATCGGCCTCGCCGTGCAGCGCCGCTCGGCGCAGTTCATCGGCGATATCGGGCTGGGCGCCATCGAGGCGCGCATCCACCACCTCACCGACCTGCTGATCGAGCTCGCCGACAGGGCTAAGCTCAAGGTGCGCACCCCGCGCCCGTGGAATGAGCGGGCCGGCATCGTCAGCTTCGATCTGGAGGGCGCCAGCGCCGACAGGATGGAGGCCGTACTGGAAGCGGAAGACATCCGCGTCGCCAGCAAGGATGGCCATTTGCGCGCCGCCGCGCATTTCTACAACAACGAGGATGACGTGCACCGCTTCATGGACCGGCTGCAGCATCATCTGCGGGGTGCCAAGGATTTGCGGGGTGCTACATCGTGACCCGTCCCATCGAGATCGATCTGGTTTCCGACACCTCGACCAAGCCCTCGCCTGCCATGCTGTCGGCGATGGTGAATGCCCGCGTCGGCGACGAGCAGCGGGATGAGGACCCCACCGTGCTGGAACTCAACACGCGTGTCGCCGACCTGCTCGGCATGGAATCGGCGCTGTTCCTGCCGTCTGGCACCATGTGCAACCAGATCGCATTTCTGGTGCATTGCCGACCTGGCGACGAGATCATCGCCGCCGCCAACGCCCATGTGTTCGGCTCGGAAGGCGCGGGAGCCTCGGCGTTGGCCGGCGCGCAGTTCCGCACCCTGCCGACCGCCAACGGCGTGTTTCAGGCAAGCGATGTCGAAGCGATGATCCGCGCGCCGCGCCATCGCTCGCCGCGCAGCCGGCTGGTCAGCGTCGAGCAGACCGCCAATCGCGGTGGCGGCAGC
>LNAP01006028.1_pt1 | contig 10565 bp, 11 predicted proteins | sample 602601 | NCBI WGS metagenome assembly LNAP01 (sample SAMN02440304, study PRJNA202911) | soil metagenome | biome: Subtropical and temperate rainforests or woodlands; isolation source: soil samples (1 kg each in a 20% v/v slurry with milli Q water) were... ...
CTAGACCGCCCAGCAGAGCGGATTTTGTTTGGTAGGCGCGATTGGACTCGAACCAACGACCCCCACCATGTCAATGTCTGCTTGAGCAAGCTGCAAGCCCTGCTGCTCTTGGATTTCACAGAACGCCCATTCACATCATGAGGCGTCAACAATGGCCAATTTCCGCTTACTTCCGTCCGGCAACTGGAACGCTCAGATCCGGGTAAAGGGTAAATCTCCCCAATCGAAAACCTTCAGCACCAAAGCCGAAGCAGAGTCATGGGCGAAACAAATCGAAGCCGTTACGATGGATCGCAAGCATCACACTATATATACGTTGGGCATGACCTACTGCGAGACGATGCTCAAGGGTAAGGGCAGCTACGACCACGCCCTGAAGATCGTGGAACATCTGGGCAGGCACTTCACCCAGCCCATTCACGAAATCACACCGCAAATGATTAATGACTTCAAGATTATGCGATTGAAGAAGGTGAAGCCGTCCACGTGCAGAACGCAACTTGCATTCATGTCACGCTTTTACAGGTTCGCCAAACGCGGCCTACTGATAGACATCCCCAACCCTGTCAGTGATATCGCACTCCCAAAGCCTGATCGGTCTTCAGACAAGGTGATTAGTGCAAGCGAGCTTGAGCGGTTACTGGCAAAGCTGTCACCCATCATGAAACCCATTGTCGAATTGGCATATGAGACTGCCATGCGCCGCTCTGAGATCCTAAAGCTGACCAAAGACTGCCTGCACCTCAAAGAGCGGATTGCCGATGTGATTGATGGCAAGAACGGCACCCGGTCAGTTCCCCTCACTCACCGTGCAGTGGAAATTCTCCAGCTCGCCCAACTGTGCGCCACCGTAGAACGTCACCCGAACAATCTGATCTTCCCGGTCACTCCACATGCAGTTTCTCAGGCAGTGCGATTGGCACGAGTAAAGGCAGGCTTGGACAGTAGTGTTCGAGTGCACCAGCTCAGGCACACCAGAATAACGAACGTCGCAAAAAAGGGGTTCAACAACGCCCAGATAATGATCGTGTCAGGCCACCGGGATACACGATCCGTAGCGCGATACTCACATCTGAGTGTCAGAGACGTTCTGCACCTTATCGACTGATCTAACTATCCAGGCTGTCTAGCCAGAAACGTATAAACCTGGCTGGCAGCTTTCCAACGTAACAAGAACGACGCTCCTGAATACTCAAGTGTGTAGCTGACGAATGCTCGACTTCCACACCCTTTGCGATAACCTACAGGTGGCTGAAAATGCGCCGTCTGATCCTCGTGCTGCAAGCGATAGAGACATGATGGTTAAAGATCAATGTTCCTTCGACTAGAAGTCACTAGAAATCACGGATTGAGTCTCAATGGCAATTGACCTAGAAGTGATCAGCAAACGCCTAAAGAAAAGCCGGGAAACTCTGGCCTATGATTTCGGCGAAGTGAACCGGGCATGCGGCATATCCGTCGAGAGGCTCGCGGAGCTTGAAACGGGCACATCCGCACCTACGGGAGACGAAGTTCTTATTCTCGCCTCACTGTACAACTGCGACTTTCTTCAGCTCCTCGATGAGAGACTTCCGGGGCCGTCGGATCTCACCGATATACTTTTTCGCCGGCATGGCGATTCGTTCGACCAGCATGACCGTCGTTCGATACAGGAGTTTCTCTATTTTTGTCAGCTGGAAAAACAACTAGAGCAGTTGCTCGGTATAAAAAAAACAATGCCCACATTTAAGTGGAGTGGCGCGTACTTTAAGAAGCATGGCGCGGATGCTGCCGAGACACTTCGCAAACACCTACACCATCCTGTAAATGGTGTCAGGCGAGACATCTATTCCGACTTCAGAGAAATAGGCGTCCATATCTTCCGCCGGAAACTGAGTAGTAGCGAGATTTCTGGTCTTTACATATACGACCCACAGGCAGGGCACTGTGTTCTTGTCAATTTCAATGAAGACGTCTATCGACAACGCTTCTCAGCAGCCCACGAAGTTGCCCATTCAATCTTCGATTCCAACGAGGAGGTGATGGTGACCTACGAAGCGGCTAGCCCAAGGTACTCAAGACAGGATTTGGTGGAAATCAGGGCGAACAGCTTCGCATCGAATTACCTGATGCCACCCGAGATGCTACGTTCCATATCGCCATGGAATGCGGAAACTATTGTGTATTGGGCACAGAAATTTCGAGTTAGCACAGCAGCGCTTTCAAAAGCATTGAAGGACGAAGGCATCGTCACGCCAGCTCAGGCCGAGTCCTTGAGAGCAATTCGAGTTCCAAGCTCAGAAAAAATCGACCCAGAGGCACCTGACAACCTCACCGACTTGCAAAGATCCCGAAGGCAAGGACTGCTGGAAAAAGGACTTTCGGACTACTACGTATCCCTTTGTTGCGAGGCTCATGAAAGGCAACTGATCAGTACGCCTCGACTGTGCGAGCTGCTTGGCGTCGAATCGCATCAGCTGTTCGAAATCGGGAAACTATTTGGTTGGACGATAAAGCATGGCCTTTGACCCGCGTACCTTTTCCAAACTCGCAACCGTCGACACCTGTGCAGTCTGGAATGTGTTGTCTGCGAAGAAGCTGAGCCTAGCTGCATTCTCTTCTGGTGTGCATTTTATCATCACGCCGATGGTTAATTACGAATGCCTGCTCAAGGCAAGAAAGCAAGATACTGTTGAGCAGAACGAGCTCAAGGATCGTTTGAAGCAGACGCTGGCCAAGGGATCGATTTCGATTCAGCATTGTGACCTTGATGATTTGATTACCGTGGCTCGCATGGCTCCAAAAAAGTTAAGTAGTGGTGAACTATCGTGTCTTGCAATGTCTTATCGCATATCGACTATCGCGGTCATGACAGACGAAAAGCTAGCCCGGAGATTCGCCGAACAAACCCTTAACCTTCGCGTTGAAACGACCCCCAAGCTATACGGATGGCTTCACTATCAGCGCAAGCTCAACGACTCGGATCACAGCGATATCATCCAGGAGCATGAGATGTTCGAGCGGCGCCCTCTAACGGCGTTTCTGAATAGTGCATACGAGACCGCACTCCAGTATCGAGTCACCATTACTGTATCTGCCCCCAGCAATACCTGACACGAAGTCAGTGGCAGTGCAGGACTCGCTCATTAAGCGGATAGCAGGACACAAGGACGGAGCGGTCACGTTCAGCATTTATGGCAGTCGCAGTCCGCTTAAAGCGATGGCGGAAGCACTGCAACGAATAGAACTTTAATACAATAGCTAAAGCGTAGTGCCGGGAGGTGACGCTGATGAGTTGGCACATATCGGCATGTACGCCCCACGATCCCACAACACCATTACCACTATCGAACTAGTTCCCCATCTGACTGTGTCAACTCTGCTCCCGCGATGGTTCGTCATGCAGATGATTGAAATACACGCCAGCACCACCAAGATAATTCACGGCTATTCCTACTCCTATTAGTCATAACTGCCTAACTACCAAACAGAAGAAGTTGTAATGGATGATACAACTACAAATGATGACCTTTATACCGTCGAGGGCCATGAATACAACACGATATGATTCGATACAACCAAGGACTTAACCGAGAATTTAATCACGAGACAAAGCACTATCAACATACGGCGCTCTATTAAGGACAAGTTAACCCCTATATACGGTGCTGTAATCTAAGTAACACATTGAGGTGTGTTCATGTTCATCCGTGCGTACCTGCGAGCCTCCACAACTGAACAAGATGCAACCCGTGCAAAACAGGCGTTGATCGACTTTGCTAGCGAGCGTGGGCATAAGATCGCAGCCTTCTACGTCGAGAATGTGAGTGGCACAAAACTCGAACGGCCCCAGCTATTTCGCCTGCTGGATGACAGTCACGAAGGTGACGTGTTGCTGATAGAGGGTGTGGATCGATTGTCCAGGCTCGTCCAGGAGGACTGGGCGCTGTTGAAGGCCAAGATCGCAACCAAGAAGGTGACAGTGGTTTCCATCGACCTGAGCACCAGCCACGCGGCCCTGAAGCCTACGGAAGGAATGGACGATTTCACAAAGGGCATGATCGCAGCTGTAAACGGAATGCTGCTCGATATCCTGGCGGTAGTCGCACGCAAGGACTACGAGGACCGCCGCCGTCGTCAGGCTGAAGGTATCCAGCAGGCCAAGGCCGATGGCGCGTACAAGGGTCGTCCAGTGGATACCAAACTACGTGACCGTATCAGTGAACTGCTTGCTGACGGCAAGAGTATCCGCAAGGTGGCAGGCCTGCTGGAATGCAGCACGACGACAGTGCAGAAAGTCAGGGCAGCACAGCTAAAAGCTTTCGATGAAGCTCATGACGCGTTTGAGAAGGAAGAGAAACAGCTTAATCACAAGATCGAGCAATCCCGCTGCCCCAATGGGCCTTGGCCTACGGAGGCTGACTATAAACTTTGGGCGGACGCGAAAGACGCACTGCATAAAGCAGGGCAAGCGCTTGAAGAAGAAACAACAGGCATCGCCTACTGATGACAGTTCAGCTGGAGACGTGTGATTTTCTGCTAGCGTGATTCCGGGCCGCCGGCGGGCGGCTTTTTCTGCCCGTGATATTTTGAATTCATAGCCGCCGACTGCGAGGTGGCACGGGAATGGCTCTTAACCTCGACCCACATTGTTCGGGAAATCCGCCGATCTATCAGATTCTCCGCCCTAATATGGCATTGATAGTTACCCTCTTAATAACTCTCAAGCCCACCAGATGATGGGCTGAGAATGACTACACTCAATGGCAGGATCTTAAATACATAATGACAAGCAAAAGCACAATTACTAAATAGAAAGGCCCAACAGAACTACTTCTTGCGATCTTGGCTGTCGAGTCAATTCGGCCTTTGAAGACTGAAGCATCCATGTTGAAATCTATGGAGCCGGGAGCCTTTTGTGCAACGTCTTTATAAAGCTCGCGATAAAGCTTTTCTTGAATCAGATAATAAGTATCCAACCACCAGAATAAAAGGACCGGAACCAAAACGACAAGCAGGTACGCAAAGGTTACTTTTTCAGCAGCAATAGCAAGCAACGCTGCAACAAGTGCAATGGTCCAGCCTTTCACAAGAAATGAATTCGCTGCCATTCGATTAATAACACCTTGAACGAATGTCAGGTGCGCGATTTTCTCATCCAAGAAGGTTTCCTCCAAATTTTTGCTCATAAAGATGGTCCAGAGAATATTTCAGAGGTGTTTCGGACTGAAGTTTAGCCCATTTCCTCAGATCTATATCAGAAACTGACTTAAGATGTGAAATGTCCACAGGAAAATTGATGTACGATTTTTCTTCTATTGACTCAAATGACTGGTTGCCTGTTATAGAGTCAAGCGCGATAGCCATATTACGCCTATGCGACTCTCGAGTCCTACGACGTAATAGCTTTGTCATAGCTATCTCTGAAAATATCCATGGAGAATCCGTGTTGCTTTTTCCCTTAATGTATTTGTCAACTTGAATAGAGTTTGGTGTGTTGACAAAAAACACACTTTCACAAGTATCCATCGTCTTGCTCAGCGCCGTAGAAAGCATCATATGGACATGACTAGTAGACCTGTTTCGGTCTGAGTAATTATAAAAACTCTTATCCTCATTGTAACAATGGGCGTTATCAATTAGCCGCAACAGTTTATTAGAATAACCCCATATGCATGAATCAATAAAGCAATTCAAACCTAGTTCAGAATTAAGCCATCCAGAGAGACCAATGATTCCCTCCTCATCCTTGTGAGAATGAGAAAGAAAAACTTGCGCGTCTTCAATCGGCGGAAACCATTCTTCAATAATCTTGTCCGCTTCCAAAACACCATCAACGTCTTTAAATCTATCTAATTTAGATTCAAAGGTTTTTTTGTGTATATTTTGAATAACTTTGCCATGATTTACATAACTTGCGAAACTCTCAAGATCTACGGTTAAATCAAATCCAGCAAACATTCTTCCTTCCTTAGCATAATTATCAGTTTATAAATTTATGACCTGCTAGGTGTATCGCTTTAGATCAGAACCTACGGAACTATAAGTCACCTTTGCCAGTAGTAGCAATATGCCTGTGACCTCCAAATTCTTAGCGCTGATCAAGGCGCCCTGATCTTACGCTGGTTTTTTACTGACAGGTTTTGGATGGCTACCATACTCGTTTCATGCCTGCTCGCATCAGCCTCGTACTGGTGTAGCAGGCCGTAATGCTGCTCTATCTAGGCAGCCTGACGAATTTACCGGCTCCACTCACTCTGGTGCAGCCGGTGCGTGCCAGCAAGGCAGCTAGCTCCATGATCGATGCAATTAGCGTTCGTAGGAACGGAGTAAAGTCCGGCCGGGTAAGGGGGCGGTATCGGCCTAAGGATGAGAGAAGAGCCGATAAGCCAGAGTTACACCACGCGATTAGAGCAACTCTGGCATGTAGGGGAATGGTCAATCAGTTGAGGATTCCGCTTCCTCTAATTCCACCTGGGCGGTTTCTTGCCTGTCGTGTATCAATCGCTCCGCCAGGATTTTGCAAATTTCCTGAAGTTGATGCTCAAGATTTTCGGGCGTGCAGTCTGGGTCCAAAGGGAGCGAGCCATAATACTGCTCCTCAGAGAACCAACCTGGAGTGGAATTCTTATACCGGATCGGGATAAGCGTTTCTGATCCGAAACGTTCTTTAAACTGCTCGCTTTCAAATTTAGTCCAGATTCGCTGTGGATAGTCAACGCTCATAAACGACACTACGTATTTCGCCTCTGAACGATAAATCGGAGCTAAATAATCCTCTACGTTTCTAGCAATAATTCTAGATTGCTCGTCGTAATCATAGAAAACCGGGATTTCTCGCTCTTGCAGTATTTCTTTGATGCGGTGAGCATGTGCTCTCTGAGGGCCTGCGAATGACAGTGCGTAGTCGTATCGACCTTTGAAGTAATCAGTTCGATATCCTACTTGTCGAGTGAATGCGCGCCATACAAGGTTTTTGAGGTAGAATACAAGCCGCGGGTCTTCAACACTTAGAATTCCAGTGGATGGCTCGAAGTGAAAGTATGGCTCAAGAATTTCTTTTTTCTCCGGGTCGTTTAGAAGAGATAGAAGATATCCTTTATCGAGGACTTGTCCAATACTTTGTTTGTGATCGGGGAAGCGAGTCTGAGCTTCGCGTAGGTCAATAGACCATTCATCACCGAGAGAAAGCCACTTTAAGATATGAAGGTAAGGAGCTCTGCCTTCGCGGCGAAGCTTCGATCCGCGCGCAAACGTAATTGCCACATCTTTAAAGATTCTGCCAAGTTCCGTCATCACCGACTCAATAATCACAGATATGGAGTCGGTTAGCTGTCGCTTATTTGTACAGGTTGCAATAACTTCATTTTTAATACAAAGTTTATGGGCTAGAAGCTGGACTATTTGGAAGCTCCCTTCTGCTCTGGAGGCAACGTCTTCTTTGTGCTCAATTTCTATATTAAGTGCTGTTTCGCCGAGCTCTAATAGTTTGAGGATTTTGTCGTGCGAATTTGATTCAAGCTTGAAGACATCAAGTCGCAGCCCCAGGTCGTGAGACGAGTTGATTAACTGCTGGCCGGCTTTGTTGATTCCGATAATTATTAATTTTCTGGATGGGTCCTGAGTATCAGCCAGGACCTTCATTAAGTCTGATATTTTAATTCGAATATCGTCTGGAAGCCTATGAAAATCATCAATAATTACGGCTCCGGCATTTTCATTGTTAGGGAGTTCCGAAATTAGGGGGATGTGTCGAGGATTGCGGGCTGAGTATTTAGTGCATTCGATTTTTAAATCTGATAGCGCGCGAGATATTAGTGTGCTCTTGCCAATCCCGGAAGGGCCTTCAATTACCATGCATCGCCCAGGGGTGTTGAGGGAGACCGCGATTTCGTAATAGCGGTCAGGCTCGACATAGGTATAAGTAGGTTCACCAGAAAGCGGAAAGACTTCATGAATAGCGGCCATTCGGATTTCCTTAAGACGGCAGCAAGAGATGGCGGAATACTATATGAAAAAGCCAAATCCGGACACCACTCGGGAGACCATGATGGATGTGGATGCGGGCTGTGACAGCCCCTGACCTTCGCTCTGCCTCGACATTTGCTTCTACTCGATTGCCGACATCGGAGATAGACGGCTATGGCTCGGTAGTAGCTGTCGTTGAAGGTTGGCTACGGTCGTAAGCGGCCAACAGCGAGTGCCTGCTTTGGGCCGTTCACTACCGGTCATGGTTGCCGAGTCTGCTGGTCAAGTCCGATGAAAATGGCGGGGCAAGTCAGTGCAATTACCATGGTGTAAGCGGAGCCGGAAAAGTCGCCCCAGTCAGCGGCAAGATGATCTAGGCTTCCCGCACCATCACTCAAGGACGATAGCCATGTCAGGTAACCCAGAAGCCAGCATCACTAGAGCGGACGCTCTAACCCTTCTTTTGTATAATCAGCACGCTCTAGCTGCTTCGATGGAAGAAGTAATCAAGTGGCTCTCAGAGAACGGGGTAGGGATTGTCGCCGATAACGCAATGACTGCCATAGAAACACTGGACACGAATGCCCAAGCGATCACAGATGCGATCATGAGATTAAGGCAGTCGTAGGCTTCTGCGGGATCGCATCAAGAGCTGCAGTTCGTTCTCGGTGGCGAGAATGGGGGGTAGTTTGAAAGCGGTCTGTTCACTTGCAAGGGTAAGCCCGTCTGAATGCAAGGCAAACGAGTGTAGTGCCTTCCAGATGCAGCATCGCGGGATTGTCTTGCAGGTATTTGTATACGACGCGGACAGCCTGGCCGCCCTTAATACCATCGTCAGGAAGACAAATCCGAGACTCTTCAGGAAGCTGAGGATTCAAAGCAACCATGGTGTTCAAGACTCCTTCTGTTATCCCGAAGCATTGCCCATTACCGTACGGATCGTTGTTAGAAATGTGGTCCATCGATCGTATCGAGGCTTGGCAGTTTTCGAGAAGTTCGTTGCCGTCCGCCATGGCGTAACTACTTACCATAAACCCTAAAAGTGCAACCGCTCCTATCCATGCCTTCATGTTGTCTCTCTTGATGAGTGGTGGCTTGATCTTAGTAGGAGCTGCTCCTCCGTGCCATCGAATGGCATGTCAGTAATCAACAAGCATGCATGCGGTGCTCTGGAGGCACCTCAAGCCTTCGAGAAGAGGCAGTAGGCAGGCCAGAGCCGGCTGTGGAAAGCATTCTTCGCTGGTAACATCATCTGTTCTATAACGAGACTAAGGATAGGTGATGACAACCGCCCACCAATGGGAGCTTTCGATAGCGGATGCTTACGCCAATCGATACGGAGACGTGGCACAGGATTTCCTGACACTGGTGGTTGAGCCAGCACTAGCCGCCCTAGATAAAAAGGCTGTCAAACTAGCCAACGATCCGGACTTAGCAGTTGCAACGTTCCAAGGATTCGACCACGCCAATCTAATTGTCAAAACGACAATGGCGCTCTGTCTGGGTATCCAGTCCGTGTGGGAACAGCAATTGACTGGTTACTTGAGGAACTGTGCCCAATCCTTGGAATTGGGCGATGAAATTCAAAGGCGCTTGGAGAAGGTCAAATGGGGCGCCTCCATGAACAGCTTGTTCCTCGACATACGCGGTCTCGACTTCCAAAGTTTCGATTCCTACAAACGTCTTGACCTTCTCCAGACGCTTGGCAACGTTTGCCGCCACGGCGAAGGCAAGTCGGCGATGAAGTTGCGTAAGGAATACACCGAACTGTGGCCGCATTGGGCAGATACCAGCAAGCACCCAGAAATACCGTTGATCTACCTTGCCCCGGTGACTGGCATTCGAATTCCGGTTTCACTTCTTAGAGATTTGGTTAACGCCGTGGTGCTGTTTTGGATAGACATGCAGCGCATTGGGTTGGAGTCTCTGAGTGACCAGCCAGCGGTGGATGCCGAGATTGCACGGTTACAAGAGCGTCGGATACCTTTGCTTGCCATCACGTCACGTTGTTGACCTAGAGCTAGGTCTTGTCCTTCAGCGTGTAGTCCCCGTAGGAGTACCCCAACTGAGTCGATCCTTGCTCCCGCTCCCGGCTGTACATGTCACTCATCATCCACTTATGCCGCTCGTGTTCAACCTTCAGGGCAGCAAGCTCAGTGGAGCTATCCCGGTACATTACAATCAGTCCGGCAATGTTCTTGTGGGCTTTCCTCAAATCCCGGCGTGTCGTCTCAAGCTCAGCACACAGCAAATCGCACTGGTGCTTCAGCATCTCTACGCGTGAGGGAAAGCCCAATTCAAACCCGCTGTCATCGATCAAATCGTCTTCCATCACGCACGCACCAAATACTGTATATACGAACAGTGCAGATCGAAGAACGGTCGCTCAAGCGAGAGAAGACAGGTGGTGAAAGGACTGAGATGTGGAGGAAGAATTTCACCCCAGGAACGGACGCTTACGGCGTTCACATTGCCCAGTGTGAACGGACCCTATAAATTGTGAACGTTCTGTAGGAATTCCAGACAACAAAAAAGGGCCCACCTTTCGGTGAGCCCTTCTAGACCGCCCAGCAGAGCGGATTTTGTTTGGTAGGCGCGATTGGACTCGAACCAACGAC
>LNAP01006029.1_pt1 | contig 10564 bp, 7 predicted proteins | sample 602601 | NCBI WGS metagenome assembly LNAP01 (sample SAMN02440304, study PRJNA202911) | soil metagenome | biome: Subtropical and temperate rainforests or woodlands; isolation source: soil samples (1 kg each in a 20% v/v slurry with milli Q water) were... ...
CTCCAGCAAAGCAATCTGCTTAGAGAATCATATCCGCTCGGCCATCGGTATGAAAAAGATTCACAGCCTCGTAGGGTGGGCAAAGCGAAGCGTGCCCACAATGTTTGGCGAAATCGCGGAGAGATGGTGGGCACGGCGCAAGAGCACCTTTGCCCACCCTACGAATCGCACTACCGCTCCTCCCGCACAAACCTGTTCCGCAGCGTGCCCACGCCGGTGATGTCGATCTCCACGACGTCGCCGTGCTTGATGTCCGGCGAGGCGCCGTCGGTGCCCATCCAGATCACATCGCCGGGCCATAGCGTGAAATATTTGGTCAATTCGATCAGAAACGGGACCACGCCGAAGATCATGTCGTTGGTGTGGAAGCGGTTGGTCTCCTTGCCGTTGACCCGGACGACCGTCTGCATGCTGGCAAGGTCGGCCTCGGTCTCGATCCACGGGCCCATCGGCTTGAAGGTGTCGGCGTTCTTCGAGCGCCACAGGCTGCGGTCGGCCTTCTGCCAGCTGCGTTCGCTGACGTCGTTGCCGATGGTATAGCCGAACACGCAGTCCATCGCGTTCTGCTTGGTGAGATGCTTCACCTTCTTGCCGATGACGACGACGAGTTCGCCTTCGTAGTGGATCTTGTCGGTGGCAAAGGACGGGATCACGACATCCTCGTCATGCGCAATCAGCGCGTTCTGTGCGCGGTAGCCGATCTCGGGCCGATCAGGCACGGCCGGCACCTCGCCGCGCTTGTCGGCGGCCTCCTTCAGATGCTTGAGGTAGTTCAGGCCGACGCAATAAAAGGTGCGGGGGATCATCGGCAGTTCGATCTTGACGTCGCCAAGAGCATGCGTGCGCGAGGTCCTTTGCCATTCGCCAAATGGATCGCCGTCGACCGCGGTCACCTGGTCGCCCTCGACGATCCCCCAGGACGTCCTGTCCGACGCGGTGAATTTCAACCAGCGCATGTCCTGTCCTCGTTGTTATTCCGCGGCATCGCGCGGCTGCACTTTCCAGGCGCCGGCCGCCGGCCGCTTCAGCCCGAGATTTTCCCGCAGCGTCTTGCCGCGGTAGTCCTTCTGGAACAGGCCGCGGCGCTGCAATTCAGGCACGACGTGCTGCACAAAATCCGCATAGGAGCCAGGAACGTAAGTCGCGGCGATGACGAAACCGTCGCAGCCGCGCTCGACGAACATCTCCTCCAGCTTGTCCGCGATCTCCCTGGGGCCGCCGACCATCGCGTCGTGGACCTGGCCGCGGCCGGAGAAGGTGACGAAGTCGCGTGCGCTCGGATTGCTCTTGCCCGAATTCTTCAGCACGCCGTCGCGGATGCCCAGGATGCCCTGCATGCTTTTGAGATCATCCGTCGTCAGCGGTTCGTCGAGACCCTTGCTGGCAAAGTCGTAATTGAGCGCTTCGGCGAGCAGCGACAACGCGTCGATCTCGAGCGGCAGCTTGTTGATCAGCGCCATCTTGTCCTCCGCTTCTGCCTTGGTGGCGGCGCAGACCGGTGTCGTCAGATTGCAAAGGAACATCTGGTCGGGATCGCGGCCGGCCTTCGCGGCCTCGTTGCGGACGGCTGCGTAGCCTTCCTTGGCGCCCGCAAGATTTCTCGCGGCGGTAAAGATCACCTCGCCCCATCGCCCGGCAAAGCGCTGGCCGCGACCGGAGGCGCCGGCCTGGATGATGACGGGGTGACCCTGGTCCGAGCGTGGCACGGTGAAAGGTCCGCGGGACTTGAAGGCCGCTCCCTTGTGATCGAGCCGCTTCACCTTGGCCGGGTCGGCAAAGCGGCCGCTCTTCTTGTCCATGATGAGCGCGCCGTCTTCCCAGGTGTCCCAATGGCCGAGCACGACCTCCATGAACTCGTCGGCCTTGTCGTAGCGGGAATCATGTTCGGGATGGGAATCGCGCCCCATGTTGAGCGCCTCGCCGTCGTTGAGCGAGGTGACGACGTTCCAGCCGGCGCGGCCGCCGGACATCAGGTCGAGCGTTGCGAAACGGCGGGCGACGTCGAAGGGTTCGTAGTAAGTGGTCGAGCAGGTCGCCCCCAGCCCGAGCTTCTCGGTGACCAGCCCCATCGTAGTCAGGACGATCAGCGGGTCCATCTTCACGCAGCGGATGCCGTATTCGACGGTGTGGGCGTGGTCGTTGCCGTAGCGGTCAGGCATCGCAAGGCGGTCGTCGAAGAACGCCATGTGGAATTTGCCGGCCTCGAGGATCCTTGCGATCTCCTGGTAATAATCCGCCGACATCGAATCGGCGCGCGAGTCCGGATGCCGCCAGGAGCTTGGCAGGTTGGTGCAGTTCTGCGCCTGGAGGAAGCCGACAAGTACCATCTGTCGCGTCATGCTTATCTCCGAATTTCGTCAGGCCAGATCGAGCACTGCGTCGAGCCGGTATTCGCGCGCCAGCGCGCGTAGTTTTTCCCAGGTCGTATCCTCGACCTCGATGCCGTCGCGCAAGCGCTGCTGCTCGCGCAGCCCCTCGATCTCGCCGGGATAGTAGACACCCTTGCTGCCTTCGGACGGCGGCGTCGTTTTCAGGTAATGCGCGAACTCCGCGACCTCGCGCTTAAATTCCTTCAGCGGGCGGAACGCGGCGACGTTGAACACTGCCATGAAGCAGCCGTCATTGTGCCGCCCGGTGGGCTCGACGCCGAAACCGAGACCGGTGAGGAGGCCGCAGAGTACCTCGACCATCGCGGCGAGACCGCTGCCTTTGTAACCTTCAGTGCCTCCGAGCGGCAGCAGCGCACCGCCCTTGCGATATTGGGTCGGGTCGGTGGTGTGCCGTCCCTCGGCGTCGATGATCCACCCGGTAGGTATGTCCTCGCCGCGCGCGACTGCGAGCTGGATCTTGCCGGCCGCCACCGCCGAGGTCGCCATGTCCAGATAGAACGGCGCGTCGAGATCGGACGGCACCGCGATCGAGATCGGGTTGGTGCCGAGCCGTGCTTCCTTGCCGCCGAACGGAGCCACGTGTTTCGGCGAGCGGCCGGAATCCGCGGTTGCAATCCCGATCATGCCCTCGCGCATCGCCATCAGCGGATAGGCGGCGAGGCGGCCGACATGGCTCTGCCGGAACACGGTGCAGGCGGCGACATTCGCCGTCCTGGCCTTCTCGATCGTCAGCGCCATCGCCTTGGCGTTGACGTGGAAGCCGAAGCCCCAATGGCCGTCGATCACGGTCGTGGTCGGCGATTCCTGGACGATGGACCATTTCGCGCCGGGAGCGATGTGTCCGGCCTTGATACGGTCGATATAGGTGGGAACCGCAATCACGCCGTGGGAGTCGTGTCCCGCGAGATTGGCTTTGACGCAGCCGACGGCGACCGCGTCGGCTTCTTCTTCGGACGCTCCGGCGGCATGGAGCAGTGCCGCGCCGATGCGTGTGAGGCGGTCGGCCGTAACGATCGGCATGGCGTTCCCTCTGTCGTCGCCCTTGGTCGGCGGTTGTTGGAAGCCATCGTCTCAAAGCGGCGCTGCGATATCAATCTCTCGTAAACCAATACAGGGCTGCAAATTCGTAAAGAGAGCGCGCCTTTGGTCGATGATTCCTCCCGTATGGCGGCATTCCAGACAGCTTGACGCCAGTCGTTCGCAGCTCGTTCACTTTGATCGATGGTTTGCGGCGCGCAATAACGACCACTTAGGCGATCGCCGTTCATAAGGGTAGCCGGGATAAAGAGGCAGAAATGCCCGGGAGTTAGATCGTGCAGACGACCCTCGCGCGCACCTTTGCAGCGTTGAGCGCCATCAACGAAGCGATCCTCTACGCGAAATCGCCGGACGAGCTGTACCAGAAGGTCTGCGACGCCGGGTTTTCGAGCGGGGACTTCATGGCTGTCGCCGTGTTCCTGGTGGAGCCGGACAGCCGCCGGCTGCGCTTTGCCGCCGGTTGCGGCGACGACGTGGCGCGGCTCAGCACGATCGAAATCACCACGGAAGCCGGCACGCCGCAGGGCTCAGGCGTCGGCGGCGAGGCGTTTCGCAGCCAGAAGCTGTGCATCAGCAACGATTTCCTGAACGACCCGCGGTCGCTGGCTTGGCGCGAGGGCGTGGTCAAGGCGCGTGTGGGTGCTGCAGCGGCGCTGCCGTTGCTGTGCAACGGCAAGAGCGTCGGCGTGCTGTTCGTGATCCGCAGCGAGGCCGAATCGCTCGACGCGCAGATGGTGTCTCTGTTCGAGCGTATGTCGGCCAACATTTCGTATGCGCTGGACAATTTCGCACGCGAGGCCGCGCGGCAGGCCAGTGAGCGGGCGACGCGGCGGCTCAATCGCATGTTTGGCGCGCTCAGCGCGACAAACGAGGCCATTCTGCGCGCCAAGACCGAACAGGAACTCTACCAGCTCGTGTGCGATGCCTCCGTGCACGGCGGCAAGTCACTGGCGACATTCGTCCTGCTGAAGCAGCCGGATTCCCATTGGTTAAAGCCCGTCGCCGGCACCGGCGAGAACCTGGAGCTTGTGGCGCGGACCCACTACTCCGTCGATCCCGAGAATCCCTATGGCAGCGGCATCTCCGGCGAGGTGTTCCGCACCCAGAAGCCGTTCGTCGAACGCGATCTGGTGCGTCGCACGAAAGGAACGCCGTGGGAGCAGGCCAACGTCAATACGGGCGTTGCGGCCTGCATCGCGGCTCCGCTGATCAAGCATAGCCAGAGCATCGGCGTCATCCTGTCCTTCCTCAGCCCGTCCTGGGCCGAGGACGAAGAGATCGTCGCGCTGATGTTGCGCATCGCGGAGAACCTCTGTTTCGCCATAGACAATTTCGACCGCGAGGCAGAAAGGGCCCGGATCTCCGCGGAGGAGGATCGCCTCGCGCGCATGTACGCGGCACTGAGCGCCACCAATGAAGCGATTCTGCGAGCGCGCTCCCGCTCCGAGCTGTTCGATCTCGTCTGCGAAGCAACGGCGAAGGGGGCCAAGTTCACCTCGGCCAACATCGCGCTCGTCGATCACGATGCCGAGCTGCTCCGCGTCGTTGCCTGCTACGGGCCGAATGCGGATACGGTCCGCACCTTCAAGTTCTCCACGTCCGATCAGGTGCCTGAAGGCCGGGGGCTGACGGGAACCGCCTTCCGGACGCGCCAACCCTGCATCAGCAACGATGTGCTGGCCGACGACCGCATCAGGCCCTGGCACGCCAGCGCCCGCCGTAACGGCATCGCATCCTCCGCGGCGCTGCCGTTGTTCAACGGTGACCGTGTCGAAGGGGTGTTCCTGTTCAATTCCCCGGAGCGAGATACGTTCACGCGGGAATTCGTCGAACTGTTGCAGCGGCTCCAGGCCAATGTCGCCTTCGCGCTCGAGAATTTCGATCGCGCCGACGAGAAGGCGAAGGCAGAGATGCAGCGCAATCGCCTTCGGGGCATGTTGGAGGCGCTGAGCGCGACCAACGAAGCGATCATGCGCGTGAAGGACCGCGCCGAATTGTTCGAAGCGGTCTGCGAAGCCGCCGTGCTCGGCGGCACGTTCACATCCGCCACTATCGCCATGGTCGATCCCACGGGTCGGCATCTCGACGTCGCCGTCACCAAGGGCGAATGCCGCAGTCACGTCGAGAAATGGCGTTTCGCGACGTCCGCTGACGCACCTGAAGGGCGAGGGCTGGCCGGGACCGCATTCCGCACCAGGGCGCCTTGCGTCTCGAACGAGCTCCTCACCGACGTTCGTGCGACGCATTGGCGCCACATCGCGCGGAATCAGGGGACGAAGTCCGGCGGCTGCTTCCCCTTGATGAGGAACGGTACCGACGCTGTCGGCATTCTCCTGTTTCTGTCGCCGGACGAGGGCACATTCACGCCCGATCTCATCCAGCTGCTGGGGCGGCTGGCCGAGAACGTGTCCTTTGCGCTCGACAATTTCGACCGGGCCGAGGAGCGGTCGCGGACCGAGGCGCAGAAGGAGCGCCTGACGCGCATGTTCGCGGCGCTGAGCGATACCAATGAGGCGATCGTTCGGGCCAAATCGCGCACCGAGCTGTTCGATCTGGTGTGTCAGGCCGCGTCGACCGGCGGCAAGTTCACCTCGACGACGATTGCCCTGGCCAGGGCCGACAGCGATCAGCTCGCAATTGTCGCGACCGCGGGGCCGTCCGCCCAGACAACCCGCAACGTCCGCCTCTCCATCGATGCCGATCGGCCTGAGGGACGCGGCATGAGTGGCACGGCGTTCCGCACCCGGCAGCCTTGTGTCAGCAACGACTATGTCAATGACAGCCGTGTGAGCGCTTTCCATGCTGTTCTGCAAGGCGACTGCGCGCGCTCCGGCGCGGCGTTCCCGCTGATCACGCACGATCAGGCCGTCGGCGTCATGATCTACATGTCGACCGAGCAGGAGACCTTCACGGCCGAGTTCGTCGAGCTGCTGCAGCGTCTCGCCGACAACGTCTCCTTTGCGATCGAGAATTTCGATCGCGCCGACGCAAAGAACGAGGCGGACGAGAGGATCGAGTACCTCGCCTCCCACGACAGCCTGACCGACTTGCCGAACCGCGAGACTTTCAACGGGCTGCTCCGCAAGGCGATCGACGAAGCCGAGCGCCACGACCACCGCTTCGCGGTGCTGTTCATAGATCTCGACCGCTTCAAGGTCATCAATGATTCGCTGGGCCACGAGGCCGGTGACCTGCTCCTGCTCGAAGTGGCGAACCGGCTGCGCAGCGCGCTGCGGGCCAGCGACGTGGTGGCGCGCCTCGGCGGCGACGAGTTCGTGGTGATCCTCGACCAGTGCGGCGAGATCGACGCCGTCCAGCGGATCGCGGCCGGGCTGTTGACCGCGCTCAGCGAGCCCATGGAGCTTGCCGGCTACGAGTGCCACACCACCGCCTCCATCGGCATCGCGATGTATCCGGCCAATGGCTCCGACGCGCAGACGCTGACCAAGAACGCCGACATGGCGATGTATCTTGCCAAGGAAGACGGCAAGAACGGCTATCGCTTCTTCTCCAAGGAAGTGAAGACGCAGTCGATCGAACGCCTGTCGCTGGAAAGCGCACTGCGCCGGGCGCTGGAGCGCGAGCAGTTCTCGCTGAACTACCAGCCCAAGGTCGACATGCAGACCGGTCAGATCACCGGCGTCGAAGCACTGTTGCGCTGGGCCCATCCGGAGCTCGGCAACGTCCCCCCGGCGCAGTTCATTCCGCTCGCCGAGGAAACCGGCCTGATCGTGCCGATCGGCCGCTGGGTCGTGAAGGAGGCCTGCTCACAGGCGATGGCCTGGCAGCGTCGCGGTCTGTTGCCGGTATCGATGGCGGTCAACCTCTCGCCGCGGCAGTTTGTCGACGAACATCTGTTGCAGGACGTCGACGAGGCGCTGGCGGCCTCCGGCATGTCGCCGGTGCTGCTCCAGCTGGAGGTCACCGAGAGCATGATGATGCGCAATGTCGGGCGCGCGCTCAAGGTGCTCGACGCCATCCAGAGCCGCGGCATCCGCCTCGCCATCGACGATTTCGGCACCGGCTATTCGTCGATGTCGCTGATGAAGCACTTCCCGATCGACACGATCAAGATCGACCGCTCCTTCGTGCGCGACCTGCCGCAGGATTCGGAGGATCAGGCGATCGCGCAGGCGATCATCAGCATGGGCAAGGCGCTCGGCATGACCGTCGTCGCCGAGGGTGTCGAGAATGCCGAGCAGGAGGCGTTCCTGCGCAGCCATGGCTGCGACGAGATGCAGGGCTTCCTGATCTCGAAGCCGGTCCCGGCCAGGCAGATGGCCGAGCTACTGCGGCCGATGGTGCTGCCGGTCGCGCCACCGCTCCAGCCGGAGCCGGACCTGGTGGCGCAGGAAGCCGCGGCGTCGCGGCTGAAACGCGCCTTCAGCTAGCGCGCTCTAGCGTGACTTGAGCGGATGCGCCTTCTGGTGCCACGCCCAGGCGGTCCGGATCACCGTGGCGAGGTCGGAATGGCGCGGCACGAAATTCAGCACCTTGCGCGCGGCGGAGGCATCGGCGACCAGATAGGTAGGATCGCCGGCGCGGCGCGGCTTCATGGTGTGCGGTACCTCGCGCCCGGTTTCCTGCCTGATGGCGTTCAGGATCTCGCGCACCGAAAAGCCGGAGCCGGTGCCGAGATTGAAGCTGCCGCCGGCATGCCCCGTCTCCAGCAGCTTCAGCGCGGCGACATGTGCCGCGGCGAGGTCCGTGACATGGATGTAGTCGCGGATCGCAGTGCCGTCGGGCGTGTCGTAGTCGTCGCCGAACACGGCGAAATCGACATGGCCTTGCAGCGCCATCATGGCGCGCGGAATGAGATGAGTCTCGTTGTCACGCAGCTCGCCGATGCCGCCGGCCGGATCGGCGCCGCTGGCGTTGAAATAGCGCAGGCAGAACGCGCCGAAGCCGTAAGCCGCGCGATAATCGGCCAGCATGCGCTCGATCATCCATTTCGACGCGCCGTAAGGGTTGATCGGCGCACAGGGGAAGTCCTCCGGCAGCTCCTTGGAATCGGCGTTGCCGTAGACGGCGCCGGTCGAGGAGAACACGATGCGATGGCAGCCCGCGTTGCGCATCGCCTGCAACAGAGATAGCGTGCCCTGCACATTGTTGATGTAGTATTTCTGCGGGTCGATCATGGACTCGCCGACGAGGCTGGCGGCCGCGAAATGCATCACCGCCGTGACCTTGTGGTCGGCGAAGGCGCGCGCCAGCGCCGCGCCGTCGAGCAGATCGCCCGTCACGAGCGGGCCAGCGACGAAGCTGCGATGACCCGTCGAGAGATTGTCGTAGACGACGGGTTGATAGCCGGCGGCGGCCAATGCGCGGCAGGCGTGCGAGCCAATATAGCCCGCGCCACCTGTGACGAGGACAGTCGGTCGGTCGGTCATGTCGTCTTGTACTCTTCTCTCAGCGATTGAAAGGCCGGTTGCGGCTGAAGAGAAGATAGAGCGCGCGAGGGTTGGTGGTCAAATAGCGCCAGAGCAGGCGGCGCGGCTCGAGCCATGTGCGCCAGGCCCATTCAAGCCCGACCTTCTGCATCCATTGCGGCGCGCGGGACCGGCTGCCCGACAAAAAGTTGAACAACCCGCCGGATGTCTTGATAACGCCAACATTGGTCATCAGCGGGGTATATTCTTCAACGAATGCCTGCTCGTTGGGCACCCCGAGCGCGACCCAGAGGTAATCCGGCGCGAGCGCGTTGATCTCCTCGACCTTCGCGCGGAGGGCTTCGCCGCGCAGATAGCCGTGGCTGTATCCGGCGATCTTGAGGTTCGGATACAATCGCTGCACATTCTCGACCGCGGCGGCGTTCTCGTCTTCGCTGGCGCCGAACATGTAGAAGGTGCGGCCGACCGCTTCGGCCTTGCGCGCGACGACGTGGAACAGGTCCGTCGTGGCGACGCGCTCCGGCAGCGGAAACCAGGATTGCAGCTTCGAGGCCGCGACCAGCGGCTGGCCGTCGGCGTTGATCAGGTCGGCGCCGCGAAACAGGCGTTCGGTCTCCGGCTCGGTCGAGCAGCGCGCCAGCACCTCGCCATTGGCCGAGGTCAGATGCAGCGGACGGCCGATGCGATTGTCAGGATCAGTGGCCTCGATCATGAAATCGGCGGTGGCCTCCAGGTCGAGCGCGGCCATGCGAAGGCCGCCGACGGTGATCCGCGGCACATCGGCGGTTGCGGCCCGCCCGTCAATATTGACGCGACGCTCAAGCATATTGTCTGCCTCGCTGGCGCGCTTGGGTTGCGGGGGTGAGTTCGTCGAGCACGACGCCGACGAGCTTGCGCTCGGCGCGGCCGAGCATGCTCAAGATCTCTTCCAGGCTGTCGTTGATGTCGAGGCTGGTCGGCAGCACCGCCACCAGCGCGTCGGCGTCATCGAGCAGCTTGCGGCTGCCGGCCGAGAGCGGCATCGCGGGGCCGTCGAGGACCACGAGATCATAGCCGCCGGCGGCGCGCGCCTGCTCGATTGCCTTGCGGATGGCATCGGTCGCCTTGCTGGCATCACCTTCGGCGACCGGCAGCACCGAAATGTCGTTGACCGTCTTGATCTCGCGCGCGGCCTTGCTGCCGATCGAGAGCCAGCCGAGCCTGCTCGGCTCGCTCTTGCCGGGACGGCTGATCTTGTTCGAGAGCGGGTGCGCCTGATGGTCGGCGTCGATCATCAGCACGCGGGCGCCGTCACGCGCGGCCGCGAGCGCGAAATTCAGCGCGGTCACGCTGCGTCCGGTCGTGTCTCCGGCACCGACGAGCGCGATGACCGGCATCGCCTTGCCGTCGGCACGCCGTGCCAATGCGGCGCGCATGTCGCGCCAGGAATTGAGCAGCGTCGTGAGCGGAAAGCCGGGTCGCAGCGTCGGCCAGCCGAGCCGGGTCAGGTCGACACCGCCGCCGGTCGCGAGTATGGCGCCCAGCGTGTGGATGACGTCGGCCTCCTGGAAGCGCGCGATCAGCGGCTTCTCCATCAGGGAGTTTTCGATCATCGAAGGTTGCAGCGGTGGTGCGGCAAGCTCCGGTGGAGCCTGTGCCACTTCCGAAGCTCGCGCAGCCTGCTGGGGTCGAGCAGCCTCCGCAGCACGCGTCGCCTCTGGAGCTATGGGAGCCTCCGGCGCCGGCGTGCGCGCGCGACGGGTCGGC